>Ga0207696_1000036_pt1 | contig 337736 bp, 306 predicted proteins | sample KBSS54metaG_FD_184403 | JGI IMG/M metagenome (GOLD analysis project Ga0207696, IMG submission 184403) | Switchgrass rhizosphere microbial communities from Kellogg Biological Station, Michigan, USA - KBS S5-4 metaG (SPAdes) (version 2) | ecosystem: Host-associated > Plants > Roots > Rhizosphere...
GGGTGTCATACTCAACGTGGGAAGTGTTGATGGTGATACCACGTGCTTTTTCTTCTGGTGCGTTATCGATCTGGTCGAATGCACGAGCAGAACCGCCGTAGGTTTTAGCCAGAACGGTGGTGATAGCTGCAGTCAGGGTAGTTTTACCGTGGTCAACGTGGCCGATAGTACCAACGTTGACGTGCGGTTTGGAACGTTCAAATTTTTCTTTAGACACGGATATATTCCTTACTATTGTGCTCTCCCCTCAAGGAGAGAGCACGGGATCATTGTGTTAAAAACCTAGGCTTATTTACCACGGGCTTCGATTACGGCCTGTGCAACGTTGCTTGGTGCGTCATCATACTTCAGGAATTCCATGGAGTAAGATGCACGACCTTTGGTCAGTGAACGCAGCTGAGTTGCATAACCGAACATCTCGGAAAGCGGAACTTCAGCGTGAATCACAACGCCAGTCGCGTTAGATTCTTGGCCTTTCAGCATACCACGACGACGGCTAAGGTCACCGATAACGTCACCAGTGTTCTCTTCTGGAGTTTCTACTTCAACCTTCATGATTGGTTCAAGAAGCACAGGTTTTGCTTTCTTAAAGCCATCTTTAAAGGCGATAGATGCTGCCAGTTTAAACGCCAGTTCAGAGGAGTCAACGTCATGGTAAGAACCGAAGTGCAGACGCACGCCCATGTCCACTACCGGGTAACCAGCCAGCGGGCCAGATTTCAGCTGCTCCTGGATGCCTTTGTCAATCGCACCGATGAATTCACCAGGAATTACACCGCCTTTGATTTCGTTGACAAACTCGTAGCCTTTAGGGTTAACACCCGGCTCGAGTGGGTACATGTCGATAACAACATGACCGTACTGACCACGACCACCAGACTGCTTGGCGTGTTTACCTTCGATGTCGGTAACTTTGGCGCGAATCGCTTCACGGTAGGCTACCTGCGGCTTACCAACGTTAGCTTCAACGTTGAATTCGCGACGCATACGGTCAACCAGGATGTCCAGGTGAAGCTCACCCATACCTGCGATGATTGTCTGACCAGATTCTTCATCAGTCCAAACGCGGAATGATGGGTCTTCTTTAGCCAGACGGCCCAGAGCCAGACCCATTTTTTCTTGGTCAGCTTTGGTTTTTGGTTCTACAGCTACGGAGATTACCGGCTCTGGGAATTCCATACGCTCAAGAATGATCACGTTGTCCGGATCACACAGGGTATCACCAGTAGTCACGTCTTTCAGACCGATCGCTGCAGCGATATCGCCTGCACGAACTTCTTTAATTTCTTCACGCTTGTTAGCGTGCATCTGAACGATACGACCCAGACGTTCACGCTGAGATTTCACTGGGTTAAATACAGTGTCACCTGAGTTGACGAGACCGGAGTAAACACGGAAGAACGTCAAGTTACCCACGAATGGGTCAGTAGCGATTTTGAACGCCAGAGCAGAGAACGGCTCTTTGTCGTCAGAATGGCGAACTGCTGGAGTGTCTTTACCGTCGTCCAACATACCGTTGATAGCTTCAACGTCGGTTGGTGCTGGCAGATACTCAACAACAGCATCCAGCATTGCCTGTACGCCTTTGTTTTTAAACGCAGAACCACAGGTAACCAGGATTACTTCGTTGTTCAGAACGCGCTTACGCAGAGAAGCTTTGATCTCTTCTTCGGTCAGCTCTTCGCCACCAAAGAATTTCTCCATCAGCTCGTCAGAACCTTCAGCAGCGGCTTCAACCAGTTTCTGGCGCCATTCTTCAGCCAGTTCTTGCATATCAGCTGGGATCTCTTCGTATTCGAAGGTCACGCCCTGATCTTCTTCGTTCCAGTTGATTGCTTTCATCTTGACAAGGTCAACAACGCCGGTGAATTTCTCTTCTGCGCCGATAGCCAGCTGCAGAGGAACCGGAGTTGCATTCAGACGCTGTTCGATCTGACCAACAACTTTCAGGAAGTTAGCACCCATACGGTCCATTTTGTTAACGAACGCGATACGAGGAACTTTATATTTGTTAGCTTGACGCCATACGGTTTCAGACTGTGGCTGAACGCCGCCAACAGCACAGTAAACCATTACTGCGCCATCAAGAACACGCATAGAACGTTCAACTTCGATGGTGAAGTCAACGTGTCCTGGGGTGTCGATGATGTTGATGTGGTGTGGTTCGAACTGCTTAGCCATACCAGACCAGTAACAGGTAGTCGCAGCAGACGTGATGGTAATACCACGTTCCTGCTCCTGCTCCATCCAGTCCATGGTTGCTGCGCCGTCGTGTACTTCACCGATCTTGTGGTTTACACCGGTGTAGAACAGAACACGTTCGGTAGTCGTCGTTTTACCGGCGTCGATGTGAGCGCTGATACCAATGTTACGGTAACGCTCAATGGGTGTTTTACGAGCCATTTGATTCCTCTATTACTAGGGCGTTCAAGTTCAGTTAATCCAAACGGGCTAACTGTTGCCAGCGCCCGCTTGTTTAGCATATACCCGCAATCTTTCAAATCGCAGATGCGTAAGCCGTTTCGCTCACCCCGGTCCATTAACCATGTAAATTCCCGGGGGTCTTCCAACTGCCGTCTTTCTGCAAGTTGAAATCTTGGGGTATCTACAGCGGGTAATTACCAGCGGTAGTGGGCGAACGCCTTGTTGGCTTCGGCCATACGGTGAACGTCTTCACGTTTCTTAACAGCAGTACCTTTGTTGTCTGCTGCATCAGAAAGTTCGTTCGCCAGGCGCAGAGCCATGGATTTATCACCGCGTTTACGAGCAGCTTCAACGATCCAACGCATTGCCAGAGCATTACGACGAACCGGACGTACTTCAACTGGAACCTGATAAGTAGAACCACCAACGCGGCGGGACTTAACTTCGACGGTCGGACGGACGTTGTCCAGAGCGACTTCGAAAGCTTCCAGGCTGTCTTTACCGCTACGTTGAGCCAGGGTCTCAAGTGCGTTGTAGACGATTGCTTCTGCAGTAGATTTTTTACCATCTACCATCAGGATATTTACGAATTTAGCCAGCAGTTCGGACCCGAACTTAGGATCTGGCAGAATTTTACGTTGACCAATGACGCGACGACGTGGCATGGGAATACTCCGTTGTTAATTCAGGATTGTCCAAAACTCTATGAGTTTATTTTGACAGTAATGTGAAAATGTTTGGCCTTACTTAACGGAGAACCATTAAGACTTCGGCTTTTTAACGCCGTATTTAGAACGAGACTGCTTACGGTCTTTAACGCCTGAACAGTCCAGTGCGCCGCGGACGGTGTGGTAACGCACACCTGGCAAGTCTTTTACACGACCGCCACGGATGAGGATCACGGAGTGTTCCTGCAGGTTATGACCTTCACCGCCGATGTAGGAGGTAACTTCAAAACCGTTAGTCAAACGAACGCGACATACTTTACGCAGTGCGGAGTTTGGTTTTTTTGGAGTGGTGGTGTACACACGGGTACAAACGCCACGTTTCTGCGGGCAAGCTTCCAGCGCTGGAACGTTGCTTTTAGCAACCTTCGTAGAGCGTGGTTTGCGTACCAGCTGATTAATTGTTGCCATTAAAAAGCTCCTGGATTTTGTTTCGTAAACTACTTTGTAAACACGTGATAAATCGACCCACGATCGGCAGATGCCAATATGGGACGCAGAATTTTATTGCTGACCCGTGAAAGTGTCAAGAAATATACAACAATTCGCGAAATCACCATGCGACGTGTTGGCGATGCTTCTCGGTCAAATCAACGAATCCAGTATAGTCGATCGGCGTCACTTTGTGTGAAATTTGACCAGACAGGCCGCGGGCCTGCAGGTCTTCGCTGAGCACATACACCGGACAAGTCAGAACAGATATATGGGACTGTGCCAGGCTGTTTTCAAGCGCGGCCGTCACACCGTCCTGCATAAGCAGTAAGGCATCCGTGTCACTCACCAGGCGCATAAGTGCCGGTAAATCACATTGTTGAGGAGAACGGGCAAGGGTAAAAAGCATAGTCTTTTCCCGATCAAAAAGTCATGACAACGTCATAGGAAGCCAGCTTCTGGCGCAATACATCAGGTGAGAGCCGTTCTACATCCAGCACCCAATCGTCATATTCTGCCAGCCCACGCTCCTGTGCAGATGCGCCACAGATAAAGCATTGTTCAACGTCATAAAGCGGCAATACGCCATAAGTAGCAATATAATCACGCGCTAAAATTTTTTCCGGCTGCTGGCCCTTGAGCAGCTGCAGCACACCGTCGGCCACGAAAAAGACGCCAATGTCTTCACTGAGCGCCGAGGTCGCGAGCAGTGCGTCCAACCCTTCTCTGCCGGCAGACGTGCCGTGTGGTCCTTGTGAAAACACAAAGGCCACTCTTTTTACTTGGTTTTCTGCCTTCATGTTTCGGCCTGTTCCTGACGCTTAAAACTGTATCAGCCGATCGCAGACCAACGCGGCTTCCGCGAGACTGCCTAATCCGGTCAACGCGAAACCTGGCTGCAGATTGGGATATTTGTCTTCATGGTGGGTGGCCTCATCGGCGTCCATCACCCCGCGACGCAGCGCGGCGGCGACGCAGACATTAAGTTCAACCTCATGGGCGTGGGCCAACTGCTGCCATGCGCGCACCAGGTCAAATTCGTCGGAAGCCGGTGAGGTCAGCCGGTTGCCGTTAAGCACACCTTCACGATAGAAAAAAACGCTGTCGAGTTTGTGTCCACGGGCGAGAAGCGCCAGAGCAAACTGATAGGCTGCGCTGGCCTGCTGGGTGCCATACGGCGCCCCAGTGACCAAAATGCTGTATCGCAATGTCAACGCTAATTCCCCAACGGCTCGCCACTTTTGAACTGGCGAATATACAGATAAACCGTATGTTTGGAGATATTCAGGCGGTCGGCAACCTGGTTGATTGCGTCTTTGATATCAAAAATGCCCTTCTCATACAGGTTGAGTACCACCTGACGATTCTTGGCATTGTTAGTGACGTTACGGTCCGCGTTGACTTCTTCGATGGTGAACTCGAGCGTTTGCGCGACGAGATCGTCCACGGAGGAGGCAAAGTTGACGGAAGGCGAGACGTCCTGCGTTTCCGGCGGCATAAAGGTTTGCATGATCTGCGAGAACGGCACGTCGAGGTTCATGTTGATACACAGTAAACCGATCACACGCTGATCGCGGTTGCGAATGGCGATAGTGACCGACTTCATCAGCACGCCACTTTTTGCACGAGTAAAATAGGCTTTAGAGACATTGCTGTCTGCGCCCGTCATATCGTGCAGCATGCGCAGCGCCAAATCGGTGATAGGCGAGCCTATCTTGCGACCGGTATGTTCCCCATTGGCGATTCGAATAGCCGAGCATTTCAGATCTTCCAGAGAATGCAGAACTATTTCACAGTGTTGCCCAATCAGCATGGCCAAACCGTCTACCACCGCCTCGTAGGAGGTCAGGATTTCATGGTCGGTTGCACTAAAAGGACGTTGGTCCAGCAAATCCAGTTCACCGGTTTCGCCATTTAAAAGCGAATTAGACATTGAAGCTACCACCCTCTACATCGTGAGCTCACTCATCATCTGGAATGAGGCTCTCCGTTCAATCAATCTCAGCAGGCCCTAATGTAACAAAGCTGCAGCGAAAAAGGTGCCTACGATTATTCAAGTTATTGACGTTAAGCTCGAGCGATAAAGTCGTCAAGCTATCATCATAGAGTAACCCCAGTAAAAATGGGGAGGAAGCGCTCACAAAGATGACGGTAAAAAAAAACCGCCGCATAAGCGACGGTTTTCTTGGGCAAAAATCAGAAAAAATTATTCTGATTTAGCAGCGTCAGCGTCAGCCGGTTTGGTCGCATCTTTCGCGTCAGCTTTTGGAGCCGGTTTGATATCCAGCAATTCTACTTCGAATACCAGAGTAGAGTTGGCAGGGATACCTGGGACGCCAGTTTTACCGTAGGCCAAGGCCGGTGGGATAACCAGCTTGATTTTTCCGCCTTTCTTAACGTGCTTCAGACCTTCGGTCCAGCCTGGGATAACGCCGTCAAGACGGAAGGACAGTGGCTCGCCGCGGGTGTAAGAGTTGTCGAACTCGGTGCCGTCAACCAGGGTACCTTTGTAGTTCACAACTACGGTGTCGCTGTCTTTTGGCGTAGCGCCGGTACCTGGTTTCTCAACCTGATACAGCAGGCCTGACTCAGTTTTCTTCACGCCTTTTTCTTTAGCGAAGTCAGCGCGGAATTTATCGCCTTTGTCTTCGTTGGCTTTAGCGTCTGCTTCCATTTTCTGCTGGGCAGAAGCTTTTACTTTAGCTTCGAAGCTTTGCAGGGTCTTTTCGATGTCTGCGTCAGACAGCTTGCTCTTGTTCGCGAACGCGTCCTGAACACCGGCGATCAGCTGGTCTTTATCCAGTTTGATGCCCAGTTTTTCTTGTTCTTTCAGGGAATTGTCCATGTAACGACCCAATGAAGCACCCAGAGCGTAAGCAGCCTGCTCATCGTCGTTTTTGAATTGTGGGTTGGTAGTAGCTGGTGCTGAAGCCGCTGGTGCAGCTGCAGTCGAATCAGTCGCTTTTGCAGCATCTGCTGCCATGGCCTGAGTTGCGCCCAGGGCAAGAGCCATCGTGGTAGCTAACAGCGTTACTTTAAACAGTGATTTCATCCATTTCTCCAAGACTTGAGGCTCTTACCTCAAGTAACAATACGAAAGTTCGCCGGTTAATATAACTGTCCGTGTCAATGCATGACAATCGCTATACTAATCGAACGCGCCTAAATGAGACCTTTTTTGCTTCAATAAGTTTCTGAAGTCACCACAAAACGGCTAACTCTGAGTTTTTTCTGATGATTGCGGGTAGAATATGGCGCAAACTCTGTCATTCTGACAGCCTATCCTTATCAGGCGGCACCTAAGCGGCATTACAGGCAAAAATTATGGACCAACATAACTTCGAACAGCGGCTTGAAGCGCTGGAAAGCAAACTGGCTTTTCAGGAAGTGACCATTGAGGAGCTGAATCAGATAGTGACCTCGCATCAGCTGGAAATGAGCCGACTGCATGACCACCTGCGCCTGTTGACTGACAGGCTGCGTGCTTCACAGCCTTCAATGATTGCCGATGCGTCGGAAGAAACCCCGCCGCCGCACTATTGAGAGCTAAATGAAGCAATAAAAAAGGCGACCCCGGGGTCGCCTTTTTTCATTAATCGGCCTTTACCGATTAGTGGCTGCAGCCGCAACCGCCGGTACCACAACCGCCCTGACCGTGGTCATGGCCGTGATCGTGGTCGTGGTCGTGACCGTGCTCACCGTGAACGTGGCCGTGAGCCAGTTCTTCTTCGGTTGCTTCACGGATAGCCACAACTTCAACGTTGAAGTTCAGGTTCTGACCGGCCAGCATGTGGTTACCGTCAACCACAACGTGGTCGCCGTCAACTTCGGTGATTTCTACTGGAACAGGACCCTGATCGGTATCAGCCAGGAAACGCATGCCCACTTCCAGCTCGTCTACGCCCATGAACACGTCTTTAGGAACGCGCTGAACCAGGTTCTCGTCGTAGTTACCATAAGCTTCGTTAGCGCCCACGTGCACGTCAAAACGATCGCCAACCGCATGGCCTTCCAGCGCGTTTTCCAGACCGGAAATCAGCGAGCCGTGACCGTGCAGGTAGTCCAGTGGTGCGCTAACCGGTGATTCGTCAACCAGCACACCGTCTTCTGTACGTACCTGATACGCAACGCTGACAACCAGGTCTTTTGATACTTTCATGATAACTCCTACCGTTGAAAACTTGATTTCGTCAAAGATTGTACTTTGCGGAACACTGTATTTTGCGAAATATTGTAGCGGAAAACCGCGCCTCTGTACCGAACAGCATAAAAAAAGGCGCGGGATAGCACTACTCGGGATGGAAGATTCCAATTACCTGCTCTTCGCCTCGAACGTGCTTGGTGACCTGCTCATCGGTCTGACGTTTGTGGTGCCCGCACTTGGCACATTCCACCACTTCGACCTGATCTTCCTGCCATAACATCAGTGTATCCAGTGCTTTACACTCAGGGCATACCGCACCGGCGATAAAACGTTTACGCGTTGTAGCCATTTCTTGCCTCTCATGAATCTCCACCACGAGACGCCCGTAGCCGCCTCGCCGGATGGAATCCTTTACAAAAAATATTCGGAAACTTCTGTCATGGTACGCCTTGCGGCGCTATTCGTCATCGTCCCAGCCGTCGAGCTGCCGACGTTCATTATGCATTTCACTTTCGAAGATATCTTCCAGCTCGCGACGCGCCTCTTTCACACGGGAAATTTGCGCCACATCGCCCTGCACCTGCGGCACCAATTCACGCAGCATGCGCATATCCAGACGGCGGAAATGCTGCTGCGCACGGTAGGCGCTGTGAGGATGCATACCGAGCGTAATGAGCGTCTTTTTACCCAGTTCAAGCGCACTCGAGAAAGTTTCACGCGAGAAGTTCTGAACACCGGCCTGCAGCAGCTCGTGCGCCTCAACGCGCCCGCGCGCACGAGCCAGAATATTCAGATGCGGGAAATGCTCCTGACACAGTCGGACGATTTCCATCGTATCCTGCGGTTCATTACAGGTGATAACGATGGACCTGGCCTTCTCTGCGCCAGCGGCACGCATGAGCTCGAGCTTGGTCGCATCGCCGTAATACACCTGATAACCAAAGCTGCGCATCAGGCTCACGGCGCTGATATCGCGCTCGAGCACGGTGATACGCATCTTGTTGGCCATCAACAGGCGACCGACAACCTGACCAAAACGCCCAAAGCCGACGATGATCACCTGCGGCTCGTTATCCTCGACGAAATGCTTCTCGTCACTCTCCTCCTGCGCGTTATAGCGGCGCACCAGAATCCGGTCGACGTATTTGAGCAGCAGCGGCGTGGTCATCATCGACAGCGTGACAATGACCAACAGCAGGGAAAGCTGTGTCGAAGAGATAACCTTCAGCGCCCCGGCGGCAGAGAACAGAACGAAGGCGAATTCTCCGCCCTGACTTAGCACCGCCGCAAACTGTAATCGCACCGAGGTGCGCAGGCCAAACACCCGGGCCAATAGATAGAGCACACCGCCCTTGACCATCACCAGCAAGATGACGCTCGCCAGCACCAGCAAAATATTGGTGTAAAGCACGCCAAGATTCAGCGCCATGCCGACAGAAATAAAGAACAGGCCAAGCAGCAGTCCCTTAAAAGGCTCGATAGCGATTTCCAGTTCGTGCTGGTATTCGCTTTCCGCCAGCAGTATCCCGGCGATGAAGGTGCCTAGCGCCATCGAGAAACCAAGCTCCTGCATGAACAGCGCCGCGCCAAGCACCGTCAACAGGGCGGCAGCGGTAAACACCTCGCGCACGCCGGAGGCCACAATAAGACGAAAGATCGGCCGCAGCAGATAGCGCCCGCCGACCAGCATGCCGACAAATGCCAGCACCTTCATGCCGATCATCGCCCAGTCATTACCGCCGGAAGAGGTGCCCGCCAGCACGGGGATTAGCGCCAATGCCGGGATAACCGCGATATCCTGAAACAGCAGCACCGCAAAACCGAGCTGTCCGCCCTCGTTGCGCGTCATGCCTTTGTCCTGCATCAGCTGAAGCGCCATCGCGGTCGAGGACATCGCCAGACCGATGCCGCCTATCACCGCCGCCTGCCAGGCGAAGTGTGTCAGATACAGCAGGCCGCCCAGCACCAGCGCGGTGAGAATGACCTGACCGGCTCCAACGCCAAATATCTGTCGCCGCAGCTGCCACAGCTTGCCGGGATTCAGCTCCAACCCGATGATAAACATCAGGAACACGACACCGAGCTCGGAAAAATGCAGAATCTCGTCGACGTCGCGAATAAAGCCCAAGCCCCAAGGGCCGATGGCAATGCCGGCCAGCAGGTAGCCTAATACCGCGCCAATCCCCAGGCGTTGGGCTATCGGCACCGCGACCACGGCGGCAAACAGGAACAGCAGTATCGCTGTCGGTAAATTAGAGCTGTCGATAGTTAAACCCCTCCATGTGGGACAGGAGACTGTAGCCATTCCGCGTAGGCCTCGGCGTGGCTGGCCAACATTTCCGGCTGCTGACGTCGCGCCCAGTAAATAAGAATCGGCGTCATCCAGTGCATGTGGCACATAGCGGCGGTTAGCTCAAAGGGCCGCAGAATGTCACTCATTTTGTAGCGATTGTATCCCCCCACCCGGTACGCGCCCTCCGGCTCGCCAGTGGTAATAACCGAACGCCAGTACTTGCCGCTCAGCGCCGTCCCGCCCGCACCGCTGGCAAAGCCACGGGCGAGTACGCGGTCCATCCACTCCTTGAGCAGTGCCGGACAGCTATAGGTATACAGAGGATGTTGAAAAACAATCACTTTATGGTCACGCAGCAGTTGCTGTTCGCGGTGAATATCGATAAAAAAATCAGGATAATGGGCGTACAGATCGTGAACGGTAACGTTGTCCAGCTTGCGTGCCTTGTCGAGTAATACGCGGTTGGCGACCGAATCGGGTGACTCCGGGTGAGCGTAAAGCAGCAAAACCTTAGGTGGCTGCGACATCAATACCTCCAAAGCGTCGTCAGGGTGCCGTTTTTCAGCTACCATGCTTCGCAAATACCAAATAGGACGTTTTATACGTCTTGTTTAACTCATGCTCGTGACAGTTAATTTAACATACCCTAAACAGACGGCGCTTTATGATAGTTTTCTCATCGTTACAAATCAGGCGTGGCACCAATGTCCTGCTTGACAATGCATCTGCCACTATCAATCCGGGTCAGAAAGTCGGACTGGTAGGAAAAAACGGCTGCGGTAAATCAACCCTGATTTCCCTGTTGAAAAACGAAATGAGCGCCGATGCGGGCAACCTGACGTTTCCGTCAAACTGGGCACTGGCCTGGGTAAATCAGGAAACTCCGGCACTAGACGTTCCCGCGGTTGAGTATGTTATCGACGGCGATCGTGAGTTTCGTCAGCTGGAGTCCGAGCTCAAAGCCGCCAACGAGCGCGACGACGGCCACGCCATCGCGACGTTGCACGGTAAGCTCGACGCCATTCAGGCCTGGACCATTCCGGCACGTGCCGCCAGCCTGCTCAGCGGGCTCGGCTTTACGCAGAATCAGCTGCAACAGCCGGTAAAATCCTTCTCCGGCGGCTGGCGTATGCGCCTCAACCTGGCGCAGGCACTTATCTGCCGCTCCGACCTGTTGCTGCTCGACGAACCGACCAACCACCTCGATCTGGACGCCGTTATCTGGCTGGAAAAATGGCTGAAGAGCTATAACGGTACACTGGTGCTAATTTCCCACGACCGAGACTTCCTCGACCCGATCGTCGATAAAATCCTGCACATCGAACAGCAGACCTTAAACGAATACACCGGTAACTATTCGTCGTTTGAACGCCAGCGCGCGACCAAACTCGCCCAGCAGCAGTCACTGTTCGAACATCAGCAGGAAAAGGTGGCACACCTGCAAAGCTATATCGACCGCTTCCGCGCTCAGGCCACCAAGGCCAAGCAGGCACAGAGTCGTATCAAAATGCTGGAACGCATGGAGCTGATTGCCCCGGCCCACGTCGACAACCCTTTTCATTTTAGTTTCAGGTCGCCGGAAAGTCTGCCCGACCCGCTGCTGCGTATGGAAAAAGTTAGCGCGGGCTATGACGACAACGTCATCCTCGATTCTATCAAGCTCAATCTGGTTCCCGGCTCGCGTATCGGCCTGCTCGGCCGCAATGGCGCGGGTAAATCGACCCTGATTAAGCTACTTGCGGGTACCATGCCGCCGCTTGCTGGCGATATTGGTCTGGCGAAAGGCGTGAAGCTCGGCTACTTCGCCCAGCATCAGCTCGAGTTCCTGCGTGCCGAAGACTCCCCGTTACAGCATCTGGTGCGACTGGCAGACAAGCAAACCGAACAGCAGCTGCGTGACTACCTCGGCGGCTTCGGCTTCCAGGGTGACAAAGTGACCGAGAAGACCGAGCGCTTCTCCGGCGGCGAGAAAGCCCGTCTGGTGCTGGCGCTGATCGTGTGGCAGCGCCCTAACCTGCTGCTGCTCGACGAACCGACTAACCACCTTGACCTCGACATGCGTCAAGCGCTGACCGAGGCGCTGATCGACTTCGAAGGCGCGATGGTGGTGGTATCGCACGACCGCCACCTTCTGCGCTCCACCACCGACGACCTGTATCTGGTCCATGGCGGTAAGGTCGAGCAGTTCGACGGCGACCTCGAAGACTACCAGCAGTGGCTGGTCGATATTCAACGTCAGGAAAGCCAGCAGGACACACCGGAAAAAGACGCCGGTGCCAACAGTGCGCAGTCACGCAAAGACCAAAAACGTCGTGAAGCCGATTTCCGCAACCAGACTCAACCGCTGCGTAAACAGATAACCACACTGGAAAAACAGATGGACAAGCTGAGCAGCGAACTGGCGAGCGTCGAAGAGAAGCTGGCCGACTCGGCAATTTATGACAGCAGCCGCAAGGCCGACCTGACCGCCTGCCTGCAACAGCAGATCAAGGTGAAAGGCGAGCTGGAAGAGGTCGAGATGACCTGGCTCGATGCGCAGGAACAGCTTGAGCAGTTGGCGCAGGAATTTAACGCCGGCGCTTGAACCTTCTTAATGCGGGGGCGCGTCCGTGCCCCCGACATCTCTTCAGGCTATGAGGTTACGAAGCCTTATAGAAAGGTTTATCCCCGAGGATCGTCGCCCGATGCATGATACGCCGCTGCGGTAAGTAGTCCGCATTAGCGTAGTGCTGCGTGATACGGTTATCCCAAATCGCGATATCGTTCTCCTGCCAACGCCAGCGCACCTGGAACTCCGGTTTGGTGATATGGCGGAACAGGAACTCGAGGATCGCCGCACTCTCTTTTTCTTCAAGTCCCACGATGCGGGTGGTGAATCCCTCATTCACAAACAGCGCCTGCCGGCCAGACACCGGATGCGTGCGGATAACCGGATGCAGCAACGGCGGGTTCTTCTCTTTGGCCTCCAGCCACTGCTGATGTTCTTCCGGCGTTTTACGGTATTTGTACTCCTGGAACGACTTGGTGAAATCATGCTCAGCCTGCAAACCGGCCAGCAGCTTCCTGAAGGGTTCAGACAGCGCCTCATAGGCCGCAATGCCGCTGGCCCACAGGGTGTCACCGCCGGTAGAGGGCAGCGTCTTGGCCGCCAGTATGGCCCCCAAAGGCGGGGTCTCGATAAAGGTCACGTCAGTGTGCCAGTTATCGTTATCCGGCGGATTGTTGTCGTGAGTATCGAAAATAATGATTTCCTGCGCCTCCGGCGTCTGCGGATAGACAGGGTGGATGTGCAGATCACCAAACCGTGCCGCCAGCGCACGCTGCTGAACCGGGGTGATCGGCTGATCGCGGGCAAACAACACCTGATACTTGAGCAGCGCATGATAGAGCTGTTCAAACTGTGCGTCGGATAATGGACGGCTAAGCGACACATCCTCCACCAGCGCGCCGATGTGCGGCCCTAGCGGGGTAATTTTGAGACGTTCGTTCATTGTTGTTCTCCGTGCCAGGGGGTCAGTTTGCGTTGCAGATAACGCAACCCCAGTTCAAGCGCACAGGCAATCAGCGCGATAACGCTTATCCCGGCAATAACCACATCAGTGGCCAGAAACTCTCCGGCCGACTGAACCATAAAACCTAATCCCCGCGTTGCCGCAATAAGCTCGGCGGCGACCAGCGTTGACCACCCCACCCCGAGTCCGATGCGAACGCCGGTGAGAATTTCAGGCAGCGCACCGGGCAGAATCACATAGCGCAGCACCTGCCAACGGCTTGCGCCCAACGCCTGCGCGGCCCGAATGCGGACCTTTGAGGCGCTGCGAACGCCGGCCAGCGCCGACATCGCCACCGGCGCGAAAATTGCCAGATAAATCAGCAGAATTTTCGAGGTTTCACCGATACCAAACCAAATAACCATCAGCGGGAGATACGCCAGTGGAGGAACGGGGCGATAAAGTTCGATTAACGGATCCAGAATGCCGCGCAGCATTTCATTCAGCCCCATGGCAATCCCGACAGGTACTCCCACCACCACCGCCGCCAACAGGGCAATAACAATGCGCGTGAGGCTGGCCGCAAGGTGCTGCCACAGCGTGGCGTCCATGAAGCCCTGCGGACTGGCAATGGTAATCAGCTGATGCAGCACCTGCTGCGGTGCAGGCAGAAACAGCGGCGGGATCCACTTGAGTGCCGTGACGGCCCACCAGATAAACAACAGCGTCACCAGTGTACCTATGCTCAGACGCACGTTACGCGGCAGCGACCTGCCTTTTGACGTTTTACTCTTCTCGCGCACGAGTGTTTTCAGAACAGGTTCTGCGCTCATAGCAGGCCTCCACGATGTTCAAATACCTGGCTGAGCACGTACTCGCGCCGTTGAATGAATTCCGGCGATGACTTGATGCTACGGCATGATTCACCGTCGGCGTAGCGCTGTCCGAAGTCCAGCGAGATGCGTTCCAGTACTCTACCCGGCCCCGGAGAGAGCAGCAGCAGTTCACTGGCGAGGAATATCGCTTCCTCAATGTCGTGGGTAATCAGGAAGATTTGTTTGCCGCTATCGCGCCAGATCTTGAGCAACAGCTCCTGCATCTGTTCGCGGGTAAAGGCGTCGAGCGCGCCGAAGGGCTCGTCGAGCAGCAGCAGGCGAGGATCGGCAGCCAGTGCACGGGCAATGCCCACGCGCTGACGCATACCGCCGGAAAGCTGCCACAGTTTGTGATTCTCATACCCCGAGAGTCCAACCTTGGCGAGCATCCGTTCCGCCGTCTGCCGACGCTGGTGTTTATCGACGCCGGCGAGCTGCAGGCCAAACTCGACGTTACTTTGTACGTCACGCCACGGCAGCAGCCCCTCGTGTTGGAAGACCACGCCGCGCTCCGCACCGGGTGCGTTAACCGGCAAACCGTCCAGGCTTATCGACCCACCGCTCGGCGCGGTAAATCCGGCAATCAGATTGAGCAGCGTGGTTTTGCCACAGCCCGACGGCCCTAGCACCACCACCAGCTGCCCGGCATCTATCTGCAGGGAAATATCATGCAGTACCGGATTACCCTGATACTCGGCGGAAAGTTGAGAAACCTGAAGCATGTCTTTCTCCTTAGGACTGCGGGCTGGCCTGAACGGCCTTAACAAACTTGTTGGTCACGTAGCTGCTGTAGTCGGCGTCTACCTGGTCCACTTTGCCCTGTTCTTTCAGGAAGCTGGCCGTATCTTTGATGGCTTTATCGACCGGCTGACCCAATTGCGTCACCTGCTCGCTGACCGGCAGATAACGGTTACCTTTTACCAGCCCGGCAATTTGGTCATCCGGTACCCCGCTCAGGCGCGACAGCGTGTTCAGATTCGAGGTGTCCTTCAGCCACTGGTCAGGGTTTTGCAGATAAGATTTCTGTGCGCCCAGTGCGGCACGGGCAAAAGCGGTGACCACTTCAGGATGCGCCTGGGCGAAGTCTTTACGGACCACCCAAACGTCAAGCGTCGGCGAACCCCATTTGCCCACCTGAGAGGAGTCGGTCAACACCTTGCCGGTTTTTTCCAACTCGTTCACCGCCGGTGCCCAGACATAGGCGCCGTCGATGTCTCCGCGAGCCCAGGCGGCGGCAATGGCCGGTGGCTGTAGATTAACGATGGTAACTTTCTTAGGATCGATGCCCCAGTGTTTCAGCGCAGCCAGCAGGCTGTAGTGCGTCGTGGAGATGAACGGTACGGCGATGCGTTTGCCTATCAAGTCCTGTGGGCTGTTGATGCTTTTCTTCACCACGAAGGCTTCAGAGCTGCCTAACTCCGAGGCCAGCAGGAAGGCTTCGATAGGCAGTTTCTGGCTGGCGGCAACGGCGAGCGGGCTGGAGCCGATATTCCCGATCTGCACATCGCCCGAGGCCAGCGCGCGCAGTACGCTTGAACCGCTGTCAAATTTACGCCAGTCCACCTTGGCACCGGATTCTTTCGCAAAGGTGTTCTCGGCCTGCGCCACCTTGGCCGGTTCGGCGGAGGTCTGATAGGCCACGGTGACGTCTACCGCGTGTGCGCTGAGTGCGGTCAGTGACAGCAGCAGTGCTGCGCCACGCAAAATTGAACGGTTTGCCATCGATAAATGCTCCACAAGAGTGATGAGTCGTTTTTATTCGGGTTTGTAGAGAATTTTTAGCTGAGCGCAGGAAGCATTTAAAGTAATTAAAAATTACCTTTAATAACCAAAAGGAATATATGGAATTTATAACGCAGGCACGGTGGGATACAAAAGCAAAACGGCCACCCTCGCGGATGACCGTTATTTATCGAGCCGGGTCGATAATTATCGCCAAATCAACAACACGCAGGCGGCAGTGAGCAGCCCCATGGCGATGTTGAAGGTGTACCACGCTCGGCGGCTGTGCAGCAGTCGACCGATCACGGTGCCGAAACCCAGCCAGATAATGCCTGAAACCAGATTGACCAGGAACATACCCAAGCTGATAGCCGCAATAGAGTGGTTGTAGGCCGCTCCGGCGAGGCTGAAGCTGGCAACCGCCCCGAGTCCCATCAGCCAGGCCTTGGGATTCAGGAACTGAAGCAGCCATCCCTGATACAGACGAATAGGCTTGGGTGGCGGGGCGTCAGTTTCGAGTGTCTCATAGGCTGAGGTGCCAATCTTCCACGCCAGCCACAGCAGATAAAGGCTACCGAGAACCTTTAATACCGTGTGCAGGGTAGGATAAATCAGGATTAACCCGCCAACGCCGAAGGCAACCAGCAGCAGAATGCTCTGCATGCCCAACATGATGCCTATCATCAGCAGGAGTGAACGCATAAAACCAAAGTTCGCACCCGAGGTCGTTAACAACATATTATTTGGGCCGGGCGTAATTGCCGCTACCCATAAAAATCCAAGCATCGAAAGAAATAAACTAAGTTCCATTTAACAGGTGCTCCTCACCTCCAACTATTGTGCGATTAGCAGTGAAGCTATCAGTGTGCTATTGGTAGTACAAGCTTACTGAACAGGATTTTTTTCAGAAAATATGGCTCATCATTTTCTTCCCCTGCGCGGCGCTAGCAATCCGCACTTGCAAACCTTGCTGCCGCGTTTGTTCAGGCGGCGCGTCAAACTCAAACCGGTGTGGCAACGGCTCGATTTACCCGACGGCGACTTTATCGATTTGGCCTGGAGTGAAGACCCGCAGTCTGCCCGCCACAAGCCGCGTATGGTGCTGTTTCACGGGCTTGAAGGCGGCTTTAGCAGCCCCTATGCCCACGGGCTGTTAGCGGCGTGGAAAAACAAAGGCGGCCTCGGTGTGGTGATGCATTTTCGCGGCTGTAGCGGAGAACCTAATCGACTTAAGCGCATCTATCATTCCGGTGAAACGGAAGACGCCCGCTTCTTCCTTAACTGGTTGAGCGAGACCTACGGTGATGCCCCAACCGCCGCCGTCGGTTTTTCGCTGGGCGGCAATATGCTGGCCTGTTATCTTGGCGAGGAGGGCGAGAACTGCCGTTTACAGGCGGCGGTCATCGTCTCTGCGCCACTGATGCTCGAACCCTGCGCCTATCGCCTCGAGAAAGGCTCGTCACGCTTTTATCAGCGCTACCTGCTGGACCAGCTCAAGGCTAACGCCCGACGCAAGCTGATTAAATATCCGGGCACGCTGCCGGTGACGCTCGAGCAACTAAAATCGATGCGGCGTATCCGCGAGTTCGACGACGCCATTACCTCGCGCGCCCACGGTTTCCAAAACGCGCTAGACTATTATCGACGCTGTAGCGGAATGCCGCGGCTGCCGAGGGTCAAAGTGCCGCTGCTCATCATTCACGCGAAGGACGACCCGTTCATGACGGATGCGGTGATTCCGAACGCACAGGATCTGCCGCCTGGGGTAGAATATCAGCTCACCGAACACGGCGGTCACGTCGGTTTCGTTACCGGCAGTTGGCTGAATCCAGTAATGTGGCTGGAAAAACGCATTCCCGACTGGATAGCGCCGCGGCTGATCCCCGAATCACAGACTGAGAAAAGATAAACCTAAGATGATGATCCCCTGGAAAGAGTTAGCCCCGGAAACGCTGGATAGCGTAATTGAAGGTTTTGTACTGCGCGAAGGCACCGACTATGGCGAACAAGAGCGTACGCTTGAGCAAAAAGTGGAAGACGTACGCCGTCAGCTAAAAAGCGGCGACGTGGTGCTGGTATGGTCTGAACTGCATGAAACGCTGAATATTATGCCACGCGGACAGTTTCGCGCCGGTGACGTATAAATTAGCGAATAGATATGGTAACAATAAGCTTAATTATGCGTATTAGGCTTCCCCAATAGATTCCTGGTGCAGATGCGTTGACTGCAATTTGAAAGATGAAGGGATTACCATGTCAGCTAAACACCCTGTTATTGCCGTAACTGGCTCAAGCGGCGCCGGAACCACAACCACCAGCGTCGCTTTTCGAAAGATTTTTCAACAGCTTGGCCTGCACGCTGCCGCTCTTGAAGGCGACAGCTTTCATCATTTCACACGCCCTGAAATGGACGCTGCCATCCGTAAGGCGCGCGACCTGGGCCGACACATTAGCTACTTTGGCCCCGAAGCCAACGACTTCACGCTGCTTGAGCAGAGCTTCATTGAATACGGTAAAACCGGTACCGGCCGTTCGCGCAAATATCTGCATACTTATGATGAAGCGGTGCCTTATAACCAGGTGCCCGGCACTTTCACTCCCTGGCAGGCGCTGCCCGAGCCAACCGACATCCTGTTCTACGAGGGCCTGCACGGCGGCGTAGTCACTCATCAGGTTGATGTCGCGAAACACGTTGATCTGCTGGTCGGCGTGGTGCCTATCGTCAACCTTGAGTGGATCCAGAAACTGGTGCGCGACACCGGCGAGCGCGGGCATTCGCGCGAGGCGGTTATGGACTCAGTGGTCAGATCGATGGACGACTACATCAATTACATTACGCCGCAGTTTTCCCGAACCCATATCAACTTCCAGCGCGTGCCGACCATCGACACCTCGAACCCCTTTGCCGCGAAAGCCATTCCGTCACTCGACGAGAGCTTCGTGGTGATTCATTTCCAGGGGCTGGACCAGATTGACTACCCGTATCTGCTGGCGATGCTGCAAGGCTCCTTTATCTCGCACATTAATACGCTGGTGGTTCCCGGCGGCAAGATGGGGCTGGCCATGGAGCTGATTATGGGACCGCTGGTGCAGCGGCTGATGGAAGGCAAGAAAATCGAATAGGCAGACGGCGGGAGAACCGTCTGCCGTTAAACCCACGGTGGTTTACTCGGCGATCAGCAGGTCACGAATAAACCCGACGTGCAGCTGAACGCCGATCGCCAGCGCGCCTTCATCCAGCTTGAAGCGCGGATGGTGCACGCCGTGGGTAGCGCCAATACTTTCATTACCGCTGCCGATAAACAGGAAGCAGCCCGGGATTTTCTCCTGATAAGACGAGAAGTCCTCGCTGCCGTAAATAGGCTCTGACAGCTCAATCAATTCCTCTGCTCCCCTTTCACGCGCCACCACGCGACGCGCAATCGCACAAGCATCGGCATGGTTGTTGCCAATCGCATAGCCGCGAGTCCATTTCACCTCAGCCTGAGCACCGTGCGCCTGAGCAATGCCCATCACCGTCTGCTCGACCAGCTGCGGAACCCGCTCGCGGACTTCGGCATTGTGGGTACGCAGCGTACCCGCCAACCTTGCCGTATCAGGGATAACGTTATACACCTCACCGGCCTGGAAGACGGCAACGGTCAGTACCGGGGCATGCTGCGGATTAAGCTTGCGCGCCACAATCTGCTGCATTGCTGTAACCACTTCCGCACCGATGGTCACAGGATCAATACACATGTGTGGCATTGAGCCATGACCCCCGCGCCCCTTGAGGATGATGTCAAAATTATCGCTCGAACCGCTGAACACGCCCTCTTTCAGAATCACCTTGCCGGTGGCGAAGTTAGGCAGAACATGCAGGCCGAAAATCATACTCACACCGTCGAGCACGCCCAGTTTGACCAGCTCCTGAGCGCCGCCCGGAGGCGCTTCTTCCGCATGTTGGAAGATAAATCGCACGCGACCTTTGAGCGAGGATTTGCACTGCGCCAGAACCTTAGCCGCGCCCAACAGCATGGCCGCGTGAGCGTCATGACCGCACGCATGCATAACGCCGGGATTGGTTGAACGGAACGGCTCGTCGCTCTCCTCCTGAATAGGCAGTGCGTCGATGTCTGCACGCAGCGCGTAAATTGGACCCGACCTGTCGCCAGTCAGCTCGGCAATGACGCTGTTTGGCGTCAGGCGTGTCAAAGTCAGGCCGGGGATCGCCGACAGCTGCTCGGCAATATAGTCGGCGGTTTTCGCCTCCTGGAAGGACAGCTCAGGATTGGCGTGAATATGTCGACGCCAGCGCACCACATCTGCGTTAACTTCACTCACTAATGCTTCAAAATTAATCGTCATTATTGGCTTCCTCAAAATGGGGGCAGTTCACTAGGCTGCATCACGCGCAGCAAAACGAGATTTAGACAGCAAAGGCAACATCAGCAGGCCCGAGACCCACATCACCAGCGTCAGAAAAATAAAGGTCGAGTCATAGCCATGGGTCAGGGTAATCAGATAGCCCATCGCGATGGGCGCGACGAATCCCCCCAACGTCCCCCCGGTGTTAAGCAGCCCAATAGCCCCGCCCATAACCTCGGTCGGCAGGCGTTTCATCGGCAGGGTAAAGGTGGTGACAAAGGACGACATCATGAAAATGTTGCCGAAGAACAAGAACAGGCAAACGGTGTAAACCGAATTCGAGGTGTAGACCAGCCAGATACAGACACCGCTCAGCAGCGAGCTGTACAAGATGACCTTCGGCTCGCGGCCCTGCATGAATTTCCCCACCAGCCAGCCCGTCGAGAGCGAGGAGATCCAGATACCCAACCCCCCTACCGCAACGACTATCCCCGCGACGTCGAGCGAAAAACCACGCTGCTGCACCAGATATTTCGGCAACCAGGCCATGAGCCCGTAGGTCGGGATATTGATGCAAAAGTTAACGGCGAACAGCACCAGCACAATAGGATTTTTAAGCAACGCGAGATAGCTCCCTGTCTTGTTGGCGGCCGAAGTTGCCGAATCACGCGGCGGCGATGGTACCCAAAACAGGATGAAAGCGGCCACCACGAAGGCCAGCAGGCCCAGGGTCGAGAACGATCCGCGCCAGCCGACGTGCGCCAGACAGTACACGGCCACCAGCGGACCGACCGTCATCGCCAGTCCGGCAGAAGACAAGAGAATCGATTGCGCGAAAGTACGCTGTTCGACGTTGAAGTTAGCAACAACCGACTTGGCGCACGAGCTGGGATAACCCGAATGTCCGATACCGGCCAGAAAACGGAAGGTGATCAGCAGACCCAGACCAAAACCCAACAGCCCGAAGCACAGCGCAAAGCCGCCCAACAGCGTCAGTGAACAGGCCAGGACTTTTTTATAGCCGAAGCGGTCGTTGAGCCAACCGGCGGGGATCTGAAACAGCGAATAGGCCAGAAAAAACATGCCGGTGATATAGCCCAGTTGCTGAGGGGCTAAATCGAACTCGCGACCTATCGGCAACAGCGCAAAACCAATCACGGTTTTATCGATGTAGACCAGAACATAACCCAAAAACAGTAAGAAAATCATTAAAGAACGATTTTGCATAACTGATATCCTCGAATGTTATATCCCAGCAGCCACCCCTGACCTGAGAAAAAGATAACGCGCTGAATTGTTTATTTTTATATGCCAGTTAACAGTCAGTTACCGACTTCTTAAAAACCTAGCAGCTTTACTTCAGGGCCATAAGATGCAATTTTTTGAGGGGTGATGCTTTTTACTGATAGGGTCTGAGATGAAATATTTGCCCAAGCTGCAACAGCTAAAGGTTTTTCAGCAAGTTATCCGCAGCGGCAGCATTCGCGGGGCGGCGCGTGCGATGAATCAGTCACAGCCTGCCGTCAGCAGAACGCTGCGCGAGCTTGAACAAATCCTCGATACTCAGCTGATCGTTCGCGGCACGCAGGGTATGACGCTCACCGAGACCGGCCGCGCCTTCTCGCAGCGAATGCAGTTTATTCTCGAAGAACTGCAGCGCGCCGCCGACGAAATACAGCAAATCAACCAATTCTCGCAGGGATCGGTGGCGGTCGGCTTCTCGTCGCTGCTGGCGCTGACCATTTTTCCCGCGCTGGCCAGTGAGTTCACGGCGCAATATCCGCAGGCAAAATTGCATATCAAGGAGTCGCAGCTCTCGACCCTGCTGCCTTCATTGCGTGAGGGAAGGTTGGATTTCGCCATCGGCACGCTGGGCGTCGGACTCCCCATCGAAGACATGGTGTGCGAGCCCTTGTTCAGTGCGCCGTTCTGCGTCGTCGCCCGCAGGCAGCATCCGCTGGCGCAGGCCACGTCGTTAAGCGAATTGAGAGAGGCAAGCTGGCTGCTTCCCGAGACGGACATGGGTTATTACCAGCAGCTTGCTGCCCTGCTGGAGGAAAACGGCTGCCACGCGGTGAAATCGCCTATCCGTACCGACTCATTGATTAGCGGGCTGATGATGATGCTGAACGGGGATTATCTGTCGGTGGTCGGCAACGCCATGGCGACGCCGTTCTTCATGGAAGACAAGCTTTGCCGCCTGCCTGTCGACAGCCTGCCGGCGGCGCAATACTGCCTGGTTTACTCACAAAAAACGCCGCTAACCTTAACGGCGCGGCGTTTCTTAGACCTGCTGCGGCTGCACTGTCAGCGTTACCCTTGGTAACGTGCCGCACAGCACTCAAGCTTATTCTATTGAATCAATAACTTCAAAGCTGTGGGTGATCGTCGCTGCCTTGCCCAGCATCAGCGAAACCGAGCAATATTTTTCGGCAGACAGCGTTACAGCACGCTCAACCACTTTATCCGTCAGACCCTTGCCGGTCACGATGAAGTGCAGGTTAATGGTGGTAAACAGGCGCGGCGCTTCTTCGCGGCGTTCGGAGGTCAGCTTGACCTCACAACCGACGACGTCGTTGCGGCCTTTTTGCAGAATGGACACCACGTCGATGGCGCTGCATCCACCCGCTGACATCAGCAGCATCTCCATCGGGCTCGGTGATTTGTCGCCCGCATTGCCGTCCATCAGAATTTGATGGCCAGAAGAAGACTCACCGAGAAACGTTAATCCCTCGACCCATTTTACACGTGCTTGCATTTGCCTTTCTCCGGTAATAATTTTCAAAACAGACTACCCTTAACCCCTGAAACTGGCAATGGAACTCGATCCGCATCATGCTGAAGCGAGACAACACAAGACACGTCACCAAAGCTGTGCTACAAACAAGGCGAAAGAAACTTTCCAACAAGTTGCGGCCGGGGTTTTTGGGTTTAACAGGATAACCTTGGTGATTATGGCAAATTACTGCCTTATTCACGCCTCAAGCCGCTTGCAGCATTGCTGGTCAGTTCATATGCTAAAAGAGCGCGAAGTAAAAAATCGCCGAACAGGGATTTTGAGCCCTGTGATTTTGGGCAGCGATAAAAAGAGGATAATAACTAATGGTTCTCGGCAAGCCACAAACAGACCCTACTCTCGAATGGTTCCTGTCTCATTGTCATATACACAAGTACCCCTCTAAAAGTACGCTGATTCACCAAGGTGAAAAAGCCGAAACGCTTTACTACATCGTGAAAGGCTCGGTTGCCGTGCTGATTAAAGATGAAGAAGGCAAAGAGATGATACTTTCCTACCTTAACCAAGGTGACTTCATCGGTGAGCTGGGACTCTTCGAAGAAGGTCAGGAACGTAGTGCGTGGGTAAGAGCAAAAACTGCCTGTGAAGTCGCTGAGATTTCCTACAAGAAGTTTCGTCAGCTGATCCAGGTTAACCCGGATATCCTGATGCGCCTGTCTGCACAGATGGCGAGTCGACTCCAGATTACCTCGGAGAAAGTCGGTAACCTGGCTTTCCTCGACGTAACCGGACGCATTGCGCAAACTCTGCTGAATCTGGCCAAGCAACCAGACGCCATGACCCATCCAGATGGCATGCAGATCAAGATCACCCGTCAGGAAATTGGCCAGATCGTCGGTTGTTCACGCGAGACTGTCGGTCGAATTCTTAAAATGCTTGAAGATCAGAGCCTGATCTCGGCACACGGTAAAACGATTGTCGTTTACGGCACCCGTTAATCCCCTTAAAAACGGCGCAGTAGTCTTCTGGTGCGCCGTTTTTATTCGTCACGTTACACAAAATTAATGACGCTTTGGCGACGAATCTTCTACCACCCCGAGGTTAACTACGCGCTGAGACAGACGCTGGTCCTCTGCCTGCCTATTGGTTTTGCCATGCTGTTTGGTCAGCTGAAGCTCGGGATGCTGTTTGCGCTGGTCCCCGCCTGCTGCAATATCTCCGGTCTCGATACGCCGCATAAGCGCTTCTTCAAACGTCTGGTTATCGGCGGTTCGCTGTTTGCCTTGAGCAGTATTCTTCTCCAGCTGATGCTGATTAACTGGCATGTTCCGCTGCCGCTCATCATGCTTGGCCTGACGCTGGTACTGGGCGTCACGGGTGAAATCAGCCCGCTGCACGGCCGCCTGCTGCCCGGCGCGCTGGTCGCCAGCATCTTTACCCTCAGTATGGCCGGTGTGGTGCCCATCTGGCACGCTCCGCTGCTGTTTGTCGTAGGTACCGCCTGGTATGGGCTGTTCAACTGGTTTTGGTTTCGGCTCTCCGAAGAGCAGCCGATGCGCGAGACGCTGAGCCAGCTCTACGTCGAACTCGCCGATTATTTCGAAGCAAAATACAGCCTGCTCACCCAGCACACCGACCCCGAAACCGCGCTGCCGCCGCTGTTGAAACGACAACAGCAGGTCATTGACCTGATTGCCACCCTCTATCAGCAGCTGCACATGCTGCCGACGGGCAATCATCAGCATCATAAAAGGCTGCTGCGCAGTTTTCAGGTGGCGCTCGACCTGCAGGAGCACATCACCGTAAGCCTGCACCTGCCCGCAGAAGTGCAAAAGCTGGTTGAGGAAAGCCACGCCGAGGCGGTTATCCGCCGCAATGCGCAGGTCATTGCCGCACGGCTGCGCGTTATCGCGAGCGACATCCTCTACCATCGGCGCTCGGAGCGGTTCACAATGGCCAACGAGCTGGCCGCGCTGGAAAAAATAGCCTCTCGCTATCGTGACAATCCCGTCGGGCAGTTTTGCTACTACCATTTCAGCCGCATCGCCCGACTGCTGCGCACCCAGCGTCCGCTGTATCGCCGCGACCTGATGCAAACGCAGCATCGTCTGCCCTTCTGGCCCGCGCTGAAAGGCTATCTTTCCGTCAAGTCCGCCGCCCTGCGCAATGCCGCACGGCTCGGCGTAATTTTAGCGCTTGGCAGCAGCCTCGGCATGTTCTTTAATCTGCCTAAACCTTATTGGATCCTGCTGACTACCCTGCTGGTCAGCCAGAACGGCTATAACGCCACCCGCGTGCGTATTCAGCACCGTGCGTTGGGCACGCTGGCGGGCCTTATCGCCGCAGCCGGGTTGCTTCAGCTCGCGCTGCCGCAAAATCTCACGCTGTTTTTCATGCTGATGATTACGCTGATTTCCTACACCGTACTGCGAAAAAACTACGGACTGGGAATGATTGGCCTCACGGTAACCGCCGTCTATACCTTGCAAATACTGGGGCTAAACGGGGCCAACTTTCTGCTGCCGAGGCTGCTGGACACGCTAATTGGCTGTGCGCTGGCGTTTGGCGGCACTATCTGGCTATGGCCGCAGTGGCAAAGTGGTTTGCTGCGCACCAATGCCTATCAGGCGCTGGAGGCAGACCAGCAGGCTATCCGGCTGGTATTGCACGAGGATCCTGACCCGGCCGAACTGGCCTATGCGCGCATGAAGGTCAATCAGGCGCACAATCAACTGTTTACCTCGTTGAATCAGGCAATGCAGGAACCCGGCTTTAATTCGCACTATCTGACCGATATGCGGCTGTGGGTCACGCACAGTCAGTTTCTGGTAGACCACATTAATGGCATGACAATTCTGGCGCGCGAGCACTATATGCTGACGCCCAAACTGGCGATGGAGTATTTGCAGACCTGCGAGATTGCGTTGCAAAGTTGCCAGCAGCGCCTGACCTATGACGGGCCGAGCAGTGAGAAATCGCTTTTCAATGCCCCAGATCAGCATCCTGACATGCCGATTACCGAAATGGAGCGTCATTTGCGCCGTATGCTGGCACACCTTAGCGCCATGCACACCATCTCGTCCCTTGCTTGGAAGCAAAGGCCACATCACGGAATTTGGTTAACGCGAAGAGTGAAGGAGTGATCCTTTCCTCCGGTAGAGGAGGAAAGGAGAGTATTGATTAGCCGACGATTTTCTTAACCGCTTTTTCGAAGCGCGCCATGCCTTCGCTGATGTCGGCGAAGTCGATAACCAATGACGGTGCGAAACGCAGCACGTTGGTCCCCGCCACCAGCATCATCAGGCCAAACTCTGCCGAAGCCGTCAGGAATTCTCCCGCACGGTTTTTGTATTTATCCGCCAGTTCGGCACCGATCAGCAGGCCCTGACCACGGAACTCGCTGAAGACGTGGTATTTGGCGTTAATCGCTTCCAGCGCCTGGATAAAGGCGTTGCGGCGCTCTTCAATACCAGCCAGCACTTCAGGGGTGTTAATCACGTCCAGCGCAGCTTCAGCAACGGCGCAGGCCAGCGGGTTACCGCCGTAGGTGGTACCGTGTTTGCCCGGTGCCATCACCGAGGCCACTTCTTCGGTGGTGATCATCGCACTCACCGGGAAGCCGCCGCCCAGTGCCTTAGCGGTGGTCAGAATGTCTGGAGTGACGCCGTAGTGCATGTAGCTGAACAGCTTGCCGCTACGGCCCATGCCGCTCTGTACCTCATCGAACACCAGCAGTGCCTTGTTGGCATCGCACAGCTCGCGTAGCCCCTGCAGGAACGCCTGCGTGGCTGGCGTGACGCCGCCCTCACCCTGAATCGGCTCCACCACGATGGCACAGGTGTGATCGTCGATAACAGCCTTCACCGCATCCAGATCGTTGAACGGCACGTGGACGATATCGGCAGGTTTAGGGCCGAAACCGTCGGAATATTTAGGCTGTCCCCCAACGGATACGGTAAACAGCGTGCGGCCATGGAACCCGTTATGGAAGGCGATGATTTTGCTTTTATACGGGCTGTGCTTGGCAGAAGAGTAGTAGCGCGCCAGCTTGAATGCCGCTTCATTGGCTTCTGCGCCGGAGTTGGCAAAGAACACGCGATCGGCAAAAGTAGCGTCAATCAGCTTCTGCGCCAGACGCAGCGCAGGCTCATTGGTGAAGACGTTGCTCACGTGCCAGAGCGTTTCGCCCTGCTTGTGCAGCGCCTCAACCAGCGCAGGATGGCAATGGCCCAGCGCAGTGACCGCGATACCCCCGGCGAAATCGACATACTCGGTACCCTGCTGGTCCCATACGCGACTGCCTTTACCTTTGACTGGAATAAACTTGGCTGGTGAATAAACCGGCAAAATAACCCGATCAAATGCATCACGCCCTACCGCTGCTTTTTCTGTCATTGCCCTACTCTCCTTTGCGCTGCCGCTACTGTCAGGGGATCACACTCGAAATGAATGTGAAAATATAATCACAAAATATGCATAAAAAATCACTCACAGGCAAACGTTAATCGCGGTTCTGCTGTAAGTAATTTTTAATGCTCTAAATTTTAAGGAAATTATCGAGCAGCTGATGACCTTGTTCGCTGAGAATGCTTTCAGGATGGAACTGCACGCCATGCAGCGGCAATTCACAATGCGCGATGCCCATAATCTCGTCCGGGCACGCGGCGCTGCCGGTCCAGGCAGTCAGTGAAAAACACGCGGGCAAGGTGTCTGGTTTCACCACCAGCGAATGATAACGGGTGACCGTCAAAGGATGATTCAGGCCAGCAAAGACTCCCGTGCCGGTATGCTCAATCAGCGAGGTCTTTCCGTGCATCACCTGACGAGCGCGCACGACTTGAGCTCCGAAGCTCTGCGCCATCGCCTGATGTCCAAGACAAACGCCCAAAATCGGCATTGAGTCGGCAAAATGAGCGATGGCGCTCAGCGAGATGCCTGCCTCGTTTGGCGTGCAGGGGCCGGGTGAGATAACCAGATGCGAAGGGTTAAGCCGAGTGATGTCGCCAAGCTGCAGTTCATCGTTACGCTTTACCAGCACTTCGGCACCGAGCTCGCAGAAATACTGGTAAAGGTTATAAGTGAAGGAGTCATAGTTATCGATAATCAGCAGCATGGTTTTCCGGCTTAAAGAAGTCTTGAGATTTTGCCGGGCCATTCTACCTATTTTTCGGCGACGGCCCGCAGATTTTTCCTGCCGGGCTCGACTGCGTTTAGGCGTCGCTGATCAGTGTTTTAAAAACATTAGATAACGGCTGCTCATCGCCAAAGGCAGCGGCTTTGTTGGCCTCAATCCACGCCTCATGGCTGACCTTGTTCCATTGAATGTCATAGCCTGCGTGGGTCAGCAGCTGTTCGAAGAAAATGCGCTGCGCGCGCCCGCTGCCGTAGCGGAAAGGATGGAGCAAATTGATTTCGGAATAATAGTGCGCCAGCCGTTGATAGAGTTCATCATCGGGCAGGCCACGCAGATACTCTTCGTTTTCCAGCGCCTGCATCAGGTTATTGCCTTCCCGCTCGATATAGGCGAAATGACAAAACGGCGTATCATCCTTAAGGATATCTACCTCACGCAGCTTTCCCGCCCAGTCAAACAAGTCCTGAAACAGGGTGTAGTGAATGGCGCACAGATGCGGCAGCCCCATATTAGGTTGCCCAAGCTCGATAGTGGCGGCCCGCAGTGGGGTCAACTCCAGCTCTGCCTGATGCAGCCGATGAGATTCACGGATTTCGAGACGGTTCTTCAGCACGTTGAGGCCAGGGTAAAGATAAGGGTCTGCCCCTGAAATCACTTTATCGCTCATAATGCCTCCTCAACGCAGCAAGCCGTTCAAGGACTTGCTCATCAGTCAGCTCGACAAGTTTCGTGTCGAGACCATCCAGCGCCGCGCTGCTTTGAAAATTGAGGTTCCTGCGCTTGCGATAGAATTGCTCTTTCTGCTTGTCCGTCATTTTTGTCGCCATACCTGCTCCTCCGTTGACTGAACACAGTGGATGTTAAGTATAGACGTCGAGAATGATTTTTGAGCCGGTGGCCGCCGCGATGCAGAGGGCAATATCCCGCGGGACGGCGAGCAGGTTAAGAGCCAGGCCTGTTGATTAGCGCTTTCTGCTGCCGGTAATGGACCCCAGCACGCCGCGTAAAATTTCGCGGCCCAGGTCGCGTGCCATGCTCTTGGCGGCAGTCTGCACAATGCCGTCGTGCTTACCGCCGCGCGGACCGGTTGTTCCAAACAACAGTTCGTTAAGTCCAGCCATCAACCCGCCACCGGCCGATTTCTCGCCCTGCGGATGGGGGGTCTCAACTTCGCCCGCGGCTTTACCGACGGTGTTAAACCCCTGCACGGAAAGTTTCTCATAGGCCGATTCGCGGTCTATCGCATCTTCATAGCGTCCGTAAAGCGGCGACTGATTGATGGCCTTGTTCAGGCCTTCAGCGCCGAGCGGCCCCATCTTTGACTCGGGAGCAATCACCATCGCGCGTTCGACTATCTCGGGGCGTCCTTTCTCATCGAGGAAGGAGACCAGCGCTTCGCCGACGCCAAGTTCGGTAATGGCGGTTTCAACGTTAAATTCAGGATTCGCACGCAGCGTCTGCGCCGCAGCACGGACCGCTTTCTGGTCCCGTGGCGTAAAGGCGCGCAGCGCGTGTTGAACGCGGTTGCCCAACTGGCCCAGCACCGAATCCGGGATATCCAGCGGGTTTTGCGTCACGAAATAGATGCCTACCCCCTTGGAGCGGATAAGCCTGACCACCTGTTCAATCTTGGTCAGCAGCGCCGCCGGCGCGTCGTTAAACAGCAAGTGGGCTTCGTCAAAGAAAAACACCAGCTTTGGCTGCTCGAGATCGCCCACCTCGGGCAGATGCTCGAACAGTTCTGCCAGCAGCCACAGCAGGAACACCGAATAGAGTTTGGGCTGATTAATAAGCTTGTCCGCCGCCAGCAGGTTGATAATCCCCTGTCCGTTGGCGTCGGTTTTCATTAAGTCGTTGATGTCGAGCATCGGCTCGCCGAAGAACGGGTTCGCGCCCTGCCCCTCGAGCGCCAGCAGCCCACGCTGAATAGCGCCGATCGAAGCGGGTGAGATATTGCCATACTGGGTCTGGAACTGCTTCGCGTTATCGCCGACAAACTGCAGCATGGCGCGCAGGTCTTTCATGTCGAGCAGCAGCAGGCCATTGTCGTCGGCAATCTTGAACACTAATTGCAGCACGCCGTTTTGAACATCGTTGAGACTGAGCAGACGCCCCAACAGCAGTGGGCCCAGGTCGGAAAGCGTGGCGCGGATCGGGTGACCCTTTTCGCCGAAGATATCCCACGGAATAAGGGTGCAGGCGGTGGGTTGCCAGTCGGTGACGTCAATCGCCGCCAGACGGGCATTCAGTTTCTCGGAGGCAACCCCCTCGGTCCCCATCCCCGATAGGTCCCCTTTCACATCAGCCAGGAATACCGGCACACCAATGCGAGAAAACTGTTCGGCCATTTTTTGTAGCGTGACCGTCTTACCGGTGCCCGTTGCACCGGTAATCAGGCCGTGGCGGTTAGCCAGTGCAGGAAGAATAGTCAGGTTCTGAGCCGGTTTTCCGGCGCGCATTGCTTTTGCAATCACACGGGGTTCACTCATCTTTTCTCCTTGCACGGCTGCCCCAGAGACGACGAGCAGCCTGAATCAGGCTATTTTCAGCGCTTGGCGACCGTTATGGCACAACCTTAGCTGAAAGGATAACGATCGGGGTGCTTGGCACGTTCTGGTAAGGTCCCACATTATCGGTTTTCACCGAAGAGATCTTGTCTACAACGTCCATACCTTTGATAACTTTACCGAATACAGCATAGCCGAAATCAGTCTGGCCGTGATCCAGGAAGGCGTTATCGGCAACGTTCAGGAAGAACTGACTGGTGGCGCTATTAGGATCCGAGGTGCGGGCCATTGAAATCGTGCCGCGCAGATTGCGCAGTCCGTTGTCCGCCTCATTTTTGATCGGCGCATTAGTGCTTTTCTGCTGCATGTTGGCGGTAAAACCTCCGCCCTGAATCATGAAGCCAGGGATCACGCGATGGAAAATGGTATTGTTGTAGAAACCACTCTGCACGTAATCAACAAAATTCTTAACGGAAACCGGTGCCTTCGCGTTATCGAGTTCCAGTTCGATATTACCCGCCGACGTGGTCAGCATGACGTGGGTATCCGCAGACTTGGCTGCGAATGCCGCAGGGGCCATCGCAGTGAGGGAAAGCAAAGCTGTGAAGGTCACTAAAGTACGTTTAAACATGACGGTTCCTTTCTCCAATAGGCAAGCCACAAAACGCATTGATTCTAAAGAGCCTAACCCCGTAGCGCCAGCCCTTTACCGTTATTTACGCAATATGCGCGATCGCCGCGCTGTGGCGTTTATCCCTAAAATCAACGAGTGAAATCAACGGGTTCACTCTTCTCCAGATGAATGACCGATTCGGCCGGTTGGGTCTCGGCAATAATGCGGCCATGACGTACAGAATAGCGCACCGGCACCTGACGTCGAATCGCATCAAATCCACTGTCGGCAGGCAGAATAATCAGATTAGCGGCGTGACCGCTCTTGATGCCGTAGTCCTGCAAATTCAGGGTTCTGGCGCTGTAGGTGGTGATCAGCTTGAGGCCATCGTTAATCTGTTCATAGCCCATCAACTGACACACGTGCAGCCCCATTTGCAGTACCTGAAGCATATTGCCGGTGCCCATCGGATACCATGGGTCAAACACGTCATCGTGACCAAAGCAGACGTTAATCCCCGCTTCCAGCATCTCTTTCACTCGGGTAATGCCCCGGCGTTTTGGATAGGTGTCGAAACGACCCTGCAGATGAATATTCACCAGCGGATTGGCAACAAAGTTGATGCCCGAGAGCTTGAGCAGGCGAAATAGCCGCGAGGTATAGGCGCCGTTGTAGGAGTGCATGGCCGTCGTATGGCTCGCCGTCACCCGCGCACCCATGCCTTCACGATGCGCCAGCGCCGCAACCGTTTCAACGAAACGCGATTGTTCATCGTCGATTTCGTCACAGTGAACATCAATCAGCCGGTGGTATTTTTTCGCCAGCGCGAAGGTTTTATGCAGCGACTCGACGCCGTATTCGCGGGTAAATTCAAAATGCGGAATAGCACCGACCACGTCCGCCCCCAGTTTCAGCGCCTCCTCGAGCAGCGCCTCACCGTTCGGATAGGACATAATGCCTTCCTGTGGGAAGGCGACAATCTGCAAATCGATCCAGGGTGCGACCTCTTGCCTGACCTCAAGCATCGCCTTTAGCGCGGTCAGGGTCGGGTCCGAGACATCAACGTGGGTACGCACGTGCTGAATACCGTTGGCAATTTGCCATTTCAGGGTGATCCAGGCGCGCTGTTTAACGTCTTCGTGGGTCAGCAGCGCCTTGCGCTCCGCCCAACGCTCAATCCCCTCGAACAGCGTGCCGGAGATATTCCATGAGGGCTCACCGGCCGTCTGCGTGGTATCAAGGTGGATGTGTGGCTCAATAAACGGCGGCAGCGCCAACCCGCCCTGTGCATCGAGCACCTCGTCGCCCTGTTCCTCATTCTGCGGCTGAGCCGTAATCTGGCGAATTTTTCCCTGTTCGATATCAATCTGCCACAGCCCTTCACAATCAGGCATGCGTACATTTTTTATGGCCCGCAGGTTGCTTTGCGTCACCTTTACCTCTCTATTTGCATCAATTTTTTTTAGCTTACTTCAAACAATAGCCGATGCCGCCGCTGGCGGGGAAAAAGCGACAATTATCGTATGTTAAATAAACAATCGTTTTCATCTACTCCCTCGTGGGTAGAAAACGAGGACGGTTGACTTGCATCAAAACCTTACCTTCGCAGGGGATTATGTTACGCGCAATGAAATCAATTTTGAGGTAAAAATGCGCAACGTCAGACTCGCGATAATTGGCAACGGCATGGTAGGCCACCGCTGTATTGAAGATATTATAAATAAAGCAGAGCCGGGCCAGTTCGACATCACCGTTTTCTGTGAAGAGCCTCGCGTAGCCTACGATCGCGTGCATCTCTCCTCCTATTTTTTACACCACAGCGCCGAACAGCTCTCACTGGTCGAAGAAAATTACTATGCCGAGCACAACGTCAATGTACGGGTCGGTGAACGTGCCGTCACGCTGAACCGCGAGGAGAAATTCATCCTCTCAAGCAGCGGACAACGCATTGATTACGACAAGCTTATCCTCGCAACAGGCTCTTATCCCTGGGTGCCTGCCATTGTCGGATCCGACGGCGAAGACTGCTTTGTGTACCGCACGCTGGAAGATTTAGACGCCATAGCGCGCTGCGCAAAACGCAGTAAACGCGGTGCAGTCGTCGGTGGCGGCCTGCTGGGTTTAGAGGCAGCCGGAGCCTTGATGAACCTCGGGGTTGAGACCCACGTGGTGGAATTTGCGCCGGGACTGATGTGCGAACAGCTCGACGCGATGGGCGGCAACCAGCTGCGTCAGAAAATCGAGAGCATGGGCGTTCAGGTTCACACCGCCAAAAATACGCAGGAAATTATCCAGCAGGGCGAAACAGCCCGCAAAACCATGAAGTTTGCCGACGGCAGCGCGCTCGAGGTGGATTTTATCGTCTTCTCGACCGGTATTCGCCCGCAGGACGCGCTGGCCCGCCAGTCTGGTCTGACGCTCGCGCCACGCGGCGGTATCGCGATTAACGATCAGTGTCAGACCAGCGATGCCGACATTTATGCCGTCGGGGAATGTGCTGCCTGGAACCAGCGCGTCTTCGGGCTGGTTGCGCCCGGTTACAAGATGGCGCAGGTCGCTGTCGACCATCTGCTGGGTCGCGATAATGCCTTCACCGGCGCCGACATGAGCGCCAAGCTCAAGCTGATGGGCGTGGATGTGGCCGGTATCGGCGACGCGCACGCTCGCACTCTCGGTGCTCGCAGCTATGTTTATCTCAACGAACAGGCCTCGTTGTATAAACGCCTGGTAGTGAGTGAAGACAACCGCACGCTGCTCGGCGCGGTTTTGGTCGGTGATACCAGCGATTACGGCAACCTGTTGCAACTGATGTTGAACCAACTGCCGCTTCCGGAAAACCCAGAGAGCCTGATCCTCCCGGCCACGGACGGCAATGCCAGCACCGCACTCGGCACCGATGCCCTCCCCGAGAGCGCACAAATCTGCTCCTGCTTTGACGTCACCAAAGGCGACATCATCGCCGCCGTGCAGGCTGGCTGCCAGACTCTTTCCGCCGTGAAAGCCCAGACCAAGGCCGGAACAGGCTGCGGTGGCTGTATTCCCCTGGTAACACAGGTGCTGAACGCCGAACTTGCCCAGCAGGGCGTCGAGGTAAATCACCATCTCTGTGAACACTTTGCCTACTCCCGCCAGGAACTCTACCATCTGATTCGTGTAGAAAATATTCGCAGCTTTGAGCAGCTATTGATGAAATATGGGCAGGGTTACGGCTGTGAAGTCTGTAAACCTACGGTCGGTTCGCTGCTCGCCTCCTGCTGGAATGATTACGTCCTCAGCCCTCAGCATGCCCCGCTTCAGGATACCAATGACCTGTTCCTCGCCAATATGCAAAAAGACGGCACTTATTCGGTTATCCCGCGTTCGCCGGGCGGCGAAATCACCCCGCTGGGTCTGAAGGCTATCGGCGATATTGCCGAAGAATATCGTCTGTATACCAAAATCACCGGTTCGCAGAGGATAGGCATGTTTGGCGCCCAGAAGGACGACCTCCCGGCCATTTGGGCGAAACTGATCGCCGCCGGTTTTGAAACCGGGCAGGCCTACGCAAAAGCACTACGGATGGCGAAAACCTGCGTCGGCAGCGCCTGGTGCCGTTTCGGAGTAGGCGACAGCCTAGGATTCGGCATTGCACTCGAAAATCGCTACAAGGGCATCCGCACACCGCACAAGATGAAGTTTGGCGTCTCAGGCTGTACGCGCGAATGCGCCGAAGCGCAGGGGAAAGACGTCGGCATTATTGCCACCGAAAAGGGCTGGAATCTTTACGTCTGCGGCAACGGCGGCATGAAACCTCGCCACGCGGATCTCCTGGCGTCCGACCTGGATGACGACACCCTGCTGCGCTACCTCGACCGATTCATGGTGTTTTATATCCGCACCGCCGACAAACTCCAGCGCACCTCGGTCTGGATGGACAACCTGCAAGGCGGCATCGACTACCTGCGCAGGGTCATCATCGACGACAGCCTGGGGCTCGCTGAGCAGCTCGAAGCCGAGCTTGCGCGCCTGCACGAACTCAGCGGCTGTGAGTGGCAGCAGACGCTGCAAGACCCGGCAGCGCAGCGACGCTTCCGACACTTTATCAACAGCGACAAACGCGACGCTCAGGTGCAGTTTGTTGCCGAACGCGACCAGCATCGGCCTGCTCGACCAGAAGAACGTATCCCGGTGACACAGGTCGTAACCGGGGAGGACATCCTATGAAAAACTGGCAAACGCTTTGCGCACTCGAAGATATCACGCCCGGCTGCGGCGTCTGTGCACAGGCCGGAGAATGGCAGATTGCGCTGTTTCGCCCCGATGTACAGAGCACCGTCTTTGCTTTGAACAATATCGACCCCTTCGCGCAGGCCAGCGTTCTGTCTCGTGGAATAATAGGCGAACATCAGGGTGAACTGTGGGTCGCCAGCCCGCTGAAAAAGCAACATTTTCGTCTCAGAGACGGGCTGTGCATGGAGGATGAGGCCTTCAACATCGAGAGTTTTGAGATCCAGATAAGCGGCGGCAACGTGCAGGTTAATCTTGCGCGTTAATTGCTGATACTATCGAGGTTTGTGGGGTTTATCAGGCCTCGTTGGCCGTTGTTGTCAGAAAGTGAGTGAGTCATGGATTATTTCCCGTTGTTTTGTCAGCTCAAGGGACGCGCCTGCCTGCTGGTCGGCGCCGGTGATGTCGCCGAACGCAAGGCGCGGCTGTTACTGGACGCCGGTGCGGCGCTCACCGTCGTTGCGCTAGATTTTACCGACGCGTTTGAACGCTGGGCCGAGAGCGGTCAACTACAGAAGATCGAGGGAGAATTCGCGGCCAGCCAGCTCGATGACAAGTGGCTGGTCATTGCCGCCACCGACTCCGATACGCTGAATATGCAGGTCAGCGAGGCGGCCGAGGCGCGAAGGATATTCTGCAATCTCGTCGATGCTCCTGAGCAGGCCAGTTTTATCATGCCGTCGATTATTGACCGCTCACCGCTGATGATTGCCGTCTCTTCCGGCGGCAATGCGCCGGTGCTGGCTCGGCTGATGCGCGAACGCCTCGAGGCGACGCTGCCGCTGCATCTCGGTCGACTGGCGGAGTTGGCCGGAAGTTTGCGCCAACGGGTAAAACAGCACTACAGCGACGGCATGACGCGTCGCCGCTGGTGGGAAAAGCTGTTTAACCACCAACGTTTAGCGCAGTCTTTGGCCAATAACGACATCCCGCAAAGCGAGGCCTTTATTGAGCAGCTCTTCGCCCAGCCGATAGAGGAACAGGGCGAAGTGGTGCTGGTCGGTGCAGGACCGGGTGACGCCAGCCTGCTGACGCTAAAAGCGTTACAGCAGATGCAGTTGGCCGACGTGGTGGTCTATGACAGGCTGGTCTCCGATGAGGTGTTAAATCTGGTGCGCCGCGACGCCGAACGTATTTTTGTCGGTAAAAAGGCAGGCAACCACTGCGTGCCGCAGGAGCAGATCAATCAGATTCTGGTTGAGCAGGCGCAGCGCGGTAAAAGAGTGGTGCGTCTGAAAGGCGGTGACCCGTTTATTTTTGGGCGCGGTGGCGAAGAGCTAGAAGTGTTGGCCGAGGCCGGTATCGGTTTCTCCGTGGTGCCCGGGATTACCGCAGCCTCAGGATGCTCGGCCTACAGCGGCATTCCCCTTACCCATCGCGATCACGCGCAGAGCCTGCGGTTGATTACCGGCCACGCCAAAAAAGACGGCAGTCTTGACTGGCCTTGTCTGGCACAGGGTAAGCAAACGCTGGTGTTTTATATGGGACTCTCGCAGGCGGGGGAGATACAGCATCAGCTAACCCATCACGGACTCGCCGTTGATACGCCGGTCGCGCTGATAGAAAACGGCACCACGCCGGCACAGAAGGTGGTCACGGGAGAACTGTCGCAGCTGAGTGAACTCGCAACGCAAGTTAAAAGCCCAAGCCTGATTATCGTCGGCAGCGTAGTCGCGCTGAGAGAAAAGCTGAACTGGTTTTCAAGCGCCGAAGCAAATCCACAGCCTTTGGCGCTGTAATAAGGCGGCAAGGCGGCAAATCCCAGGAACTGACAAGAGTCAGTGACTGGGGTGCGCGGACGCAGCCAACGCAGTGACAGCGTCAAGTACGAAAATCCGAAGTTATTGGCGCTGTAACAAGGCGGCAAGGCGGCAAATCCCCAGGAACTGACAAGAGTCAGTGACTGGGGTGCGCGGACGCAGCCAACGCAGTGACAGCGTCAAGAACGAAGGATTTTATAGTGCGGGGACGAAGCCGATTGCCTCATAGACCTTCTTTAAAGTCTCTTGAGCGCGAGCACGCGCCTTCTCGGCACCTTCACGCAGAACCTGCTGCAGGAAGGCTTCATCAGCACGGTACTGGTGGAAACGCTCTTGCAGACCGCCCAACATCTCGGATACTGCTTCAGCAACCGCACCTTTCAAATGCCCGTACATCTGGCCTTCAAATTCTGCTTCCAGCTCGGCAATGCTCTTGCCGTTCACGCCCGACAGGATATCCAGCAGGTTTGAAACCCCTGGCTTAGCGGCCTGATCGTAACGAATGACCGGCGGCTCTTCAGAGTCGGTCATCGCGCGTTTGATCTTCTTAGTCACTGACTTGGTGTCTTCCAGCAGGCCAATCACGTTATTGCGGTTGTCGTCCGACTTGGACATCTTCTTGGTCGGATCCTGCAAAGACATCACGCGAGCACCCGATTTAGGAATCAACGGCTCAGGAACGGTAAAGATATCGCCATAAATTGCGTTGAAACGACCCGCGATGTCACGGCTCAGCTCCAGGTGCTGCTTCTGATCTTCGCCAACCGGTACCTGGTTAGTCTGGTACAGCAGGATGTCGGCGGCCATCAGCACCGGATAGTCAAACAGACCGGCGTTGATGTTCTCGGCATAGCGCGCAGATTTGTCTTTAAACTGCGTCATACGACTCAGCTCACCGAAATAGGTGTAGCAGTTGAGCGCCCAGCCAAGCTGGGAGTGCTCAGGCACGTGTGACTGAACGAAAATGGTGCTCTTCTTAGGATCGATACCGCAGGCGAGGTACAGCGCCAGCGTATCCAGCGTGGCTTTACGTAATTGAGCAGGATCCTGACGAGCAGTAATTGCATGCAGGTCAACGATGCAGTAAATGCAATCAAAGTCATCTTGCATTTTAACCCATTGACGCAGAGCACCCATGTAGTTACCAATGCTCAATTCACCAGAGGGTTGTGCGCCACTAAAGACGATGGGTTTACTCATTTTTTAAGCTTCCTGATCCTTTAAAGAGGGTAGCCCGAAGGTGGGCAAAAGGTCGGCAAAGCGTTCAAGCACCCGGTCGGGTTTACTTAAGGCGATGGCTTCACCGTAATTATAACCGTAGGTCATACCCACACACTGACAGCCCGCAGCCTGCGCCGCCTGAATGTCATTGCGTGAATCACCCACAAATACCAACTCGCTGGCGCGCAGGCCCATGTTGGCCAGCATCAGGTACAGGGGCGCGGGGTGGGGTTTTTTCTGCACCACGTCGTCACCACCCAATACCTGCGAGAACAGGCCATCGAGGCCCAGAGATACCAGTAAGGGCGCAACAAACGGCGTTGGCTTGTTGGTTATCAGGCCCAGAGGTAGCCCCGCTGCGGCGAGCGCAACGAGCGTTTCCTTGACCTGAGGATAGAGGCGACTGCCACCGGCGGCGGTTTGCGCATAGTGGTGGTCGAATTGGTCACGAACCTTGAGGCAAAACTCGGGGCTGAGGTCTCCCTTGGCCCAGCGAACGGCACGCTCGACCATAATGTCGGCACCGTTGCCAATCCAGGTGCTAACACGCTCGACGCCCGCCTTTGGCAGGCCAACGTCAGCCAGCGCTCTGTCTACCGCCTCGGCCAAACCCGGTGCGCTGTCAACCAGCGTACCGTCAAGGTCAAAGGCAACGCCAAGCGGAGCAAGAGGCTCAGTCATGGGAAACCTTGGCCAGTTCTTTGCGCATGTTGTCTATCACGCCGCGATAGTCCGGGCTGCCAAAAATCGCTGAACCGGCGACGAACATGTCCGCACCTGCAGCAGCAATCTCGCCAATGTTTTCAACTTTGACGCCGCCGTCTATCTCGAGGCGAATATCGTAACCGCTTTCATCGATGCGCTGGCGCACCTGGCGCAGTTTATCGAGCGTGGCCGGAATAAACGTTTGACCGCCAAAGCCCGGATTGATAGACATCAGCAGGATAACGTCAAGTTTATCCATCACGTAGTCGAGATAGCTCAGCGGGGTCGTAGGCGTAAACACCAGACCGGCCTTGCAACCGTGTGACTTGATGAGCTGTAGCGTACGGTCAACGTGCAGAGTCGCTTCAGGGTGGAAAGTAATGTAGGTGGCCCCGGCTTCAGCAAACTGCGGGATCAGGCTATCAACTGGCATCACCATCAGGTGAACGTCGATAGGCTTGTTGATCCCCTTTTCCTGCAGAAACTTGTGCAAGGACTGGCAGACGTTGGGACCGATGGTCAGATTCGGCACATAGTGATTATCCATGACATCAAAATGCACCACGTCGCCGCCCGCTTCCAATGCTTTGACGGTGTCTTCGCCCAGACGAGCAAAATCAGCCGACAGAATGGATGGAGCAATCAAAAAATCTTTCATCTGCTTCTCCTACGTTTAAAAGTCCTTTAGCTATACAACGCCAATAGCTCGGTTACCTTGCTGCGCTGCAAAATATTGCTGCTGATGGTTCTTCTCGCCGTCACGACGTGGAGCGCTGCGGCGGAATACCAATCGCGGGTCAAGGCAGTATCGTGGTTCGAAATCAGCACCGGCACCTGGCGTTCTGCCAAGAGTTTCTCTGCCAGTTTGGCCAGATTTTGCTGGTCGGTCAGATTGAAGTTATTGGTGTGATACGCCGTAAAGTTCGCCGTCGCCGAAAGCGGCACGTAAGGCGGATCGCAATACACCACAGCCCCTTTCTTCGCCTTCAGCAGAGTGTGCTGGTAATGCTCGCATACAAACTGTGCATTCTGTGCTTTTTCAGAGAACCAGGCGAGCTCGTCCTCAGGGAAATAAGGTTTTTTATACCGACCGAAAGGCACATTAAAGGCACCGCTCAAGTTGTAGCGGCAAAGCCCATTATAGCAATGGCGGTTCAGGTATAAAAAAAGCAGAGAACGACGATAGACATCGGCGCTGGCGTTAAACTCTTCTCTTAACTGATAGTAACGCTCTGACTGATTGAATTCAGGCGTAAAAAGCGCCCGAGCATCGCGGATAAACTCGTCGGGACGCGTTTTAACGATGTTGTACAGGTTGATCAAATCGTTGTTGATATCGGCCAGAATATAGGCGTCATAATCGGTGTTCAAAAACACCGAACCCGCACCGACAAAAGGCTCAATCAAACAATCTCCCGCTGGCAGATAACGTTTGATGTCATCAACCAGCGGATACTTGCCACCAGCCCATTTTAAAAAAGCGCGGTTCTTCTTCATGCCGTCAGTTAGCTACTTATACAATTCACAGCCGCGGATTGTACCCTGTTTTAGACAGCACATCGCGTACAGATCAGATTCATTTTTTAAGGTCTTGCTGTACTTGATGTACAGGCTTAACCCACGGTTTTTTTGCTTGAACGTCGGCAGGTAAACTGGCTATCGCGCGTTTTGCATCAGCTGAGGACGCATAGTTACCGCTCACCAGAACAAACCAAGGTTTGCCATCGCGAACTGTCTGATAGACGCTGTAATTTTTAAGTCCCTGCTGACGGGCAAAGTTATTCAAAGAGGTCGACTGTGATGCGCTGCTAAGCTGCAGGGTAAAGTGACTACCCGGCGCAGTCTTCAGCGCCGCCGCACTGCCCGACTCAACGCTCTGATGTTCAGGCGCACTGACAGCAGCATGATGTTCGGGTTCTTTTCTGATTTCAGGTTTACGCACTGGCTCTGCCGCTTTGGCAACCGGTGTTCTGGTCGACGAGCTGTGGCGTTCGGCGCGATGCTCGACTGGCGTGGTTTTCTCCGACGCACGGCGAACCGCGTGTGGCGCTGGAGCAACGGCTGGAGCTCGGCCTTTCAGGCTGCTGTTGACGGTAGCCGGCGCGGTTGGCAACGAGGTCAGAGACTGCGTGCCCGCGTTGATACCGTCTTGAGCGGCGGCGTTAACCTGGCCTTGCTGCTGGGAAAGCGCGTCGTTGATGTCGCCTGGAAGATCCACACGCTCTTTCTGACCACTGTCAGCCTGTGGCTGAGCCTGGGTCGGCGTAGAGGAAATAGGCGGCAAACCGATACTCTTCGGCTGCGCAGACGCGTTAGCGTCAGAAGGAGCAGAAGCCGCAGGCGTTTGGTCATTAGGCGTCGGCACCGGCGTAGCGGCCGGGGCTGAGCCTGAAGTGCTCGCGTCAGCGTTCGCGCCAGAAAGATTAATGTCTTTCGGCCCGTTGGACGGCGCAGCCGCGTTGTTTTGCGACGGAGATTTCAGTGCAGAACCAATGCCAAGAATCAGTAGCAACAGCACGATAATGCCGATGCCAATCATCAAGTATTGACGGGATACCGCAAGCTTCGGGGCTTGTGAAGACGGTTTACGCGAGCGCTGTGGTCGGCGGTCGCTGGTATCTGGCTTAAGATCGTCTTCCGGTGTTAAATCATCCATCTAAAATCCTCCAACCCGTCAAAATGGCCCATTCATCAATGATTAGGGCCGGCAACTGTTCTGGCTTACTGCGCGTGACTTTCTTGAGTGCTTAAGGCACCCGGCAGTCATTGATTGATGCAAGCACCGTATCATGAGGCACGCCTTTACGGACTTCGGACGCGCCGATTGCCGTAGGCAGGACCAGACGCAGTTCGCCCGCCAGCACCTTTTTATCGCGCATCATGTGCGGTAAATAGGACTCGGCGGTCATCTCTTGCGGACCCCTGACAGGCAGGCCTGCGCGCACCAGCAAAGATTTAACGCGAGCAATATCTTCAAGGCTGAACTGACCGAGACGATGCGCGGTGTAACACGCCATCACGATGCCCGCAGCAACGGCTTCGCCGTGCAACCAGACGCCGTAACCCATGGCGGCTTCGATAGCATGGCCGTAGGTGTGCCCCAGATTGAGCAGCGCACGCATGCCGTGCTCGTGCTCGTCGGCGGCAACCACTTCGGCCTTCAGCTCGCAGCAACGACGAATGCAGTAAGCCATCGCGTTCATATCCAGCGACAGCAGGGCATCCATGTTGTTTTCGAGCCATGTGAAGAAGTCGGCATCCAGAATAATGCCGTATTTGATAACTTCTGCCAGACCGGACGAAAGCTCACGGGCCGGCAGAGTGCGCAGGCAGTCTAAATCGACCACGACCGAGGCAGGCTGATAGAACGCCCCAATCATGTTTTTACCCAGCGGATGGTTGACGGCAGTTTTGCCCCCAACGGAAGAATCAACCTGAGAAAGCAGCGTGGTAGGCACCTGAATAAAGCGCACACCACGTTGATAACTGGCCGCAGCAAAGCCGGTCAAATCGCCAATTACGCCACCGCCAAGAGCCACGAGGGTGGTATCACGACCGTGAGGCTTCTCGAGAAGAGCAGAGAAGACCTCATTCAGAACAGACAGGGATTTGTACTGTTCGCCATCAGGCAGGATAACCTGATCAACACGAACGCCTGCTTGCTCAAGCACTGAACGAACTTTGTCCAGATAGAGAGGTGCCAATGTCTGGTTTGTCACCAGCATGACTTGATCACCTGCCTTTACAGGCATAAAAGAAGCCGGATCGTTGAACAATCCGGCGGCAATCGTAATGGGATAGCTACGCTCCCCTAACGTTACAGTAATCCTCTCCATGTCGTGCTCAATGACCTTCTTAACTTACACCCTCAGGCTGTGGTGGAATGCCAGAATCAGTTGCCTTCAATCATGTTAATGATTTGATTAGCAACAACCTTGGCGCTTTGGTCGTCGGTACGGATAGTCACATCCGCTATCTCTTCGTATAACGGGTTACGCTCTGCCGCAAGTGCTTCAAGCACTTCGCGTGGCGGGGAGCTCACCTGCAACAAAGGACGTTTCTTGTCACGTTGAGTACGTGCCAGCTGTTTTTCAATTGTAGTTTCTAAATATACGACGACGCCGCGGGCTGACAAACGATTACGGGTTTCACGTGATTTCACGGAACCGCCTCCGGTTGCCAGAACGATGCCTTGTTTTTCGGTGAGCTCGTTGATCACTTTCTCTTCGCGGTCGCGGAATCCTTCTTCACCTTCCAAATCAAATACCCAGCCCACATCAGCTCCGGTACGTCGCTCAATTTCGTGATCGGAGTCGAAGAACTCCATATTGAGTTGTTGAGCTAACTGTCGACCAATAGTGCTTTTGCCGGCACCCATAGGCCCAACCAGAAAGATATTGCGTTTCTCTGCCATGTTTTTCGGTATTACTAAGACAATTCGTTGATGATAACCCGCCCCGCCAATCAAATTAGCGGCGGGACCTAAACTGAAACCTCATGAGCGATAGTGCGAGATCAGATAAAAATTATCTCAACACTCCTGGTAGTTTGGCAACCGAATAAATTACATAGCGCGCCGCAGGAGGGAAACCATACGTTTTTATCGGCGCGATGGCATTAAATAAAAATCTCGGTGCTCAATTCGGTAACCCTTGTAAGCTAAATCGGCCGCAGCGTCAAACTCAGAAGCCTTTACCGACACAAAAAGTTGCATAAGCTCAACGTTATCGTGCGATTTCAGTCTGACAGTATACTCAAGTAATAAAGGTTATTGGCTGTTGATCAGCGTTGGAGTGATAAAAATAACTAATTCGCGACGTTGGTCATGCGAAGATTGCTGTTTGAACAGCCCACCAATCAACGGTAAACCGCCTAATCCCGGCACTTTATTCACGGTATTTATGTCTTGCTGCTGAAAAATCCCGCCCAACACCAGCGTTTCACCGTCTTTTACCGTGACCTGGGTTTTAATTTCCTGCTTGTCTATCGACAGGGCTTCGCCCTCTGCCTGCTTTATCTTGCGCCCCGGCATGTTCTGGCTGATTTGCAGCGCCAGCGTAATCGCACCGTTAGGAAGGATTTTCGGCGTAACCTCCATGCCCAGTACCGCCTCTTTAAACTCGATAGAGGTTGCGCCGCTGGTCCCGCTCGAGACCTGATAGGGGATTTCGGTGCCCTGCTTGATGCTGGCGGTCTGCATGTTCGCCGTCATCAGGCGCGGGCTGGCGATTATCTCGACGCGGTCCTTCTGCTCCAGCGCCGTCAGCTCCAGGCTCAGCAACCGCTCACCGATGCGGGCAAGGGTGAATCCGGCGGTGACCATCGGATTCTCAATGCCTTGCCCCATCTCGACGTTTTCTACCAGCGATGATCTGGCGCCCGTCGCCGGTTGGTTGAGCCCCCAACGCAGGCCTAACTCGTTCAGGCTGTCTCGGTTCATGGTCACGATATGCGCGGCAATCCGCACCTGCTGAATCGGGAAGTCCATCGCCTCGACCCAGCGCCGTGCGTTATCGAGCTCGGGCCGCGCATCGCGGAGCAGCAGCTGGTTGGTACGCGAATCGGCGCTGACCATCGCACGTAGAGAAAGCAGCGTACCTTTCTGGGCGTTGAGCTGCGCCGCCACCGCTGTGGCATCGGCGTGTTTAAGCCCGAGCGTCAGGCTGACCAGAGGCCGCGCCTGTTTCTGCCGCTCGGCCTGCTCGACCTTTTGCTGGCGCTGCACCGCCAGCTCAGACTCCGGGAAAATCATCAGCACGTTGCCCTGTTTCTGACTGGTCAATTTCCCCATATGCATCACGACGTCCATCGCCTGCTGCCACGGCAGGTTGTTCAGCCGAAGACTCAAATGGCCTTCTACGCCCTGCCCGATAATCAGATTGAGGCCTTGATGGTCGGCCAATGCCTGCAAGATGAGGCCTGTCGGGGCATCGAAAAATTCGAGGCTCACCGTCGTTGGCACCCCCTTTTCCTTTAACTGTATGACTTTCGGCTTTTCGGCAGCCATGGCCCAAGTCGCTGACAGCGTTATGCCAACGATAAAGATGATGCCGCACCGCGCGCAGTCGGAAGCTCCGCGCACCTGCCCTTTGCCGTCTTTAGATTTATTACGCATAAGCTTTTTACAATAATTCATCAAGCAGTCCTCCATGACGCGTTTTGTTGACCCTAATCAGGGCGCACAAGCGTGAATATTTGTTGCCGCTCGCCACACTGGGCGCTGCGGGTGCGGATACGCACCTGCTTATCGGTCACCTCTTCAACGTGCCAGTTCCCCTCGGCTATCGTCCCGCCCGCCTGCGCCTTGAGCCACGCCCCCCTGGCATCGATAAGCCAGCCGGTATAGCGCCCCGCGCCCCCGAGTATTCCCTTAAGCTGAGTCAGCGTTTCTCCGTCGGAAGGTTCACCGCAAGGGCGATTATCATCTGCCTGAAAGGGGTCTCGCAGCAGCGGTGAGGCGATGTCAGACGCTGCCCGCTCCCTTTGCGCCTGACTGACGCGCCCCGCATAGGTGGCGAGGTGCAGCGTGACGTCCAGCAGCGGGGCGATACTCTGATTTTTTGTCACGTTGAGCTGCTCAATTGCCACGGGCGCAGGCTGCTGCAACAGCAGGGTCTGCAATAACTGAATCAGTCCGTGAAAAGAGACCTGTAGCCTGAAAGCGCCTTGCTGTTGCCCCGCGCTGACGGGCGTCTTTTGTTCCGGCTGCCAGTGCAGCAAGCGCCCAGAGACCGCGTCTAACGGCGCCAGGAGATAATGAGGCAAAGACTGCCTCGCTTCAGCAGGTGGCTTCAGCAAATCCAGATTGGCCTGCCATTCACGCCGCGAAGGTTGCAACAGCAACACACGCTGGCGCTGGGCACTCAACTGCCTTTGTTCCTTTATTTGCACTGCAATCGCCTGAGCATACTGTTTCCGACCGTGGAGCGAGAGTCCGTAACCGGCCGTGAGCAGCAGCGACAGCACTAAGGCAAGCAGTAAGGCAATCTGCCCATTAGGCCGTTGCATCAGGCGCTTGAGCATTTCGCGATATTCCGTTCGCATTGATGTTTCCTTTCTTTTAATCGCCGCGGGCCACAGAATCACCGCCGGGAAGTCTCGCATTGACCGAAAAGGACAGATTCGCGGCCGGAAGCAGCCTCACCTCCTGCAACTGCACCTGCGGCAGTTGCGGCGCATCCCTGAGACTTTTACTGAGCGCCAGGATTTCTCCGTATGCCACTCCCTCCCCGTCGAGCCGAAACTGGACGGCACTGTCGCTTAGCCGCGTCGCCCATACCCCCTCCGGCACCACCCGCGACAGATGCCGTAAGCGCTGGACTACGTGCAGGCTGCGCTGAAAATGCGCGTCGCTTTGCTGGTTCAATGCCTCGGCCAGCCTGTAGCGTTCACCCAGCGCCTGTACCGATTCGAGCTGACGTTGCAGGGAAAGCTGATAGGCCATAAGCGCCGAGAGCTGTTGCTGCCGACTTGCCGTCTGCCGTTGAGTACTCCAGGCAGAAAATATCAGCCACAGCGCACAGCCCGCGATTCCGCACAGCAACAGCCCGCGCCAAAAACGATAGCGTTTCTCAAAGGCTCGCTCACGCCAGGGGAGCAGATTGACGCGCAGCATCACTGGTCGGCCGGGCGAACGGCCAGACCCGCCGCGATAGCGAACGCACCGCAGTTGGGCGGAATGGGGGGTGACATCTGGGAAAAGGCGGCGAAAGGTGACCAGTTCTGCACCCCCTTAGGCGGCGCAGTATCGATAACGCTAGTGTAATAGATGTCACCGTCGCAAAGTTTATGTGCCAGATAAAGTGGGGCGAGCGTGGGGCCAAGCGAGTTGGGATCGGCCACCTCATCGTCATCAAACAATCCAAACTGGAAGGGTAGCCCGTGTGGCGATGCCCACAGCCACCCGTCGCTTAAGCGGTGCAGCAGCAGCGACTCTCTCGATACCCCCGCCGCGCTGGCGGCAGACTGAAGCGCGCAAGGCGTCAGTTCGATAACCTCGGGGAAAAGCCTGGCCTGCGCCAGACAGTGCTGCCACTGGGCAAGTTCTTCCCGCCGCGCTGCGGTAACAATCAATCGCTGGTCATCGCAGGGTTCGACGCGATAGTCGATTGCCAGTGACTCCATCGCCAACGGCAGCTGTTTGGCAGCGCTAGCACTTATAAAGGTATGACGATGCGGCTCCTGCAGCCTATTGTCCGGTAGCGGGAGACGAACCTGAATAATCCGCTGTGCAGGTAAACAAATGCGTAATGAAATGGTTGAAGGCAAAGAGTGACGCCAGCGCGATAAAATGGCGATTAATTGTTCGGTCTCATGTAATATTCCCTGCCGCATGACCACCTGCGGTAACGGCTGCTGCCACCAATGGCGCAACTGCCAGCCGTTTCGCCGCCGTTGTACGGCGATAGCTCTGGCATAATCGTTTTGAATATCCAGGCCCACGTACCATGAACAGTGTCGCATTGCATTACGCTTCCTTGTCGATTTTAGGGCATACCCGGCTCCGTATCGTGGGTATATCTATGTGGCAGGCTTGCTTTTATACTCTGCCTTCGACTACCGTACTGCGCGCGCGGCTGTTTATAAACTGCCCAAATGTCATTTAATGGGAATTATCAGGTGAAGTTCGTAAAGTATTTATTGACTCTAATAGTGTGTTGCATTGTGCTGGGAGCCGCCTCGATATATGGACTCTACAAATATATCGAACCACAGCTGCCCGATGTCGCGACGTTGAAAGACGTACGCTTGCAGACACCTATGCAGGTTTACAGCGCCGACGGCGAATTGATCGCTCAGTACGGTGAAAAGCGTCGTATTCCTCTGAAACTCGACCAGATCCCACCGGACCTGGTGCATGCGTTTATCGCAACCGAGGACAGCCGCTTTTATGAGCATCACGGTATCGATCCTATCGGTATTTTCCGTGCCGCTTCGGTTGCCCTGTTTACAGGCCGTGCCTCGCAGGGTGCGAGCACCATCACCCAGCAGCTGGCCAGAAACTTCTTCCTGAGTCCAGAACGCACCCTGACCCGTAAAATCAAGGAAGCCTTCCTGGCTATCCGTATTGAACAGCTGATGACCAAAGACGAGATCCTTGAGCTCTACCTCAACAAGATCTATCTCGGCTATCGCGCCTACGGCGTGGGTTCGGCTGCTCAGGTTTATTTCGGTAAAAATGTCGATCAGCTGACGCTGAGTGAAATGGCGGTTATCGCCGGTCTGCCTAAGGCGCCGTCAACCTTTAACCCGCTGTATTCGCACGACCGTGCGCTGGCTCGCCGCAACGTGGTGCTTTCTCGTATGCTTGACGAGAAATACATCACTCAGGCGCAGTACGATGCGGCCCGTCAGGCTCCGCTGGTTTCCAACTACCATCCGCCAGAAATCGCTTTCTCCGCGCCTTATCTCACCGAAATGGTGCGTCAGGAGATGGTTAAACGTTACGGCGACAATGCCTACACCGACGGTTACTCCGTTTACACCACCATTACCCGCAAAACTCAGCTGGCCGCACAGGACGCTCTGCGTAACAACGTGCTGGCCTATGACATGCGTCACGGCTACCGTGGCCCGTCGAACCAGCTGTGGAAAGTGGGTGAAACGCCGTGGGACCAGAAGCGCATTGTTAACTCCTTGAAAACGCTGCCGGTGTATGGACCGCTGTTCCCGGCCGTAGTGACCCAGATTGACGATAATCAGGCAACGGCCGTCATGGCCAACGGCGACAACATCAGCATGCCGTTTAGCGGTATGACTTGGGCGCGTGCCTTCCGTTCTGACACTAGCCAGGGCCCGAATCCGAAGAAAGTCGGTGACGTGGTTCAGCCCGGTCAGCAAATTTGGGTGCGCAAGGTCGGCAACGACTGGTGGCTGGCGCAGGTGCCAGACGTCAACTCGGCGCTGGTGTCTCTGAATAACGTGACCGGTGCCGTTGAAGCGCTGGTGGGCGGATTCGACTTTAATCAGAGCAAATTTAACCGTGCAACGCAGGCGCTGCGTCAGGTGGGCTCGAACATTAAACCGTTCCTGTACACCGCCGCGATGGACAAAGGCCTGACGCTGGCGACCATTCTCAACGACGTGCCGATCACCCGCTGGGATGCAGGTGCAGGTACCGAATGGCGTCCTAAAAACTCACCGCCAACCTACGATGGTCCAATCCGCTTGCGTCAGGGCCTTGGGCAGTCTAAAAACGTGATGATGGTGCGTGCGATGCGTGCGATGGGCGTCGACTATGCCGCAGACTATCTGCAGCGTTTCGGCTTCCCGCCTGAGAATATCGTGCACTCGGAGTCTCTGGCGCTGGGTTCTGCGTCCTTTACGCCAATGCAGCTGGTGCGAGGTTATGCCGCGCTGACCAACGGCGGCTATCTGATTGATCCGTACTTCATCTCCAAGATTGTTGATGAGTCGGGCAAGACCGTCTTCGAAGAGAAGCCGCGTATTGCCTGTGAAACCTGCGATATTCCGGTGATTTACGGCAACTCGCAGAAAACCGCCGTGCTGTCGGATGACAACGTCGAGAACGTGGCGGTCTCCAACGAGCCAAATAACGCCACCGTTCCTCAACCGCAGCTTGAACAGGTGACGCCGGGCCAGGTACAGAGCGATACCCAGCAAGAGTACGCGCCACACGTTATCAGTACTCAGCTGTCGTTCCTTATCCACGATGCGCTGAACAGCAACATCTTCGGCGAACCGGGTTGGATGGGTACCGCATGGCGCGCAGGACGAGACCTTAAGCGCCATGATATCGGCGGTAAAACCGGTACCACCAACAGTTCGAAAGATGCGTGGTTCTCAGGCTACGGTCCGGGCGTCGTGACCTCGGTATACATCGGGTTCGACGATCACCGTCGTGATTTGGGCCGCACTACGGCATCGGGCGAAATCCCTGACCAGATCTCCGGTTATGAAGGTGGCGCGAAGAGTGCACAGCCAGCGTGGGACGACTACATGAAGACCATTCTGGATGGCGTTCCCGAGCAAATGCTCAGCCCGCCTCCTGGCATCGTGTCGGTCAAAATCGACAAACGCAGCGGCAAGCTGGCCGATGGGTCTGCCGACAGCCGCATGGAGTACTTTATTGATGGAACTCAACCGACCGAGCACGCCGTGCACGACGTCGGTACCACCATCATGGATAACGGCCAGTCTAAAGAGCTGTTCTGATGCCTGCGGGCCTCTGAATCTCGGCTGATTCGCCAATAAAAAAGCCGGACTGGGAATTCTCAGTCCGGCTTTTTCAATTCTGAATTCTATTCATCAGCGCGTGAGAAACTTGTGCGCCAAAAACAGGGCGCTAACGTTCCTTGCCTCATTGAAATCAGGCTGCTCCAGCAGTTCCATCATTCGGGCGATAGGCCATCGCGTTTGCGGCAAAGGCTCAGGTTCATCCCCGACCAGACTCTGCGGATAAAGCCCCTTGGCAATCACGATGTTCATCCGGCTGGAAAAATAAGACGGTGCCATCGTCAGCTTGGCCAGCACGTCGAAATGCTGTGCGCCGAAGCCCACCTCTTCCATCAGTTCACGGTTAGCCGCTTCGAGTACGGTTTCACCTGGATCAATGAGCCCTTTAGGAAACCCCAGCTCGTAGCTCTCGATGCCGACGGCGTATTCATGAATCAGCAGCAAATCGTCACCCACGATCGGTACAATCATCACCGCTTCGCGATCCGAAGGCCGCATCCTTTCATAGACACGCTGTTCGCCATTGCTAAACGTCAAATCGACAGACTCGATGGTAAACAAACGGGAGCGGGCTACAGTGTCAACTTTCAGGATCTTAGGTTTTTGCAGGTGCTTATCCATATCGTCCCCAATAATATTATCCCCTTGCTACGACCAACCCTTACCGCAGCCAGCCTGTACTACCTAACATTCACGATTCCTATAATGCGTTAATGCTCACCCGTATCGCAATCTTTCAACGCGATTCTTTACGTAATGCCTGCCTTTACTGTTCCATTTGTGTAACATCTGCGTACCTCACGGTACATTCGAGGTGTTAGCAAATTCAGAGATGATTAAAAATAGGATTATGCCGATACCCATTTTGGGCAAGAGATTGTTATGATTCAAAGTGGTATGGACTGTGTGAAACATTTCTTCATACCTCGATTCAGACTAACAAATACTTTGATTACAATAATAAAACTTTTTCCTGATAGTAGCTTTTCTGATAAGAGACAGGTTCTAAACACTTTTGAACTTTATATTTCAGATTTCAATATGTTTAAATTTTTCAATCAGATGACTCACCACGCCTGAGTCTGAACGGGGATAGGATGAGTACAGTCGTCGAGACGCTGATTTTATTGTGTGCAGTTCTCCTCATCGCGGGCATAGGCCTGAGATTTGTGCTGCAACGCCGACGGTTAGCCTCTTCCAGCATACATTTTTCAAAACCACACCAGCGCAAACTGACTCAACAGGAGCGCGACGCTGTTGAAAAGTATTTCCGCCAGAACGATCCTCTTAGCCCAACGCCAATGACCCACCGCAGCAACCTCATGCTGCAGCGCGACAAGCTAGCTCTGACCGCCAAAAGCGAGAGCGTTTATTCCGTTACCCGCGCCATTACCCGCTACGGGCTGGCCAGTGACGATCCGAATAAATGGCGCTATTTTCTCGAGACCACGGAAATTCACCTGCCGCTGTTCTGGGAACAGTACATTGCGCAGGAAAACCACGTCGAGTTAATCAAGACACAGACTATCCCGCTGGTCATCTCGCTCAACGGGCATTCATTGGTCGACCATATTTACGACCGTGCCTCGGTGACCTCTGCGGTGGTTGCCCCGCCGCCGCGTAACGCGTCTATTCGCCCCGAAGAGAGTGACCACGTCGAACTGGTCAGCGTGCGTCAGGAAACCAGAGAAGAACATAAGCTTACCCAGTCGAACGGCGTGAGCGAGGCGATTGCCCTGTCGCTGGCGATGATACTGGTGTTTATTGCGCTGATTGGTCCGCCGGCAATCCTGCCGTGGATGATGGCACTTACGTTGCTGTTGGCGGCGTGGGTAGGTTGGCGATTGCTGTCGGATATGCTCGGCCGCAATCGCAAAGAGATCCACTGCCTGCGCGGCATGCCTAAGCGCTGGGGCCTGTTTGGCGAATCGAAACAGGGCGATATCAGCAACATTTCGCTCGGCGTGGTAGACCTGGTTTATCCGTCACACTGGCAGTCCTACATTGGCCGTGAGCTGGGTCAAAAAACCAATATTGACGTCTATCTCAACAGCCAGGTGGTTCGTCAGGGCCGGTTCCTTTCCTTGCACGACGAAGTCAAAAACTTTCCGCTACAGCGCTGGGGCAAGAATCTGGTTCTAACCTGTAGTTCACTGTTTTTGCTGCTGATGCTGCTGGCCTACGTGCCTCTTAGCCTGTCGCTGAAACTCAGCGTAGCCTGGCTTCAGGGCGCGCAGAGTACGCAGGTCAACAGCGTGGCCGCGTTAGAAAAAACGCCACTGCGCGTTGGCGACACGCTTAAAGTACAGGGTACTGGCATGTGTTATGTGCCGCCACATCTTAGCAGCGGCAACACGTCGCCATTTTTGCCGTTTGACTGTTCTTCAGTGTACTGGAACGAGGCCACTCCGCTGCCTATCCCACAGTCTGAAACGATTGAAGCCGCCGATGACCTAATAGCGACGGTGCACAATCAGCTGCATCCGGGCAGCGCGGGTAACGAGCAAAGCATCAACCCGCAGCTGGCGACCGCCATCGAGAAATCCGGCATGATTCTACTCGACGACTTCTCGGACATTGTGCTGAAAACCGAATCGCTGTGCAGCAACAGCGAAGACTGCGTGCGTTTGAAAAATGCGCTGGTCAATCTGGGCAATGCCGATAACTGGAGCACGCTGGTCAAACGCGCTAAGTCAGGCCAGCTTAAAGGCATGAACGTTCTGCTGCGCCCGGTAAGCGCCGAGTCGCTCAATGAATTAGTCAACAGCGCGACGAATGCGTTTTACTCCCATGAAACCCTGCGCGCGGCTTCAGCGCTTAACAGCCCACCGCCGGGCGGTTTCCTGATCAGTAACGACGAAGGCAAACAGTTGGTGCCAGAAGCCCGTCCTGCTCTGTCACTTTTCGCCTATAATCCGCTGGACCAATGGAAACAGCTGCAAAATCTGTCATCAATGCTGTTGCATACTCGCTTTGCAGCACAGGGTGTCATCACCAACATCAGCATTGATGCCAACGGCACGCGCCATATCTCGCTGCACAGCGAACCGGATATCTCGACGCTGTGGCGCTATCTCGGCACGACCATCCTGCTGATGGGGGTTATCGCCACGCTGTTGACCAATGTCGTGCTGTTGATTAAGCGCCGCATAAACGACAGGCAGCGGATGGAAAAAATTCAGGCCTATTACAGCAGCTGTTTTAATCCCACGTTGATGTCGTAACCGTTGCTCCGCGCGACTGACCTCATCAAAGATTGAAGAGTACAGAGAGATGATGCTGGACCTGGACTGGAATAACATTGATACCGTACTGCTGGATATGGACGGCACCCTTTTGGATTTAGCCTTCGACAGCCATTTTTGGCTTCAGCAGGTTCCCATGGCGCTGAGCGAGAAACGCCAGATATCGCTGCAGCAGGCCAGGCAGCACATCCACGAGGAATATCTTGCAGTACAGCACACTATGAACTGGTACTGCTTCGACTATTGGAGTAAAAAGCTCGACCTGGACATCTACCAGATGACCACGGATATTGGCAGTAACGCGAAACTGCGCGAAGATACTACGCCTTTTTTAACACAGTTACGCCAAAGCGGGCGACGCACCATCCTGCTAACCAATGCGCATCCGCACAGTCTGGCGGTGAAGATTGAGCATACGGGTTTAGACCAGCACCTTGATTTATTGCTTTCCACCCACACATTTGGTTATCCGAAAGAAGATCAGCGCCTTTGGGCTGCCGTCCAGCAGCAAACCGGTTTTGATCCGGCGAGGACGCTTTTTGTAGACGACGGCGAACCTATTCTTGATGCAGCGAAGGCCTACGGGATCCGCTACTGTCTTGGTATAGAAAATCCCGACTCTACGATGGCGACAAAGTCATTTCAGGGTCATCCTTCAATCAGTGATTACCGCAGTCTGTTACCTTTGGGTTAACCGGCGCGGCCTCAGCAGATTATGCCCCTGCCCGAAACGGGAGGAATCATGAAGGCAAAAGCACAGCAACAGGATGATAACGCCGTTCGTCTCGACAAATGGCTGTGGGCCGCGCGTTTCTATAAAACCCGCGCCCTCGCCCGAGAGATGATTGAAGGCGGCAAGGTTCATTACAACGGCCAGCGTGGTAAGCCCAGTAAACTGGTCGAGCTTAACGCTGAGATAAAACTGCGTCAGGGCAATGACGAAAAAGTCGTGGTGGTGCTAGACGTCACCGACCAGCGACGCAGTGCAGAACAGGCTCAAACGCTTTATCAGGAAACGGAAGCCAGCGTGGCCAATCGGGAGAAAATCTCTCAGGCCCGCAAGATGAATGCTCTGACGATGCCGCATCCCGACAGGCGTCCGGACAAGAAAGAACGCCGCAGCCTGATTAAATTTAAATATAGCGATCAAGAATAACGTCCTCTGCGTTAACCGCTGCAAGGGCACGATCGCCAAAAAGAGAACGTAAACTATGTCTAATAAAGATCAATTACACCGTTACTTATTCAATCATCACGCCGTGCGCGGCGAGTTGGTATCCCTGAGCGAAACCTTTCAGCAAATCGTAGATGGCCATGATTATCCTGCTGAAGTTCGCACGCTGCTGGGCGAGCTGCTGGTTGCGACCAGCCTGCTGACCGCCACGCTGAAGTTCGACGGTGACATCACCGTGCAGGTTCAGGGCGATGGTCCTCTGAAGCTGGCGGTTATCAACGGCAACAATCTGCAAGAAATGCGTGGCGTAGCGCGTCTGCAGGGTGACATCGCCGAAGGCAGCACGCTGAAACAGATGGTCGGCAATGGGTATATGGTTATTACCATTTCCCCAACCGAAGGCGAGCGCTATCAGGGCGTGGTGGGCCTCGAAGGGGAAACCCTGGCAGAATGTCTGGAAGATTACTTCCTGCGCTCAGAGCAGCTGCCTACGCGCATCTTTATCCGCACCGGTGAGTCGGAAGGCCAGCCAGCGGCGGGCGGTATGCTGCTTCAGGTTCTGCCTGCGCAGGAAACCGATGCTGAAGAGTTCAGCCACCTGTCTCAGCTGACAACCACCATCAAGGCGGAAGAGCTTTTCACCTTGCCAGCCAACGAAGTACTGTATCGTTTGTATCACCAGGAAGAGGTGACGCTGTACGAACCACAGGACGTTTGCTTCAAGTGCACCTGCTCTCGTCAGCGTTGTGCTGACGCGTTGCTGACGCTGCCGGATGAAGAAGTTCTGGAAATGCTTGAAGAAGATGAAAAAATTGATATGCACTGCGACTATTGCGGCAGTCATTACGTGTTTGACGCGATGGACATGGTATCGATTCGCTCGGGCGCAAACAGCAGCAATGACAGCATTCACTGAGTAAATCCCGCATAAAATTCCACCTGAGGAGCAGTTTAATAGCTGCTCCTGTTACATTACTCCGTGCTCTACATCTCAAATCTACCAAAAATGTTCCAATAGCTTCAATTATTTGGTGACTCCCGTGTAAAAGGACTATTGTTCTCCCTACAATATCGCGCAGACAGACGATGTATATAAAGGAGCAGGGATATGTCTAGTACACCTTTTTCAGCTGATGAGCTGGCCCAGTACGGGATCACTCAAGCTAATGAAATCATTTATAATCCGAGTTACGAAGTGCTTTATCAGGAGGAGTTGGCTCCTGGTCTGGAAGGATTTGAACGCGGTCAATTGACCGAGCTCGGCGCTATTAACGTTGATACGGGTATCTTCACCGGCCGTTCGCCAAAGGACAAATACATCGTCCGTGACGACACGACCCGCGACACCGTTTGGTGGGCAGATCAGGGCAAAGGAAAGAATGACAACAAGCCGTTGAGTCAGGAGACCTGGCAGGAGCTGAAGCAGTTAGTTGGCCGTCAGCTTTCTGGAAAACGCCTGTTTGTTGTCGATGCTTTTTGCGGCACCAACGAGAATTCCCGTCTGAAAGTTCGCTTCGTCACTGAAGTAGCCTGGCAGGCACACTTTGTCAAAAATATGTTCATCCGTCCTACCGATGAAGAGTTGGTCGGTTTTAAGCCAGACTTCGTGGTGCTGAACGGCGCCAAGTGCAGCAATCCACACTGGAAAGAGCAGGGTCTGAACTCCGAGAACTTCATCGCGTTCAACCTGACTGAAGGCGTTCAGCTAATTGGCGGCACCTGGTACGGCGGCGAAATGAAGAAAGGCATGTTCGCCGTGATGAACTACCTGCTGCCACTCAACAACATCGCCTCTATGCACTGCTCCGCAAACGTTGGCGAGAAAGGCGACGTGGCGGTGTTCTTTGGCCTGTCAGGGACCGGTAAAACCACCCTGTCTACCGATCCTAAACGCAAGCTTATCGGCGACGACGAGCACGGCTGGGATGACGAAGGCGTGTTCAACTTTGAGGGCGGCTGCTACGCAAAAACCATTAATCTGAGCCACGAAGCCGAGCCAGACATTTTTGCCGCCATCAAGCGCGATGCGCTGTTGGAAAATGTTGCCGTCAATGAGCAGGGCATCATTGATTTCAACGACGGTGCTAAAACCGAAAATACCCGCGTGACCTACCCGATTTATCACATCGATAATATCGTCAAGCCTATTTCTAAAGCAGGTCATGCGACCAAGGTCATCTTCCTGACCGCCGACGCCTACGGCGTGCTGCCACCGGTTTCCTGCCTGACCGACAAGCAGACCGAATACTACTTCCTGTCTGGCTTCACCGCCAAACTGGCCGGTACCGAGCGCGGCGTAACCGAACCGACGCCAACCTTCTCAGCCTGCTTCGGCGCGGCCTTCCTGACGCTGCACCCTACGCAGTATGCAGAAGTGCTCGAAAAACGCATGAAGGCGTCTGGCGCGAAGGCTTATCTGGTCAACACCGGCTGGAACGGGACCGGTAAGCGCATCTCGTTGAAAAATACCCGTGCGATTATCGACTCCATCCTCAGCGGTGAAATCGACAATCAGCCAACGACTCAGCTGCCAATTTTCGACCTGGCGGTTCCACAGTCGTTGCCGGGCGTTGACACGCAGATCCTTGACCCACGCGACAGCTATTCAAGCGCAGAGCAGTGGCAGAGCAAGGCTGAAGATCTGGCCACGCTGTTTGTTGAAAACTTCAGCAAATACACTGACACCCCGGCCGGTGCCGCTCTGGTAAGCGCGGGACCTAAGCTGTAATGGCGACGCTGACGATTCGCAACCTTGATGACGAAGTCAAAGATTTGCTGCGACTCTCGGCTGCAAAAAACGGGCACTCCATGGAAGAGGAGGCCCGGATCATTCTCCGCCAGGCGCTGCAAGGCAGCCAGCCGAGCTATGGTTTAGGCAGCAGACTGCAACAGCGTTTCTCGCAGAGCGGTGGCGTTGAGTTGGCTTTACCACAAAGAAGTGAAGCATCTCGTCAAAGAGACAACGACGAATGATTGTGCTTGATACGCCGGTGATAGCGGAAATAATGCGGCCAAAACCGCACAAATATTTGCTGGAGTGGCTGAACGCGCAGGACGCGCAGCAGCTGTTCCTGACCGCTATCTCCGTCGCGGAACTGTTTGCCAGCGCGGAATGCCTGGCAGACAACCGCCAGAAAGCGCAGGTTTCGACGTTGCTCCTCGAGATGCTTAATCAAGACTTTGCCGGCAGACTGCTGGCCTTCGATGCGCCGAGCGCGTTGATTTACGCCCAGCTTTACGCTGAGAATCAGGCGTACCCTACCCCATTGAATTACAACGAATTACAGACTACGGCGATTTGCCGACACCATCAGGCGCGACTGGCAACCTCCGAGGTTGCGCGCTTCTCGCAGACCGGCATTGCGCTGCTCAACCCATGGGAAAACCAGGGAAGCCCGCGCTGGCGCGAAGAAGCAGCCGAATACTTTATCATGAGTCGCAAATCTTAATCCCTTACGGGCTAGGTGCGGGCGATCAAATGCCCATTGAAGCTGTCGAAGCGGAGCGGAAAAGTTCCTCGGAGTCCTATGAAGCCGACCTCCGAGGCCTTTGCTTTTAAGACTCTGTCGTTGATGCCGCCATCGGCTCCCGAGTCACCCTCGGAAGATAAGCCCTAAACCGCAGCCCACCGCGCGGACTCTTGCCGATATCCAGGCTGCCGGCGTGTGCATCAATGATACGCTGCACGATAGCCAGACCCAGCCCAGTTCCACTGATGGTACGCGCACTGTCGCCGCGTACGAACGGCTGGAACAGATGTGCCAGCTGGTCAGGCTCAATGCCCGGACCATCGTCCTCGACCTGGAACCAGCTACGATTCAGCTCATGACCACTGCTGACCTTGATCCAACCATTACCGTAGCGTGCCGCATTGACAACCATGTTCACCGCTGCTCGTTTGATGGACAACGGATGCACGTTGACCAGCACGTCGCCATCGACCAGGTCAGTTTCAATCTCGCGCTCGTAGCCGCTTTCTGCTGCCACCACTTCGCCCAGAATCGAGTTAAGATCGCAAACTTCAGTCTGCATCTCCTGCCCCGTGCGCAGATAATCAATAAACTGCTCGATAATCGCGTTACTTTCTTCGATATCTTTATTGATTGATTCAGCGAGGTAACCGTCTTCACTGCTCATCATCTCGGTCGCGAGACGTATACGCGTCAGCGGCGTGCGCAGGTCGTGGCTAACGCCAGCCATCAGTAGAGTTCGGTCATCTGCCAGCTGTTTGACGCCCGCGGCCATCTGGTTAAACGCCCGGGTCACTGAACGCACCTCCGAGGCACCGTATTCGCGCAGCGGCGGCGGAATAATCCCCTTACCAACCTGCAACGCGGCGTGCTCCAGTTCAACCAAGGGTCGGTTCTGAATACGGATAAACAGCCAGGCACCGCCGATAGCCAGCAGCATAATCGCCAGCGTGTAGCGGAACAGCGGCGAGAAATCGCCCTGATGGATCTCGGTCAACGGCACGCGCACCCAGATGTCAGGCGACAACCAGGTTTTGAGCCATACGACCGGGGTATTTTTGTTTACTTCGACACGAACATCGGTGGGGCCACCAAGTTGCTGAGCCATTTGCTGGCTCAGAAACTCGTAGTGCTGCGCCCAGCGTAAACCACTCTCTTCGGCAGCAGAGTTAGTGTACAGCGAGATGCCCAGCTCTCGGTAAATCTCACGGCGAAATGCCGGAGGCACTTCCAGTAGTGTGCCGTCCTCAAGCTGCAGCTTGTCGGTCATCAGCATACGGACTTCGTAGGCCAGGACTTTATTGAACTGCTGCAAACTCGGCAGGATAGCGAAATTCAGCACCACCAGATAGGTCGTCACCAGGCTGACAAACAGCAGGGTGACGATTAAAAGCAAAGTACGGGCAAAGGAGCTACGCGGTGAAAAGCGTATTTTCCTCATGCCTTACTGCCGTCCGGTACGAACACATAGCCCAGGCCCCAAACGGTCTGGATATAACGCGGATGCGCCGGATCTTCTTCAACCATGCGGCGAAGACGCGAGATCTGTACGTCAATAGAACGTTCCATCGCACTGTACTCACGGCCGCGAGCCAGGTTCATCAGTTTGTCACGAGACAGCGGCTCACGTGGATGGCTTACCAGCGCTTTCAACACGGCAAATTCACCGCTGGTCAAAGGCATAGGCTCGTCTTCACGGAACATTTCACGCGTGCCGAGATTAAGTTTGAACTTACCAAACGAAATCACCGCTTCTTCCTGCGAAGGTGCACCCGGCAGTTCATTGGCCTGACGGCGCAACACGGCACGGATACGCGCCAACAGCTCGCGCGGGTTAAACGGTTTTGGAATGTAGTCATCGGCACCAATTTCGAGGCCAACGATACGATCGACTTCTTCACCCTTCGCGGTCACCATGATGATCGGCATTGGGTTGCTTTGGCTACGCAGGCGGCGGCAGATTGACAGGCCGTCTTCACCTGGAAGCATCAGGTCAAGCACCATCAAATGGAAGGATTCACGCGTTAATAAACGATCCATTTGTTCAGCATTGGCAACGCTTCTCACCTGGAAGCCTTGCTCGGTCAGATAACGTTCTAAAAGTGCGCGCAAACGCATGTCATCATCAACTACCAGAATCTTGTGATTCTCTTGCATTTTCTTACTCCCAAAGGCGCTAATACCTGAAGCCGGTATTGTTAAAAAAGCTGGCTATAACCAACAGCTTTTAATGGTATATATTCTAGTCGAAATTGTAACAATGCTTATGGTTTGCCCAATTTATCAATAAATTTTAGGGATTTCACGCCTTCTTGCAGCAAAAACTACGCCGCTAAGGGGTCTGTTCATATCTTTATGCTTTTTACACTTTTGGGCGCACTCTCCTTTTGCAGGCAAAAATCTCGGCAATAGAGGGTTTCCCTGATGCGTTTCGCTGAGTTATTCTGCCCTGATAGACAAAAGCCGGATAAATTCCGGTGAACACTGTTTCCACCTCCTCAGATAAAAACGAAGAAGCCGATGAAAACCAAGCTGATAACTCGCGAAGGCTACCAGAAACTCAAGCAGGAACTCGACTTTCTCTGGCGGGAAGAGCGTCCCGAAGTCACCAAAAAAGTGACCTGGGCAGCCAGCCTTGGCGACAGAAGTGAAAATGCCGATTATCAGTATAATAAGAAACGCTTACGCGAAATCGACCGCCGGGTGAGGTATCTCACCAAATGCATGGAACAGCTGCGCATTGTCGATTACTCGCCACAGCAGGACGGCAAAGTGTTCTTCGGTGCCTGGGTCGAGATTGAAAATGACGACGGCCAGACGATGCGTTTTCGTATCGTCGGCTATGATGAAATCTTTGGCCGCAAAGACTATATATCCATCGATTCACCGATGGCCCGTGCCCTGCTGAAAAAAGAGGTCGGAGACAGCACCGTCGTCACCACGCCGGTCGGCGATGCCGTCTGGTACGTCAACGAGATTGACTATACTCAAGGCGAATGACCTTCCAAGTTTCTCAAAACGCCGGTCACCACGCGTGGATGGCTGGCATTTTGGGCGTTCAAAACGTATAACTGTCCCCCTGTTTTCACGTCATCTACTTATACCCAAAGTAAGATAAAAAACTTATGAATGATCAACTGAGCCGCATTATCGCGACAGAATTGCAGGTACGTCCGGAGCAGGTTGCTTCTGTCGTCCGCTTACTGGATGAAGGTAATACCGTGCCATTTATTGCGCGGTATCGTAAGGAAGTCACCGGCGGGTTGGATGATACCCAACTGCGTCAGTTGGACACCCGCCTGGGTTATTTGCGCGAACTGGAAGACCGTCGGCAGACTATCCTCAAGTCTATCGAAGAACAGGGCAAGCTGAGCGATGACCTGGCGAAGGCCATTAATGGCACGCTGAGCAAAACCGAGCTTGAAGACCTCTATCTTCCGTTTAAACCAAAGCGCCGCACGCGTGGCCAGATTGCTATCGAAGCCGGTCTCGAACCGTTGGCCGACTTGCTGTGGCAGGACGCACAACAAGAGCCAGAGCAGGCCGCCGCCGCCTTCGTCGATGCCGATAAAGGCGTAAGCGACGTGAAGGCCGCCCTTGACGGTGCCCGCTACGTTCTGATGGAACGCTTCGCCGAAGACGCCTCTCTGCTGGCGAAAGTACGTGACTATCTGTGGAAAAATGCCCATCTGACCTCGCGTATGGTCGAGGGCAAAGAGCAGGAAGGCGCGAAATTCCGCGACTATTTCGATCATCATGAACCGATTTCTCAGGTGCCTTCACACCGTGCGCTGGCGATGTTCCGCGGCCGCAATGAAGGCGTCTTACAGCTGGGCCTGAATGCCGATCCTCAGTCTGATGAACCGCCGCGCGAGAGCTATGCCGAGCAAATCATCATCGACCACTTGGGCCTGAAGCTCAACAATGCTCCGGCTGACGTCTGGCGTCGCGCGGTTGTCAACTGGACCTGGCGTATCAAAGTGTTGATGCACCTTGAAACCGAGCTGATGAGCACCGTGCGCGAACGTGCCGAAGACGAGGCTATCAACGTATTCGCCCGCAACATGCACGACCTGCTGATGGCCGCTCCAGCGGGGATGCGCGCCACCATGGGTCTCGATCCGGGTCTGCGTACCGGCGTTAAGGTCGCCGTGGTGGATAACACCGGTAAACTGGTCGGCACCGACACCGTCTATCCCCACACCGGTCAGGCAGCGAAAGCAGCCCAACAGGTCGCTGCGCTGTGCATCAAACACAACGTCGAGCTGGTGGCTATCGGTAACGGCACCGCCTCACGCGAGACCGAACGCTTCTTCATCGAGCTGCAAAAGCAGTTCCCTGAAGTTAAAGCACAGAAAGTTATCGTTAGCGAAGCCGGAGCCTCGGTCTACTCGGCCTCTGAACTGGCGGCGCTCGAGTTCCCGGATCTCGACGTCTCTATTCGCGGCGCCGTGTCTATCGCCCGCCGCCTGCAGGACCCACTCGCCGAACTGGTGAAAATCGACCCAAAATCTATCGGCGTGGGCCAGTATCAGCACGATGTCAGCCAAAGTCTGCTGGCCAAAAAACTTGATGCCGTAGTGGAAGACTGCGTAAACGCCGTCGGCGTGGACCTCAATACCGCTTCGGTTCCTCTGTTGACGCGCGTTGCGGGACTGACCCGCATGATGGCGCAGAATATCGTGAACTGGCGCGACGAGAACGGCCAGTTCCGCAACCGTGAACAGCTGCTAAAAGTCAGCCGTCTCGGGCCTAAAGCCTTTGAACAGTGCGCGGGCTTCCTGCGTATTAACCACGGAGATAACCCGCTCGACGCCTCGACCGTTCACCCGGAAACCTATCCGGTAGTTGAGCGAATTTTGGCGGCGACTCAGCTGGCGCTGAAAGAGCTGATGGGTGACTCAAACGTACTGCGTGGGCTGAAGGTCAGCGAGTTTACCGACGACACCTTCGGTGTGCCGACCGTCACCGACATCATCAAAGAGCTCGAAAAACCGGGTCACGATCCGCGTCCTGAGTTCAAAACCGCGACCTTCGCCGAAGGCGTCGAGACCATGAACGATCTGACGCTGGGCATGGTGCTCGAAGGCACAGTGACCAACGTCACTAACTTCGGTGCTTTTGTTGATATTGGCGTACATCAAGACGGTTTGGTGCATATCTCTTCTCTGGCGAACAAGTTCGTAGAAGATCCGCATACTGTGGTGAAAACCGGCGATATCGTGAAGGTTAAAGTCATGGAAGTTGACCTGCAGCGTAAGCGTATTGCGCTGACGATGCGTCTCGACGAACAGCCGGGTGAAGGCCCAGCGCGCCGCAGCAGTGGCTCGCCTGCACCGGCCACGGCCAAAGGACGTGAAGCACCGAAACGCGGGAACGCGGCACCGGCCGGTCGTGGCAACGCCAGCGCGGGCAACAATGCGATGGCTGACGCTCTGGCTGCCGCCTTCGGTAAAAAACGCTAAACAGAATAGGGGGCAGCGATACGCCTGCTCCCTTATTTTTCCCTTATTTTGCCTTAATTTCCCCTTCTTACCCCTTTTAACCTGAGCTACATCAATAAACGCCCTTCCCCTGAGGATTAGCATACTCACGCACCGAAACTATTCTTCGCTGCCGGACTGTCTCACCCCTTCCGCAAATCAGTAATGATTATTATTAGCCTTATTGTTCAATAAGTTATGCAAACAGGATGCAAAACTTTGGTCCCAAAGGACACTACAGAGGTTCACCATGCACTTTCAGACTCAGCGCTGCTACAAAGTCATCGGCTTCTCTCGTGATATCAGCCCCGCCTACCGGCAAAAACTGCTGTCGCTCGGCATGCTGCCTGGCTCCGAATTCAACGTGCTGCGCGTCGCCCCGCTGGGTGACCCTATGCAGATAGAAACCCGACGTACCTGCCTCATCGTGCGCAAGAAAGATTTGCAGCTGCTGCATGTCGAGCTGCAGGAGCAAAGATAACGCCATGAAAGCAATGACAATAGGCCTGATTGGAAACCCTAATTCGGGTAAAACCACCCTTTTCAACCAACTTACAGGTTCACGCCAGCGGGTGGGTAATTGGGCGGGTGTGACGGTTGAGCGTAAGGAAGGCCATTTCCTGACCGGCGAGCACAGGGTAAAACTGGTTGACCTGCCCGGCACTTATTCGCTGACGACTATCTCCAGTCAGACCTCGCTCGACGAGCAGATTGCCTGCCACTACATATTAAGCAACGACGCCGACCTGCTTATAAACGTTATCGACGCCTCCAGTCTTGAAAGAAATCTTTATCTGACGCTACAAATCCTCGATCTAGGTATTCCCTGTATCGTGGCGCTCAACATGCTCGATATCGCCGAAAAACAAAACATCACTATCGATATCAAGATGCTCTCTGCACGCCTCGGTTGCCCTGTCGTCCCTCTGGTTTCAACCCGCACCGACGGAATCGCGGATTTAACAGCCGCGATAGACGGCTTCCCACAGGCGCTCCCACTCCAGCGCGTCAATTATCCTCCGGCGCTGATGCATGCCATCGTTAATCTGGCCGAAGCCATGCCTGTCGATCTGCCGCATCAAAGACGTGACTGGCTCGCGGTACAGATGCTCGAAGGCGATATCTACAGCGCGACGCACGCCGGTGATGCCAACACGCGACTGCCTGAGGTGCGGGAAACTCTCGTCGAGGCCAATGTTGCTGACCCCGCGCTGGCGATTGCCGAAGCACGCTACATCTCCATAAATGCGATAGGTGCCGCCGCCAGTAACGCGCATCAGAGCTCGCCTCATAGGCTGACGCAGGCATTGGACAAAATCATCCTCAATCGCTTTCTCGGCGTGCCCCTCTTTTTGCTGGTGATGTACCTGATGTTCGTACTGGCTATCAACATCGGCGGCGCGCTGAAGCCGCTGTTTGAAATAGGTTCAGCGACGATATTTGTCGACGGCATTCAGTGGATAGGCTATTCACTGCATTTTCCGGTCTGGCTCACGCTGTTTCTGGCGCAGGGCATTGGCGGTGGAATAAGCACCGTGATGCCGCTCATTCCACAAATTGGCATGATGTATCTGTTTCTTTCCTTTCTCGAAGACTCGGGATACATGGCCCGCGCGGCATTCGTTATGGACCGACTGATGCAGTCGCTCGGTCTGCCAGGCAAATCTTTTGTGCCGCTGATTGTCGGTTTCGGCTGTAACGTTCCGTCGATTATGGGCGCACGCACCCTCGACGCCCCGCGTGAGCGCCTGATGACCGTGATGATGGCACCGTTTATGTCTTGCGGCGCAAGGCTCGCCATCTTTGCCGTGTTTTCTGCTACCTTCTTTGGGCAACACGGTGCTTCGGCGGTCTTTTCTCTTTATCTGCTCGGAATCACCGTCGCCGTCATGACCGGTCTGGTCATGAAGCATACCCTCATGCGCGGCGAGGCTTCGCCGTTCATCATGGAGCTGCCCGTTTACCACATTCCTCAGTTGAAAAGTTTGCTGAAACAAACCTGGCAGCGCCTAAAAGGCTTCATCCTGCGTGCGGGTGGCGTTATCGTCATTGCCTGCGTATTTATTGGTGCACTAAACAGTTTCTCACTGAGCGGCAGGGCGGCCGACGGCCTTGACGACTCGGCGCTGGCAAGCGTCAGCAAGGTCCTGACGCCGGTGCTATCGCCTATAGGCGTGCATCCTGACAACTGGCAGGCCACGGTCGGCCTGGTCACCGGCGCGCTCGCCAAAGAGGTAGTTGTCGGTACCTTAAACACGCTGTATACCGCCGACAGAATGAAGTCAGAACCCTTTGATGCCAACAGCTATGACCCTGCAAGCGCGCTGCGCAATGCCGTGCGTGAAACCGGGCAGAGTCTGGTCGATACCTTTAGCCTGAGCGTACTGGCGAACCCTATCGAGGCCAGCAAAGGTGACAGTGAAATGGCCGCCAGCGCGATGGGCGTAATGAGCGCCAAATTCGGCTCCGCCGTCTCGGCCTACAGCTATTTAATTTTCGTGCTGCTCTATGTGCCCTGTGTCTCGGTGATGGGCGCCATCGCCCGTGAAACCAGCCGCAGCTGGATGGCGTTCTCCATTCTCTGGGGACTTAACGTTGCCTACTCACTGGCAACGCTGTTTTATCAGGCGGCAACCCTCCCCGAACACCCTCTTCAAAGCCTGACCATTATTGGCGCAGTGATCGTCGTTAATGGTTTTATTCTTATCGGATTACGCCGTTCAAAAAGCCGGGTTTCGAACAGGGTGACAGACATCATCGCAGTGAGTAAACCGCGGGTATCAAGTGGCTGTAAAGGGTGTTCAGAAGGGAAAAAATGCGGAATATCTTAAAAAAACTCATGACATTCAGGCGTTGAAATCAGCATCAGAGTTAGGTTTATGACATGAGGGTAAAGCAAACAGCTACCCTCATGTCGATGAGGTGACGGTTATTTAAACACTTCTGCCGTCGCACTGATTTTATTATCAGTGTCAGCAGAGATGACAACAAAATATTTACCGCCCTTCTCATCGGCCAGTTTAGAAATAGCCTTTTTCGCATCCATTGGCGCCGTCTGCTCATTATCAATAGATACGGTGCCCAGACTGGTGTAGTTATTTTTCTGCGCATCTTCTCGGGTGATTTCCTTGGCCGCCATAGCGCCGGCAGAGAAAGTACCCACTAACAGAGCAGCAACAACCATTTTCTTGTAATTCATGACATTACCTCTTTTATTAGGTGAATTATTTTTAAAAGCAGTCAAGATAACGCACGCCAGACCCTCTGCGTCGGCAGTGAACTTCCCGCCCAAATACCGCAAACTCTCCCAGAGACACAGACGCCGATAAAGCGCATACAGTCGCGTTTCATCAACCGTCCGGCGTTACCTTATTGAGTATTAATCACCGTGAGAAATTATCCATAAAAGAGGTCACGACCCGCCACTTAACCTTTATTTTGTGAAGTGGCGCATTGTTTTAGAGTATGAAATTGAAACGTTACATTAGATGATTTTCGTCAAGAAAATCCGTAACTAATGCACTGAAGGCATCAGGATGTGACACAAAAGGCGCATGCGAGGCTTTTTCAACGATGGCGGAACGCGAATCTGGCCATCGGGCGTCCAGCAGAGGCACAATTTTACGCGGCACTAAACCGTCCAATGCCCCGTAAATACGCAGGAACGGCATCTCAAGTGACGCTAGCGCTAAACGCAGGTCCTCCTGGTTGAGAATATCCAACCCTCCTGCCAAAACCTCAACCGGAGGAATGGGCAAGTTCAGCACCATCGACTTCAACAGTTTGGCGTCCTGACGTGCGCTTTCACTGCCTAGCGTTTGCAGGGCCAGAAAACGTTCTACCGTGCGCTGAAAGTCTTCGCTCAGCTGCTGCTGAAAGCCATGAAGCACCTCATGACGAATGCCCGGCCACTGCTCGTCATCGCGTGCGGCAAAGCACGGTGAGGAAGAAACGGTAATCAATGCGTCAACTCGCTCTGGGGCTGTTAACGCAGCCTGACTCGCCACCAGCCCGCCAAGCGACCACCCCATCCACACCGCTTTTTTTGGTGCCTGTGCCAGCACGACCTCGGTCATTTCCGCCAGCGAAAGCGCACCGAAATCTTGACTACGGCCATAACCGGGTAAGTCCACCAGATGCAGGCGAAAATGCGGTGCCCATCGCTCAGCGATGTAACGCCACACTTCGGCGTTCAGTCCCCATCCGTGAAGCAGCACAATATCGCGCGATCCTTCACCTAAAGTCTGCCAATAGAGACGATTCATACTGTAGTGTCCATGTCTGTTGTTCGAAAATCAGCGCCGACCTGCGAGAGGCAGCTCGGCGATTTCATCAGGGATGATTTCATTATCATGGTCATGATAGCGAGTATGTTAACCATTGCCAGCGGCTGTTGGCTATGCCAGCAGCCGCTGCATATTGCCCGACATGGCCTATGCAACCTGTGTATCAGGCACTTCCCGCCCCTCCCTCTTTGCTGCCCACGCTGTGGATTACCGAGCGGCAGCGCGCTTCAATCCTGCGGCCGCTGCCTGATTAAGCCACCCGCGTGGCAGTCGCTAATTTTTGCTGGTGTCTATCTGCCGCCGCTAAGCACACTGCTGTTGCGTCTGAAATTTTCCTCTACTCCGGAGTTGGCCGAACCGCTGGCGAGGCTGCTGCTATTGCGCTGGCTGGAGCGCTGGCGAGACGGCAACGTTGTCAGGCCGAACACCATCCTCAGCGTGCCTCTGCATTTACACCGTCATCGGCAACGTGGCTACAATCAGGCAGAACTGCTGGCCCGCCCTCTTGCCCGCTGGCTCGGCTGTGAATATCTGCCCTATGCGCTTGAAAGGTGTCGCGCTACGCCTCCCCAGCAACAGCTTTCGGAAACTGAAAGGAAACTTAACCTAAAGCGCGCTTTCTGCTGCAAACAGGACCTGGAGGGAAAGCATATCGCGCTAATAGATGACGTGGTGACAACCGGTAGCACAATTAGCGAAGTCAGTAAGATACTGAATAAAAACAATATTGCCTCATTACAGGTTTGGTGCATTTGCCGCACCTTGTAGTCAGTCTGTTAAAGGGCGTATTATGACCAATTAGAGTAGTCAACTATTGAGCCAATGCTATGATCATTATTACCGATGCTGCCCAAGAGCACTTTGCCAAACTTTTGGCAAACCAGGAAGAAGGCACCCAGATCCGCGTATTCGTGATTAACCCAGGTACGCCTACTGCCGAATGCGGTGTTTCTTACTGCCCACCCGATGCCGTGGAATCCACGGATACCGAGCTAAAATTTGAAAGGCTGTCAGCCTTCGTTGATGAGCTTAGCGCACCTTATCTGCAAGAAGCAGAAATCGACTTCGTGACCGATCAGCTCGGCTCTCAGCTGACCCTGAAGGCACCTAACGCCAAAATGCGCAAGGTTTCAGACGATGCCCCTCTGATGGAACGCGTTGAATATCTCCTGCAGGCGCAGGTTAACCCGCAGCTGGCAAGCCACGGTGGCCGCGTGTCACTGATGGAAATTACCGAAGACGGTATCGCCGTTCTGCAATTCGGCGGCGGCTGTAACGGCTGTTCAATGATTGACGTGACGCTGAAAGACGGTATCGAGAAAGAACTGTTGCAGGCCTTCCCTGAGCTTAAAGGCGTTCGCGACCTGACCGAGCACCAGCGCGGCGAGCACTCTTTCTACTAAGTCATCTTGCTGCAAAACACCGTGCCTCCCGTTGGCACGGTGATTCATACCCTTCTGCGCCGCTTGTCCACATCCTTCAGCAGTAAATTAATCCTTTCATCAGCAAACATCTCCTCGAGCGACATCGTGAGCTTTCTGCGCCAATTCGGGTATTCGGAACTGGTTCCGGGCACGTTGACCGGCGTATTCATATCCAGCCAGTCTTCAGGCTGTAGCCCGAGCAAAGCACTCGCGCTTTCGGCCACGTAGCGCTGTAGCCCGCGATTCAACGCCGGACTCATCGGCATGCGTTCAGCGTGGGTTCCCAAACTTTTTGGTACACAGTGATGACGATGCAGAGCATCGAGCAACGCCTGTCGCGTTAGTGCTCGCTCGCGCCGCAGATGCGCCAGCACTGCCTCATCGGGATAAATGCCCAGCTTCTCGCCCAGGCTTAAATCGTCGTCCTGCCAATAGCCGCGCAGCGTCGGCAAGTCGTGGGTGGTGATAGTCGCCATCGCCTGTACCACATAGTCTTCAGGCGCACGGTAGTGTAAGTCTTTATCGTGCTCAAAATAGAGCACCTTGTAGGAATAGACCCCGCTGTCACGCAGGCTAGCGACTATCTCCTTGGGCACCGTGCCCAGATCTTCACCGATCACCATGCACTGGTGGCGCTGGCTTTCTAACGCCAGCACGCCAAGAAGATCGCGCAGCGGATAGCTAACGTAGGCACCAAATCCAGCGTGCTCGTCTTTTGGGATCCACCACAGCCGAAGCAGCCCCATCACGTGGTCGATACGCAGCGCACCGCAGTCGCCCATATTGCTGCGCAGCAGATCGATGAAGGGCTGGTAGGCTCTGGCACGCATCACGTGAGGGTCAAGCGGCGGTAATCCCCAGTTCTGCCCCTGCGGCCCAAGGATATCCGGTGGAGCACCGACGGTCGCGCCCATGCAATAAAGAGAACGATTACACCAGGTTTCGGCACCGCCTTCGGCCACCCCTACCGCTAAATCACGATAAAGGCCGATCGGCATCTCGAGCGCGAGGCTGGCCTCATAGCATGAGGCAAACTGCACGTGCGCCAGCCATTGCAACCAGAGATAGAACTCCACCTCATCGTAATAATGTTCAACAAATTCATGTACCCCGGGGTGATGAGGATCGCGATAAGGCTTCGGCCATACCGGCCATCCCCACTGTCCTTCTGCCGTCTGATTGAGGTGCACGTGCAGGGCGTCAAACACCGCTTGCTGCTTCAGGCTCTCTCCGCCCAGCAGGACGAAAGCGCGGAAATCACGCTTTCGCTGGCTGGCCTCGGGAATACTCCGGAACGTCTGCCACGCCAGTTCGAGCGCGGTGATTTTCAGCCGCATGACCTCGACGTAATCGACATAGTCAACGCTGCGCACCTGTTTTAGCGCATCACGGGTGGCGGTACACTGCCACCAGCTTTGGGCGCTCTCAGACTGCTGGAACTCCTCGACCGCGTTAACGTCAACGTAGACTACGTTGAGCCAGCGGCGAGAAGACGGGCTGTAAGGGCTGGCGCTGAGAGGATTCGCCGGGTAAAGCGCGTGGATCGGGTTGAGGCCCACAAAGGCTCCGCCACGCTGCCCCAATTGCTCAACCATCTGTTTCAGATCGCCAAAATCGCCTACTCCCCAGTTATTTTCAGAACGCAGGGTGTAAAGTTGCACGCAGGCGCCCCAAAGCTTCTCACCGCTTTTCAACGCCTCAGGCTCGTAGCAACGCTCCGGCGCAACAATAATCCGACACCCCCACTGCTCCTCTCCCCACTTCAAGGTGAGGTGGTGATAGCCGGTCATGTAGTCGTCGCCCAGCTCCAGAGACTCGCCAAAAATGCCGGTCCCTTCTGAGATATCGCCGTTTTCCAGCGTCAGTTGCCACCGATACTGACCTTCCCCGCGCGGGGAAAGATCGACCGGCTCACCAACGATAAACACTTTCACGTGAGAAAGGGGGCCGACGTCAGGCTCCTGCTCGTCGCGCCCCATCGCTTCTAACAATGCCTGCTTGGTCTCTGCAGAGACGGATTGCACCTCGTCAACCATATTGATAAAGCTGTCCAGAATACCAGCCCGTTTTGCTGCCAGTTCGAGTTGCTCGCCCCGCATGCTTGCTCCTTAACGTTTAGCCTGCCAAATGCGCTGCTGGTAATCGCGAATCGACCGGTCTGAACTGAACATCCCGACCCGCGCGGTGTTAAGCACCGTGCGTTTTGTCCATTCATCGCGGTCGCGGTAAAGCTTGTCGACCTTGTCCTGAGCCTCGCAGTATTCAGCGAAATCCGCCAGCACCAGATAGGGATCGCCGCCGTCGAGCAGGCTATGCAGCAGAGGTTCGAAGGCTTTTTTGTCGCCGTTGCTGTAGAAACCGCTCGCCAGTTCATCAAGAATAGCTTTGAGTCCTTTGTCCTTTTTAAGCCACGTTTTCGGCTTGTAGCCTTTTTTCACCAGCGCCTTCACTTCATCGACCGTGTTACCGAAGATGAAGATATTTTCGTCGCCTACCTGCTCGGCGATTTCAACGTTAGCGCCATCCAGCGTGCCGACGGTCAATGCGCCATTCAGCGCCAACTTCATATTACCGGTGCCCGAAGCCTCTTTACCGGCAGTCGAAATCTGCTCTGAGACGTCCGCAGCGGGGATCATGACCTCGGCCACGGAAACCCGATAATCCGGAATGAACACCACCTTGATACGGTCAGCCACCAGGGGATCGTTATTGATCTTCTCGGCGACCTGATTGATCGCATAAATAATATTTTTGGCCAGATAGTAGCCTGGGGCTGCCTTGGCGCCGAACAAGAACACGCGGGGCACAATGTCGAGCTTCGGATTGGCGCGAATCTGGTGATAAAGATGAATGATGTGCAGTAGATTCAGGTGCTGGCGTTTGTATTCGTGCAGGCGTTTAATTTGCACGTCGAAGATGGCCTCTGGATTAAGCTCAATCCCGACATGATGTTTAACGTACTCAGCCAGACGCACCTTATTGTCGTACTTGATCTGTCGATAGCGTTTGCAGAATTTCTTGTCCTTGACGCTGGCTTCAAGCCCTTTCAACGCGTCTAAGTCCGTGACCCATTCAGTTTTCAGCGTCTCGTCAATCAGCGCTGAAAGTTCGGGATTACACTGCTTGAGCCAGCGTCTTGGGGTAATACCGTTGGTGACGTTGTGGAATTTCTCCGGCCACAGCTGGTGATATTCCGGGAACAGGTCTTTCACCACCAGATCCGAGTGAAGTGCCGCCACGCCGTTGACCGCGAAACCGGCCACCACGCAGAGGTTTGCCATACGGACCTGTTTATCGTAATGCACGGCCAGTTTGGCCCATACTGCCTCGTCTCCCGGCCAGTGTTGGTCGACCAGTTTCTTAAAGTTGGCATTTATCTGTTTGATAATCGCAAAGTGGCGCGGCAACAGGCTGCGTACCAGCCTTTCATCCCAGGTTTCCAGCGCCTCAGGCATTAACGTATGGTTGGTGTAGGCGAAGGTGCGGCTGGTGATGTGCCAGGCGTCGTTCCAGCTCATCTGGTGTTCATCGATAAGCACGCGCAGCATTTCCGGGATGCCAATGGTCGGATGGGTATCGTTGAGCTGAATGACCTCGTAATCCGGCAGTTCGTGGATATTACGGCCCAGGAAATGATGGCGGCGTAAAATATCGGCGACCGAACAGGCACACTGAAAGTACTGCTGCATCAGCCTGAGGCGTTTACCTTCCTCATGGTTATCGTTAGGATACAGCACCTTAGTCAGCTTGGCAGCGTCAATCCCCTGCTGTTCTGCCTGCAGGAATTTGCCGTCATTGAATTTTTCGAGATCGAACGGGTGAACGTGGGTCGCTTCCCAGAGGCGCAGTGGTTGAGTCACGCCATTTTTATAGCCGATGACCGGCAGGTCCCAGGCTTCGCCGCGCAGGTTAAAACCAGGCTTCCAGTAAGACTTTCCGCCTTCCCCTTTCACTATCTTGCCGCCCACGCCGACGTCAACCGCAAGCGCGCTATTGTGGCGGAACCAAGGATAATCATTGCGATGCCAGTCGTCCGGCGCTTCATGCTGTTTTCCTTCGACGAAGCTCTGGCGAAACAGGCCGTACTGGTAATTCAGGCCATAACCAATCGCCGGTTGGCCGACGGAGGCCATAGAGTCGAGATAACAGGCGGCAAGTCGCCCCAACCCGCCATTGCCTAAAGCAGGATCCACCTCTTCTTCGAGCAGATTGGTCAGATTAATATCATATTGTTCGAGCGCTTTTGCGACCTGATCGTACCAACCCAGGTTAATCAGATTATTGCCAGTCAGGCGGCCGACCAGAAACTCCATCGAGATGTAGTTCACGTGGCGCTTAACCTTACTGCTGCCTTTACCGCTGTCGGGTCGCGGCGGCAATTGCTCTGCTACGGCGGCGCTCACGGCGTGCCACCACTGGTGCTGGGTCATATCCTGGGCTGAAGTGAGTCCGAAAGCTTGCCACTGGCGAGTCAAAGCCGCCAAAAAACTGTCCTGCTTGAAAGTCGGTTTTGGCATAGGGGAATCTCTTTCCTTTACGACGAGGGAGGTAATGTGATCTCTGACACTTATATGTATAAACCCTATACGAGAAATTTGCTCATAGGTTAATCAGCTAAAACTCCTGACAGCATCATGAGTTAAGGAAATTTGAGTGGCTATTTGTCTGAGATTTTCATAATTTTTCGCATCAGCACGGGCGATTTAACGAAAGCCCGCACATTCTGTCTGGTCTTGCCGGACAAAGAATTGGTTACAATAGGACTGAATATTTCTTAATAGACGCATCCCGTCATGACGAGGCAAAAAGCAGCATGGAACAGTTTGAAGCAATCAGCGTTGAGCAGGCCCATAACCGCCTGAAAGAAGGGGGTGCAGTGATGGTTGATATCCGTGACATTCAGAGCTTTAACAACGCCCACGCACCCGGCGCTTTCCATTTAAGTAACGAAAGCATCGGCGCATTTATGCAGCAAACTGAATCCACCACGCCGGTGATGGTGATGTGCTATCACGGCATCAGCAGCCGCAGTGCTGCACAATATCTGCTGACCCAGGGATTTGATTCGGTATATAGCGTCGATGGTGGCTTTGAAGCCTGGTCGAAAACCTTCCCTCAGGACGTTGAGGTATAAGGTTTTTCTCGCGGAGGAGCGACGCTGAATGGGCCGCTCCTCTCACCCCCCACGCGCTGTGGCAAAAGGGCTTCTCTGCTAGGTCTTTATTTCTGCATCGTGACCTGAATCGGTTTTTTCACGAATAGGCCGTAGCTCAACGCGCCCAACGTCAGTAGCCCCGCGCCAAGGAAGAACACGTTAGTGAACTGCCCCGTGGCGTCGAGGATGACGCCGGTAACAATCGGTGCACAGGCGGCCCCAAGAAATCCTCCAAAATTCTGGATAGCCCCCATCGAAGCCACCTGCTCTTTCGGCGCGATGTCGGAGGCCAGCGTCCAGATAACGCCCTGTGGCAGCTGTGAGAAGAAATAACCCACCGACAGCAGCCCAATACTCAGCGCGGTGCTGTGCACGAACGGAACCGGCGCAACGAAGCAGGCAGCCATGGCGGCACCGACGACAATGGGCACTTTACGTGCCGTAATGGTATTCACACCGCGACGAATTAATCGGTCTGAGATAGAGCCGCCGCACAGCACGCCCAAAATCCCCGCAAAGAACGGAATTGCCGCCAGCCAGCCGGTCTGTTTCAGGCTAAAGCCCAGTGATTTCTCGAGATAGCCCGGCAGCCAGGTCAGATAAACCCAGATGGTAAACATGATAGAGAAGTTGCCGATCACCATGAACCAGGTGGTTTTATGTTTGAACAACGCCGCCCAGCTCGCCCTGTTGTTGCCGTTAGCCTCAACGACCGACGGCTGCACTCGTTGAGCGTTGGCGTGGATCGACTGCTCTTCACGCTCGGAAGGGTTTCGATAAAACTTCAGCCACACCAGCAGCAGCGGAATGCCCGCCAGGCCGATGGCGATAAACATACCGCGCCAGCCGAGAGTCAGCAGCAGCACGGTGAGAATCGGTGGTGCTACGGCGTTTGCAATCTGCGAACCGGTGTTAATGATCGAGGTCGGCAGCGCACGCTCTTTATCCGAGAACCAGCGGTGGGTTATCTTGATGCCAGAGGTAAAGAACGGCGACTCGGAAATGCCCAGCAGCACGCGCAGCGTATAAAACATCGAATAACCGTTCACAAAACCGGCCATCACTGTAAAGGTCGACCACAGGCCGACGCCCCACGAGAACATTTTTTTCGGTCCGAAACGGTCGACCAACCATCCCGCAGGCAAGTTTGCCAGCGCGTAAGGCCACAGGAAGGCCGACAGCAGCAGGCCCATTTCAGTCTGACTAAAACCAAACTCCCTGGCGATGGTCGTATTGGCAATACTGAGATTGGCACGGTCGAGATAATTAATGACCGCCGCGATAAGCAGAATAAAAATAATACCCCAGCGCAAGCGTGAAACAGCCGGAGCCGCCTTTTTTACCAGAGGTACATTGAGGGAAGAGGTGACGTCTTTCATAATTTTAATTATCCACTAGGGGTTATTCATAAATAAGCCATCGTCAAACAGGCTCAGGTGAATTTTAATCACGGCTTTACGAATAAAAGACTCGCTATAGGTATCACAACACGGGCGATGTAAATCTTGCGGAAAGAAAACAGCAAACATGCCAGGCACTAAACGAATCAGCGATTCATTATTCGTTTCCTGATAAAACACAATATCGTGATTCTCGGCACGGTCTTCGACCACCTGATGCTGTGCCGCACCGCGCGCCACGCCGATGGTTTCTTCGCCCTGCAAGAGAAACTGGATATCGACAAACTTAAAGTGTGACTCAGCTCGCATTTCATTCGCGGGAACGGTATTCATTTCCTGTAAAAGACAAAACATCTTTCCCGGAATAATGTCTATTTTCCCTGGCGTCAGCGTTGAAAAATCGGTTTGAGTAATAAATTCGATACCTTTATTAATAATCGGATGGAGAGCAAACTTTTCACGCTCCCAATCACGCAGGCAACATACGATCATGTTGAATAATCCTTTTATATTTTTTATTCCGAAAGTCGAGGCACAGAATGGCGATAAAAATTAATTCGCCTGATGCCACTTTCAGTCTGGGATATTCAAAAAGCGGATGAGGTCGAGACTCATCCACACGTCATAGCGGCTTAAACGGCCGCGATTTTTTTCTGCCACAGCGCGGTGCCGGTGCTTATCTGGTCCAGCAACACGGTGAGCCCCCAGAATTTTTCCAGCACGTTGTCTTTGTTTACCCGACAGAACTCGCTATCAAAGGTGCCCAGACGCTGATGATAAATTTTGGCGTTTTTCGGGTAACCCAGCGTTTCTGTCACCGCTCCTAACGACAGGAAAATCGCCAGCTCTTCGGCCAGTTTCGGATGCGCAGCGGCCTTGTGATACAGCCAGCCGTAAAGTTCCGGGTGGAAGTTGGTGAACACGCCGCTAAAGCCCTTCGAACCCGCCAGCATCGCCGGATAGGCGATCGCCGCATTGGCATTGATAATATTCAGTGGCGTCTGTGCCACCAGTTTCACGCGACGGGTCACGGTAGACAAATCGCAGCTCACGTCTTTAAGCACCACAAAACGCCCCGTGTTGGCGCAGTACGTCAGCTCTTCGTCGGTCAGCAGACGGCGATACGGCGCCGGACACTCATACAGCCCCAGCGGCATGGATTCGGGTAACGCACTCAGCAACTGGTCGAGCGTGGCAAAGAAGGTCTCACTGCCCTGATTCTTCGGATCCAGGTGATTGGTCACCAGCACCAGCGCGTCCGCACCGGTTTTCGCCATCGCGGTCAGCTCGTTAATCTGCTGTTCGATATCGTCACTGATATGGCCCGAAGCAATCACCGGAATACGCCCTGCCACCTTATCGACCACAAATTTGGCCAGCGCCACGCGCTCGTCGAGGGTCAAGAACTGCATTTCGCTCGACTGACACACGGCAAACAGCGCGTCGACACCCTTCTCGAGATACCAGTCGATCAGGCGGCTGAGGCCCGGATAATCAATCTGGTTGTCTGCGCTGAAAGGCGTCAACATCACCGGCACAATGCCCTCAATACTTTTACTCATCACTACTCCTCACAGTGCCCGCAGGCATCAGACGTAATCGATTACGCGGACGCTAAAAAAGTTATTTAAGGCAGCGACCGCCACAGGAAACTCAACAGTGAACGCAGCATTTAACGCTGCGCCAGGCGCGCTAAAACTTGCGCGTTATCAGGCATGTTCGATGCACCTTCACGCTCGACCGCCAGTGAGGCAAACGCGGCCGCATAGGTTGCCGCCTGCACCAGACTCTGCCCGTTGGCTAGGCTTGAGGCCAACGCGCCGTTAAAGGCATCGCCTGCACCGGTCGTGTCGACGCTCAGCGCCGGAAAAGCCGGGATATGCTGGAACTGATGGCCGTCGAGCAACAGGGCCCCGCGTGACCCCATAGTGATGATCACCCGCTGTGCACCCTGACTCACAATCCGCTGCGCCGCCTCTTTGGCACTCGCCAGATCCTGCACGTCGATACCTGAAAGCTGCGAGGCTTCGGTCTCGTTGGGCGTGATAACATCAACGTATTCGAGGCACTCAAGCGCATGGCTGGAAGAGGGGGCAGGGTTGAGTATTACCGTTACTCCCAGCGCTTTCGCCAGCTTCATCGCGCTCAGCGTGGCGGCAAAATTATTCTCGAGCTGCACCAGCAGCACGTCGGAATCTTCGAGTTCAGGCGCAATAGCCACCACCTCGTCTTCGCTAATGGTTTTATTGGCACCGGAATAGATGGCAATCATGTTCTCGCCATTCTCCTGCGAGACATAAATAATGGCGTTGCCAGTCGGTTCTGTTTCCGATTGATAGAGCGTAAAAGAGTGGATTTCTGAAGAGGTCAGGTGCTCATAGGCAAATTGACTGAACTGGTCTTTACCCACCTTGGAAACGAAATGCACCTTGGCACCCGCACGGCTGGCCGCCGTTGCCTGGTTCGCTCCTTTACCCCCCGGTCCAAGCGTACTGCCTAACGCCAGCAGGGATTCTCCGCCCTTCGGAAAACGTTCAACCTTTGCGACAATATCGACGTTGAACGACCCCAGAATGCAGACCTTACCTTTCATGTCCTTTCCTTTATGTTGCTGCACGGCCTGCTTTCTTTTCTGAATTTGCAGGCGTTTAAGCAACACTTCGAAGTTGCCACCGGTGTCGGTAATCAGCTTTGACTGCAAACTCCGGCGAATCACCATTGCCCCACCGTGGCAGCGCTGCACCAGCCTTTCCTCAGCCAATGCGTTGAGATCGCTACGAATGGTTTCACGGGTCACCGAAAATAATGACGCCAGGACCTCAACCTTTACCCGCTCGTATTTATCCAGATAATCCAGAATTTGCTGCCGACGCTCTTCAAGAAACATAGTCATCCACCTTTTCTATTCTCAGAATAAATGCGCTCGGCCAATTAAAGAGTGATGCTGCTCATAGGTTGATTGGCAAAACGGAAGCAAACAAAAATTGCAGTTTATGATGTTGCGTCAGACACATTGCGCCGAATTTCTCTGGCATACAGCGAGGGAAGCTAACGTTATAATCGATAGCTCGAAGACTTGGCTCACCGCAGGTCATTGCCAGGAAGCAAGATAATAAATCTTTAAATCAGATAATTACGGGACCAGCAGAACACTATGATAAGAATTATCAGCCTGTCTAACCCCCGCATTGCGCAGGCGTTTGTCGACTACATGGCAACACTTGGGGTCCAGCTGCAGGTGAAACATGATGGACAGGAAGTCCAACTCTGGCTGGAGGATGAGTCACAGTTGGAAAAGGTCGAGCGTGAGCTCAACCTTTTTCTGAAAGATCCGCTGCATGCACGCTATCAGGCGGCCAGCTGGCACACTGGCAGCACCCAGGCCAACCTGCAATATGAACGTTACTCCTACTGGCAGCGGATCCGCAGCCAGGCGGGTCCGCTTACGATGACCGTGATGGTTATTTGTATTTTGGTCTATATCCTTCAGCAAATTTACGGCGACCAGACGGTGATGGAGTGGCTGGCATGGCCCGCCGACCGAAGCCAATATAGTGAACTGTGGCGCTGGTTCACCCCGGCATTCCTGCACTTTTCCATCCTGCACATCCTGTTTAACCTGATGTGGTGGTGGTATCTCGGCGGGCCGGTTGAAAAACGCCTCGGCAGCGGCAAACTGTTTACTATCGCGCTCATCTCCGCGCTGTTAAGCGGTTGGGGACAGTCCCTGTTCAGCGGCATCTATTTTGGTGGCCTCTCCGGCGTAGTTTATGCATTGATGGGCTACGTCTGGCTGACCGGCGAGCTAAAACCTGAACGTCAGCTCTCTCTGCCGCGCGGATTAATGGTGTTCGCTATTGCCTGGCTGGCGCTGGGATACTTTAATGTGATGGGTCTGGCGATTGCCAATGCAGCCCATGTATTCGGTCTGGCCGTGGGACTTATTATGGCCTTTTGCGATACGCGTACGCCGCGTAAGAAAAGCAGTTAGGGGATTTCGGTGAAACAAACACAACGTCATGACGCCATCGTCGAGTTGGTCCGCCAGCAGAGCTATGTCAGTACTGAGGAGCTGGTGGAGCATTTTGCCGTCAGCCCGCAAACTATTCGTCGCGATCTCAATGATTTAGCCGAGCAGAACAAGATTCATCGCCATCACGGTGGGGCGGCGCTGCCGTCCAGTTCGGTGAATGCTGCCTATAACGACCGCAAGATCATGTGGTCAGATCAAAAGGCACGTATTGCCGCGCGCGCGGCGAGCCATATTCCCGATGGGTCTACGCTGTTCATCGACATCGGCACCACGCCGGAGGCCGTTGCCCACGCGCTGATTAACCATCGTGACCTGCGCATCGTGACCAACAACCTCAATGTTGCCACCCTGCTGACGCCGAAAGAGGACTTCCGTATTCTGTTGGCCGGCGGTGAAGTACGCAGCCGTGACGGCGGTATCATGGGCGAGGCCACGCTCGACTTTATCTCCCAGTTCCGCCTCGACTACGGCATTTTAGGCATCAGCGGCATCGACATGGACGGTTCATTGCTCGAGTTCGACTACCATGAAGCGCGAATCAAGCGCGCAATCATCGAGAATTCGCGCAATGTGATGTTGGTTACCGACCATTCCAAATTTGGCCGCAACGCCATGGTCAACCTCGGTAACATGAGCCTTATCGACTCGATGTTTACCGACCAAAGACCGCCAGAAAGCGTAATGGCGCTGATTAACAAGTACGAAGTCCATCTCGAACTCTGCTAATACCCCGCCGGGCGATGCCTGCTTATTGCCCGGCAACCTCTCCCCACCCTCTTTGTATTTCGACCTTCGTTTTCCCTGCATCCCTGCCCAACCCTCCTCCCAAAACGCGCAATAACGAAAAATGAGGATAAAAAGTCATCTTCTCGTCATCCTTACCCGGTTAAATCGGGGTGAAAATGTTACCTCCATCACGCATGAATGTTTTTATTTGGTTAACTCTTGGCTTGTTTGTTGGTTATCGATTACAATCATGAGCGAAAACGAGCATTAAAGAGCTATTACGAACATCTGGAGGAAGATGACGTGGAAACCAAAGACTTGATCGTAATCGGTGGCGGTATTAACGGTACCGGTATCGCTGCGGATGCAGCTGGCCGTGGGCTATCCGTTCTGCTGCTTGAAGCGCAAGACTTGGCCTGCGCGACCTCTTCGGCCAGTACTAAATTGATCCACGGTGGCCTGCGCTATCTGGAACACTACGAATTTCGTCTGGTGAGCGAAGCCTTGGCCGAACGTGAAGTCCTGCTGAAGCTGGCCCCACACATTGCGTTCCCGATGCGCTTCCGCCTGCCTCACCAGCCGCACCTGCGTCCGGCCTGGATGATCCGCATCGGTCTGTTCATGTATGACCATCTTGGCAAACGTACCAGCCTGCCGGGCAGTAAAGGTTTAAAATTTGGCCAGAATTCGGTGCTGAAGCCCGAAATCACGCGCGGATTCGAATATTCAGACTGTTGGGTTGACGACGCCCGTCTGGTGGTACTCAACGCACAGGAAGTGGAAGAGCGCGGCGGCGAAGTTCGTACCCGCACTCGCGTTACGCGGGCATGGCGAGAAAACGGCCTGTGGATGGTTGAAGCACAAGAGATAGACAGCGGTAAAACCTTTACCTTCCGCGCCAAAGGCCTGGTTAACGCTGCCGGTCCGTGGGTGAAAACCTTCTTTGATAATGGGTTGAAGCTGAAATCACCTTACGGTATTCGTTTAATCAAAGGCAGCCACATCGTGGTGCCGCGCGTTCATAACGAGCCGCAGTCTTATATTTTGCAAAACGAAGACAATCGTATCGCCTTCGTGATCCCGTGGATGGACGAATTCTCGATCATCGGCACCACCGACGTTGAATATAAGGGCGACCCTAAAAACGTCAAAATCGATGATAGCGAGATCGACTATCTGCTGAAAATCTACAACGAATATTTCAAGAAACAGCTAACGCGTGAAGACATCGTCTGGACTTATTCCGGCGTGCGCCCACTGTGCGATGACGAGTCAGATTCAGCGCAAAAGATCACCCGCGATTACACGCTAGATGTGCACGACGAACAGGGTCAAGCGCCGCTGCTGTCTATCTTCGGCGGCAAACTGACCACCTATCGCAAGCTCGCCGAGCACGCGATGGAGAAACTGTCGAAGTACTATCCTGATGCCGGTCCAGCGTGGACCAAAAACGGCCTGCTGCCGGGCGGTAAGATTGGTGAAAGCCGAGACAGCTACGAGGCAGAACTGCGTCGTCGCCACAGCTGGTTGCCAGAATCTTTGGCACGCCGTTATACCCACACTTACGGCAGCCAGACTGAGCTGATACTCGCTGGCGCGACAGCTCTGGACTCGCTGGGCGAAAACTTCGGGCATGATTTTTACGAAGCGGAGCTGCGTTATCTAGTCGAGAAAGAGTGGGTCGTCGAGCTCGATGATGCCATCTGGCGTCGCACCAAGCTCGGTATGTGGCTGACAGAACCTCAGCAGGCGCGCGTCGCCGAGTGGTTAAAAGAACACCGTCAGGCGCGTAAAGGGTTGTCTCTGGCTTCTTAAGCCTTTATCAAACATCCTCGTCCCCCGCTTTTCAGCGGGGGACATTTTATCCCCTCAAAGCTTGACCGGTTTGATATTCCAAATCTTCTCAGCGTATTCGCTAATCGTCCTGTCCGAAGAGAAATACCCCATATTGGCAATGTTAAGCAGCGCGCGACGTGACCATTCGTCCTGCTGTTTGTAAAGTTCATCGACCTTATCCTGCGTATCGACATAGCTGCGATAGTCTGCCAGCAGCTGATAGTGGTCACCGAGGTTGACCAGGCTATCAAACAGGTTGTGATAGCGTTTCGGGTCACCCGGGCTAAACGTACCGGTCGCAATCTGGGTTAGTACCTTGTGCAGCTCGGCATCGTTCTCATAGTATTCATGCGGGTTATAGCCGTTGTTACGCAGCGCCTCGACCTCCGGCGTCGTGTTGCCAAAGATAAAGATATTCTCCTCACCCACGTGTTCCAGCATCTCGACGTTTGCCCCGTCCAGCGTGCCGATGGTCAATGCACCGTTGAGCGCAAATTTCATGTTACTGGTGCCGGAGGCCTCGGTCCCCGCCAGCGAGATCTGCTCGGAAAGATCCGCTGCGGGAATGATCATCTGCGCCAGACTGACGCTATAGTTGGGAATAAACACCACCTTCAATTTGTGATGCGCCCGAGGATCGTTGTTGATAACCGTGGCGACGTCATTAATCAGGTGGATTATCTGCTTCGCGGCATAGTAGGCCGACGCAGCTTTACCGGCAAAAATCACCGTGCGCGGTACCACGTTCGCATCGGGATCGTCGATAATGCGGTTATAGCGGGTTATCACGTGCAGTACGTTTAGCAACTGGCGTTTGTACTCGTGAATACGCTTGATCTGCACGTCAAACAGACTGTGCGGATCGATAACCACCTCGAGCTTTTCACCGACGTAAGCCGCCAGCCGCTTTTTGTTTTCATACTTGGCTTTTTGCAGCGCCTTGAGGAAGCTAGGATAGTCGATGTCCTGCTTCAGCTCGGCCAACTGGCTGAGATCGGTACGCCAGGTGTGACCAATCGCATCGTCGAGCAGCGCCGACAGCGGTTTGTTGGCCAGCCCCAGCCAGCGACGCGGCGTCACGCCGTTGGTCATGTTGCAGAATCTACCGGGGTAAATTTTCGCGAAGTCGGCAAACAGCGACTGCACCATCAGGTCCGAGTGCAGCGCAGACACGCCGTTGACCTTATGGCTGGCAATCACCGCCAGCCACGCCATACGCACCCGGCGGCCGTTGGTTTCGTCGATAATCGAAACCCGGCTTTTCATGGCATTGTCGCCGGGCAACAGTTCTTCGACGTAGTTAAGAAAGTGTTCGTTAATCTCAAAGATTATTTGCAGATGACGCGGCAGAATTTTGCCGAGCATGTCCACCGGCCAGGTTTCCAGCGCTTCGCTCATCAGCGTATGGTTGGTGTAGGAGAAGACGCGACTCACTGTCTCCCACGCAGAAAGCCAACTTTTTTTATGTTCATCAATCAGCAGGCGCATTAGTTCGGGAATAGACAGCACCGGGTGGGTGTCATTCAAGTGGATAGAGATTTTATCCGCAAGATTGTCGAAGGTTTTGTGGGTGCTGTAATGGCGATTGAGGATATCCTGCACCGTCGCCGAGACCAGGAAATACTCCTGGCGCAGACGCAGTTCGCGGCCCGAATAGGTCGAGTCGTCGGGATACAGTACCCGCGACACGTTTTCAGAATGGTTTTTATCTTCCACCGCCGCGAAATAGTCGCCCTGATTAAACTTACCGAGGTTGATTTCGTTACTCGCCTGCGCGCCCCAGAGCCTGAGCGTGTTGGTGGCATCCGTATCGAAACCGGGGATGACCTGATCGTAAGCGACCGCAACAACCTCTTCGGTTTCGAGCCAGCGGGTCTTCGAGCCTTCGTGCTGCAAACGTCCGCCGAAGCGCACCTTGTAGCGGGTATTGTAGCGCTGAAACTCCCACGGATTGCCGTATTCAAGCCAGTAGTCCGGCGACTCTCTCTGCTCGCCGTCGACGATGTTCTGGGTAAACATGCCATATTCATAGCGGATGCCGTAACCCCGTCCCGGCAGGGCCAGCGTAGCCAGTGAGTCAAGGAAACAGGCCGCCAGTCGCCCCAGACCGCCGTTGCCTAAACCGGGGTCATTTTCTTCACCAATCAACTCCTCGAGATCCAGCCCCATCTCGTCAAGCGCCTGCTTGATGTCGTCGTAAATGCCCATCGAAAGCAGCGCGTTCGACAGGGTGCGACCAATGAGAAACTCCATCGACAGATAGTAGACCTGCCGCACGTCCTGCGACAGCTGTGCGCGGTTGGCGCGCAACCAGCGTTCGACCATACGATCGCGCACCGCGAACAGCGTGGCGTTCAGCCAGTCGTGCTGGTTGGCAACGGAGGGATCTTTACCAAGAATAAACATCAATTTATAGGCGATGGAATGCTTTAGCGCATCAACGCTGACGGTAGGTGAGGTGTAGTTAATCGGTGAAGTCATAGCATTTCGTCCCCAATCTGGTGAGTGGTTCAAAGCCGTTGATACAGATTCTGATATGCCTGTGCAGCCACTTTCCAACCAAAATCAATGCCCATCGCGTGGTGCTGCACGTGTCGCCAATGCTTGGGGCGACTCCAGAGCACAAACGCACGTCGAATGGCGTTACTCAACGATTTACCGGTACTTTCCTCAAAAACAAATCCGCTGGCCGTGCCATCGGCCAGGTTTTCCAACGCACAGTCGACCACCGTGTCCGCAAGTCCGCCGGTGCGCCTGACCAACGGCAGCGTGCCGTACTTCAATCCATAGAGCTGCGTCAGTCCGCAAGGCTCAAAACGGCTTGGGACCATAATGACATCAGCACCGGCAATAATGCGGTGCGAGAAGGCTTCGTGATAACCGAGCTGAACGCCGACCTGCCCGGGATGTTCGGCTGCGGCGGCCAGAAACGCCTGTTGCAGCACGGCATCACCGGCACCCAGCACCGCGAGCTGACCGCCCTGCTCAAGCAGGTCTGGCAGGCCTTCGAGCACCAGGTCCAACCCTTTCTGATTAGTCAGTCGGCTCACCACGGCAAACACCAGACGCGAATCGTCTACGTCCAGCCCCATCGCCCGCTGTAGGTAAGCCTTATTGACGGCCTTAGCGCGGAGGTCCTCCGCACTGTAGCGCGCAGAGAGCAGGACGTCGGTCCTGGGTTCCCAAATCGCCTCATCTACACCGTTGAGAATGCCGGTCAGTTTACCTTCGCTCTGCCGCTCTAGCAGCAGCGCCTCCATGCCATAGCCGAACGCAGGCTGGGTTATTTCTTTGGCATAGGTTGGGCTGACGGTGGTCACGTGATCGGAATAAAATAGCCCGGCCTTGAGGAAGGAAATTTGGCCGTAGAATTCGAGGCCGTGCATCTGGAAGAACTCGGGTGGGATCTGTAGCTCCTGCAAATGCTGGGCAAAGAACAATCCCTGAAACGCCAGATTATGCACGGTGAAAACGGTCTTCGCCGGACGCCCGCGCGCGACGATATAGGCCGATGTCAGGCCAGCATGCCAGTCGTGGGAATGCACCACCTCCGGCTTCCAGTTAGGGTCAAAACCGCACGCCAGCTCGCACGCCATCCAGCTCAGCAGCCCGAAACGCAGATGATTATCGACGTAGGCGTTTGAGGCCTGATCGTGATATGGACTGCCGGGGCGGTCATATAATTTTGGTGTATCAATAAGATAGATGCCCACGCCCTGATACAGGGCATAGCGCAGCTCAACGTGTCCGGCAAACGTGTCCAGCGAGCCTACCAGATGAGTTTCCCCGATGCCTTTTTTGACATCGGGGAAAGCAGGAATCAAAACGCGAACATCATCTCCCTCGGCAATTTGCGCGGCGGGGAGCGCACCGGCGACGTCTGCCAGGCCGCCGGTTTTTAACAGAGGAAACAGCTCGGAACAAACATGTAAAACCTGCATTCTCGCTCCTGAATTTTCATCGCGCCAAACACGTCGAATTGCGCGAACCGAAATAAGTTAAAAATTCGATCTCTTCGGCAGGCTTTATAACTTCGCCAACATGCTGCGCGTTACCAGCACTATCCCGCTTTCCGATCGATAAAAACGTTTGCTGTCTTCCTCTGCATTTTCCCCGATGACCATGCCTTCCGGGATGTGGCAGGCTCTGTCTATTACGCAACGGCGCAGGCGGCAGGACCGGCCAATATTGACATCAGGTAATAGAATGCTTGAGTCGATATTGCAAAATGAATTAATGCGTACACGTGGAAAAAGCACCGAATGCACCACGACCGAACCCGACACAATACAGCCACCCGAGACCAGTGAGTTCATGGTCATGCCGTGACTGCCGGACCTGTCCTGCACAAATTTAGCGGGCGGCAGCGGCTCCATGTGGGTACGAATCGGCCAGTTGGTGTCGTACATGTCTAACTCCGGCGTCACCGATGCCAGGTCCAGATTCGCGCGCCAGTAGGCATCTATGGTGCCGACATCGCGCCAGTATGGCGGCAGCTCATTGTTCGAAGTCACGCACGACAAACCGAACGGATGCGCCCACGCCACGCCCTGACGGGTAATTTTAGGAATCAGATCTTTCCCGAAATCGTGGCTGGACTCTTCGCTGGCCATGTCCTCTTCCAATAGCTGGAACAAATAGTCCGCATTGAAAATATAGACGCCCATGCTGGCCATTGCCTTATCGGGTTGACCAGGAATCGACGGCGGATCCTTCGGCTTCTCAATAAATGACTTGATCTGGTAGTCCGGGCCGATGTCCATGACGCCGAACTCGCTGGCCTCCGCCAACGGCACCTCGAGGCAGGCCACGGTGCATTGCCCGCCCTTCTCGACGTGGTCGATCAGCATGCGGGAGTAGTCCATTTTGTAAATATGATCCCCGGCAAGAATCACCACATACTCGGCACGATAACGCCGAATTATGTCCAAATTTTGATAGACCGCATCGGCGGTTCCCTTATACCAATGCTCGGTGCTCTGACGCTGCTGCGCCGGAAGCAGGTCAACGAATTCATTCATCTCTTCATTAAGGAACGACCAGCCGCGCTGAATGTGCTGCACTAACGTGTGCGACTGATACTGCGTGATCACGCCGATCCGCCGGATCCCAGAGTTGAGACAGTTCGATAATGCGAAATCGATAATGCGAAACTTACCGCCGAAATGAACTGCGGGTTTAGCACGAGTGGCGGTCAGATCTTTTAAACGCGATCCTCTGCCCCCGGCCAGGATCAGCGCTACCGACTTGAGAGGTAATTGCCTCGCCAACATCATGCGGTCATTGAATTCTAATGTAGCCATAGCTGAATCCTTCCTGTTGCCCTGCTAGCCTTGGGTCATCACGCAGAGCGTTTTTGCCGTCGCTCGCCAAGGCGAGCCTTCCCTGACGTTTTGTTGTTCATTGTCAAAAGGCGCAACACACAGCCAGCGGCCCTCTGGTAATGCCATTTCAACGTCATTAAGTGATGAATTGACCACCAGCAACCAGCGGTCAGACAAACGTATTTGCAGGCACTGCTGCCCGCTTTGCTCCCAGCTTGTTGTTGTCATCGGCTGTCCGGCGCCGTCGAGCCACTGCACGTCTTCCGGCATTCCCTGCCACCAGCTGTTCTGCGTCAACGCAGGAATTTTTTTGCGTAAAGATATAAGCGCGCTTACGTACTCGGTGAGTCCCTTGTCCCCGTCCCGCCAGTTGAGCCAGGTCAAGGCATTGTTCTGACAATACGCGTTGTTGTTGCCCTGCTGGGAGTGACCGAACTCGTCCCCCGCCAGCAGCATCGGCGTCCCCTGCGATAAAAACAGCGTGGCGAGCAGCGCTCGCTGGCTGAGGCGGCGCTGCTTTGCGACCTCTTCCGACACCTCCAGCCCCTCCTGCCCGTGATTCTGGCTGTAGTTGTTGTCGTGTCCGTCGCGGTTGTCTTCGCCGTTGGCCTGATTGTGTTTGTCATTAAAGCTGACCAGATCGCGCAGATTGAACCCATCGTGCGCGGTAAGCATATTCACAGCGGCGGAAGGCAGTCGGCCATCGTGATCGAAAATATCGGCAGATGCGGCAAAACGGGTTGCAAAATCGCCTATCGGCAGCGTTCCATAGAGCCAGAATCTGCGAATGTCATCGCGCCAGTGGTCGCTCCATTCGGCGAAAGGCGCAGGAAAATTGCCAACCTGATAGCCATCCGGTCCGATGTCCCAAGGTTCGGCAATCAGCTTGCAGTGTCCTAGTACCGGATCGGCCTTGATGGCCTTAAACAGCGCCGAATCGGCGTGAAATTCGGGTGTACGACCCAGCATAGTGCCGAGATCGAAGCGAAAGCCGTCGACGTGAAAGCTCTCTACCCAGTAGCGCAGGCTTTCCAGCGTCCAGGCAACCACCTCGTCGTCGACCAGCCGCATAGCATTTCCGCAGCCGGTCAAATTGTTGTCACTGCCGTCGTCGTTCAACCAGTACCAGCTGCGGTTATCCAGGCCGCGTAGGGAAACCGTCGGCCCTTCGACGTCCAGCTCGGCGGTATGGTTGAACACGACGTCTATCAGGACCTCAATCCCGGCCTGATGCAGCGCCCTAATGGCGGTCTTGAACTCGTGAGCGGCACTGACGCCGTTTACGCCGCTGGCATAGCTAGGTTCAAGTGCACAGGGTGCCAGTACGTTGTAACCCCAGTAATTGCTCAGCCCCATGTGTTGCAGGCGAGGTTCATCGGCATGATGCTGCACCGGCAACAATTCCAGCGCGGTAATACCGAGACGCTTGAAATAATCCAGCATCACTGGATGCCCGAGCGCCGCGTAGGTCCCACGGAGAGCTTCAGGAATATCCGGATGAAGCTGCGTCAGGCCGCGAACGTGTGCCTCATAAATCACGGTTTCGCCCCACGGAACGGCCGGAGCGGCGTCATCCTGCCAGTCAAAATGATCGTGGGTGACCACCGATTTTGGCACCAGGTCGGCGCTGTCACGCGGGTCGGCAACCTTTACACCGCCGCACAACCGAGGGTCATCGCCAAGACCGCCCTCCAGCGCATGAGCGCTGGGATCGAGCAATAATTTCTGTGCGTTGAAACGCAGCCCCTTAGCCGGATCAAAGGGGCCATGGGCGCGAAAACCGTAGCGCAGACCCACCTGAGCGCCCGGCAAATAGCCGTGCCACAGATTGCCGGTGCGCGACGGCAACGGCAGGCGCGCTTCCGCCCCCTTCTCGTCAAACAGGCAAAGTTCAATCTTTTCAGCACCGGAGGAAAAAACGCAAAAATTGACGCCATCTCCATCGAAACTGGCACCAAACGGCGCTGGCTTACCGGGCTGAAGAGAGGCCATTAGACGTCCTCCCGCCGCAAATAAATGGTGGCCAGCGGCGGGATCACCACCGAGAGCGAGTGTTCGCGGTGATGGCTGGCATAAGGCTCGGTGTAGACGTGTCCCTGATTACCCACGTTGCTGCCGCGATAATAGTGAGAATCGGTGTTCATGATTTCGTGATAGCGGCCCGGACGACTGACACCAATGCGATAGCCATAGCGAGGAACCGGCGTAAAGTTACTGATAACAATCAGTTCGTTACCCTGCTCATCGCGGCGGGCGAAGGCGAAGATCGAGTTTTCGTAATCATCCACCACCAGCCACTCGAAGCCGCGCGGGTTGAAATCCAGCTCATACAGCGCCGACTGATCGCGATAACAGAAGTTAAGGTCGCGCACCAAATGCTGCACACCTTTGTGCCAGCCGTAAGGCTCTTCAAGCAGGTGCCAGTCGAGACTATAGTTAAAGTCCCACTCGCGTCCCTGAGCGAATTCGCAGCCCATAAACAGCAGCTTTTTACCCGGATGCGCCCACATAAAACCGTAATAGGCGCGCAGGTTGGCGAACTTCTGCCAGGCGTCACCCGGCATCTTGTCGAGCATCGAGCCCTTGCCGTGCACCACTTCATCGTGAGAGATAGGCAGGATAAAGTTTTCGCTGTAGGCATACAGCACGCCAAAGGTCAGCAGGTTGTGATGATATTTACGGTGCACCGGATCAAGCTGCATATAGCGCAGCGTGTCGTTCATCCAGCCCATGTTCCACTTGTAATGGAAACCCAGCCCGTTGGCCTCTGGCGGCATCGTCACGCCCGGATAGTCGGTAGACTCTTCGGCGAGCGTCACTGCGCCGCCCAGCTCACGACCGATGGTCTGGTTGGTATAGCGCAGGAACGAGATAGCCTCAAGGTTCTCGCGACCGCCGTAATAGTTCGGGATCCATTGCCCCTCTTTGCGACTGTAGTCGCGATAAATCATCGAGGCGACGGCATCAACGCGCAGTCCGTCGATGCCGTAACGTTCAATCCAGTAAAAACCGTTGCCCGACAGGAAGTTGCGTACCTCGTGGCGACCATAATTATAAATCAGGGTATTCCAGTCCTGATGGTAGCCTTCGCGCGGGTCGGCATATTCGTACAGCGCGGTGCCGTCAAACTGTGCCAAACCGTGGGAGTCGCTCGGGAAATGCCCCGGCACCCAATCGAGGATCACGTTCAGCCCGGCGTCGTGCACCGCGTCAATGAACGCCTTGAACTCTTCCGGCGAACCGTAGCGCCGCGTCGGCGCGTACATGCCGAGCGGCTGGTAACCCCAGCTGCCGTCAAACGGGTGCTCGTTAATCGGCATCAGTTCAATGTGGGTGAACCCCATCCATTTGACGTAGGACACCAGCTCTTGGGCCAGCTCACCGTAGCTCAGCCAATAGTTGTTGGCAGCATGACGACGCCAGGAGCCGAGGTGTACCTCATAGACGGAAATGGGCTGGTTGAATTGATTGGCCTTCCGGCGATCGTCAGAAAACGCCACCGGCGCAGGAAGTTGACGCACCACAGAGGCGGTTTCGGGGCGCATCTGCGCCTCAAAAGCGTAAGGGTCGGCGCGCAGGCTCAGGTTGCCGCGGCAGTCGATAATTTCAAATTTATAAAGCTGACCTTCGCGAACGGCGGGGATAAACAGTTCCCAAATACCGTTTTCACGGCGCAGACGCATCGGATGGCGACGTCCGTCCCAATAGTTGAAATCACCCACGACGGAAACGCGGGTCGCGTTCGGTGCCCAAACGGCAAACATCACACCTTCAACGCCGTCGAGCGTCAGCGGATGTGCGCCTAATTTTTCATAAGGCCGCAGGTGGGTCCCCTCAGCCAGCAGCCAGATATCCAGCTCCTCAAGCAAAGGACCAAAACGATAGGCGTCATCAATAACATAACGGTTGTCGCCCCAGCGCACCTCCAGCTGGTAGCTGAAAGATTTTTTCCGGCGGGGCATCAAGCCCACAAAGAATCCACGGTCGTCATAACGCCGCAGTTCGGCAACGCGACTCTGCTTTTGGGTGTCGATAACCCAAACCTCGTCGGCATCCGGTAAAAGTGCACGCACTTCCAATCCCGCAGCGACCTCATGCATTCCTAAAAAGGAAAAAGGATCGGCGTAGCGACCGGAAAAGATTTGGTTAATGACGTGCTGGTCGGGAAGTACTGGCATGGTATTTCATCCTGTGATCAATTAATCAACAAATCCAAGAACAATCATTCTGTCGGCCCGATCGTTTTTTCCTTTAGCGTCGCGTTTTCATCCCTGAAAAGACCCATTTGCCAGATTTAACCCGAGAAAAATACTCCGCTCCTGACTCACTACTCTGCGCCGAACTAGCCGGCGAAGATTGGCTGTACTCACATTTTTAAAAAAAGCAGATAAATGCCCTACTAAATTTCCAAAATCTTCTCTACTAAGCATAGCTAAAGCTTTCTGAGAACAAGGCCTGAATTAAAAGAAATTTTTCGTAAAGATGAGAAGCGTGGGAATGGTCAAAAAACAGACTAAAAGGTGACGGTAAGACAATAAAAAAGGGATGCCAACGGGCATCCCTTAACGTTTTTTTGCTAAAGCAGATTACAGCAGGATACGCAGCATGCGGCGCAGCGGTTCAGCTGCGCCCCACAGTAGCTGGTCACCTACGGTAAAGGCCGACAGATACTCAGGCCCCATATTAAGCTTACGCAGACGACCCACCGGCGTGTTCAGCGTACCGGTTACCGCAGCGGGCGTCAGCTCACGCATCGACAGCTCGCGATCGTTCGGGATCACGCGAACCCAGTCGTTGTGCGTTGCCAGCATCTGTTCGATTTCTGGAATCGACACGTCTTTTTTCAGCTTCAGCGTAAACGCCTGGCTGTGACAGCGCAGCGCACCGATACGAACGCAGAGACCGTCGACAGGAATGACGTTGGAAGTACGCAGGATTTTGTTGGTCTCTGCCTGGCCTTTCCACTCTTCTTTGGTCTGGCCGTTGTCCAGCTGCTTGTCTATCCATGGGATCAGGCCACCGGCCAAAGGTACGCCGAAGTTGTCGGTTGGCAGCGTGCCGCTGCGGGTCAGCTCGGTGACTTTACGCTCGATGTCGAGAATGGCCGAAGCCGGATTCTGCAACTCGTGCGCCACAGAATTGTGCAGCATGCCCATCTGGGTCAACAGTTCGCGCATGTGGCGAGCACCGCCGCCGGAAGCCGCCTGATAGGTGGCAACAGACGCCCATTCGACCAGGTCGTTGGCAAATAGACCGCCGAGCGACATCAGCATCAGGCTCACGGTACAGTTACCGCCAACGAAGGTTTTGACGCCTTTGTCGATGCCTTCATGGATCACGTTCTTGTTAACCGGATCCAGAATAATAATCGCGTCGTCCTTCATTCTTAAAGAAGAGGCGGCGTCGATCCAATATCCCTGCCAGCCGCTTTCACGCAGCTTTGGATAGATTTCATTGGTATAATCTCCGCCCTGACAGGTAATAATGATGTCGAGCGCGCTAAGTGCGTCGATATCAAAGGCGTCCTGCAGCGTACCCTGATGCCCACCGAAAACCGGTGATGGCTGGCCGTGCTGCGAGGTAGAGAAGAATACCGGGCGAATGGCGTCGAAATCACGTTCTTCTGTCATGCGTTGCATGAGCACAGAACCGACCATACCGCGCCAACCGATGAAACCTACATTTTTCATAATATCTGTCCTGCCGTGAGGGTGATTACTGCAAATATTGCGCGTTTGCACCGTTTTGGCACAATTCACCCGTCAAAAATGGATAAAAGTGCGATGTACTGCCCTATGAGCGCGCGAGCCTATACCTTACAAAATGTACGCTAAGTGGCAAGTGAATTTAATCGATACCAGGCGCTTTGTTAGCAGCGCTGCTTATATATAAATAAAACCTGAGGGATTTGCGGTTATGACTGAAATGATTTCGGCTACGGTTTTGTTGTTTCTGATTATGGATCCGCTGGGCAACCTGCCGATTTTCATGTCCGTGCTCAAGCATCTGGATCCCAAACGACGCCGCGTGGTGTTGATCCGAGAAATGTTGATCGCCTTGATCCTGATGCTAATTTTCCTTTACGCGGGCGAGAAGATCCTTTCGTTCCTGAATCTGCGTACCGAAACCGTCTCGATTTCCGGCGGTATTATCCTGTTCTTAATCGCTATCAAGATGATTTTCCCGTCGCATGAAAATAACAGCAGTGGGCTTCCCGCGGGCGAAGAGCCGTTTTTAGTGCCGCTGGCTATTCCGCTGGTTGCGGGCCCTTCCATTCTGGCAACGCTGATGCTGCTTTCACACCAGTATCCTAACCAGATTGGCCACCTCACGCTGGCGCTGTTCATCGCCTGGGGTATCTCGATGGGTATTCTGCTGCTGTCCAACCTGTTCCTGCGCCTGTTGGGCGACAGAGGGGTCAGCGCGCTTGAACGCCTGATGGGATTAGTGCTGGTCATGCTCTCGACGCAGATGTTCCTGGACGGCGTGCGGGCCTATTTGAAGATTTAGAACGGTGCTCCGCAGGGAGCACCGTACATTAGGCTAAATAAAATACCGACTTAAGCTCCTGACTCACCGGGCTGTTGTCCGCATTCGACGGCATCAGCTCGCACATCGACTGCCACCAACGTTGACACACCTCGGTGCTGGCCACCGCGTCCCACCGCGCCTGCGACTCAATTTCCACCACCGCGAACAGCAAATTACGTTCCGCGTCCAAAAAAATACTGTAATGGTGGGCGCCATGCGCCTTGAGCGTCTGCTCCAGTTCAGGCCAAATCGGCGAGTGTCGGCGCTGATATTCGGCGTGAGCGTCAGGATATACCTGCATCACGAAGGCTTTACGCAACATTGCGTTTGTCCAGATGCAATGCCTCCTGCCACGGATTAACGCCGAAACGCTTGCCGAGGGCGATGAGCTCCTGCGTGGTAATCGTCTGCTTCATGCCGCCCATCGAAATAACCTTCACCAGCACTTCCGAAGATTTTTCGGCAGTGTCGATCAATCCAAAGGTCTCGTCCAGCGTCGGGCCTGCGCCGAAAATACCGTGGAACGGCCACAGCACAATGCTGTGCGACTTCATCTGCTCGGCGGTCTTCTCGCCAATGCCGTCGGTGCCAGGCACCATCCACGGCACAATCCCCACGCCGTCCGGGAACACGACCAGACACTCGGTGCTGCCTTCCCAAAGCTGGCGCGTAAAGCTCGCCGCGTCCAGCTCCAGCACGTAGCTCAGCGCCATAAAGTTCGTCGCGTGACAGTGCATGATCACGCGGTCGGTGCCGTTGGTCAGCTGTTTACGCACGCTGTGCGACTGGAAATGCGACGCCAGCTCGGAGGTTGGCACACCGCCGTTCACCAGTCCCCAATGGATTTTATAAGACTTGCCGTCTTCGCTGACCTGAAGCAGCACCAGGCTGTCTGCGGGGTCAAGCTGCACATTGCGGAAAAATTTTCCGGAGCCGGTCACCAGGAACCAGCAGTTAGCCAACAGTGGCGCGGGTTGGCTTAGCTCGATATGGCGCGGTGCGGCCACAAAATCGGACTTGAATGGCGCGACCTCGTCCTCCAGCAGGCGCAGGCTGATGTTGCCGCCGTTGCGCTCGTCCCAGCCCTTCAGCCACATGTCGCTGGTTGCCTTCACCATTCCCTGCACAAACCAAGAGGAAAGAATGCTTTGCATGATAAATCCTTAACGTTGACTGAGTATTTGTTGTTCATAACGGCGCACGTCGGTAATCCAACCGGCGTCGGCGGGCACGTCATTGCGCAGGCAGTAGGTTTCCCACACTGCCTGCCACGGCAGCGATTTCTGCTCCTCGAGCAGCGCCAGACGCAGCGTATAGTCGCCCTCATTTTCGGCCTTGCGCAGCTGATCGAGTGGCTCCAGCAGGGCACGCAGCAGCGCTTTCTTGGCGTTGCGGGTGCCGATAACCCAGGCGGCGATACGGTTGATGGAGGCGTCGAAGAAGTCGAGGCCGATGTGGACTTTGTCGAAGAGATCGTTGCGCACGATTTCGTTGGCGATGGCCTGCGTTTCATCGTCGAGAATGACCACGTGGTCACTGTCCCAGCGCACAGGGCGGCTTACGTGCAGCAGCAGGCGCGGCACGTACAGCATGGCGGTCGAAATTTTGTCGGAAATCACTTCGGTCGGATGGAAGTGACCGGCATCCAGCGTCAGTGCGGTTTGGCGACTGGTGGCATAGCCGAGGAAAAATTCGTTGGATCCCACGGTATAGCTCTCTGCGCCAATGCCGAACAGCTTGCTCTCGACCGCGTCAATGTGGTGCTGCGGATTCAGCTTCTCGCTGATGATTTCATCCAGTGCGGTCATCAGACGCTGGCGCGGCCCGAAGCGGTCGACGGTCAGGTCTTTCATGCCATCTGGCACCCAAATATTCATCACCGACGGTGTGCCAAGCTGCTCGCCGAATGACGCAGACACCTTGCGGCTTGCCTGACAGTGTTCAATCCAGAACTGGCGGGTCTCAGGATTTGCGCTAGAGAGCGTAAAGCCGTCGGCGCTCAGTGGATGCGAGAAGCAGGTTGGGTTGAAGTCCAGGCCAAGGCGATTCTTTTTGGCCCAGTCGACCCAGTTGCTGAAATGCTTGGGTTCAATCTCGTTACGCTCGACCGGGCTGTCGCTTTCAAGATAAATCGCGTGCAGATTCAGGCGTTTTGGACCCGGGATCAGCGAGAGGGCTTTATCCAAGTCGGCGCGCAGCTCCACGGCAGTGGTCGCACGGCCCGGGTAGTTGCCGGTTGCCTGAATACCGCCGGTCAACGCGCCCTGAGGGTTTTCAAAGCCGCGCACATCATCGCCCTGCCAGCAGTGCATGGAGACAGGCAGTTGATCGAGTTTGGCCAGTGCGGCCTCAACGTCTACGCCCACGGCGGCAAAACGCTGTTTCGCAAGGTCAAACGCCTGATCGATAAGCTTGGTCATAAGCAAAATTCCTTATTAGGTTGGCTCAGCGCCTGAAAACGTGGCCAGCTGGCCGCGATTGCGCTATTGGAATGAGGTTCAATGCGATGTAACGGGAAATGTTCTGCCACCCGCTGGCGAAACGCGCCGACGTCTTTGATGTCACCCAGCGCAATCAGCTGACAGCCGATGTTGCCGAGCGTCGACGCCTCAATCGGTCCGGCAATGACCGGCACATTGCAGGCATTGGCGCACAGCTGGTTGAGGAAATGGTTCTGACAGCCCCCCCCGACAATATGTAGCTGCGTGAAGGGTTTACCGCGCACGTTGCCCAGTTCTTCGAGCACCTGGCGGTACAGCAGCGCCAGGCTGTCGAAAATACAGCGCGCAAGTTCGGCGGGGCTGTGTGGCTGCGGCATGGCGTTTTCGACGCAGGCGTCCTGAATCTCACGCACCATGCTGGCTGGGTTGATAAAACGATCGTCGTTGGGATTGATAAGCCACCGGCAGGCGGTCTGACGCGCCGCATCGTCAATCAGCGCGCACAGGTCATCGATGTGCAGCTCCTCGCAGACGCGCTGTAGCAGCCAAAGCCCCATAATATTTTTCAGCACCCGATAACGCCCTTCAACGCCGCCTTCGTTAGTGATATTGGCCTCCAACGCGGCGCGGCTGTTGTAGGGCGTCTGACTTTCGAAGCCCATAAGCGACCAGGTGCCCGAGCTGAGATAGGCGGCATCGGCGTGGGCAAGCGGCGTACCCAGCACGGCGCTGGCAGTGTCGTGCGTTGCGACGGCGATAACCGGAACACCCTTGCCGCGCGGGCTTTTCCATTCGCCTACTGTGTGGCCGGGCTGGGAAGGACGGCCAAACCACGCGGCCTTGGCGCCTGCCCAGTGCAGCAGCTTGCTGTCCCACTCGCCGCTCTCGATATTTAGCATCTGCGTCGTGGTCGCGTTGGTGTATTCCCAGCACAGCGCGCCGGTGAGGCGATAGTGCAGATAATCGGGGATTTGCAGCACGTGAGCGATGCGCTCGATTAGCTCCGGCTGGGCCTGCGTCAGCGCCCGCATTTGGTAAAGGCTGTTAAACGGCAGGAACTGAATGCCGGTCTGTTTATAAATCGCCTCGCAGGTCAGCTCACGCTGCGCCTTCGCCATCACACCGTGAGTGCGCTTATCGCGATAAGAGACAGCGGGTGCCAGACGTTGGCCGTTGGCATCCAGCAGCACAAAATCGACGCCCCAGGTATCAATGCCGAGGCTGTCCAACGCAATACCTTCATCGTCCAGCTGCTGTAAACCGGCGCTAATGGCCTGCTCCAGCGCGTCAACATCCCAGCATTCATGTTCATCGATTTGCACCAGATGATTGGAGAAACGGCTGACTTCCCGCAGGGTCAGCGTGCCCTGTTGGAGGTCGGAACGGGCCAGCATAATGCGGCCGCTGGAAGCACCGAGGTCGATAGCGACAATATGACGAATGGTCATTGGATTTCAGTCCCTGCTGATTCAATGCCTACAGTCTAAAATCACTGAAATTCGCCGCCTTTTCGTTACTGCCAGCGCCAAACGCTTGCTGGCAATTGCGCAAAGATGAGCTTGAACCAGCTCACACTTTTTTCTTTTGCCGTTTGCCCTGCAAGCTGTGACCGCCGCCGCATTTCTGAATCAATTTTGGGTCATTCTTAAAAAATCCGTCCCCCAAAAGGATTTCGCGGTCAAAAATTCAAGGTAAAGTTGTGGCGGGATTACTACCATCGGTTAAGAATTTATTAATGAGGTGTTAAAAATGACCGTGTTACACAGCGTTGATTTTTTCCCCGCCGGTGGTTTCTCCATTGCCGTTGAGCCCCGCGCGCCGCAGGGCGCCTTTCCCGAGCATCATCATGATTTTCATGAAATCGTTCTGGTAGAACAAGGTAGCGGCATTCACGTGCTCAACGGCCAGCCACAGACGCTGTGCGGAGGCTGCGTGTGCTTTATTCGCGATCACGACCGTCATCTGTATGAACAAACCGACAATCTGCATCTGACTAACGTGCTCTATCGTGGCCCCGACGCATTCCGTTTTCTCTCCGGCCTGCGCGATCTGCTGCCACAGGAAAAAGACGGCAACTATGCTGCCCTCTGGCGCATCAATAACAAGGTAATGGCGCAGGCCAAAGCGCTGATTGATCAACTGCCGCGCAGCGCGACGCAGTTTTCACTCGAGCAGCAGGCCGAGCAGGAGCTACGCTTTATGCAGCTGCTGGTGCTGCTACGCCAGGGCCGCAACACGCAGGAGGACAACGGTCAGGAGAGCCGACTGCGCCACCTGCTAGACTGGCTAAACGAACACTACAGCGAGGAGATTGACTGGGACGAACTGGCAAACCAATTCTCGCTGTCGCTGCGTACGCTGCATCGTCAGCTAAAGCAGCAAACCGGCAGCACGCCACAGCGCTACCTGAATCGCCTCAGACTCCTACAGTCAAGACACCTGCTGCGCCATAGCGATATGCGCGTCACCGATATCGCATTTCACTGCGGTTTCGGCGACAGTAACCACTTTTCGACGCTTTTTAAGCGCGAATTTGGTTATGCCCCGCGCAACGTTCGCCAGCATATGAATTAACTCAGAGGCCCTATGACACTTCGCCTGCCCAAAGCCGACTATATCCCCTCAGACCTGATGCCGGTGGCGGTCGCCGATCGGGCGCCTCAGCCCTCGTTTCCCGCGCACACGCACGAGTTTTGCGAGATTGTGATTGTCTGGCGCGGTAACGGGCTGCATGTGCTCAACGACAGGCCATGGCTGGTCACGTGCGGGGATATTTTTTATATTCGCGACACCGACTGTCACAGCTACGATGCGGTTAACTGTCTGGTACTCGACAATATTATTTACTGCCCAGAACGTTTCAAACTCGGGCTGGACTGGTCAGAAATGTTGCCGCGTGATGAGGAGGACAGCCCGACCCATTGGCGACTGACGACGCGCGGTATGGCGCTGGCGAGAGGGGTGATTTTGCAGCTGGTGCAGGAAAGCAGAAAGACCGACGTGCTGTCGTTGCAGTTAACCGAGGCGCTTTTTTTACAGCTGGCGCTGGTGCTGCGACGCCATCGTTACGCCGCTGACAGGGCCTACGCCCTGCCGGAGGGAGAACAGCTGGATCTGCTGATGTCGGCGATTCAGGTCGACGTAGGCACCCCTTTTTGCCTGACGACATTTTGTCATCAACATCAACTGGCCGAACGCGGATTGAAGCAGCTTTTTCGTCAGCAAACCGGCATGAGCATTGGACACTATCTTCGTCAGCTTCAGCTGTGTCAGGCGAAACATCTGCTTCGCAGCAGCGATCGCCTGATTGGTGAGGTCGCCGCCCGCTGCGGCTTTGACGACAGTAATTATTTCTCGGTGGTGTTTACGCGTGAGACCGGCATGACCCCCAGCGCCTGGCGTCAGCAGTTTAGGACGCCATTCCAAGACCGACAATATTCGCTGCCATCACGATAACCAAACAGCCAATGCTCAGCACGCCGACCGGACGCTGACCCACATTTTTCCACTCTTTCATGATAAGTCCGACCAACCCGCCGCACAGCACGTAGAAGCTCATGTGCAACATCCAGCTGATGAAATCGTACTGCGCAGGAATTTGTGCGTGGCCCCAGGCGTAGAAGAAGAACTGCAGATACCACATGGTGCCACCGAGCAGGGCAAACAGCACGTTTGCCACCAGCAGCGGTTTCGCAACCGAGAAGTCCGCTTTCACCGACAGCTCTTTCTTGGTCGCCAGACGGATGAAACAGTAGGCCAGATTGACGATGGCACCGCCGCCCATAATCACCACATAGCTTGGCAACGCGACGTACAGCGGATTAATGCCCAACGCCGCGGCGGCCTCATGCATCGGTTTTGCCGCGTCCATCGCAAAAGACATGCCGGCAGAGAAAATCCCGCACATCACCGCCAGCAGCAGGCCTTTCTTCAGGTTAAATTCCTGCGCCGTGACGCCCATCGCCCGCTCTTTCAACAAACCGGCACGAGAGACAATCGCGACACCTACCACGGCGACCAGCACGCCGAGCAGCGTCAGTCGTCCCCCCTCAGAGCTGAACAGTTCGACGAAGCGGCCTTGCAGCAGCGGGGTCATCAGCGTACCGACCACCAGCGTGACGCCGATGGCGATACCAATTCCCATCGACATGCCGAGATAGCGCATGGTCAAACCGTAATTAATGTTACCGACGCCCCACATTGCCCCGAACAGAAACACCGGCAACAGCGTAGAGAAACTAAACGAGCCGTAGTAGCTCCAGAAGTTCGGCAGCAGAATGGCACTGACGACCCACGGCAGGATAAGCCATGACATCACACCACCGACCGACCACATGGTTTCCCACGACCAGTGACGCACTTTCTTAAATGGGGCATAGAAACAAGCCGCACTGGTGGCGCCGATAAAGTGCCACATGATGCCTAACAGGATTGCGTTATTCATTTTTATTAATTCCTTCGTAGAGTTGAGGCGAACAGGAAATAAGCGGCTTCCTGCATACGAAGGAGTCTAAGGAGTTGTCACCGCAAACAACCTCTGTATGGTTGCCCACCCAGCGGTTTTTCTGGCTAAATCGAGGAGATTTCACCGACCGCGATCACAAATTTCTTTTCTGCCCTTAATCGGCCCTTTTTGCCTAAATCACCCACCAACCCTGCTATCACTGGCTTAATTGCAAATTTGCCGGGTGGATCCGGCCAGTACGCTCATTTTTGCCAACCTGCCCGTTTCTGTGGCAATGGCGAAAAGGTGATGCCGGGAAAACTGCGTCACGCTTGAATAATGAAACAATTTTAACCCACTTAATTAACAAATAAGTTTCATTAACAAACTTATGTGACACATCACTCGATCCCAGCGATAACGGAGAATCTGCAAATGACCATTGTTCAACAACGCATGTATATCGACGGACAGTTTGTTGAAAACCAAAGTGATAAATGGATAGACGTCATCAACCCGGCGACCGAGCAGGTTATCTCGCAGGTTCCTGAAGGCACCACGGCCGATGCCAAACGCGCCATCGATGCGGCGCAGGCCGCGCAGGACGGTTGGGAGGCTCTACCAGCGGTTGAACGCGGGGTTTGGCTGCATAAAATTGCCGCTGGCATTCGTAAGCGCGAAGCCGAGCTGACCAACACCATTATCGCGGAGGGCGGCAAGACGCGCGGGCTAGCGCAGACCGAGGTGCTGTTTACCGCCGACTATCTCGACTACGTGGCAGAATGGGCGCGTCGCTATGAGGGCGAAATCGTGCAGAGCGATCGTCCGAATGAAAATATTCTGGTGTTCAAAAAGGCTATCGGCGTCACCACGGGTATTCTGCCGTGGAACTTCCCGTTCTTCCTGATTGCACGCAAGGCGGCACCCGCACTTTTGACCGGCAATACCATCGTCATCAAGCCCAGTGAACTGACGCCGAATAACGCGATTATCTTCGCCGAAATCGTTGACGAGATTGGCCTGCCGAAAGGCGTCTTCAATCTGGTGACGGGCTATGGTCCCGTGGTCGGGCATGAGCTGGCCGCCAACCCAAAAGTCGGCATGGTCAGCCTGACCGGCAGCGTCAACGCCGGTATTCAGACCATGATTGCCGCCGCACAGAACGTGACCAAAGTTTCGCTAGAACTCGGCGGCAAGGCTCCGGCCATCGTGATGAACGACGCCGACCTGGATTTGGCGGTCAAGGCCATCGTCAGCTCACGCGTGATCAATACTGGGCAAGTCTGTAACTGCGCAGAACGTCTTTACGTGCAGGAAGGCGTTTATGACGAATTCATGACCCGACTGAGCAAGGCGTTTGAGCAAGTCAAATTTGGCGATACCGCGGATAACAGCGACCTCGATATGGGCCCACTGATCAGCGCCGATGCCTTGAAACGCGTGGAAGAAAAGGTCGCAGCCGCGGTGCAACAGGGCGCGAAAGTGCTGCTTGGCGGTAAGCGCGCGGGCGACAAGGGTTTCTTCTTCCAGCCGACCATCCTCACCAACGTCACTCAGAAGATGGACATCATGCAGCACGAGATTTTTGGCCCGGTACTGCCGGTCACCACCTTCAAGACGCTGGACGAGGTTATCGCGTTGGCCAACGACAGCGAATATGGCCTGACCTCGGCGATTTATACCCAGAACATCAACACCGCGATGACCGCGCTGAAGAAACTCAAGTTTGGTGAAACCTACGTAAACCGCGAGAACTTCGAGGCGATGCAGGGCTTCCATGCGGGCTGGCGCAAGTCGGGGATCGGTGGAGCGGATGGACGTCACGGGCTGGAGGAATATCTGCAAACCCACGTCGCTTATCTGCAGTATCAAGGGTAACGGACTGACAGCGGGGGCGTTTTCAGAACCTTGAGTGATTGCGAAATAACGTCGTCAGACCCTATGATGACGACGGCGGATAGATTTTCCGCATCAGGCGCGAAGGCATTGCGCCACCCATGATTGATAGCAAACCACAAGGAATCAGCAATGAAGACCCCCGCTCTGCTTGCCGCGCTAGTGGCGCTGACGCTTACCGGATGTGCAGCCACGCACCCTGCGCCTCAGGCTCCCTTCCCGCCGAAGGCGGTAGAGGCGCCGACCCCGCAGCCAGCGCCGCCGATTGTCTGCAAAACCGGTAACCTGATGACTCAGACCACACTGTACTTCGGGCTGAGCCGCCACAACGCTGCGCCGGTAAGCGCCGCCCAGTGGCAGTCCTTCGTGGATAAAGACGTGACACCGCGCTTTAAAGACGGCCTGAGTGTGTTTGACGCGAAAGGGCAATGGCTGAGAAGTGAAGGCGTTGTCATCAAGGAAAACAGCAAGGCGTTGATGCTGATTCATGCTGCCGACCCGCAGGAGCAGAAAAAAATCAGCGAGATACGCGATATCTATAAACAACGCTTCAAGCAGGACTCGGTTATGCAGGTCGATAACCCGGCGTGCGTGGATTTTTGATAAAAAAACCCGGCAACAGGCCGGGTTCTTTTTTTAAAATCTGGAAGCTTAAAGCACCAGACCGGCGAATGCCGCAGAAAGCAGACTGACGAGGGTTGAGCCATATACCAGCTTCAGCGCGTAACGCGATACCACGTTGCCCTGATTTTCGTTCAGGCCTTTAATCGCTCCAGCCACGATGCCGATAGACGCAAAGTTGGCGAACGAGACCAGGAACACCGACAGAATGCCCAATCCACGCGGCGAAAGCTCCACCGCAATCTTCTTCAGGTCAATCATCGCCACAAACTCGTTGGTCACCAGCTTGGTCGCCATGATGCTGGCAGATTTCAGCGCATCAGGCCCCGGAATGCCAATCAACCACGCAAACGGGTAGAACACGTAACCCAGAATCTGCTGGAAGCTGATCCCAAAGATAGCGGTAAACAGCGCATTCACGGCCGCAATGATGGCGATAAAACCAATCAGCATCGCCATGATAATCACCGCGACCTTGAAGCCAGCCAGAATATACTCGCCCAGCATTTCAAAGAAGCTCTGGTCTTCATGCAGCTTGTCGAGCTTGATTTCCGGCTCGTCACCCGGCGGTGTCGGGTTAATAATCGACAGGATAATAAAGGTGCTGAACATGTTCAGAATCAGCGCCGCGACCACGTACTTTGGCTCAATCATCGTCATATAGGCACCCACGATAGACAAAGACACGGTCGACATCGCCGCAGCCGCCATCGAGTAAAGTCGACGCGGGGAGATATCCGCCAGCACCCCTTTATAGGCGATAAAGTTTTCCGATTGGCCGAGGATAAGCGTGCTAACCGCGTTGAAAGACTCTAACTTTCCCATGCCGTTCACTTTCGACAGCAAAGTCCCGACAATACGGATCAGCAGCGGCAAAATGCGCAAGTGCTGCATAATGCCGATTAACGCTGAAATAAAGATAATCGGACACAGCACACCGAGGAAGATGAAAGCCAGACCCGCCTTGCTCATTCCGCCAAAGACAAAGTCTGAACCCTGGGCCGCATAGGTCAGCAGGTTTTCAAAGAATCCTGAAACGGCAGTCACTATCGCCAGACCACTGCTGGCATGCAGGAAGAACCACGCCAGCAAGGCTTCAATCACCACCAGCTGGAGGATCACGCGCGGGCGAATTTTCTTGCGATCGTTACTGAAAATGAACGCCATAAAGAAGATGACTACGAGAGCCAGTACAAAGTGCAACACTGAGGGCATGGGGGAGTGTCCGGCAGCAAAAATTATTTGGCCGGTATTGAGCCACAATTTTGGGCGGCTTTCACTCTTCTTGAGTATTTATTTACGCAATCAGGCGAGCAGGTTCCTGCCACCGTGCGGCGCAGGAACCTGATGAGTCGAGAAACGTGGCAGAATATATTAGACGATGTGAGACAACGCCAGGCAACCGACCAAACCACAGACAGAAATAATGGTTTCCAGAACGGACCAAGATTTCATGGTCTCGCCAATGGTCAGATTGAAATACTCTTTAAACAGCCAGAAACCCGGGTCGTTGACGTGAGAGAAAATCACACTGCCTGAACCGACGGCGATAACCATCAGCTCCGGGCTGGCACCGGTGGTCGCGATAAGCGGTGCCGCGATACCGCCGGCGGTGATGGCAGCCACAGTCGCCGAACCCAGCGCGATACGCAACACGGCCGCGATAGTCCAGGCCAGCAGGATTGGAGAAAGCGTGCTGCCCTGCATGAGAGCGGCGATATATTTATCAACGCCGCTGTCTACCAGTACCTGTTTGAACGCGCCGCCACCGCCGATGATCAACAGCATCATGGCGATAATCTTGATTGAGTCGGTGATGGTCCCCATCACTTCATCCATTTTACGTCCACGGTTCAGACCAAAGGTGAAGATAGCAATCAGCACGGCGATAAGCGTCGCCATCACCGGGTCACCAAAGAACTCGGCGTAGGAGAGAATCGGGTGGCCTTTCGGCACAATCATTTCGGTAATGGCTCGGAAGGCCATCAGGATAACCGGCACCAGAGAGGTCGCAACGCTCACGCCGAAACCAGGCATCTCTTCTTCGGTAAAGGTTTTCGGGTTGAACAGGCCCTGAGGAACCGGCTTATCAATGCCTTTCAGGAAACGCGCATAGACCGGACCGGCCAGAATCACGGTCGGCACGCCTAGAATCGCGCCATACAGCAGCGTCTTGCCCATGTCAGCATGGAAAATGGTCGCGATAGCGGTTGGGCCCGGATGCGGAGGCAGGAAGCCGTGCGTCACGGACAGCGCAGCCGCCATCGGTACGCCAACGTAAAGCAGGGGTAAACGCGCAGAGGCCGCAACGGAGAACACCAACGGCAGCATCAGCACAAAGCCCACTTCGTAGAACAGCGCGAAGCCGACGATGAAACCGGTCACCACCAGCGCCCACTGAATATATTTCACACCAAACTTATCGATAAGCGTGGTGGCAATACGCTGTGCACCGCCGCAGTCAGCCAGCAGTTTTCCCAGCATTGCGCCAAAGCCCATGATTAACGCCAGGCTGCCGAGCGTGCCGCCCACGCCATTTTTAATCGAGGTAATGACTTTGTCTACTGGCATTCCCTGCATCACGCCGACAGCCAGCGCGACGAGAATCAATGCGATAAAACCGTTTAGTTTGAATCGGATCATAAGCAACAGCAGTATGGCAACGCCAACTGCAACAATGACTAATGGCATAACTTTCCCCTTCCGCCTTTTCCTGTTTGCTAAACCTTATAGAACCTCTGTGACAGGCTGGTTTATGCAGCGCAGATAAAAGTGCACGAGTGATATTTTTTTGTAAGTTTGCGAATTCAGCTCAGGCCTGTTTTTGCAGGTAGCGCTAAAATTGATAATGGTTCCTTTGTGATATTAGTCACACCTCCATTTGTTACCGGTATCATGATACCGGTAACATGCTAATATAAGGAATCACCCGCTCGGGTAAATTCTAAATATGGGACGGAGATCAAACTTATGGCAGGGCAAAGCATCATTTTGATGGGTGTGTCTGGCAGCGGTAAAACAACCGTAGGCGCAGCCGTAGCAAGAGCGATTAATGCAAAATTCATTGACGGTGACGATCTTCACCCCCGCGCCAATATTCAGAAAATGGCCAGCGGACAGCCGCTAAACGATGACGATCGCGCCCCGTGGCTCGAACGCTTGAGCGATGCGGCTTACAGCCTAAAGCACAAGAACGAAACCGGCATCATCGTCTGTTCGGCGCTGAAACGTCGCTATCGCGATGCGCTGCGTAAAGGCAACGACGGCATGATTTTCCTGTATCTGAAGGGCAGCGAAGAGGTCATTTTGCAGCGTCTTAAAGCGCGTGCCGGTCACTTCTTCTCGCCGGATATGCTGAAAAGCCAGTTCGCGGCCCTCGAAGAACCGGGCGAAGATGAAACGGACGTCGTACGCGTGAACATTGATCATCAGATTGAAGGTGTGGTGAAACGCTGCGTAACGGCCCTGGAAAACGCCAAGGTGAAGGTAGAAGCCTGACCTCCCCTGCCGCGTGAAGCGTTGACCTTCTGGTCTGTTCGTCCCCGCAGTGCGGCAGTTTAAATACTGCCGCCCGCCGAGATGGTGAAACCGACGTCAACCATCGTCGGAACAACCTCTTCGCCACGCAGCCGTGCGAGCAGACGCTCAGCGGTGATTTGCCCCATGCGCTCACGTGGTGTCAGCACGCTGGCCAGCTTCGGCTCCATCGCCTGACCCATGTTGTGCCCGTGGAAACCGGCGATCGCCATCTGTGATGGAATGTGCAGCCCCTGCCGCTGGCATTCGAAAAAGGCACCCGCCGCAAGGTCATCGTTGGTGCAGAAAATACTGTCTATCTGCGGATAATCAAGCTGCGCCTGACGAAGCAGTTCGGCACCGGCCGTGTAGCTTGATGAACGACTGGTCATCACACTGTAAGGCTGAAGCCCGGACTCACGCATTGCCTGCTCGTATCCCCGCTGCTTGATTAAGGTTCGCTCATCCTGACGCGCACCGAAATACACCACGTGACGATGGCCGTGGGCAATAATCTGCTGGGTCATCTGGCGTGCCGCTTCAAAGTTGTTAAACCCCACGGCTAAATCGACGCACGGCGAAATGCAGTCCATCATCTCGACCACCGGAATACCCGCCACCTCAATCATCTTCAGCGTGCGCGGCGAGTGATTGCGTTCAGAGAGGATGAGTCCGTCAATGTTATAGGAAAGCAATGAGGTCAGGCGTTGTTCTTCGCGTTCGGCGCTGTAGCCGTAGTGGGCAAGCATCGTCTGATAGCCATGAATATCGGTCACGCTTTCAATACCGCGCAGGACTTCGGCAAAGACCTGGTTGGTCAGGGACGGCAGCAGCACGCCAATGGCACGGCTTTTGGCGTTGGAAAGAATGTCAGGGGCACGGTTCGGGATGTAGCCCAATTCGTCCAGCGCAGCGGCGATTTTCTCTTGCAGCAGCAGAGAAACCTGTTCGGGGTTGCGCAAATAACGGCTGACCGTCATTTTGGTGACACCAACCCTGTCGGCGACGTCCTGAAGCACTGGCCTTTTTTTCTTCATTTTCAACGAACTGGCAGTAAGGGAACAAGCGTGAATTTTAGCAAAAAATGGCGGGATTTGGCACAAAAACAGCAATCCCTTCCCACACGTAGGTGAAGGAAGGGACCGATTTAGACCGGCGGCAGGTCAAACAGCAGGATTTCACTGTCTGCGTCGGCGTGTAGGCTTAACGCGGTTTCGTCCCAGATGGCTAATGCATCGCTGGTTTTCACCGCCTGACCGTTCACCGTCAGACTGCCTTTCACTACCTGAATCCAGATACGACGATCTGCCGCTATGGCGTACTCGCCGTCTTCACCCTGCTTGAAGGCCCAGCGGGAAAGCTCCATGTCCTGGAAGACTTTCAGCGAGCCGTCGCGCGCGTCCGGTGACAGCACCAGCTGGCGACCCTGCGGCGCGTCAAACATGCGCTGCTCGTAGCGCGGCTCCAGGCCTTTGGTATCGGGAATAATCCAGATCTGATAAAGGTGCAACGGACGATCGGCGTTGCCGTTGTATTCAGAATGCTTCACGCCGGTCCCGGCGCTCATAATCTGAAACTCACCCGCCTGAATCTGCTCTTTATTTCCCATGCTGTCTTTATGCTCGACCGTGCCGGACAGAACATAGGTCAGGATTTCCATATCTTTATGCGGATGGGTACCAAAACCCTGTCCCGCATCGATCACGTCTTCATTGATAACCCGCAGCGCGGAGAAGCCCATAAAATTGGGATCGTAATAATCAGCGAAAGAGAATGTGTGCCAGCTATCCAGCCAGCCGTGCGTCGCGTGGCCGCGATCCTGAGCTTTACGTAAGTAGATCATAGTCAACTCTCCTCAATGTTTTCTCTAGTCTAGCTACTGGCTCACAATAAGAAAGCGTAAAAACTTAACCCCTCTACTCAAAAAAATTGAATAAGTTTAGGGCGATAAAAACAAAGGATTTGTTGGAAACCGGCGAGAGAGGAACAGGAGGCAAAAAAAAAGCCAGCACCCGGCTGGCTAAGAAATACTGGAAGCAATGTGAGCAATGTCGTGCCTCCCAGGGACCCGTTTGGCTATGGTGAATAGCCATCCCCGGAACGCATGGCAATAATAATCATTATCATTCGCACTTGTAAAGCTTTTTTTTTCATCAATTTTTAAATTGACTATAAAATATAGGCAGATAAATTAAGAGGTTATTATTCAAGCCATGCAGGGAGCCATTATGAGTCAGATTGAAATTCGTCATGTAGAACCTGAAGATTCTCTTCAGCTTCATCAGCTTTTTTGCCATGAAGAGGTGTATAGCGACACACTCCAGCTCCCGCATCCGGCCACAAGCCTATGGCAAAAACGCACGACGGAAGAACGACCTGGCACTTATCGACTGGTGGCCTGCTTTGGCGAGCGCGTGATCGGGCAAATCACCCTGCACGTTGAACAGTCAATGCGTCGCCGCCACGTCGCCGGTTTCGGTATGGCCGTACATCCCGAATTTCAGGGGCAAGGCGTGGGCAGTCAGCTGCTGGCGGCAGTCCTGGATCTCTGCGACAACTGGCTGAACATTACGCGCGTCGAGTTGACGGTGTTTGTCGATAATCCATCCGCCATTGCGCTATACAAGAAGTTTGGTTTCGGGGTGGAGGGCACCTCACCCGCCTTTGCGATGCGCAACGGCAAGCTGGTTGATGCCCATCACATGGGAAGAGTCAAAGCCTGATAATGCCCGTTCCGCCGCCTCGGCGGGAAGGGCAAAATTTACTCTGTGACCCACGATTTTTCTTTTTTCACCCGTCTCAGCACCAGCGCCGCACTCAGGCAAACCGCAAAGGCCGACGCCAGATAGATAGAGGACACGCCCGCGTGAGTCATTAATATTCCCGCCAGCGGGCCGGTTATCCCCAGCGACAAATCCATAAATGCCGTGTAGGTCGCCAGCGCACTGCCCTGATTCTGCTGCGGTAATCGCTTGACCGCCACCACGCCCAACGCTGGAAATACCAGCGAGAACCCAGCCCCTGTCAGCATCGCACCCAATAGCGCCATCAAAGGCGCGGCGGCGCACCACACCAACAACAGCCCCAGCGTTTCAAAGCAGAAGCAGACCATTGCCACGCGCTGGCCACCAAAACGGTTGATGCTGTTTGGAAACAGCAAACGCATGCCGACAAACGCGGTGCTGAACAACGTCAGGGCAAATGCGCCGCCGCTCCAGCCTTTGGCGGCATAGAACAGCGTAATAAAGGTCGCTATTACGCCAAACCCCGTCGAGGCCAATCCGAGTACCAGGCCATAAGGCAGAACTTTTCCCAGAACCTGACGGAAAGGGATAACCGTGCTTGTCCCCTTGGCAACGTCGGGCTTGGTCATCGCCAGCAGCAGTGCGGCCAGCGCAATACCGATAATGCACAGTGAGAGCGACGCAAGACCGCCGAGACGCACAATCCATACCCCAAGCGGCGCGCCAATGGCCATCGCACCATAGGTGACGACTCCGCTCCAGGAAATCACCTTGCCAATATGCAGGGAGCCGACGCGGCCGATTCCCCACAGCGTTGAACCGGTTCCGGCAAAACTTTGCCCGACGCCGAGCACCAGACGGCCCACACAGAGCAGTGCCAGGCTTATTGCCGGTGAAGCGCCGAATGCAACGGCACCCAGGTAGAATACCCCGCTGAGCAGGCAGCCGAAGAGGCCAATCAGTACCACCTTTTTTGGCCCGAGCACATCGGCATAGCGGCCAGCATGGGGTCGACTGATCAGGGTGGCGAAGTATTGCATACTGATAGCCACCCCAGCCCAAAAGGCGCTAAAGCCCAGACTGTCGTGAACGTAACCCGGTAGAACGGCCAACGGCAGACCAATCGTCAAATAGTTGGCGAAGTTGAAGATCATGATGGCCAGAATCTGCACATTAATATTAACCGGCCGTGACGGTTTTGATGCGTGAGGCGACATTAAAATTAAGAGTCTCAATAGGCTACAAGAAAATTTGGCAGTCATATAACTGACAAAACCCTAATAGGGACTTTATTAGTTATGAATTATTTAAGCAATCACTCACAGGTAACGAAATTTTCACTATAAATATCAATGCATTACACAAAAAAATCTCTTAACGGTCTTCCATCCTTTAAATACTGAAAATTTCTGATAAGAGATCACTTTCTTTTACCTCCGCCTATTCCCCCTATTAAATTTAAATCATGATTTTTTAAATAAAATGTTTTGATTATTTTATTATCAGCGCTGAATTAATATCATTTAAATAACCAGACCTTATTATTTCATTCATTTAAACAATCAAAGTTATATTATTGAGCGACATCACAAAGAAACCATTTAGTTCAAAAAATGATTTTTTATCGTTCAATTTTATCGGTACCGTAAGGAACCTTTTGGGAAATAAGTAAAAGACAACTCAAATTCAATATATATTAAAATAAGGATGATAATATAATGATGCGTAAATCATTGGCAGTGCTCATTTCCGCGCTCGTTGCCAGCTCCTCAGTAAATGCCGCAGAAATTTATAACAAAGATTCAAATAAATTAGATTTATACGGGAAAGTGGTTGGCCTGAACTATATTTCAAGTAATTCAAATGAGCATGGCGATAAAACCTATGCTCGCTTTGGATTCAAGGGAACCACGGAGATAAGCCAGCAGCTGAGCGGATACGGTCAGTGGGAATACAATATTAAAACCAACACGCCTGAAGAAAGCTCAGCAGCCAATGCAGCGACCCGCCTCGCCTTTGCCGGCCTAAAATTCGCCGACTTCGGCAGCTTCGACTACGGTCGCAACTTCGGCGTACTTTATGACGTTGAGGCCTGGACCGACCTTAACCCGGAATTTGGTGGCGATACCTGGTCAAGAACCGACAACTTTATGTCCGGCAGATCCAATAGCCTTGCTACGCTGCGCACCAAAGACCTCTTTGGCAGCGTTAATAACCTGAATTTCGCCTTGCAGTACCAAGGTAAAAATGAAGTGGCCAACAAGCCGCTAACCTCTAACGGCGAAGGTTGGGGCATGTCTTCGTCTTACGAGCTCGGTAATGGGGTAAGTTTGGCAGCGGCTTTTGCACAGTCTAACCGCACTGAAGCGCAAAAAGCAGATAACAACGGCAACAGCGCTGAGGCCTGGACCGCAGGCATTAAATATAACGCCAATCAGCTTTATCTTGCCGCCATGTATGCTGAAAGCAAAAACATGACGCCTTATGGCAAAACAAGCGTTGCACCAAAAACCAAAAATATTGAATTAGTCGCGCAATACCTGTTTGTCGGTGGCGCAGCAGACGGCCTGCGTCCTTCGATTTCATATTTGCAATCGACCGGTCAGGGTGTGCAGACAACACTGGCAGCGGATGAGGCCAGCAGCGTTCAAACGGGTAACCATGCGCTAGTAAAATATATTGAAGTAGGCACCTCCTACAACTTCAATAAAAACATGTACACCTACGTTGATTATAAAATTAACATGCTGAATAAAGACGAGTTTACGACCCGCAATGGTATCAATACCGATAACGTATTGGGCCTGGGTCTGGTTTATCAATTCTAAATAATAACAAGAGCGTTAATGCGTTGATTCAGTTCTTTATACCGAATCTCATTCACTCCAGATTCGGTATTTTTTTGACAAAAAAATAGTCGATTTCAAAGAAAGCGACTATTTTGAATACGATTATTCTGACATCTCACTAAGTCGGGTCTTTAATGAAGACTCCATTTTTTTGAATTCTAACGCGTACTCGTAAAAAATTTCACCGGCCTGTGTCAGGCTAAAAGGGCGGGTTCTTACCAACAGCTTTTCGCCCATTGTCTTTTCAAGTGAACTCACGCGGATGGACAGCGCGGAAGTGGTGATGTTCAAAATCTTGGCCGCTTTATCAAAATTCCCATTATCAATGATAGCCAAAAACCCGTTGATACTCTTAGGTTCTAAAAACATGTTAACTCCTTGTTAGCCTTTTAGGATTGAGATCATTTACAATGACTCTACCTAGTTTAATTGTTTGCAATACGACATAGAGGGATCATATAAAGACATGTTATATCGATAATTCACGGAAAATAATTCTGATCACAGTAAATCACTGATCTCTTGGTATTAACTCAACAACACGATAACAATATTTTTTTCACTCTCCTTCAGAAGGTGAAGAAATTGCCACAACCCATCGTAAAACAATACCAAAATTCGCTTAAAATTCTTAAAACGAATAGGCTACATAACTTAGTTATTCTCTTATAATTAATTAAAACCCTCATAAGAGTTAAGATCTATCACATTGTAATATAAGAGAATAATAATTTTAATCACTCTTAATATTAACAAAAAGCAGGATTTACGGCGTCAAAAAATCCTGAGCAAGAAAACTCACTCAGGATTTAAATGATGAACGGGAAATAGTTAGCAAGCTATTTTCTCTATCTTTTCACGCAGGCTGTTTTCGAGATCTCGCAGTTGAACCGCGTGGCGGTAGAAGATATTTCCAGTCTCGGTGAGGACGAACGGTCGTTTGCGTATCAGCAGCTTTCCGCCAATTATTCGCTCTAGCGTACTGACTCTGATTGAGAGTGCGGAAGTGGTAATGCCCAGTTTCTTCGCCGCTTTTTCGAAATTACCGTTCTCGACAATGGCAAGGAAACCTTTAACGCCTTTTGGCTCCATAATCATAAATAATCCTTTTACTCGTCATTCCTTGGGGTAAAATCCTATAAGAATTACGAAATTATATAGATCAGCAATCATTGATGGATAAATATAATAGGTCAACGTTCGCTATTCATTATAAGATTATTGAACTCATTGAAAATGATATTCGTACTATTAGTACAGTGAAATAATACTTCAGTTTCGTGTAATGCAATATATATAGGACAGCAACAAAGGATAATATTTAAATTAATATCCTGGAAATAAGTTTATCTGCGAGTCGAGTCTCATCCTGACAAAAAAATCCGTTGCGATAAATAGACAATAAGTCTACTGTGGACAATATTTCCACATAATGAGACTGCCATGTCTATTACTACTGAAATCACTCCCCTTCCCGGTATGGCACCGGGGACACAGCATCAGCTTACCATTCACAAATTCAGCGGCGGCCAAAGCGGTCGCAGTGCCTATATTCAGGCAGGCGTTCACGCCGATGAACATCCGGGTCTGCTGGTTATCCAACATCTTCTTGAGCGATTGCAGGAAATAGAGCAAGCCGGCGACCTCTTGGGTGAAGTCGCTGTTTGTCCTTTTGCGAACCCGGTCGGCCTCGGACAGAACATCTTTGGCTATGTGACAGGCCGTTTTAATCTGGCCAACGGTGAAAACTTTAATCGCAACTTCCCGGATATTACGCCCGCCGTTGAGGCGATGATCGCTGAAGGTGCAGCCAGCCCACTTTCTTCTGCAGACATTAAACGCCGATTTGCCGAGGCTATTGACGCCATTCCGGCGCACGACACGGTAGCGACCAATAAAAAACTGCTGCTCAAAGAGGCCTTGCGCCACGATATCGTGCTGGACCTGCACTGTGATACCTCTGCCACCCTGCATCTTTATGCAACGCTTCATCAGCAGGAGCGCGCCGTGCTGCTGGCCGGATGTATGGGAATTGAAACCGTATTCCTCGAAGAGCAGGCCGGTGGACAGCCGTTTGACGAAGCCTTCGGTAAACCGTGGAAAAAGCTGACCCAGGCCGGTCTCGCCAATCCGCTGGACTGCGGCTTTTCAACCAGCGTCGAGCTGCGCGGTCAGGCTGACGTCAACGATGAAATGGCGCGGGCTGATGCCGAAGGTATTTTGCAGTTCCTGGCACGCGAAGGATTGCTGCGCCTGACGCCCCCCCTTGCCCCTTTAGCCCAGGTCGAGACCTATCCGCTCGAAGGTGCCTCGCATTTACAGGCACCGGCCATGGGATTGCTGGTGTGGAAAAAACGGTTGGGCGACACCGTCAGTCTGGGCGAGTTAATTGCCGAAATCGTGCCGATAGAGGCATCCCTCGGCACGCCGAGAGTGCCGGTCTACAGCGACATAGACGGGAAAATTATCGTACAGCCGCTTTTCAAAATGGTCAGGACCGGGCAGCGCGTGGCGTTGCTGGCGGGGAAAACGCCGCTTGCGCACCGCAAAGCCGGACAACTTTTACAACACTTTTAATCGGAAGAACCGCCATGAGCCTGACTAAAGATTCTCTGAATACCCTGGCCGACGCCATCCTTCATGCGCATCAGGCCTTGCGCCCGCAGGTTGCCGTAACGGCCCTGACCCACAGCGCTCCGCTGTCGGCGCTGACCGGCTGTGAAGTTTTCTTGAAGTGCGAGCACCTCCAGCATACCGGTTCATTTAAGTTTCGCGGAGCCAGCAACAAGGTTCTTGCGTTGACCGACGAACAGCGTAAGAAAGGCGTGATCACCGCCTCATCAGGGAATCACGGTCAGGCACTGGCGCTGGCGGGGCTTCGCGCTGGCGTGCCCGTCACGGTTTATACCACCACCAGCGCGTCCCCCACTAAGCTGGCGGCCGTCAAAGCCTTTGGTGCCAAGGTTATTTCTCTCGATACCGATCCGCTTAGCGTCGAACTTGAGGCGGCAAAACAGGCGCAGCAGCAGGATACCCTGTTCGTCTCACCTTATAACGATCTCGATGTTATTGCCGGGCAAGGCACGGTTGGCGCGGAGCTGGTCGAACAGCTTCCCGACGTCGATGCGGTATTTATCGCGGTCGGCGGCGGCGGCCTTATCTCCGGTATCGCTGCGGCGCTGGCACACTTAAAACCGGGCACCGACATCATCGGCTGCTGGCCCGAGAATGCACCCACCCTGCAACGTTCACTCGAGGTCGGTGAGATTATCGAGATGGAAGAAGAAGAAACGCTGTCCGACGGCACCGCGGGCGGAGTCGAACCGGGGAGCATCACCTTCCCGCTTTGCCAGCAGTTGGTGACTCAAACCGTGCTAGTCAGCGAGCAGGAAATCCGCGAAGCCATGAAAGCCGTTGCGCGCTTTGAGCGCTGGATGATTGAAGGAGCCGCGGGCGTGGCATTGGCGGGTGCCATCAAGCTGGCGGCGCAGTATCAGGGGAAAAAGGTCGCAGTCGTACTTTGCGGCCGCAACATATTGCTCGAGAAATTCATTGGAGCCATTCAATGAAAATCTATCAGCAGACGCAGATAGTCGGCGCGATAGACATGAAAATCGCCGCCGCCCGCATCGCCGAAGGCTTTATCGCCTATTCTCAGGGCCGCGTTCAGGTGCCACCGGTACAGAATTTTAGCTTTGAGCAGGCCAACGGCGACTGCTGCGTTAAATCTGCCTGGATTGAGGGCAGCGAGACCTTCACCGTGAAAATATCAACCGGCTTTTACGATAACCCCGCCAAAGGGTTAGCCAGTAACGACGGGTTGATGCTGGTCCTTTGCGCCCAGACCGGTGCCCCCAAAGCCCTGTTGCAGGATGAGGGTTGGCTGACCTGCGTTCGCACCGCGCTGGCAGGCCAGATAGCGGCAAAACTGCTGGCCCCTTCGGTGATTACCGGCATCGGCATTCTCGGCTGCGGCGTGCAGGCGCAGATGCAGCTGGAGCAGCTCGTGCCGCTGACTGACTGTCGCAAGTTAACCGTCTGGGGCAGAAATCCGGCCGCACTGGAGGCCTATCGTCAATTTGCCGACTCGTTGGGCTTTAGCGTAACCACCACGCAGGATGCCCGTGAGGTGGCCCAAAACGCCAATCTGATTGTGACTACCACCCCGTCACGCGAGCCGCTGTTGCAAAGCGGTTGGATCCAGCCTGGAACCCACATCACGGCGGTAGGGGCAGACGGCGGCGGCAAGCAGGAGCTAGATACCCATCTGGTCGCCCGCGCCGACGTCATCGCGGTGGATTCGGTGCAGCAGTGCAGCCAATACGGCGAGGTCTCGCATGCAGTAAAACAGGGGTTGATTGTCGGGGAACAGCTGCTGGAACTGGGGCTATTGCTCGAAGGCAAAGTGCAAGGCCGCGACAACGATCGGCAGATTACGCTGGCCGATTTAACCGGCGTCGCGGTGCAGGACGCACAGATAGCCGGCTATGCCATGCAGGCCTGCGCCGAGGCGCTGCCCGGCCTCTTATGACAGTGGGCTATTCTTCGCGCAGGGCCTTGACGTATTTATAGACCGTGGCCCTGCCCATCAATAGCACGTTTGCGACATAGTCGTAGGCGCTTCGGCCTTCAAACGCCCGCTCGTGATACAGCGCCTCAACCAGTTGGCGTTTATCCTCCCGACGTAGCCCGTTGAGACTCAGACTATTTTTATGCAGCCAGGCGTGCAGAAAGGTGTTGATACGCTCCTGCCAGTCGTCGCGGAACAGCGCTTCGGGCTGCGGCATGACTCGACTGGCCTGGAAAAAAAGATTCAGCGCATCGCGCGCCTGTTCCAGCACCGAATAATTTAGATTGATGCACAGCGCCATCACTGCCTGCCCTTCGCCGTCGCGCAGGATACTGGTAATAGAACGCATACGCTGCCCGTCCCAATTAAGCTTCTCGTAAGGACCGATGCTTTGCGCCGATCGCGGATCGCTGTGCAATTCGTCGAGCGCAGAGTCGTCGCCAATTTTTCGCTTGGAGAGATTATTGGCGATGTGCACCACCTGCTTTGTTTTCAGGTCATGCAAAATCACCTCGGCGTGAGGGAAAAGCAGCGTCGCAATACTGTCAGCGATAGTTTGATAATTGGTGGGCTGAAACGCGTTTGCGGTGCTCATAATCTTTCCCGAGGTTGGCTAGAGCAATTGATAATACAGTATAAAAGATTGCCTCAACATCCCGGCCGTTATCTGGCATTTTTCCCCGTGCAGAATTCCCTATTCCGTCATCGCGCTGAAATATAATTGTCATTGTTATGTCCTATGGTCGAGATAACTCAACCGGAGGACATTCTATGTTCAGCATGGACCACGTACTTCAGGATCTTGCCCCGCAGCGTAAAACGCCTTCATGGCAGCTGAATCTATTGAAACAGCTGTTCCGCGAGAAAGAATTTCAACAACTTGCCGAAAACAACCGCCATCTTAAAGGCGTTGACATGGTCGAACAAATCCTCGACTACTTCCAGATTCGGTGCGAACTTTCCGACCGTTGCCTCGAACAGATCCCCAGTTATGGTCCCGTGGTGATCGTCGCCAACCATCCTATCGGTACGCTCGAAGGGCTTGCGCTGCTCAGCGCGGTTGCGTCGGTGCGCGCCGACGTGAAAGTGGTCGCCAATCGCCTACTTTCACAGATTGAGTCGTTCAGCAGCCTAATGATCCCCGTCGACAACATGGGCGGCAATCGCACCGGACGAGCGCAAATTTCGATGATGCAGGAACATTTGGAAAATCAGGGCGTGCTGATCCTGTTCCCGGCGGGTGAAGTCTCACGCGTCACCTCAAAAGGAGTGCGCGACGGCCGCTGGCACAGCGGTTTCGTCAAGCTGGCGGCCAAGACTCGCGCCGCTATCGTGCCGGTACATATCAGCGGCAACAACAGCGCATTGTTTTACCTGAGCTCAATGGTTTACAAACCGATCGCCACGCTGCTGTTGGTCCACGAGATGTTTGGCCATCGCGGCAGCACGCTTAAACTGCAGATAGGCGCACGCATTCCCTACGACAGCTGGCACGACGGTCACTCACGAGCGAAGGATCTGGCGGCACGCTTTCGCAAACATGTTTATCGTCTTGGGCAGGGAAAGCCCGGATTATTTAGAACCGAATCGGCCATTGCCCGTGCTGAAGATCGCGCCGTATTGAAACATGCGCTGGAGGCGACTGAGGTGCTCGGGAAGACGCCTGATGGCAAGCTGATTTATCTTTATCGACGCAACGGTGAAGACTATGTGCCCATTCTGCGTGAGCTGGGTCGACTGCGCGAAATTGCCTTCCGCGCCGTGGGTGAAGGCAGCGGCCGCAGGCGCGACCTTGACGGCTACGACGATGACTATTATCACCTGGTGCTATGGGATCCACAGGCGCTGGAGATAGTCGGTGCCTACCGTTTTATCCCCACCGCCGAGCAGCTTGAAAAGCAAGGCCTCAGCGGCATCTACAGCCAAAGCCTGTTCAACTATGGCCATCAGATGGACCCTATTCTCGCGCAGGGCATCGAGCTGGGCCGCAGTTTCATTCAGCCGACCTACTGGGGAAAAAGAGGTCTCGATTACCTGTGGTTGGGCATTGGTGCCTATCTGGCAAAATATCCGCAGTATCGCTACCTGTTTGGCCCAGTTTCCATTTCAGGTGGCCTGCCGCTGGCCGCGCGTGACCTGTTAATCGCCTTCTATCGCCTTTATTTTGCTCCTTCACTGCCGCTGGCTAGCTCCCGCCGCCCTTATCCAGCGACGCTGCCTGAAGTTCTGGCGCAGTTCTGCGGCGATAATTATTCACAGGACCTGCAATGCTTAAAGCGTCTGCTGGCGAATTTTGGCTGCAGTATTCCGCCGCTTTACAAGCAATACTCTGAACTTTGCGAAACGGGTGGCGTGCAGTTTATTGATTTTGGCTGCGATCCGGCCTTCAACAACTGTATCGACGGGCTGGTACTTGTCGATGTTTCCATGCTCAGGCCGTCGAAATTCGAGCGGTATATCGCGGTGCATCGGAACATTGCCGAATCCACCCCGCAGTAATGCCCCTAAATCGCGGCCAGAGTCACGACTTTGCTGACCGCGGATTGACAGCGTAGAGGGCAGCACTACATTAAGAAAAGAAACGTATTTAAGACCACCTCTCCGTTATGCTGAGGCGTTGTCTAAAAAATAACTTTCTCTCTTCAATGGCGTATGGGGTCCCCATGCATTGTTCGCCTGTCTTTACGCTGGAATTGCAATGAAACTGACTATCCTGATTTTGAGCCTGCTGATGTTGACAGGCTGTGGTACTGGAGCAGCCGAATCTTTGTTTAGAATTATTCCCGTTAACAGCGACATCTGCCCACATGGTCGCGACGTTTCCACTAATCAGTGCAACAATTGAAAAATTTCATCCTCTATCCAACCGCAGCGTTTCTTTGAGATGGTCCAAAAATGCCCGTGTCAAAGCGGGCAAGTATCGCCTCGAAGGGTATACCGCATAAGTTGTCAGTTCAGTCGGCGCGTAATCTTCCAATACCGGCACCAGTGAACCCGCATCGATACTGGACTGGAAGACAAATCTTGGCCCGTAGGCGATGCCGATATTGTTTAGCGCCGAATTGAGCAACAGCTGCATGTTGTCGGACCTTAGCCGACACCGACCGCTGACTTCAAACCTCTCTCCGCCTTTGCTATAAAGCGTCCAGTCATCGGGTGACGTCGCTTCAGAAAATAGCAGCGTATCGTGATGTGCAATATCCTCTGGCCGGGTAGGCACCCCTTTTCGTCGCAGATAATCTACCCCGGCGCAAACCATCATCGGACACCCCGCCAGCCGCTGGGCGATGATAGTCGAGTCCGCCAGATGCCCGATTCTTATCGCCAGACTGATACCTTCGGTAAACATATCCAGATAGTGGTCGGTTAATTTCACCTTCAGCGTCACATTTTCATGCTGCTCAAGAAACTGAGCGATAATTTCGCCGAGATAGTGCTCGCCAAACATGACCGGCGCGGTAATTGAAAGCTCACCTGACAGTGAAATAGCAGACTCGGCCACTTCCTGATTCGCCTGTTCAAGCTCGTCCATTATCTTTCTGCAACGATCGTAATAGTGTTTACCCGCTGGGGTAAGTGTCAGTTTTCGCGTAGTGCGTTGCAGGAGTAAAACGGAAAGGGAGGACTCAAGCGCGCGCAGATAGCGGCTGGCCATCGGCGGCGTAATATTAAATTGTCGGCTGGCGGCGGCCAGACTGCCCTGTTCGACGGTGGCTAAAAATACATTGATAGCGGTGAAATTATCCATCCTGATTATGTACTCTCAGTAAATAGTGCATGACCTTTTCGTCATCTTATCACCGGTTTTTTCGCAGAGTAGAGTAATCGCTCACCTTATTGTGGAGAACCAACATGACTCATCAATCCCCTTCACCGGCGGCCAACAGACCGTTGGAACTGATATTTTTACACTACTGGGGCGGTAGCGCCGCAACCTGGGACGGCGTCATTAATCTGTTGCCCGCGGACGTTAAGACGCATACGCCCGAGTTTCGCGGCTGGGGAGAAAATCACTCAGAGATGCCATCAGATGCCAGCCTTCACTTGCTCGCCGCAGACATAGAGGAATTTATTGCCCGCCGGACTTCAGGCCGTTATCTGCTGGTCGGCCATTCGATGGGCGGTAAGGTCGCACAAATTATTGCCGGTTCGCGTCCGGCGAATCTTGCAGGTCTCATGCTGGTCGCACCCGCGCCGCCGACCGCGATGGCGTTATCGGCAGAGCAGCGAGAAACGATGATCCATGCCTATGACTCGGCAGAATCTACCGCGTTTGTGCTCGACAATGTCCTCACGGCGGGCGGACTTCCACACGCAATACGCCAGAAAGCGCTGCAGACATCAATAGCAGGCAGCCGCGACGCCAAAACCTGGTGGCCTAAGGTCGGGATAGGGGAAGAGGTGCTGAAACAGGCCGCCAGTATCGACGTACCCGTCCATGTGTTGAGTGGCGAAAAGGATCGAGTCGATACACCCGCCACCCTCCAGGAAAAGTTAATGCCGCACCTCAGTAACGCCAGACTTGAGGTGATTGAGGGTAAAGGCCATCTTTTGCCGCTTGAGGCCCCGACAGCCATCGCGGCCTCGCTAATGCAGTTTATCGATCTCCTTCTCTCGGCGGATTAATTAAAAGGGGCTTCGCCGGCCAAGACTTTATCGATGATTTTCAACACACCTTCATCATTGTTGGAGACGGTGGTATAGCTCGCTGCGGCTTTTGCAGCGGGCATAGCATTGGCCATCGAGAAACCGAATCCGGCCTGCCTGAGCATCTCGACGTCGTTCCCCCCGTCGCCGAAGGTCACGACCTCGGCGTCATCAATATTCCAGATTTTTTGCAGCATGCTCAATCCGTTGGCCTTGTGACGGCCGGGGATAATCAGGTCGGCAGAGCCGTGACCGCTGGAGACCGGCGTAATGATATGGCCCAGCGCCTCGTCGAGCGAGGTCATAAAATTCGCCAGGTGTTGGTCGTCAATGTTGGTCGCGAACTTGAAAATGCTGTCGTCAATTTCCTGATAATCGTTGATTTTTTTCAGCCGAGGATAGTAATTTTTCATCTTCTGATAGAACGCTTCGGGTTGCGACGAAAGAATGTAGGCGCTGTTCTTGCCGCAAATTACCGTATTGAGGCCGGGGATAGCGTCGATGAATCGCAGAATTTTGTCGACCGAATCGGCACTCAGTTCAGCGACGGAGAAGTCTTGCTCTTCATTAACGATATAGGCCCCATTTTCGGCCACAAAAGCGATTTCTGGCGCGATTTCAGGGAAGAAGGATTTCAGCTGATAGTACTGATTACCGCTGGCGACCACGAACTTGATGCTCCGCTCTTTCAGCTGCTGATACTGTGAAAGAAACTTTGTTTTATTATATTTTTTCTGGTCATCGAGAAACGTACCGTCCATATCTACTGCGATTAGTTTTACTGACATAGGTCCTCTCGTCCGTTCAAAAATTAACCTTGATGATAAAAGCTCTAGGTTAAAGATAAAAGAAAAAGGCCAACAATGTGGGATCGTTGGCCTTAAATACATGCAAATTCACGATTATCGTCAGAAACCGTAGCGGATAGCGTCCTTACTTTTCTGCATCAGGCCGTCGATTTTGTCAGAATAAAGCTCAAGCCCCTTACCGTCACCCGCCTGCGAGCATTCACGCCGCTTGGCGTTGTAGGCCTTCATCAACTGCGCCTGTGCAAAACCGGGCTTGCCGTAGCACGCCATGCTCTTCTCCCAGCAGACAATGGCCGTGTCGGTATCCTGCTGTTCCGCATAACGTCTACCCAACTCATTCAGTGCCTTGGCACAGTCCGCAGGTGCCAGGTTCTGTGCCAGAATAGCGTCGATTTCAATCGTCATATCAGCCTCCGTGTAACCTAGTGGAAGAAGTTAAGGATGTGACCAAATACCAGCCCGACGCTTATCACGTCCGAGTCGCTGAAGGTCACGTTAGACAAACCAAATTTACCGAGCAGGGGCAGCAACAGCGCCGGAAGCAACGTGATAAATAGCCCGTGGAAGATGCCACCGATGATAGTCCCGCGACGTCCGCCGACGGCATTACCGAATATTCCGGCAGTGCCTCCAGCAAAGAAGTTGGTCAGCATACCCGGCAGAATCATCGCAAGCCCAATGCTTGGGAACAGGAACATGCCGATGATGGAGCCGATGGTGGTCGAGATAAAGCCGATGATCACCGCGTTCGGGGCGTAAGGGAACAGCACCGGACAGTCGAGCGCCGGGATAGCGTTGGGCACAATGCGCAGCGCGATACCGCGAAATGCCGGCACGATTTCGGCCAGCAGCAGGCGCACACCGGCTAGCAATACATAAACCCCAACCACAAACTGAATGGATTGCAGGAACGCATAAACCAGATAGTTGACGCTGTTGGCATAGGGCGCGATCACCGCAGGTCCGGCGACGGCAGCGGGGATGAGATAAATCGGGATCATCACCACCATCATCGACAGATAGGTGTCCTGCAGGAAGGAGAAGGCCTGCGGCAGCTCGAAATCTTCGGTGCTCTTACTGACGTCGCCGGTTATTTTGGCAACACCCGCCTGGATAATGTAGCCAATCGTGCAGAAATGACCGAGGGCGATATCATCAGAGCCGGTAATCTTACGCACAATCGGCTGTGCCAGAACCGGCATACCCACCGCCATTACCCCGGCAATCACGCCACCGATCAGGATAAGTTCGGTGCCGCGCAGGCCGCCCATATATCCGATAACCGAACAGACGGTTGCCATCCACAGCGAGGCCTGTCCGGTCAGAAAGATGTACTTAAAGCGGGTGAAACGCGCGATGAGAATATTAACGATAAACGCCAGCACCATGATTAATGCCGTTTCACGCCCGAGCGTCTGCTGCGCAATCCCGGCTATTGAGCCGACGTCGGTCACGATACCGCGCATGTTGAAGCCTTTCTGGAATATCTCGCCCAGGAAGGTTAACGTCGCGACAATAATACTTGCCCCTGAAAGCAACACTAAAAAACCGAGCAACGTTTTCAGCGTACCGGTAATGACTTGCCCCGGACTTTTCTTTAAAGCAATCAGCCCTATCATAGCAATCAGGGATATTAAAATAGACGCCTGGCCCAGTACGTCGTTGACAATAAAGTGAAGGAAAGACATATAAAGTCCCCTGTAGAGTTCACGGTGATCGAGCTATTGGGTAAGATATTGTTCTAATAACAGGCTCTGAGTTTTTTATATCACTCTATTTTACTGTTTACTGTTAATACGCCATCAGCCCCATTTCTTGTAACACGGGCGTGAGTTTTTCTTTTATTTCTTTTTTATCCACCAGACGTTTCAGATAAATAATGGTGGCGCTGATATTGTAATGCGCGAACTGTGATCTGAAATTCTCGCCGGTAAAAATAATATCGGCACGCGTAGACGTTGCGCTGGAGATATCGCAGTGAGATAAATCGGCATCAATACCGAGATCTTTCAATGCCGCTTCAATACTCATTTCACAGGCAAAGCTGCTGCCGAGACCCGCACCACATACCGCCAGAATAGATAACTTTTTCATAGGTGTTCCTTGGGTTGCCGTTAATTAATAAGACACACGTCGGATTTCCCCGATGGCATGAGTGCCAAAGGGGGAGACACTCACTAGTACTGCCGAATAGCCTGCAGTACGTCTTCTTTGCTATGGCATTGTCGTAATTTTTGCACCACCTCATCGTCACAGAACAGGTGCGACAGGCTGGCAATCATTTCTATATGTGAATCACTGTCTATGGCCGCGAGGGCGAAGACAATGTAGACCGGATCGTTATCTTCGCTATGAAACTCAACGCCTTCAGAAACAATAACAAGAGAGAGGGCGGTATGAATTACCCCTTCCTCGGGTCGAGCATGCGGCATGGCTATCCCTTCGCCCAGGACATAATAAGGGCCGATTTCTCGGTGCATATCATATATTGCCTGGAGATACCGTGGTTCAACGGCACCCGAATCGATGAGGGGTTGAACGGCTAATGCCACAGCCTGTTGCCAGTCCGGCGTATGTTCAACGATGTTAATATTACTTTCATTAATCCAGTCGGTTAACATATTACCTCTTCAAAAAATTTGTTTAAAATAAAAATGACTTACCTCAGTATTCTATTAATAAATAACAAAAACTGTGATCTACCCATTCCTATTTATCATTGATGAAAAATAATAATACGCAATTATATCTGAAATTAATGACACAGAGACTCAATGCTTACCGAGTTTTATGTCAGGCAACATTATCAAGCTTAAACGTAAAATTACGTTATATTGTGGCTCAATGATTATCGTGTGAGGTTATTGTCTATCCAGCCTTTGATAGCATTAATATCAACAGGGAATTCCTGATTAGAATAATATACCGGACCTAATTCCATCGGCTGAGCTTTTCCAGCTAATATTTTTAATTCAGGAATATATTCTGCACCTAAATGTCCCGCGACACGCTCGCCTAATCGCGCCTCATAACGCGCAGCTGCGGTTTCTGCCGATACCTGGCACCAAATTTCTAAAATCTGGGTGACACCCGCCTGAGTCAGATAGTCGCTGAGCACCTCTTTGGGCTGAAAACCGAACCAGGCATCAACAATAAAAGTACTGCCCTGCGGCGCATCCGCCACGATAGACCAGATAACCTGATAACTGGCCTGCCCGAGCTTACGGTTAAACGCGCGGTCTACACCTTCGATTCGCTGGAGAAACGGATTTTTAATGCCATCAAGCGACAGCGGTAACCAGCCGGTCTTAGCAGAAAGTGCAACGGCGAGACTGCTTTTACCCGAGGCAGGGATTCCATTAACCAGAATAACCCGTTTGCCCGGCGTGCCCAGCGTATCGGCGTTAACCCCTTCTCTGCTCTCAGACATGTTCCACCTGTTCGGTTGAGGCGTTTTTACCCTTTTGGGCCGCCTTATAATATTGTTGGATGACTGCCTGTAGCTCTTTCAAGCGCGGAACCGCGACCGTTTCCAGCTTGTTTCTGGTGGTGGCGTGATCCAGAGAGATGCAGTCCTTCCACAGTGAACGTCCGGCAATCACGCCCGATGCGCCGGTACTCATGGCATCTTCAACCTGCTTAAGGAAGGTGGCGTGGTCGACCCCTGCTGACAGTACAGCCCACGGCACGTCTCCGGCAAGCTTAGTGATATCTGCACAGGCCTGCTTAGACCCCGGATACGGCAGCTTCAGCACTTTTGCACCGGCCTCGAGGCAGATTTGCGTTCCCCCGTAAATCAGTTCAGGCACCTTAGCTTTATATTCCTCGTCCGTTTCGCTATCAAGCTTATAGGTCAGGAACTCGACGACCAGCAACAAATCTTCACCGCTGAAGTCTTTAATGCATTTATGCAGGATCTCGATATTGTGACGATTAGCTTCCGGTTTGTCAGAGCGCAGATACACCATGATTTTTCCGCCGGTGGCGCCAAGCTCACGCACACGACGCGCATCAACGTCTTTAGCCAACCGCGACAGGCGATAGCCTTGCGCAGAAGTGTCCCAACCGGAGGCGTCTAGCCCGATGAGCAACGCGGTATCGCGGGCAATAATGCCATCATCGACCAACTGCGGAACCGCGCAGACAGGATCGACGAGTACGCAGGACGCTTTGCTGGCAAGATACTGGGTGATGTCGGCCTTGATCAGGCCTAACTGTTTTTCGGAGATGGAAGCCTGCTGCTGTGGGTCGCTGGCAAGCAAGGTGCGCATACCTCCGCGCTGATCGCAGGCGATAACCAGCATCGCACCGTTCTGGCCACAAATTTGCTGATAGCCACGTAATTCTGAAGTTGACAACTTTGACATGAAACTCTCCTTTGCGTGAAATTTATTACAGATTAAAAAATCTCGATTACACTGGACGCTCTGTCGTTTCCCCTGTGAGCAAGGGAGGCCGAAAATTCATGAACAATGCCGGTTTTAAAGGGTTTACCCCCTGTGTGGAACATTGCTTTATCACGGCTATTGAGCAATAATTCCTCAACCAACGCTTTGAGTGTAATTCATTACAGAAAGGAATTTCAAGCTGAAAGAGCCAATTTTGCAAGATATTGCAGCAACGCGCACATTAATGCATATGGTGGCAAAGCTGCACTACGAGTCCGATATGTCGCAGGTCGAGATTGCCCGCAAGCTGGATGTCTCGACGGCAACCATCTCTCGTCTACTGAATAAAGCCAGAGCCGCGGGCATTGTTCGTATAGAAGTCATTGGGTTATCTTCACCTGAAAACATGACGGCGGATCTTATCCAGCGCCTCGGGCTTAAACACGCCTACGTCGTCGACGCGCCCCCAAACAACGTTCTGGACTCTTTGCGCACGCCACTGGCCTCGCTGCTGTCGCAGGCAGGTCTGAGCGCGGGTTCGGTATTAGGGATAGGCTGGGGTCGTGCAGTGCGAGAGGTGACGCTGGCCGGACTGCCGCGCCTGCCGGGCGTATTGACCGTGGCGCTCAACGGCGGCATGCAGCAGGCCGCACCACATTTTCAGATAACCGAATTCGTGCGCCGAGCGGCCGAGCAGATGGAGGGAACGCCCTATTTCCTTCACGCGCCTTATATCTCCTCCCCGGAACTGCGCGAGGCGTTTCTACGCGATCCCAGCGTGCAGGAAATTATTTCACTGTGGGACAGGCTGGACGTGGCGATCGTCGGTATCGGTCTGACGCACGAACCTCGTCCGAGTGAGAGCAGCACCGCAACGCCGGGTGAACAGGCGCTCAGCCATGCCAATGGCGACGTGCTGCGCCACTACATCACCGAGTCCGGAGAGATTCTGCATTGGGAAGGTGAAGAGCGGATGATTGCCGCCTCGGTCGAACAGCTGCGCCGTACGCCGCTGACCATCGGCGTGGCCGCGACGCCAGAAAAGGCGGCGGGCATCATCGGTGCGGTGCGCTCGGGGATGATAAACTCCCTGGTCACCGACGTGAATACCGCGCAGGCCATACTCGACAGACTGCCGTTAAATTAGGCTTAAGCGCTACGCTGGTTGATCAAGTCCTGAGCACAGGCCCAGGCAGAGCTCCAGGCCCACTGGAAGTTGTAGCCACCAAGCCAGCCGGTGACATCAACCACTTCGCCGATAAAATACAGGCCCGGTACCGCGTTGGCGCCCATGGTTTTTGACGACAGCGCGCGCGTGTCGACGCCGCCCAGAGTCACTTCGGCGGTGCGATAGCCTTCGGTGCCGTTCGGCTGAACCTGCCAGTTTTGCAGTTGCTCAATCAGTGCCGCCTGCTGCGGCACATTAAGCTGCCTAAGGGTGACGTCAGGAAGCTGTCCCAGCGTTTGTAGACATTCCACCAGCCGTTTAGGCAGATGCAACGACAGCGTATTTTTGAGGCTCTGATTAGGATGATCTTGACGCTGCTGGTTAAGAAATGCGCTAAGGTCTAGGTTAGGCAGTAAGTTAACGCTCACAAACTCGCCAGGTTGCCAGTAGCTCGAAAGCTGTAAAACGGCGGGTCCAGAGAGTCCACGGTGGGTGAACAAAATACTTTCACGGAAAACAGTGCCGTCTGCCGCGGTCATCACCGCCGGAACTGAGACCCCGGAAAGCGTCTGCAAATGTTCAAGCAGCGGCTTGTGCAGGGTAAAAGGCACCAGACCGGCACGGGTGGGCAATACTTTGAGGCCAAACTGCTCGGCAAGGCGGTAACCAAACGGTGAGGCACCTAATCCTGGCATGGATAACCCCCCGCTCGCCACTACAAGTGAGCGAGTGCTCACTTCTTGACCATTCACCTGAATCGCATAGCCTTGTTCAGTTTTTTCAACCGCGCTTATCTCACTGCGCAAGCGGAAGGTGACCTTACCTTTTTGGCATTCTTGTTCGAGCAGGCTCACAATCTGTTGAGCAGAATCATCACAGAAAAGTTGACCCAGCGTTTTCTCATGCCAGGCGATGCCGTAACGGTTGACCAGATCGATAAAATCCCACTGGGTATAACGCGCCAGCGCGGATTTGCAGAAATGCGGATTTTCAGAAAGATAGGCAGCCGGTTCAGTGTGCATATTCGTGAAATTGCAGCGGCCGCCGCCGGACATCAGGATTTTACGCCCTAGCTTCTTGCCATTATCGAGCAACAGTACCTTGCAGCCGCCCTGGCCCGCCTGCGCTGCGCAAAACATTCCTGCCGCACCGGCACCAATGACTACGACGTCGTACTGTTCCACAAAAACCTCTCTCTATAACTTTCACACGTCAAAAAGTGATTACGCGTTAAAACGGCGGGGATAAATGCCAACACTGTGCAAAAAAGCGTCAATTCAGACTGTTGCGTGCCAGATTGTAAGCTCTGCGGCGTCTATAAGCTAGATTCTCAAACATTAATCCGCGCTGGTAAGAAAATGTTTCAGAAGAAAAACGCCTTTTAACTCAATAGGTTTCAAAGCCTTACTTTGCATACCCTTGATTTTTTACCTATCTTTAGTCAAAAAAATGTCATATTTTCCTTTTCCACTCACCCTGTTCTCGCAGATAATGCGCGGCGTTCATGTCCACAAACTGGCGTAACAATTATGCTGCATTTATTCGCCGGGTTGGATTTCCATACCGGCCTGTTATTGATTCTCGCATTGCTGTTTGTGCTGTTCTACGAAGCCATCAACGGTTTCCATGACACAGCAAACGCAGTCGCGACTGTGATTTATACGCGCGCTATGCGTTCGCAACTTGCCGTTGTGATGGCTGGCGTATTCAACTTCTTTGGCGTCATGCTTGGCGGCTTGAGCGTGGCATATGCCATCGTCCACTTGCTTCCTACTGATTTGCTGTTGAACGTGGGTTCTGCTCATGGTCTCGCTATGGTGTTTTCTATGCTATTGGCGGCGATTATCTGGAACCTGGGTACCTGGTATTTCGGCCTGCCGGCCTCCAGCTCCCATACGCTCATCGGTGCCATTATCGGCGTAGGTCTGACCAACGCGTTAATGACCCACAGCTCGATTATCGATGCCCTTAACATCCCGAAAATGATTAGCATTTTCCTGTCGTTAATTATCTCGCCTCTGGTGGGTATGATTGTCGCGGGAAGCATGATTTTCTTGCTCCGCCGTTACTGGAGCGGGAACAAAAAGCGTCAGCGCATCCATCTGACGCCGGCTGAACGTGAGAAGCAGGACGGCAAGAAAAAACCGCCATTCTGGACGCGCATTGCTCTGATCCTTTCCGCTATTGGGGTAAGTTTCTCCCACGGCGCGAACGACGGTCAGAAAGGCATTGGCCTGATTATGTTGGTATTGATTGGCGTTGCTCCTGCTGGCTTCGTATTGAATATGAACGCTACCGGTTATGACATCACCCGCACCCGTGATGCCGTGACGCATTTGCAACAGTACTATCAGCAGCATACGGATACCCTACAGCACGTGGTTGCCCTGACTCCGCTGGTACCTGCGCCGACAGACAGCAGCACTCAGACGCCCGTCGAGTTCCACTGTAATGACAGCCTTGCGCTTGAAGCACTTTCTCGTACTCAGGGAATGCTGAATAACCTGCAAAGCTACAGTGAACTCGCGCCGGAACAGCGTAGCCAGATGCGTCGCCTGCTGATGTGTGTTTCCGATACGGTAGATAAAACGGCTAAGCTGAGTGAAACCAGCGCTGCCGATAAGCGTTTCCTCAACGATTTACACGGCGATCTGCTGCAAACCGTTGAATACGCGCCTATCTGGATTATCGTTGCCGTTGCATTAGCATTGGCTCTGGGTACCATGATTGGCTGGAAACGCGTCGCGACCACCATCGGTGAGAAGATTGGCAAAAAAGGCATGACCTATGCGCAGGGTCTCTCTGCACAGGTTACTGCCGCAGTTTCTATTGGTGTGGCGAGCTACACCGGTATGCCGGTTTCAACCACCCACGTGCTCTCTTCTGCGGTTGCGGGCACCATGATAGTTGACGGCGGTGGCGTACAGAGCAAGACCATTAAGAACATCGCGCTGGCGTGGTTGCTCACCCTGCCGGTGTCGATTCTGCTCTCAGGCGTACTGTACTGGTTGGCGCTGAAGCTGATTTAACGGACTTTATGCGTAAAAAAGGCGGTGCATGTTAAGTGCGCCGCCTTTATTTTTTTGCCTCAATATTCAGACTCACTGTCGTTTAACTCTCATTCATCGTCCTTTTTTATCGGATTTAATACCAAATCAGCATCGCCAACATACTGATGAGGATTAAGCCGCATAACCCTGTTGTTAGCACAAATTGTCCGCGAACCCTTTCACAACGACGAATAAACTCGGGGTCGTGATGATCAACATAGCGCTGCGCATAGATGTAACGCACTAACCTAATTTGCTTACTGGGCTGCCCGTGCGCGGTAAAAAACCCTCCTCCGTCAACATACTGATAAAGCAGCGGATCGCATCCTCGTAACACCACCAGCAACGCACGAAGAGAAGAGTAGTAGCGCAGCATATTCACAACACATACAACACATAAAGCCCAAAATAGCGCAATGGGACTGATCATGATTCCCCCTTACGGCGACATCTATACTTACCGTCAGCGACCTGTAAGCCTTTCGCCCTTTCTCACCGCCTTTTACCCGATACCTGGGCAATTTTATGCCCGCCCCCCAGACCCTTTCCGGGCTAGCCAACTCAGCGTTCGCTTCACTTGCGAAAAGAGGCAATATGCCGAACTCCCGCTTATTATTGAGTGTAGGAAATGAAATATAAATCGGGGGACAAAAAAAGAATATTTCTGTCGCTAAGCCTGTTCGAACAATGTGATGCAAACCATTCGCCTGGAGAATAGTCCGGCATAAGTAGACGTTTTATGGCTATACTTGAGGTAGGTTAAGTTTTTAGACTGTTGTTTATGCAACATTAGTTTATGAAAGTCGTGGTTATACGGCAGTACTGGACGACACCCCGATAATCCGAATAAACGTTAAATGACTTATGGAAGGAGTTTCTTATGGCTTATAAACATATCCTCATTGCGGTGGACCTGTCACCAGAGAGTAAAGTGCTGGTTGAGAAAGCGGTCTCCCTTGCCAGACCTTACAATGCCAAAGTGTCTCTTATCCACGTTGATGTCAATTATTCGGACCTCTATACCGGCCTGATAGACGTCAACCTCGGTGACATGCAAAAACGTATCTCTGAAGAAACGCACAACGCACTGAGCGAACTGTCACATAACGCCGGTTATCCTATTGCAGAGACCCTAAGCGGCAGCGGCGATTTGGCTCAGGTGCTGGTTGATGCCATCAAACAATACGACGTCGATCTCGTGTTGTGTGGCCATCATCAGGACTTTTGGAGCAAGCTGATGTCCTCGGCACGCCAGCTGATTAACACGGTACACATCGATATGCTGATTGTGCCTCTGCGTGACCCTGAAGACACCAAAGAGTAATGTTCGTACTCTCTCCGGGGGGTGTGATGTTGCATCTCCCGCTCTCCTTGTTTTCATCAATAAATGACACAGCTCAAATTTCGCTTCATTAAATTTAGATCAACTTGCATCCCACTATACAAAGCCATTTTTTTCACTTATAGCTAGTCAGTCATTAGCGAACAAATGGAATTTGTTGCCCTATGGAAATGCACTCATCTCACCCAAATACGCCGCGTCCGTTAGCCCGCCATTACAGTATTGAAACTACAGCCCAGCTTTGCGGTGTATTGCCCATAACGCTACGCACCTGGCAACGTTATGGGCTTATTCACCCACAGCGCGATGCCAAAGGGAGCCGCTGGTACAGCGAGAGCGATCTTACTCAGCTACATACGATCTTGCGAAAAGTCACGGACGGTATTCCGATCGCGCAGATCCGCCCGCACCTTAGCGCGTCAGAGCCAAAGCGGATAGCCGAGAATATCGGTCCAGCACCTCACAGCAGCTGGCACGCTCTACAGGCAGAGATCTTAAACGCCCTCGGCGAGGGTGAGTTACTCAAGCTACGTCGTTTGATTTGGCAATTTGGGCGAGAATATCCACTCGATTGCCTGGTTAACCGGGTGCTTCGCCCTATTCGCGCCTTTCTTTCCACCAGCAGACAGAGACTGCCGATACAGCAAAAAGGGCTGCTGGACAGCATCATAATTGAATATGCCACCTACCTTATGCGTACGCTGCGTCACAGGGCGCGTCCGCAGGTACTGTTGCTGCCGATGCAAATCGACGATCCGCTCGAGCTGTGGCTGGAGTCACTGAGGCTGTGCGGCGAGGGGCTTAACGTCGAGATAGTCCACTGCGAGGTTGAAGAGCCAGACTTGGCGGCTTCGCCGATGGAGCATTATCTCATTTGGTCAGACACGCCGCTGGACAGTCGCCAGCAGGCCGTGTTTGATTCGTGGTTAACGCAGGGCCTGCCGGTGATGCTGCTCGGCAAGGCAACGCTGCTTAAAGCGGCGTGTAAATATCAAAACGGTGGCTCTTAGTGGTCACCGCCGCCTGAGCAGGCGTATCGGCCATTGGCGGGGCATAGTCGGGGCGTTTTACCACTATTCGTTTGGTCGCCAGACGGCGCGCAGGTTCGAGCAGGCCGTCTGCATCGTCATCCGCACCGACCAGCCCCTGGAAGACCCGCATCTCTTTTTTCACCAGTGCACTCTTCTGTCGATGGGGGTACATCGGGTCGAGATAAACCACCTGCGGGCGAGGTGTGATTTCGCTGAGCGCCGTCAGGCTTGAGCCATGCAGCAACGTCATGCGCTCCTGCAGCCAGGAACCGATTTCCGCATCGCGGTAACCGCGCGACAATCCGTCGTCAAGCAACGCAGCCACCACCGGATTGCGTTCAATCATTCTTACCCGACAACCGAGCGCCGCCAGCACAAAGGCGTCTCGGCCCAGCCCTGCCGTTGCATCGACGACGTCAGGCAGATAACTGCCCTTAATCCCTACCGCCTTGGCCACAGCTTCACCGCGTCCGCCGCCAAATCGACGACGATGCCCCAGGGTTCCGCCGACAAAATCGACAAAGATGGCACCCAGCTTCGGTTCGTCACGCTTACGCAATTCCAGTCTTTCAGGGGTCAGTACCAGCGCCATCAGGGCATCTGGATCGGAAACCAGCTTCCAGCGCTCGGCCAGAATAGATAAGGCGCCTGCATCGGCGCCTTCTTCACATGCTAAAAACACACTCACGGGAGGTTGTTATCCTTCGAGGCTCTGCTCTTTAATATCATAATGACGAAGCATAGCATCCAGCTGCGGTTCACGACCACGGAAGCGTTTAAACAACTCCATAGGTTCTTCGGATCCGCCGCGCGTCAGGATATTGTCCAGGAAGGACTGACCGGTTTCGCGGTTGAAAATCCCTTCCTCTTCGAAGCGTGAGTAGGCATCGGCAGACAACACTTCTGCCCACAGATAGCTGTAATAACCTGCCGCATAACCCCCGGCAAAGATGTGGCTAAACGCGTGCGGGAAACGGCCCCAGCTCGGCGAAGGCACCACGGCGACCTGCTTTTTGATCTCGGCAAGGGTTTCGAGGATCCGTGCACCTTTGGCGGGGTCATACTCAGCGTGCATACGGAAGTCAAACAGGCCGAACTCCAGCTGGCGCAGGATAAACAGCGCCGCCTGATAGTTTTTCGCGGCCAGCATTTTCTCAAGCATTTCCTGCGGCAGTGGCTCATGGGTTTCGTAGTGACCAGAGATAAACGCCAGTGCGTCAGGCTCCCAGCACCAGTTTTCCATAAACTGGCTCGGCAGCTCGACGGCATCCCATGGCACACCGCTGATTCCCGCAACGCCTGAGGTCTCGACCTTGGTCAACATATGGTGCAGACCGTGGCCAAACTCGTGGAAAAGCGTGGTCACTTCGTTGTGAGTGAACAGCGCAGGTTTGTCACCGACTGGACGGGTAAAGTTACAGGTCAGATAAGCCACCGGATGCTGCAATTTACCGTTGCTGCGACGCAGGCTACCGACGTAGTCGTTCATCCACGCACCGCCACGCTTGTGTTCACGCGCGTAGAGATCAAGATAGAAGCTGCCGCGCAGTTCGCCGCTGTCGTCAAACAGGTCGAAGAAACGCACGTCTTTGTGCCAGGTATCGACGTCTTTGCGCTCTTTGGCGGTGATGCCGTAGATGCGTTTGACGACTTCGAACAGGCCCGACAGTGCACGGTTTTCAGGGAAGTAAGGGCGCAGCTGCTCGTCGTTGATGGAGAACAGGTGCTGCTTCTGTTTTTCTGCGTAGTAAGGCAGGTCCCAGGCGTTCATTTCGTCGACGCCATAGTTGGCCTTGGCGAATGCACGCAGCTGAGCCAGTTCAGCCTCACCCTGTGGACGAGCGCGTTTGGCTAAATCATTCAAGAAACCAATAACCTGCTGCGGGTTTTCCGCCATTTTGGTTGCCAGAGACATATCGGCATAGGAGTCAAAGCCAAGCAGTTCGGCCAGTTCGTGGCGCAGCGCCAATTCTTCGGCCATCACTTCGCTGTTGTCCCACTTACCTGCGTTGGGGCCTTGGTCCGACGCGCGGGTGGCATAGGCACGGTACATCTCCTCGCGCAGCTCGGCGTTGTCGGCGTAGGTCATCACCGGCAGATAGCTCGGCGCGTCCAGCGTCAGCAGCCAGCCTTGCTGTTCTTTGGCCTCAGCCAGCGCCTTAGAAGCCGCCAGCGCACTCTCTGGCAGACCGCTTAGCGCCTCGACGTCAGTAATCAGCTTGCTCCAGCCCATCGTGGCGTCGAGCACATTATTGCTGTAGGTCGAGCCAAGCTCGGACAGACGAGAGGTGATTTCACCGTAGCGTTTCTGCTTCTCGGCAGACAGGCCAATGCCCGACAGCTCGAAGTCGCGCAGCGCGTTATCCACCGCCTTTTTCTGCTCGAGCGTCAGAGTGGCAAAATTATCGCCCTCTTTCAGGTCGCGATAGGCCTTATACAGTCCTTCATGTTGGCCGGCCCAGGTCGAAAACTCAGACAGAATAGGCAAGCATTGCTCATAGGCGGCGCGAAGTTCGGCGCTGTTTTTGACCGAATTCAGGTGCCCAACGGGCGACCAGATACGGCTGAATTTGTCTTCGCTTTCAGCAATCGGCTGACACAGCGATTCATAGGTATAAGGGCCAGACTGTGCGACAACCTGCTCGATAGCGGCGCGGCATGCGTCAATGGCAGCCTTCACGGCAGGAACAATATGCTCCGGACGGATGGCGGAAAATGGCGGGAGATCGAACTGTTCCAAGAGCGGGTTTTTAGCTAACGAATCGTTTTGCGTAGTTTGGGTCATAGGGCAGTCCTGATTTAAGAGACATCATCGATAAGTCGTAAAAACTAACATGAGGACAACGGCGTTCAAAATCAAGGGCAGACGGTGCTGGACTTGCTAAGCCTGGAGGCATCGGCAGCGTATCCTGTGCCACTTTCTTATTTCTGCGGATAACTCGGCGCTAAAAGTTTATACTGTCGCCATAAATTATTAGGAAAATGTAAAAATACTATGTTGAGTTATCGCCACAGTTTTCATGCAGGCAACCATGCCGACGTTCTGAAACACACCGTTCAGAGCCTGATCATCGAGTCTCTCAAAGAAAAAGATAAACCTTTTCTTTATCTCGATACCCACGCCGGTGCCGGACGCTACCAGCTGAGCGGGGAACATGCAGAACGCACCGGTGAATATCTTGAAGGCATTGCCCGCCTCTGGCAGCGTGATGACGTGCCGCAAGAGATGGCGGCCTATATGTCGGCGATTAACTACTTTAACCGCAATGAGAACCTGCGCTATTACCCCGGTTCGCCGCTGATTGCCCGCCACTTGCTGCGTGAAGACGACAAACTGCACATGACCGAGCTGCACCCGAGCGACTTTCCGCTGCTGCGCAACGAGTTCCAGAAAGACGACCGCGCCCGCGTCCTGCGTGCCGACGGCTATCAGCAGCTGAAAGCCCAACTGCCACCGCCGTCCCGTCGCGGCCTGATCCTGATGGACCCCCCGTACGAGCTAAAAACCGATTATCAGGACGTGGTTAAAGGCATTCAGGAGGGCTATAAGCGTTTCGCAACAGGTACTTACGCTATTTGGTATCCGGTGGTCATGCGTCAACAGATCAAACGTATGCTGCGCGAACTCGAAGCGACCGGCATTCGTCGTATTCTGCAAATCGAGCTGGGCGTGCGCCCTGACAGCGATCAGCGCGGAATGACCGCTTCCGGCATGATTGTGATTAACCCACCCTGGAAGCTGGAGCAGCAGATGAACAAGGTCCTGCCTTGGTTGCTTGAGGTGCTGGTGCCAAACGGCAACGGGCATCAGCTGGTTAAATGGGTCGTTCCAGAGTAACTTTTTCCTGCAAAGCCGGGGCTTCTCTCCGGCTTTCATTCAGCTAAGCTATTACAACCATCGTTGCAATCTTTGCGACAAAGCCGATTCAGGCGTTAAACTCTATGCCATTAGATTTTGGGAACAACCGCTTCCCGGCTTTCTTCTCATTCTTAACTTATGGAAAATTCGATGACCAAACATTATGACTATCTGGCAATTGGCGGCGGCAGTGGCGGTATCGCATCAATCAACCGCGCGGCCATGTATGGACAAAAATGTGCCATTATCGAAGCAAAAGCACTCGGCGGCACCTGCGTCAACGTCGGCTGTGTTCCAAAGAAAGTCATGTGGCACGCGGCACAGATTTCTGAAGCCATTCGTAACTACGGTCCTGATTATGGTTTCGACACCCAGATTAACGGCTTTAACTGGAAGACACTGGTCGCTAACCGTACCGCCTACATCGACCGTATTCATACCTCATACGACAACGTACTGGGTAAGAACAAGGTTGACGTTATTCACGGCTTCGCTCGCTTCGTCGATGCTCATACCGTTGAAGTCAACGACGAGACGATCACCGCCGATCACATCCTGATCGCCACCGGTGGCCGCCCTAGCCACCCTGATATTCCCGGTGCTGAATACGGTATCGACTCAGACGGCTTCTTTGATCTGTTGGAAATGCCGAAGCGCGTTGCTGTAGTCGGTGCCGGTTACATCGCAGTGGAAATCGCCGGCGTGATGAACGGCCTCGGTGCTGAAACCCACCTGTTCGTACGTAAACACGCTCCGCTGCGCACCTTTGACCCACTAATCGTTGAAACGCTGGTTGAGGTAATGAACACCGAAGGTCCGGCGCTGCATACTGAGTCAATTCCAAAAGAAGTGGTCAAAAATGCCAACGGCAGCCTGACCCTGAAACTGGAAAACGGCAAAGAGTTCGAAGTCGACAGCCTGGTATGGGCCATCGGCCGTGAGCCAGAAACTGACAACTTCAACCTGAAAGCCACCGGTGTGAAAACCAACGCCAAAGGCTACATCGAAGTCGATAAGTACCAAAATACTAACGTCAAAGGCATTTACGCGGTGGGTGATAACACCGGTGCGGTTGAGCTGACGCCGGTTGCGGTAGCCGCGGGTCGTCGCCTGTCAGAGCGCCTGTTTAACAATAAGCCGGAAGAGCATCTCGACTATAGCCTGATCCCAACTGTGGTCTTTAGCCATCCACCAATCGGTACTGTTGGCCTGAGCGAGCCAGAAGCGGAAGAGAAATACGGCAAAGATAACGTTAAAGTTTATAAATCTTCTTTCACAGCAATGTATACCGCAGTGACTCAGCACCGCCAACCTTGCCGTATGAAGCTGGTTTGCGTCGGTAAAGAAGAGAAAATTGTCGGTATTCACGGTATTGGCTACGGCATGGACGAAATCCTACAGGGCTTCGCGGTAGCACTGAAAATGGGCGCGACCAAAAAAGACTTTGACAACACCGTGGCTATTCACCCTACCGGTGCTGAAGAATTCGTGACTATGCGTTAATTGCTTTATTACATTGATCGTAACGTCCATCGGCGTTGAGCCGATGGACCCCGTTTATGCGCCATTATTGGCCAGGAACTCTTTTACTCCAGGATGATTATCGCTATGCTGCCAGAGATGCGTCTCATCTGGACTATTATTATGCTCCCAGGGTAAACGCATTGAATCATCTATATTAGTCGTTTCAGGGATCAAGCTTGCTAATTCCATGATCATAATTGCTTGAGTATCCGGATTTTTCAACAGTAAAGACCTTTTTAGTGCACCATTTTCATGAAACCTGATACCCGCAACAATCATACTTTTCGTGCCCATTTTTTTCATAAAATCTTCTCTTAACATATGGCCATCTTTTCCTATAAAATAGTCAATACCAATATTTCCACGTGAAATCTGAAGTTGCTCATTACGCTGGGCGGTAATTTCTTCAGGCACGTTCCAGTTTCTTAAATAGAAATAGTCTGGTACTGATTTACCCCCTTCCTTAACTGAAGCATGCATGCACTCATGCAACAATACGCGCAACCGGCTTAAACGCGGGAGTGAAAAAAAACGGTCAGTAAAAGCGATGACATTTTTATGCTCATTATAATAGGCATTGACGATACCGCCCCTGGGTCCGAAAATAGACACCGTCTTAATACTTTTATCAGTTTTGACCAAAAATTTATGGGTAACCTTAAGCGCTTGAATATTCATCTTAATTTCTTGAATATCAGCCTCCGCCAATTTATTAATATCGTCATAACCTAAATATCTTGCGGCTATTTCACGGCCCTGTGGCGTATCGATCGCGACCTCTGCTATCTGTAGCGCCTCTTCCATATTATTAAAAGTGACCGTTGTCATCCATCCTCGCGATAAATTATCGGCTTTAATGGCGTTTAAACCACGTTGACGCACAACCGTCTCTTTGAATAAACGATTAATGAAGGTACCGCGCTGTAGAGTGTCATCAGCCTGGCTGGGACCGGGTTTATATATTTCATCGGCCTCATAGGTTGGAAGTTCATCGATTTCATTATCGGCAGCGCTAAATTCTTCAGCGGGTGTTTTTATGTTTGCGCCCATTAATCCAAATAACGTATTAACTCCTCCATCAATAACATTACTCAAACCTAACTTTCTTCTTCTTTCCGTATCACCATAAATCGAATCATTAATTCCCAGTCCAGTTTGTATAATGCCAATCCCCAATAGGCTGAGACTGCCTATTGCCGGAAGCACGACGGTGACCACGCCTGCCATATTTGCAGCAGCCCGAAGATTCATCAATACTTTCTCTTTAAATACTTCGCCGTTGGTTGTAGTAAGAATATGTGCATCACTGAGGGTTCTACTTTCGGATTTATGCATCATTTCAGTGAAAAGATCACCTTTAAATACTTTCTGGTGATAATTTAAATATTTTGTATCCAACTTACCTTTCGCCAGTGCCTGCAAAGTAGAGTCAACGCCAGGATAATAATGCCCCTCTTGGCGGTCGTATAAAGAGAAGTGGTTGGCAAGTTCCTCGCACTTAATGGGGTCCCTTGCCTGCACTAATACCCAATCTATCAGTTCTTTAGTGCTTTCAAACTCAACAAAACTCTGTGTTCCCGAAGCCTGGTACAAAACAATTTTACCGCCATTGCCGTGGATCAGATAAATATCAGTGGCTGGATAACCATAAATATCAAAAGTAGAGATACTTCCGGCGTATTGGTTCCTGACTTCACGTTCTAACTCCTTTATAGACATATCGGGCAAGCTTGCAATATCACCCAATACAGTCCTTGTCACCAATTTCAAACTAGCCTCTGACAACAGCCCTGAGTTTTGACCTAACAGGGTAATGAAAAGTCCTTTACTGACGGTGCGAAAGCTTATGCGGTTTTTTCTCCAGAAGTTTTTAAGCTGTTGCAGAAATTTATAGCTAAAATTACTTTCGATCACTAAATCTAAAAAGTCTTTGGGCAGTAAACGGACTTCATTATTTTTGCCAAATTGTTCAGCCCGTGCTCCTTCAGTATAAATTCCTGAGTTAGCACTTAGTGCGTCGGAATTTATTTGATCCTCAGCGCCAAAATTTTCCAGCAGCCGCTCGGTCAGCGATTTTGACTCAACGGGACGCGTGGTATGTTCCCAGCCGGTGAATGTTTTAGAGGAAGTTGATCCATAATTAAATCGGTTAAAATATGTTGTATCAGGATCAATCTCTAAAGCATATTTCTCCCTGATAGCTTTTCTTAAATAAGCAGAAGCTAATGAAGTCAATTCTGGATATTCATTTTTTATCTGAAAGACTGCCTCAATATATTTTCGCCTGTCTTCAACTAAGCCTGACGGCTCAGTCGTATTATTGATTTCTACTCCCTGATCTTCAGTCATCGTGATATTAATCGGTTCTGGCACCATAAAGGTGTTGGTTAATTTAGGCTGGGTAGATAAAATCATTGAAAGTGGAACAGGTAATGCATCACTTTGATCCCAGGGAAGCATACCATTAACAAGTGAGGAAAAAGCACCGTCAATGTGAGTGATGATATTCTGTGCATACCTTGCAGCAGAGTTTCGCAGGCTTTGAACGACCGGGCCTCCCAGAGCATCATGTGGGCTAGCGTTCAGCGGCGCTGCCCTGATGTTAATATCGTAGGTCAGTAACTGTGCAGCTGCCAGTATCGTTAGCGCGGCACCTGTTAGAACAGGGAAAAGATTCGGCTCGCGAGGCAATAATCCTCGCCCTGGTAGAAAATTTGAACCTTGCACCATTTCCTGAAATTTATATTTATTGCGGCAATAACTTGTCCAGTCACTCACGGATGTGATTTTTTTCTGATTATTACCAATCTCTTTAAATAAAAATTTACCACTCGGCGATTTATCATTGCTGTGATTAACCAGTAAATCATGACCTTTCGTAGATGTTAATTCTTCTATGAGCATTGATAGTTCCCATTATGTAGAAAATATTAAAATTCTAATTTCCATTTAAAACCTCAAGACATCACTCAGAGAAATGTCACTTTATTAAATAGTTATTAATTAAAAATTTCATTAAATTAAAACAAAAAAGTCCGTGGGACTTATTAACATATAAATTAGAAATAAAATAACTATAAATATGAGCTCAAATTTATTGATAAAGGATAAAGAGATGAGTACTCTAACAACATCGTGGCTATGCGTTAATTATAATATCTATCGATATTGAGTCGATGGACAACGTCTTTGGGTTAACGAAGTCTGGTGTTAACGACGTCGGCGTGAGAACATTGGCCGGCCGCCATTCTCCCAGGGAAGCTTCATTTTCCCATCAAGCCCCTTCGCCTCAGGTATAGTTCCAGATAATTCCATCACCATCATCGTCTGAGTATCAGGATTTTTTAATAATAATGCTTTACGTAGATCTTGATTAACACGGAAATTATTTACCGCCTCGTCCCAATTATTCCCTCCCATTTTTTGCTTGAAATTGTCTTTTAGCAGATAAAATCCATCATCACTAAAATAACTGCTTTCAAGTTTTGCCTGAGAGACGTATAACATCTCATCACGATATTTCATTAACCAGTCACCGTCAGACGTCATTGCTTTTATGTAAAAATAATCCGGCGTGCATTCTGCTCCTTCTTTAACACCCGCATGGACTATTTCATGCATTAATGTTCTTATTCTAAGAAACGGATCGTCATTAAAGAAGTATTGAGTCAGACATATTGAGTCTATCATTGGAATATAAAATGCCACGATTATAATATCATCGACCACTTTATGTATCGCAGTGATGAAAAAATTAGGATTTTGACTGCTTCTGGTAATCACCCCCCTCATATCAATTATATTTTTATGCAAATTAGCCATATCTTCCGCACTGATATCAGCAGCTTTTTCAAGCCCCAAATAGCGCGCAGCTATCTCTCTTCCCTCAAGCGTATGGAGTCTATTAGACGCCAAGTTTAAACATTCGCCGACGTCAGTCATAGTGTAACGAATGTAGTCAGCACGGATTATGCTGTTTTTTTCGATAGCAGTTAAACCAACGAGTTCAAATTCATAGTTTGCAGGGGGATGGATAACATTACTATAAGGCACTATGTTACTATTAACCTTCCCCGCTAAAACATTACCAGGATTGGGATCCCCAATATTGACAGTCTTAACATGGTATGAAGGCTCAGGATTGATCTCAGCTTGAGGCTCAAGTATGTCTGCCTCGATAAGCGGTGCTTGTATCTCCGCAACACTTTCTCTCACGGCATTTCCTCCTACTTCACCCGCTCCTGCTAGTCCCCCTGCTGCTGCTCTTATTGTTCCCAGACCAAAGGCGCCAAACACCATGTTAAGCCCCCCTGAAAAAGTCTCGGCAGCGCCCGCTCTACGCAGCTTTTCAGCATCACCGTGAAATGCCTCGTCAATCCCCAACCCTATCTGAAGAGCACCAATGCCTATTAGGGCGAGAGACCCCGCGGGTGGGAAAATTAGGGCAACCACCCCTGCCGCCATCGCCGCAATCGGCAAAATTCGCATTAAATTTTGCTTAAATATCTCCAGATTGCTAGTTATTAACAACTCTGCATCCGATATTGTGCGATCCATCACTTTAGCAGTCATCAAGGTAAAGAGATCGCCATAATGCATATCAAGATTATTATTAATATGTTCATCTGAAAGCGAGCCAGCGCCAAGCTTGATTAGTGATGAATCGACACCAGGATTAATCATATTGTCCTGACGGTCGCGGAGAGAAAAGTGGCTTGCTAATCGAGTGCGGAGATAAGGATCGCGCCCCTGAACCTTTATCCATTCTTTCAACTCTTGATGATTATCAAACTCCTGAAATGAATTTTCGTTCGTCGGCCGATATAGGACAACCATGTTATTCATTTTATGACCTCTAAGCCCATCAGCCTCACTTATGATAAATACGTCACTCGATTTATAACCATTAATGCTTAATGGAATAACATCAAAATGTACCTGAGGCACTGACTTTTCCAAATGTTCCATAGTAATGTGAGTGATATTAGTAATATGGCCGAGGGTTAAAGACATCACCATCTTTAACGCCGGATCGCTTAATTGATTAGACTGCTGGCCGAGTAGGGTAATAAATAGACCTTTAATATAAATTCGGTAAATATAATAATACTTGTTCCAAAAACTTTCGAGCTTTTGGGTGTAAATTTTCGAGAAATTACTTTCTATTACCGTTTTTATGAAATCCTCAGGAAGCAGGCAGACTTCATTATTCTTACCAAACTCGCCCCCAGGCGTACTTTGGTTATAGAGGCCGGCTCTGCCCCTTAGAGTAATATCATTAAGCCCGTCCTGGACGACGGCGTTAGACAATAACTGTTCGGTTAAAGTCTTAATCGCCAGTGGCGGCCCGACGTGTTCATAACCGGTAAAGCTGGTACTTGAAGGCCAAGTAGAGTTTGACTTGGGATCAAAGAGAACAAACATTACTTTATCCGGATCGAGGATGAGGCCGTGTTTATCCTCAATCAATTGTTTTAGGAATGCTGAGGCCGTCGGAAATAATTCAGGAAACTCGTGTTTGAGTACATCAACTATCTTAAGATAATTGGCTATATCACGTGCAGTGGACCTTGCCTGATGAGTACTAATTGCATTTTTGCCGACACCCTGACTGCGGACTTTTACAGGAAACTCGTCCAAGATGTTGGTCCAAGGCTGGTTATGTATCACATTGGCATCAACACTGTCCCACAGAGTCATTTTATTGACTACCCTATTTATGGCATGATCAACGCTATTTTTAAAATGAGACCATGATAGCACCGGGCTGTTATTAAAAGCGACGGAGAGCAGACTTGGCACATTTAGTTGAGCAGCAGCCAGAATAATAAGACCTTTTACCGTCATTTTAGGAGACAAGTCTGGCAAAGGCGGTAACAGTCCCTGCCCCGGTGGACAGCGGGGTGCGCATAAAGCCTGTTGCCATTGGGCGCTTTCTAGATTTCTTTTTTCGGCCCTATGCTCATTAGAGGTAATCACTTTTCTTATATTTTTAACTTTACTTACTTTAGAGTCACACTGATTTATTATTTTATATGGAGGTGTAAAAATAACATCATGCCTCGTTGAATAATCTGCTAGTTTATTATGCATAACAATCCCTTTGGTTGTTAACCTAAAATTGACTTTTAGAAAAAAGTAAAAAACTGAAGAATTTTAAATATTATTATTCATGCAATTATGACCCTTCGTGAGCTTTAATATTACTCTGAGAGCATAGATAATTACCTTTATGTAGAAAATATAAAAACTCTGATTTCAATTAAAATTTCAAAACCTCACTACATCAAGTACGACTCTGTTGAATATTTTTTAGAAGGTAATTAATTTCAAACAAAACGAGAGCTGTAGGGATATTTAACATATCAACACACCTGAATAATGACTATAAAGAATAGCTCAAAAATATTGATTTAAAGATATGGAACTCAACAACACTGTGGCTATTCACCCTAAGGTGCTGAAGAGTTCATGACCATGTGTTAAATTTCATACCTCCAATTTCTTAACGGAGACGTGATTCTTGCTCATTATTATTTTTCCATGCAACAGGGCCATATTCAGCATCTTTCGCCTCTTGTTTTTGTTGTTCAATCACCTTGGCTCTGAAATTTTTAACAGAATCTGGAGTTTTAAAAGCTCCGTCAATTGCTCTCTCACCTGGAACCTGATCGCCCAACTCCATTATTAGCATTGCTTGAGTATCTGGGTTCACTAGTAGAAGTTCTTTTCTGAGCTCACTGTTCTCCTTAAAAATACGTCTTGCTTCTCCTCTACCTTTGGCACCCATTTTTTCAATAAAATTGTTCACTACCGGTTCCGCATGGTATTCACGTTGAAAATCTAAACCTACAGCTCCGGCGGATATTTCCAGGGTATCATCACGTAATTGATGTAGAGAACTAAAGTGAGTAGAGGTGTAGAAATAATCTGGCACCCCTGCTTTAAACTCGTCTAATCTATAAGGTGCGGTCGCGTGCATCCCTTCATGAAGTAACACATGTAATCTATTATCATCGGACCCTCCAAAAAATTTATCGTCGAAAGAAATGCTTTTTTTATGATCCTCGTAATAGGCATGTACCCCTTGCCTTTTAGGGTCATATATTTTTACCGCTTTAACAACGATGCTTTCATCCCCTATCGCTTCATGTACTGTCATCAGAGAATCAATATTTCTTCGCACGAACTGTATATCGGCATCGGTGATTGAACTGCCCTCTTCGTAGCCTAAATATGCTGCAACAATGTCTTTACCTCGACCTGTCCTCAGCGCTCCTCGAGCCTTAAGCAAAGTTTGATCCATTTTAGATAACGTATCAGTCAATTTTAGAGCATCTCTTACGCTGTAGCGCGTAATCCCGGCGAGGCCTTTGCCATGTAAAACGGTTCTTTTTAAAACTCGATTAAACCAACTGATCGGGGGCGAATTTTGCACGCTGGCTACAGGAACGGTTTCAACTACCCCAATCGTTCCAAAGAGAACATTAATACCACCGTCTATGGCAGCGGCTAATCCGGCGAAGCGTTTTGCTTCGGTATCGCCATAAATATTAATATTGACACCTACTTCCATTTCAACCGCACCAGCCCCCAGAAGAACCAAGCTACCTACGCCAGGAAGGATCATTGTCCCAATCCCTGCGGTAATAAGTACAGGTTTGAGGTTCATCAGCAGCTGGTCTTTAAGCACCTCATTATTGGTTACAGTCAGCGTTTCGGCATCTTTGATAGTGCGTTCTTGCGCACGTACTGCAAGCCAGGTAAAGACATCACCTTTAATATCGAGCGATTTATAGTTGATGTAACTTTCCGCCCAGTCCCCACTCGCCAGCCCCTTTAGGGCGGTGTAAACACCCGAATAAGTTTGCCCATCCTGACGATCGTATAACGAAAAATGTTCCAGCAAACTCTGTCGCTTGCCGTCATGTCGTACCTGCTGTAATACCCAGTTATTGAGCTCCTGTGAATTATTGAATTCGACAAAGCTCTCATCCTCGGTGGGTTTATATAAAATAATCCTCCCATTAAAGCCGTGAATCAAAATAATATCTGTAGCGTGATATCCGTAGATTGAAAAACTGGAAACTTTTAGAACTGTTCTTTTAGAGTTTTTCTTCTCCAATTCATCCATAGTCATAAAGGGCAGTTTTCTTATATCCCCTAATACGCCCATCATTACGGAGTCTTCACCCAACTCAGATAAATTATTCGACTTATCTGCCATAAGACTAAGAAATTTCCCTTTAATCACCGTTCTATAACTGCTGCTATTTATCAGCCAAAAAGTCTTTAATTCTTTTAAGAATTTCTTACTAAAATCACTTTTTATAACAATATTTAGAAAGTCCTTAGGCAAGATTTTTACTTCATTAACAGCGCCAAAATAATTAGCCTCAGCACCCTGATTATATATTCCAGAGTTACCACTCAGGGTATCAGCATTGAGCCTGTCTTCTGCACCAAAGTTATTTAATAACATCTGGGTTAACGTCGTAGATTCTTTGGGATGATTATGGTGCTCCCATCCTGTATAACTCTCTGATGAACTTGAAGAACGTTCAAATCGGTTAAACCATGTCTTATCAGGGTCGATATTCAGAGAACGATATTGCTGATTTTTTGAGAGGCTTGCCTTGATATAATTCGAGGCAAGTTCATATAGCTTAGGGTAGTTTTCTTTTATTTTATTAACAGTATTAAGATAAGCTTTTCGGTTTCTCGCCTGGGATAAATTTTGTGCTTCGTCTAAAAGGCTTTGCGTTGGATGGGGTTCACTGTGCCGGCTGACCGTCATCCTTTCATCATCGGGATCAAGTTCAATGACCGGGTGGGCATTGGCCACACTCCATGGCCATATTTTTTGCATCACTGAATCTACATTATTGTCGAGCCGACTGCCCCATCTTTTTCCATGATCCAAGATCTGGCTGAGGGAATCGCTATATGTTGAAGTTGAGCCTGCTGGGGAGGGGTGAGTCGTGCTTGTATGGGCTTGGGAAGTCGGTTTCTTGCTCACATCGACGCAGCCCAAGGTTTGAGTCAGCAACTGAACGGCTGCAATCATTGCCGTCGCTTTGGCTGAAGGCACCAGCTCGAGATCAGGCATGGGTGGGAGGGTACCCTCACCGGGAATAATACGCGGGCATTGATTAGCCAGATACAATTCATCTTTAAAATTTATGATTTTCTTATCAGAGGAGATATTCTTTCCGCTATTATAGACATTAACTTTCCGAAAATTAAAGGGATTAACAATTTCCCTTTCCGCTCTATTAATAACTCTATTACTTTCCTCGAGAAGAGCTGCGCTTAACATATGCAATCCTTACTTATGTTGAGTTAGATATTCTAAAGCTAAATGTAATAAAATAAAAAATTATCAAATTTAACAAAGTGATATTTCATAATATACTTGATGAAATATTGAATATACTAATCATTATAAAAGGAGCGATTTAAGCTTAAAATTATGAAATCAATCGCTGTTGAAGAAAATCTAAAAATGCCTTATTGACCTCACTGCGCTGGCGATGCTGCGGATAAACCGCACTCAGCGTTAATGGTTCAGGATTAAAATCCTCCAGGACCGTCACCAGCATTCCATTATTTAATGCGGATTCAATAATAAATTCTGGCAAAAGCACCAGTCCCAGCCCAGCCACGGCTGCGTCTTTCAATATTTCGCCATTATTACTGACTATAGGACCCTGTACGTCGAGCAGTTTGCGCTTGCCGTCTTGCGTCAGCTCCCAGCCGTTCTGACCTTCACGGCCATAGCGAAGGCAGGCATGCCGCAAAAGATCTTCCGGGACCCTAGGCGTACCTGCGCGTTGAAGATAATCCGGGCTACCGCAAATCACCCTGTTTAGTACGCTTAAGCGACGGGCAATCAGCGTCGAGTCTGCGAGTGAACCAATACGGATAGCGATATCAAAACCTTCGCCAATCACATCGACGTAGCGGTCGCCCAGCTCCACCTGAAATTGCACCGAAGGATGCTGTCGCAAGAATTCGGCAATCAGCGGGGAGAGAAAACTCATGCCAAATGACATCGGAATGCTGATACGAAAGGAGCCTTGTAGTTCCAGCCGACGTTCTGACACGGCCTGCTCGGCTTCCTGAATATCATCCAAAATTTTCTGTGCATGTTGCGAAAAAACCTGCCCAGACTCTGTCACCGATAACTTGCGCGTATTACGAATCAACAATCTGACGCCGAGAGAAGCTTCGAGTGCCGCCATCCGCCGACTCACATACTGCTTAGACAGTAACAACTGCTCCGCTGCCGCCGTGAAATTGCCAGCCTTTATTACGGTAATAAAAATGCGAAGATCTTCAATCTGCATGCTGTGAGTCTCAAAGTGAACGTTGCCCATTATCGTCAACTAAAAAGTGACAGTGTTTGTCATTCAGGCCATCTATTACACAAATCAGTTTACGTTTAATCTATTTCTATCGGAAGGGCAAACGCCTTTCCTCCCCATAATTCAGGAGCACATTATGATTGAGCAAAGACTGTCTGAACAACGCGGCCTTGGTGACCACGGCTGGTTGAAATCTCGTCATACTTTTTCATTCGCCGGCTATTATGACCCTAAACAGGTTGGTTTCTCTGACCTGCTGGTAATTAACGACGATCGTGTGGCAGCGTCCCGCGGCTTTGGGGCACACCCGCACAGCAACATGGAGATCATTTCCTACGTTCTGGAAGGCGAACTGGCACATAAAGACTCGATGGGTACCGGCTCGGTGATTGTTCCAGGCGATGTGCAGCTAATGAGCGCAGGTTCAGGCGTAACGCACAGCGAGTTTAATAACTCGACGACTGACGGCGTGCATTTTTTGCAAATCTGGATTGTGCCGGCAGAAAATGGGACCAAACCAGGTTATCAGCAGGTCTCTGTTGCTGAAGAGGACAAACGCGGCAAGCTCCGACTGATAATATCGCCGACCGGTGATGACAAGGCTTTAAGCGTGCGTCAGGACATTAAAATCTACGCCGGGCTTTTCGACGGTAACGAGCAGGATACCGTGACTCTTGCCGAGAACCGCTACGCGTATATCCACGTTGCTCGCGGCAGCGTGAAGGTAAATGGTATCGAGTTTAAGGCAGGCGACGGCGCCCGCGTACGTAATGAAACGTCTCTGACGTTCACCGACGGTGATAAAGCCGAAGTCCTGTTGTTTGACCTGCGCCCGGTAGAAGTTAACCACCCAAACCGTTAATTCATAATTAAAATTAATAGCATTTAAGGCTGAGGATTTATCCTCGGCCTTTTTTATTTCCCAAACTCACTGGAAAAGATCGGGGATTCATCGTTTTCTATTACTATGTTAAAGCATTACCCAAATGGGCTCACAATAAATCGCTTCGATTTGCTTACACCGATTTGGATAATTTTATGACCGGTATCGACCAGGCTCAATACCGTGCAGATTTTAAAAAAACATCATCGAACACAATACAAATCCTCAACGAGCCTTATCAGCAAGATCTCTATTACTGATCAAATCTCCGACCATTCACGCAACAGGTTGTGATACAGATTCAGCAGCGACAGTACCTCTTCACTTTCGCCGTGGCGCGCTTTCAGCTTCTGGATATTGCCGTCGAGTTCGAACAGCATGCCACGCTTTTTATCATCGCGAATCATCGACTGTACCCACATAAATGACGCCACTCGCGTCCCCTGTGTCACAGGCGTGACGCAATGCAGGCTGCTGGAAGGGTAAAGAATTAAATCACCCGCTGGCAATTTGACCGAGTGTTGTCCGTAGGTGTCATTAACGACCAGTTCGCCTCCTTTATAACTTTCTGGTTCGCAAAGAAAAAGTGTGGCGGAGAGGTCAGTACGCATCCAACCCGCTTCACCGTTGTTACGCACCGCACCGTCAACGTGAAAACCGTAAGTTTCATTCTGCTGATAGCGGTTAAACAGTGGCGCAGAGATACTGCGCGGAAGAGCGGCGGCAAAGAACAGCGGACTGTTTTGCAACGCCTTGAGAACCGCAGCCTGTAGCGCCTGATAAATCTCGCTTCGTGTATCAATCTGTTGATTATTCTTCACTTGAGCACCCTGACTGCCGACGGTGGCACGCCCGTCAATCCAGGGTGCGCGCTCTAGCTCGCGGGAAAAGGCAGCAAGCTCGTCAGCGTTTAATACTGCGGGAATACGATACATCATGATTGTCATCTCACAGGAAATCGTGGGGCACAGGGCCCCACGTTCTTTTTAAAACAGCTTAGAAATGCACGTTCGCAGTTAACAAGAACGTTCTTTCTTCGCCCGGATGGTAGCGATATCCGCTCTTGTTGATCGATGCAACGTAGTCTTTGTTGAAGATGTTATAAACGTTGAGCTGAATATCAAGGTTGCGGTTCACGCGATAGCCGGCCTTCGCATCAGCGACCCAGTAACCTTCGGTATAAGAAGGTGTCCCCACCGCACCATCGGTGCCACGGCTTAAGCCGCCAACATAGCGTGCGCCGCCGCCAACGGACCAGTCATCGCTGACCTGATATTGGTTCCACAGGGTAAACGCATGTTTAGGCGTGTAAGGCAGAGACGACGAGCCTTCCGCGGTCTCGATAGCCCCTTGGCGAACCGAGGCATGCTGCTGGGTGTAACCCGCTATCACCTGCCAGTCCGTTGTAATATTGCCGCTCGCCGACAGCTCGTAGCCCTCTACGCGCTTGGTGCCATATTGCGAATAGGTACCGTCGTCGTTAGCTTCAACGTCGTTTTCAATATCAGTACGGAACACGGCGGCGGAAAGCAGCAGACGTTTATCCATCACTTCCCACTTGGTGCCAATTTCAGTGGTTTTAGCCTTTTGAGGTTTGAAATCGGTGCGGTTGGCGCTGTTGCCCGTTCCGCTGGCGGCCAGCGCGAAGGTGCTGCCACCCGGAGGCTGCTGAGAAATTGCATAGTTGGCGTAAAGGTTGCCATTTTCGGTCAGATGATAAAGTGCACCGACCTTCCAGTTAACCAGGTTGCCCGACTTATTGGTATTCACGGTCGTAATCGGCGTATTTTTTGGCACCCCGGCAGGGCAGGCCAACGCACCACGCCCCGTTGAGCCGCAGGCAGTCGCGCTGTCGTAGGAGGTGTGATAGCTGTCGAGACGAACGCCGCCGTTAATTTCAAATGTACGGGTAATCTGCAGGGTATCAAAAGCATAAATCCCGGCGGTATCGGTGGTGCCATTGGCATTCGCACCATTGCGCGTCAGGCCACCGATGCTGATATCGCTATTAGGATGATAAATATTGGCCGCTGGCAGCGTCAGCGCATTAACGCCGTAGTTGGTCTGCTGCTCGCGGGTAAATTCAACCCCGGCGCTGACGTCGTGACCGATAGAACCGGTCTGGAACTTAGAGGTGATATTGGTCTGGTTGGTCAGAATCTTGTTGCTGACGTCTTTGGTATTCGCCACACGGCCGAGCGACCAGCTGCCAACGTCGCTGTTAGGACGGGTGATATTGGAATCCGCCGCCATAAATGCGCTAAGCAGATACTCCTGCTTGATCTGCGACCAGCGAGTGGTGTTGCGGATAGTGGTGTTTTCCGAAAGGTCATGCTCGAAACGCATCGTGACGGTATCGGTGGTTGAATCGTCGTAATCGGAATTAGTGCCGTAGAAATTATGCGTGTTGACCTTGCCCGAGGAATTCAGCGCCGAAGTCGCCGCCGACGGAGCCGAATAACCTGGTAATCCGATAGTCGGCACACCGCCGTCTGGCGTGTTGTGCTGGGTAACATGCAGATAATTCAGGTAAAGACGGTTGGAGGTTCCCAGGCCAAAAGCCAGAGAAGGCGCAATGCCGTAACGTTCGTTCTGCACCTTGTCACGGCTTGCGTCATGCGTTTTCTCGCCCATCAGGTTCAGGCGGAATGCCGTCGTGTCGTTGAGCATCTGATTGTAATCCAGCGTGCTGCGGCGGAACCAGGCGCTTCCCACGCTGACAGACGCATCGAGGCCGTTATCCATGCGCGGCTGTTTGCTTATCATGTTGATAGAGCCCGTTGGCGCACTGCGGCCATAGTCGGTACCCGACGGCCCTTTGATGACCTCAACCTGCTCGGTGTTAAAGGTATCGCGCGAGACGCTGCCGATGTCGCGAATTCCGTCAACATAGATACTGTTAGAGGTATCGACGCCGCGCATATACACCGCGTCACCGGTTGATGAACTGCCGTTTTCACCCGCGTAGAAAGCCCCGACTCCCGGCACGTTTTTCAAGGCATCGGTCAGGTTATTAACCCCCTGATCGTTCAGAACTTGTTTAGGAATAACCGTGATGGTGCGCGTGGTATCCACCAGCGGTCGGGTGAATTTTGGATCTGCGGACTGCCCTGGAGCGTAAAGAGAAGGTGCCTGAGCTTCAATGACCAGCGTGTCATCCTGTTTTTTTTCTGCATTATCAGCAGCCTGAGCGTAAGCAGGAGCTGAAATACCCAAACATAAACCGGTGAATAACGTGAGTGAGTTGAAGCTGGTAAACGGCAAGGTGAGGTGCTTTTCCATTTTCTTATTTATATTTCTTCGTTTTAAAAGTTATTAGTTACCCAGCGCATCGATGTCTGCTGAGACACCCATGCAGGAACCCGCCGCCTGAATAAACACCCTCAGGAAAACAGCGGGTTGCCCTAGCTGGCTTAGACGCTATAAATGATAAAGATAATAGTTATCATTTATGTTCTTATTTTTATCACGAAAAACAGACAAAAAGAATACACTGCATTACGGAATGCTTACATTACGTACATCTTTTGTCTTAAATTACTCTGAGAGTTCCCTGATGAGGGCTGTGGCAGGGTAGAAAGCTGGGTTTATCGGCCAGCTTTCCTGGAAAAGAGGTCAGATAAGATTTGAGATTTCTATCAGATTAAAATCAGGGTCGCGGATGTAAACCGAAAGGATTGCCCCCTGGGCGCCGGTGCGTTCGACCGGCCCTTCTTCAATCACGACCTCATGAGCAATCAGCTCTGCTATTACCTCATCCAAGGGCGTTGCGCTGATAAAGCACAGGTCTGCCGATCCTGGTGTCGGAGCCTGTGCTTTAGGCTCAAACTCTTTTCCGCGCTGATGAAGATTTATTTTTTGCCGACCAAAGGTTAGCGCCTGACGAGAACCTTTGAAGGTCACGACTTCAAAACCCAATATCTGATGGTAAAACGCGATAGTGCTATCGATATCTGCCACGGTCAGTACCAGATGATCCAGATTTTCAATTTTCATGCCAGGGGATCCTCACTGTTTGTAATCCTTGTATTTAAATCAGTTAGCCTCTTTAGGTGTAAACCAGTATCGCCCTAAAATCTTCCTTCATCCTTTTTTCATAGCCAGAAACACTGACCATACTCACTATGCAGCATTTTTTATCGGGGTATCGGTGGGCAGAATGGGGTATCATTTGTTCAATGTTTTTTGATCAACAAACCATCGCTAACTTCTCACGCTGATTACTTCAATGACCCTTAATACGCACTTCCCGCTTCAGCCTGTTTTTGACGGTCATAATGACCTTTTGCTGCGCCTTTGGCTGAACGAAGCATCCGACCCCGTTTCAACCTTTTTAAACGGTTCGCCAGAGGGTCATCTCGATCTGCCGCGGAGTCGTCAGGGCGGATTTGCCGGTGGCCTGTTCGCGGTATTCATTCCGCCAGCCTCCTACATGCCGAAGCTGAAACCGCATGCGGCGCAGCAACCCCACGATCCGCTGGCAATAACGCATCAGCAAATCAGTCTGCTACAGCGTATTGAGCGTCAATCTAACGGTCAGGCGAAGATTTGTCGTACCGCGGGCGAAATTGAAAGCTGCATCGAACAGGGCGTGTTGGCGATGGTGCTGCACATCGAAGGGGCCGAGGCAATTGACGTTTCACTCGGCAATCTGGACGAATTTTATCAGGCGGGTTTGCGCAGTATCGGTCCGTTATGGAATCTACCGAATCAGTTTGGCGTCGGCGTGACCGGCGATTTCCCCGGATCCCCAGACAGCGGTGACGGCCTGACGCTGGCCGGTCTCGGTCTGCTGCGCGCCTGCAATCGGAAAAGAATCCTGATTGACGTCTCGCATATGAATGAGAAGGCGTTCTGGCAGACAGCGCGATTCAGCGATGCCCCGCTGGTTGCCACACACTCCAACGCACATGCCCTTTGCGCTCAACCACGCAATCTGACCGACAAACAGCTGGCCGCGATCGCTGAAAGTGACGGTTTTGTTGGCGTCAATTTTGGCAACGCCTTCCTGCGAGCGGACGGCAAACGCGACGCCGACACGCCAATCGACCGTATCGTACAACACATTGAGTATCTGCTGGAAAAACTCGGAGAAGACCGAGTGGGTCTGGGTTCAGACTTTGACGGTATCAGTGTTCCTGAAGCGTTAGGTGATGTTAAAGGTCTGCCATTACTGTTACAAGCCATGAAACATGCAGGTTACAGTAATGCACTAATTGAGAAACTAGCCTGTCGCAACTGGTTAAAAGTATTAAAGCAAACTTGGGGTAAATAACCTCTTTTCGGCTTTATAGGGCGCTTTCAGAGCCTTCCCCATACAGTTTGTGTGGTTGATATCACATAAGCTTAGGAGGAACATCTGCGGCGCCAAATTTTCTAATATTTGACAACGAGCACTTCATCTGCCGGAATTAATACTGGCATGATGTTTTTTTAACCTGCAACACCATGAGGAGTTGACCATGACCACTTGGACTAAACCTAAATTTGTAGATCTGCGTCTGGGCTTAGAAGTTACGCTGTACATCTCTAACCGCTAATCCCTCTTGCCCGCAGTTCGCTGCGGGCATTTTCTTTTTTTCTTCTTTTCCTGGTCTACACATGCTGATTAACGTTCTTGGTTCCGCTGCGGGCGGTGGCTTCCCACAGTGGAACTGCAACTGCAACAACTGTCAGGGCGTACGCAACGGCACCATGAAAACCTCGGCACGTACGCAATCCTCGATTGCTATCAGTGATGACGGTATTGATTGGGTGCTTTGTAACGCCTCTCCTGACGTCTGCCATCAGATTGCCGCCACGCCAGACCTGATTAAACACGGTGTGCTGCGCGGTACGGCTATTGGCTCAATAATTCTTACGGATAGCCAGATTGACCACAGCGCAGGTTTGCTGAATCTGCGTGAAGGCTGTCCGCATCAGGTATGGTGCACGCCTGAGGTCCATCAGGACCTGACCACCGGTTTCCCGGTATTTACCATGCTGTCCCATTGGAACGGCGGACTGGTGCACCACGCGATTGACCCCGACCAGTCCTTCTCCACTGCGGTGTGTCCGGCGCTGAAATTTACCGCTATTCCGTTGCTAAGCAATGCACCGCCGTATTCTGAATACCGCGGAAAGCCGCTGCCGGGCCATAATATCGCGCTATTTATTGAAGATACCCGCACCGGAAAAACGTTGATGTATGCACCCGGTCTGGGAGAACCAGACGACGCGCTGATGGGTTGGCTCAAGAAGGCCGACTGCCTGCTTATCGACGGCACGCTGTGGCGCGACAACGAGCTGGCCAATACCGGCGTGGGCCGCAACACCGGCAAAGACATGGGTCACCTGGCGCTGGCCGAGAAACAAGGTCTGATGGACCTGCTCTCCTCGCTGCCCGCCGAGCGTAAAATCCTTATTCATATCAATAACACCAACCCAATCCTCGATGAGTCCTCCGCCGAGCGTAATGCGCTGACCGAGCAAGGCATTGAGGTCAGCTGGGACGGCATGCGTATCGAGCTTTAGGAAACCGTTAATGAACTCATTTAATGCCTCTGCGGCGCTGATGACGCCAGAAGAGTTTGAACAGGCCCTGCGCGCCAAGGGTGCCTACTATCATATTCACCATCCTTATCATATCGCCATGCACAACGGCCAGGCCACGCGTGAGCAGATTCAGGGATGGGTCGCAAACCGTTTTTATTATCAGACCAGTATTCCGATGAAAGACGCGGCCATCATGGCAAACTGCCCGGATGCACAGACCCGCCGCAAGTGGGTACAGCGAATTCTGGACCACGACGGGCAAGGCGACAGCGAAGGCGGCATTGAAGCCTGGCTGCAACTCGGTGAGGCCGTAGGCCTTGAGCGCGACGTGCTGCTATCAGAAGAAAGGGTGTTGCCGGGCGTACGTTTCGCCGTTGATGCCTACGTCAACTTTGCCCGCCGCGCAGTGTGGCAGGAAGCGGCCTGTAGCTCGCTGACCGAGCTGTTTGCGCCACAGATTCACCAGTCGCGCCTCGACAGCTGGCCGAACCACTATCAGTGGATCCAGCCTGAAGGCTATCACTATTTCCGCAGCCGACTGAGCCAAGCGAACCGCGACGTAGAGCACGGTTTAGCGTTAGCGCTGGAGTACTGTAATACTGTTGATAAGCAGCAGCGTATGCTGGAAATTCTGCAGTTCAAGCTGGACATTCTGTGGACCATGCTCGACTCAATGACCATGGCCTATGAGCTTAACCGCGCGCCTTACCACAGCGTAACGCAGCAGCCGGTGTGGCATAGAGGGAAGCTTCTGTGATCGAAATTAACGTCAATCAGGTGCCGATGTTCCGTCGTGGTTTCCGTTTACAGTGGGAACCGACCCAGAACAGCCACGTGATCCTTTACCCTGAAGGCATGGCAACACTTAACGAAAGCGCAGCGATGATTTTAGAAAACGTCGACGGTAAACGTCAGCTGTCTGAAATCATTGATAGGCTAAATCAACGCTTCCCGGAAGCGGGCGGCGTTGACGAAGACGTGAAAGAGTTTTTTGCCCAAGCCTACGAACAAAAGTGGATAATTTTCCGTGAACCTGCCTAAACCCCAAGTCAAACCGCCGCTCTGGTTGCTGGCGGAGCTGACTTACCGTTGTCCGTTGCAGTGTCCCTACTGCTCCAATCCGCTTGATTTTGCCAAGCAGGAAAAAGAGCTGACCACCGAACAATGGATTACGGTGTTTGAACAGGCCCGCGAGATGGGCGCTGTACAGATAGGTTTCTCCGGCGGTGAACCGCTGGTGCGCAAGGACTTGCCTGAACTTATTAAGGCAGCACGCGATCTCGGTTTCTATACCAATCTGATAACCTCAGGCATTGGCTTAACCGAGAAGAAGATCGACGCCTTTGCCGAAGCAGGTCTGGACCACATTCAGATAAGCTTCCAGGCAAGCGACGAGACGCTGAACGCCGCGCTAGCAGGCTCTGCCAAGGCTTTCCAGCAGAAGCTGGACATGGCAAAAGCGGTCAAAGCCCACGGTTATCCGATGGTGCTGAACTTCGTGCTGCATCGCCACAATATTCATCAGATCGACAAAATCATCGAACTCAGCATTGAGCTTGAGGCCGACGACGTCGAGCTGGCGACCTGCCAGTTTTACGGCTGGGCGCAGTTGAACCGTGAAGGCCTGCTGCCGACGCGCCAGCAAATCGCTGATGCAGAAGCCGTCGTCGCCGATTATCGCGTGAAGATGGCCGACAAAGGCAATCTTGCCAACCTGTTGTTCGTGACGCCAGACTATTATGAAGAGCGCCCGAAAGGCTGCATGGGGGGTTGGGGCTCGATTTTCCTCAGCGTCACGCCAGAGGGTATGGCCCTGCCTTGCCACAGCGCGCGTCAGCTGCCGGTGGAGTTCCCTTCGGTGCTCGAACGATCGCTGCAGGACATCTGGTACAACTCGTTTGGGTTTAACAAGTATCGTGGCTTCGACTGGATGCCGGAGCCTTGCCGCTCCTGTTCGGAAAAGGAAAAAGACTTCGGTGGCTGCCGCTGTCAGGCCTTTATGCTCACCGGCAATGCCGATAATACTGATCCGGTGTGCTCCAAGTCGCCACATCACGGCAAGATTCTGGAGGCGCGCGAGCAGGCCAACTGCACCAATATTCAGGTCAGTCAGCTCCAGTTCCGCAACCGCCAAAACTCCCAGCAGCTGATCTTCAAGACGCCGGTAGCCTGATATGCAGCAACGGCAGCGGCTGGCGAACGGCCTGTGGGTCACGTTGACTCATGACCCGCAGGCGTCACGCGCGGCCGCGCTGTTTCATCTGGCCGCCGGTAGCCATCACGAACCCGAGCAGTGGCCTGGATTAGCGCATCTGCACGAGCACGTGGTCTTTGCCGGTAGCCAGCATTATCAGGGTGACCAGCGGTTGATGGGCTGGGCGCAGGCCGAAGGCGCACGCCTCAACGCCACCACGCTGCCGACCGCTACCGCCTGGTTTTTTGATATCCCTGCGGCCAAGCTGGAAGACGGTTTTGCCCGCATGGTCGATATGCTGGCGCAGCCGTTGCTCTCTCGAGAAGCTGTTGCGCAGGAAATCACCGTCATTGACGCCGAATATCGGATGCTCACCACGGATGCTGAGACCTTATGCGAGGCGGCGCTAGGTGCCGCGTTCGATTCCCCCGCCGCACTGGCGCGGTTTCACGTCGGTACGCTTGCGCACTTTGGCGATGATATCGACGCTCTCCAGCAGGCTTTGCGTGACTATCAGCAGCGCTTCTTTCATACCGGCAATTTATCGCTTCAGCTCTTAGGGCCGCAGCCCATTGAGGAGTTGGCGGCGCTGGCCGAACGTTATGCGGGCATATTGCCTGCCGCCGACGGCGCGGCTGTGCCAAAGACCGAACCCTTGAGAATTAACGCCGCGCAGACCTTCGCGCTGCGTAATGAAGGCGCACCTCGCCTGCACCTGTCTTTCGGGCTAGAAAATATTCATCGCGCCAATGCTTCCTCGCTTACCCTGCTGCGTCAGCTTGCAACCGACGAGGCAGAGCATAGCCTGCTGGCCGCGCTTCGCGAGCAGGGATGTTGCGATAACGCGCAGCTATTATTGCCGTACAGCAGCGATAATGGGTCTATCGTCACCTTTGAATTTATGCTCACGGGGACCCTTCGGCCTGCCGCCACGCAGACTGAAACGATTTTCGCTCACTGGCTGGGCACGCTGTCTTCCTTGAGTCCCTCCCAGCTACAGCACTACGCCGGTCTCGCTACGCAGGAGTTTGCCCGCTTGACGCCGGTTGATAAGCTGCGCACCACCGCATTCGGTTTCCCTCCCGTCGATGCCGCGAATACCGCGCTTGTCAGCGACTGGCAGCAGCTACTGAACCAGCTTGTTGCCAGCAATATGACTCGATTATGGGTAACCCCCGACATTACGGCAGAAAACCGGCATATTCAGGGATTTTCACTGCCTTTGGCGACAATTCCTGACTGGTCTACCGAAATTTCATCGCCGCCAACGCTGGCCTTTTATCCCCTTGGCGATCGACGTTCGGCTCCAGTGCTGCCCGCGGAGTCCGTTCGACTTGCGCATCATCAGAGTGATAACGAAAATGGGGTGTTGATCCTCAGCCCTGCCCAGGGTGAGGCATTGCCGCTGCGCTGGGCCAATATTCTTCAGGCCAGCCTGCGCGCCATTGCCGCAGGCTGTGCCCACGCGGGCGGCAACCTGTCCTTTGAGCGCCATCAGGGCCAATGGCTGTTGCTGCTCAGCGGCGATAACGGGCTAATGGTCAATACCCTCGATAACCTGCTGACCCGACTCTCAGCCCTGCCCGCAACGCTGCGTGCACAAGGAGAAAGGCAGGCCGTTCAGGCCCGGCAAGCGCTGCAAACCGATATCGCCATCCGCTGCCTGCTGAACCAGTTGCCACGGCTGTTGTCCGGCGAGCTGCCAGAGGCAGATTTCGAGGCAAATAAGGGCGCTGAAAACGAGAGTGAACGTGACGACGATAATGGCGTTGAAACGCTGCCAAGGCTTAGCTGGAATGCCGTGCTGTATGGCGGAGACGCCGAGCTGCAAACGGCGCTATCGCATCTGTTGAGCCATTTTCCTGGCGAGATAAACGCGCGACATTTTGCGGTCACTGCGCCACAGCCAGCACGGCCAGAGTATCGCTTCCCCACCCAGGGTGAAGATGCCGCCGTGCTGCTGTTTTGCCCGCTGGTTGAATCAACCGCGTCCTGCCTCGCGGCGTGGCAGATTATGGCTTCACTGTTCGAGCCGTTGTTCTTCCAACGACTGCGGGTCGAAAAAAACATCGGTTACGTGGTTACCTGCCGCTTTATGCAGACGGCGGGCGAGAGCGGTATACTGTTTGCGGTGCAGTCGCCGAGCCATACCCGCGAACAGATAATGACTGAAATAAGGCAATTCATCGAGGAAATGGCGACAAATATCGCCCATATTGCCGACGATGTGTTAGTTGAAAAAACCACTGTGCTGATTGAAAATCTTCAAAATACCCCGCAGGACAAGCAACAACAGGCGCGCGATCGCTGGCTAGCCCAGCACACTTTCTCCCCTGCACTCACTCCCGAGACCGTTCCGCGCCTCACGCGGCTACAGCTCCAGCACTTCCACCGACAGCTTTGTGAGCAACAAGCGCGATGGTGGCGGCTGACAAATACCCCGCATTCCCTCTGAATATTCAATAAAACTGACCGAACCGGTCAAAAGTTTGCGGTTGTTATGTGACCAATCTGGGGTGAGGATGTATCTTTAACTCATCAACTGTCCAACGTTGTGGAGCATCTCGTGGGATTACTAAGTAAATTCTTCGCGAAGTTATTGGGTACTGATTCGACACCTACGCCCCTAAAAGAGGAACCAAAGATGACTAAAGTTCTGGTACTTTATCATTCAATGTATGGTCACATAGAAACTATGGCGCAGAACGTTGCAGAGGGTGCAAAAAGCGTTGCTGGCGTTGAAGTTACGCTTAAACGCGTGCCTGAAGTGATGGATGCGGAATCCTTTGCAGCAGCCGGTGGTAAAGCAGATCAGGCGGCTCCTGTCGCCGACCCGTCAGAGTTGGCTGATTACGATGCCATCATTCTCGGCACCCCGACTCGCTTTGGTAATATGTCCGGGCAGATGCGTAACTTCCTCGACAGAACCGGCGGTCTGTGGGCCAAAGGGGCACTGGTTGGCAAAGTCGCCAGCGTTTTCACCTCTACCGGCACCGGTGGCGGCCAGGAGATGACCATTACCTCCACCTGGACCACGCTGGCACACCACGGCATGATTATCGTTCCCATCGGCTACAGCACCGGTGAGTTGTTCGATATTTCTCAAGTCGGCGGCGGCACGCCTTACGGTGCGTCGACCATAGCCGGCGGCGACGGATCTCGTCAGCCCGACACCCGCGAACTGGCCATTGCCCGTCATCAGGGCCAATATGTCGCGCAAATTGCCGCGAAACTCAAGGCTTAACGCCCGATAGACTCAGGCAAAGCGCCGTCTTTGCCTGAGCATTCTCCCCGTCAAGTTCTCCAGTTCTGAATATCTCCCGGACCTTCCTCACAGATTACGAAAACAACGTCGGTGAATTCGAGGTTTTGAAAAACTCTGTGCACCACCTCATAGTCAATTGGATGCTTTCATAAACTTTATTGATTTCTCGCCGTTATTTTTCAACATAAGCACAATGACCCCATTCTGACCGCCATCCTATATTTGATACGTCAGCGAACTTGCCTTTTAAAATTAAAAGGAAAATAAAATGGTATGGTCGAAAAAGGGTCCTGAGAAAAAATCCTATGTCCGCATAGGAATTTTATTAATGATTTTGTTTTTATCGGTCGTAGCCTATGCGGATCGTTCTATTTTATCGATATCAGGGTCGGCGATTAAAGACGAGTTTGGCCTCTCATCTATTCAACTTGGTTTTATTCTTTCCGCTTTCAGCTGGGCCTATGTCATAGGACAAATTCCGGGTGGGCTGTTTCTCGACCGCTTTGGCGCGAAGCGAGTCTATGGCGTCACGCTGGTGCTCTGGTCGCTCTCCACGCTGGCGATGGGCTTCGTCGGCGAGTTTGAGCGTGGCATGGCCAGCGCGTTAATGATTATGTTCAGCCTGCGGTTTTTACTTGGACTGATCGAGGCACCGAGCTTCCCCGCCAATGCTCGCGTCACCATTATGTGGTTCCCAAAGGCCGAGCGCGGCAGAGCGTCTTCGCTGTTCGCTTCGTCGCAATATTTTGCCGTCGCGATATTCTCACCGCTTTCCGGCTGGCTGGTGTCAGAATTCGGCTGGCAGTGGCCGTTCTTCGTATTAGGCATTATTGGCGTTGCCGCCTTCTTTGTCTGGATGGCATTTATGCGTGAGCCGCGCCATCACCCTTTAGTGTCGCAGCAGGAGTTGGATCATATTATTGACGGCGGCGGTCTGGTTGATATTGATTCCGTTCATGAGCGTAAAGCCAAATCACGTTTATCGCGCGCAACCGTTAATGGACTGTTGACCAACAGAATGCTGTGGTGCGCCTACCTCGGCCAATATTGCATTATCGCGCTGAGCTATTTCTTTATTACCTGGTTCCCCATTTATCTGGTGCAGGCCCGCGGCATGGATATATTGCACGCCGGATTTGCCACCATCGCCCCTGCACTCTGCGGTTTTGCAGGCGGAATCTTCGGCGGATATATCTCCGACTACCTGCTCCTCAAAGGTTGGTCGCTCTCCTGGGCGCGTAAGGCCCCTTATATTGTCGGCATGCTGATGGCCGCAACGCTCATCGGTGCCGCCGTCATTGACAGCAATGTCTGGATTGTTGCCATCATGTCATTCGCCTTCTTCGGCAAAGGCGTGGCGGCAGGCGCGGGGACCTGGACCGTCATTAGCGACACTGCGCCAAAAGAGGCCGTCGGGCTGGCCGGTGCCATCTTCAATTGCGTAGGCAATATTGCCGGAATAGTCACGCCCATTCTGTTTGGCTATATAGTTGCCATCACAGGTGATTACAGCATGGGCCTGTTGTTCGTCGGCGCACACTGTATCCTCGGTGCCCTGCTGTTCCTGTTCGTAATGGGGCCTATCGAACGTGTCCGCAAAGACCCTACCGATGCAGCCCTCGAAAAAAGCGTCGCGTTCAAGGCCGGGCACCCGCTGTCTCGCTGAAACGCAGACCCATACCCAAAAAGCCAGATTGCCTAAGCGTCTGGCTTTTTAATTTTCCGTACTGGTGTCATTATTATTGCCTACTCCTTCTTGCACTCCATCGGGGAAAATTTATGTCGTTAACGTCCCTTGAGCATCTCGGTGAGCTGCCCGCCGAGCAGTGGGATGCGCTGGTTCCTGCCGGGCAACCTTTCCTGCGACACGCATTTCTGACCGCGCTGGAAGACAGCGGCACCTTCGGGCCAAGATCGGGCTGGAAGAGCCAGCATCTCTTATGGCAGGAAAACGGTAAGACGCTGGCCGCGGTTCCGGGGTATCGTAAATCAAACTCTTCGGGTGAATACGTTTTCGACCATGCCTGGGCCGACGCCTGCTATCGTGCAAGAATCCCCTATTATCCCAAATGGCTCGGTGCGGCGCCTTTTAGCCCGGTCGGCGGACGTCGACTGCTGGGCGCACACGATGCAGCCCAGAAGCTGTTGCGCGCCGTTCCCAATTTTCTGGAACAGCATGATTTCTCCGGCGCACACATCAATTTTACCGACCCGCGAGATAATGAGCTGATGGCCGGCGAGTCCGAATGGTTGCACCGCCTTGGCTGCCAGTATCATTGGCACAACCGCGGCTATCGTGATTTTCAGGATTTCCTCGACACGCTGACCTCACGTAAACGCAAGCAGATGCGCAAGGAGCGCGAGCAGGTTACGGCGCAGGGCTTTGAATTTAGCTGGCTGAAGGGGGCAGAGGTCACAGAAGCGCAGTGGGACTTTATTTACGCCTGCTATGCCAACACTTATCACGTGCGCGGGCAATCGCCTTACCTCAGGCGCGATTTCTTCAGTCTGCTGGCCGAGCGTATGCCAGAGGATATCCGCGTGGTATTGGCCACGCAGGGCGGCCAGACGGTAGCGATGGCTTTCAGTCTGGTCAGCGGCGACACTTTCTATGGCCGATACTGGGGTTGCCTGGTGGAATTTGACCGGCTGCACTTTGAGACCTGCTTCTATCAGGGCATGGACTACGCGATTGCCAACGGGCTGGCGCGTTTCGATGCGGGGGCGCAAGGTGAGCACAAGCTTATTCGCGGATTTGAACCGGTGCTGACGCACTCCTGGCACTATTTACGCCATCCCGGACTGCGCGACGCGGTTGAAGAGTATCTTGGCCAAGAGCGGGAAGGCGTGCGCGCCTGGGCCATTGAAGCACGAGACGCGCTGCCTTATCGTCAGCCACAGCCTTAGGCGATTAGTGGCCGACAAAACCGCCGGTTTGATGCTGCCACAGGCGTGCATAAAGACCGTTCTGCGCCAACAGTTCACCGTGGCTGCCAATCTCGACAATCTGCCCTTTATCCAGCACCACCAGGCGGTCCATCTTGGCAATGGTCGACAGCCGGTGGGCAATAGCAATCACCGTCTTGTGGGTCATCAGCGTTTCCAGACTCTCTTGAATAGCCGCCTCGACTTCGGAGTCGAGCGCCGACGTCGCTTCGTCCATGATAAGAATCGGCGCATTCTTCAGCAGTACGCGAGCGATGGCGATACGCTGACGCTGTCCGCCAGAAAGTTTCACCCCACGCTCACCGACGTGCGCGTCCAGTCCCGTTCTGCCCTGCGGGTCAGAAAGCTGCGGGATAAACTCATCGGCACGCGCCTGACGAATGGCTCGGTTAAGCTCCTCGTCGCTGGCGTTAGGGCGACCATACAACAGGTTATCGCGAATAGAACGGTGCAATAGCGAGGTGTCCTGCGTAATCATCCCGATTTGCGCACGCAGGCTCTCCTGCGTAACTTCGGCGATGTCCTGTTGATCGATAAGTATCCTGCCACCATCAAGGTCATAAAGTCGGAGCAACAGGTTAACCAGCGTCGATTTGCCGGCGCCGGACGGTCCAATCAGCCCAATTTTCTCGCCCGGACGAATGGCTAAATCCAGTCCGGTGATGACGCTGCGTTCTTTGCCGTAGTTGAAGGTTACGTGGTCAAAGTGAATCGCACCGTGGTTGACCTTAAGCCTTGGTGCCTGCGGCTTATCGGTCACGGCAATCGGCTGGGCGATAGTTTGCAGGCCGTCCTGCACCATGCCGATATTCTCGAAAATGCCGTTCACCACCCACATAATCCAGCCCGACATATTGACGATACGGATAACCAAACCGGTCGCCAGCGCAATGGCCCCGACGCTAATCAGCGATTGGGTCCACAGCCACAGCGCAAGGCCGGTGGTGCCGACAATCAGTAGGCCATTAAGGGTGGTTATCGCTACGTCCATGCTGGTCACCAGACGGCTTGCCAGCTGGGTTTTCTCGGTCTGCTCGCTGATGGCTTCGCGGGCGTATTCCTGCTCGAGATCGGTATGAGCAAACAGTTTGAGCGTCGTGATATTGGTATAACCGTCAACGATGGTCCCCATCAACTTGGAACGCGCCTCGGAGGAAACCACCGACCGCGCCTTGACGCGAGGAACGAAGAACCACAGGCACAGGCTGTAGAGCACAATCCAGGCAATGAGTGGGATCATCAGATGCCAGTCGGCTTCGGCAAACAGCACCAGCGCACTGACGGCATAAATAACCACGTGCCAGATGGCATCCACCGCCTGCACCGCAGAATCCCGCAGCGAGTTGCCGGTTTGCATAATGCGTTGTGCGATACGTCCGGCAAAATCATTCTGGAAGAAGTTCAGGCTCTGCCGCAGCACGTAATTATGGTTCTGCCAGCGGATCAGGCTGGTCATGCCCGGACTGATGGTCTGGTGCACCAGCAGGTCATGCAGTCCGATAAAAATGGGCCGCATGATGAGGGCCACTGCCGCCATCCACAGCAGTTCCCCGGCGTGCACGCTGAAGAAACTACCGGCCGGCGTGGAACGGGTCAGGTCGATAATCGTGCTGAGGTAACTGAACAACGATACCTCGATCAGTGACCCAATCAGGCCAACGATCAGCAGTGCGATAAAGCTGGGCCAAACCTGACGCAGATAATAAAAGTAAAAGGGCCAAACCTGGTTGGGTGCCGCCGCATTAGGCGGAGCTTTAAAAACATCAATCAACCGTTCAAAACGACGGAACAACATACACGCCTCTCATATCCTGGAGTAATAAAATCTAGCTATAGAATTTAGCTTTGGAATGGGTAGTCGAGGGCTGTATCGCCTCGGTCCAATAATGAAATTGCTATAAAAACAAAGCTTAGTGCATTTTGTGGAATGTTTGCGGGCAGAGTTGTCTGCAACATTCGATACCTTAAGGCGTGAGGCTAAAGGTCTGTCTATCAAAAAGTGCGCCGGTCATCACGCAAACTCACGGAGTATGGTATAAAAAGCGCTCAGCTTTTTAACGGCATTAACCACATGAAAAACAATAGTATTTACACGCCTGCGCAGCCGGTTGCGGCGCAGAAGCGCGTGCTCGGCTGGCGCGATCTGTTCTCGCTCTGGTTTTCACTCGGGATGGGTCTCATGGTTTTGCAGGCCGGTGCGATTCTCGCCCCTGGCCTGGGTATGGCGGGTTCGCTGCTGGCTATTTTTACCGGCACGCTGGTCGGCGTGATTTTGCTTGCGCTGGTCGGTGTGATTGGTGGACAAACCGGCCTTTCATCAATGTCTTCCCTGAGCCTGAGCCTCGGGAAAAGAGGCATCGCCCTGCCGGCACTGTTTAATATCTTGCAGCTTATTGGTTGGGGCGCTTTTGAAATTATCGTCATGCGTGACGCCGCGAGCTTGCTTGCCAAACAGGCCTGGGGGCCGCAAAGCCTGTGGGCAAATCCGACGCTGTGGACGTGGGTTTTCGGCTTCCTCGCCACGCTGCTAGCCGTGTGCGGGCCGTTGGCGTTCATTCGCGTCGTGCTGCGCCGCTGGGGCATCTGGCTGCTGATTGCCAGCTGCGCATGGCTGAGCGTAAACCTCATCCAGCATACGTCGCTCACCGCACTGTGGCATAAGGCTGGAGACGGCAGCATGCCGTTTGCGTTGGCCTGCGATATTGTCGTGTCGATGGCGCTGTCCTGGCTACCGCTGGTGTCTGACTACACCCGTTTTGGCAAAACCTCACGCCAGAACTTCCTTGGCACCGCCTGCGGCTTCTTCCTGGGCAGTCTGTGGATGATGGCGCTGGGCGCGGCCTACACGCTGGCCTTCGTCAGCTCTCAGGACAGCAATGCGCTGCTGCTGGCATTGTCGGGGGTCGCGCTGGGTATTCCGCTGCTGCTCATCCTGATCGACGAGCACGAGAATACCTTTGCCGACATTCACTCAGCCGCGCTCTCGACCGGCACACTACTGCCGATAAACATCGGCAAGCTGAGCTGGGCTATCGGCCTGATTTGTACGCTGATTGCCTGGGGGGTTCCACTTGACCGCTACGAGAATTTCCTGCTGCTGATTGGGTCAGTGTTTGCGCCGTTGTTTGGCGTCGTGCTGATGGACTACTTCGTGCTTCGCCGTCGTGAGCCGTCTACCCGCAGTCTGGACGGGCGCGCGCTGGCCGCCTGGATCCTTGGTATTGCGACTTATCATCTGATAGCACAGTTTTACCCTAACCTGGGTGCGACGCTGCCGTCGCTGCTGATTGCGGCGCTGTTCTGCTGGTTGTTCAGCAAGCGTCGCTGAGGGAACTTAACGTTTGCAGCGCCGACTTTTGCGCATTGGCGACGTGATGGCGTGCGGCATTCTCTGCCGCATCACCGTCACGCGCCTTGATAGCCTGAAAGACCGCGTCTATCTCGCGCAGACTCTCGGGCAAGCGGTCTCGTTGCAGCAGTGAGGTGGCACGGAGCAGATTGACTCGCGAATGCAGCGTGGTCAGCGACTCCGTCACCAGCTCGTTGCCACAGTGCGCCAACATAATGCCATAAACCGCATTTTTGGCCTGTAGCACTGTGGCCCTGTCTTCACTAAGACTCACCTTGCGTAATTGCGCTATCGCAGCGGCTAACGCCAGGATGTCTGCTTCACTGGCCGACTGAGAAAATTCGCGGGCAATAAAGCCCTCGAGCAGGCCGCGCATGGCGTACAGATCGGCGGCCTCTTTTAACGACAGGCTGGCCACGATCGGGCCTTTGTGTGGCAGGATATTCACCAGTTTTTCGGCTTCGAGTTTTCGTAATGCTTCACGAATCGAGGTGCGACTGACCCCGAGCTTCTCACAAAGCTCGCGCTCGACAAGCCGTTCTCCCGGCGCAAAATGCCCGTTCACGATCGCCTGCCGTAATACATTTTCTACCTGAAAACGCAGCGTTTCGGCTCGCACCAGGCCAATTTCAGAAGACATCATGGAGTTCCAGTCCAACGCAACGCGTGCTTAACGCAGCGCCGAGTAGTCAGTCGGTGACAAGAAATGGTTTTCGATTCGCTCAACGATCGGCTGTTCTGCCTCGGTGGCGAGACGTTTAGCTAACCACTCCTGATCGGACTGGAAGGCGTTCCACTTCTGCTCACGCTCGGCCAGACTTTCCCATTGCAGCATGTAGGTCAGCGCATGGTTGCTTGTACCGACAACCGTGGTCCAGAAACCAATTTGTTTGATGCCGTATTTATCAAAAAATGCCAGCGTGATGTTTCTAAAACGGTCATGCAACGCCGGCAAGCGACCTGGCGCACAGTGGTAAATCCGCATCTCTACGATCATGTTTTTTCTCCTGAATGAGTGAGCCTGAGGTCGGCCCTTCGACCTCCTAATATATACACCAGGAAAGACCCGCTTTCGCTGCAAAATAGTGTCAAAGTGCGTTGGCAGCCAATATCTCTTGCCTCGATGTAGCGAAATACGGTTTATTTAAACCCTCGTTTTAATCACAGCGGCAATGACAATTAAGGAAATCAGCATGCGTATTCTGGTAGTGGGAGCCGGGGCAACGGGAGGATTTTTCGGCGGACGTCTGGCACAGGCAGGCAGAGACGTGACGTTTCTGGTGCGCGAGAAGCGTGGGGAAACGCTGAAAAAAAGCGGGCTGAACATTCATACCCCTCAGGGTATTACCTGCGTACAACCCAAGCTGGTGCTGGCCTCAGAGCTGAAAGACACCTTTGACGTGGTTATCCTGACGGTGAAAGGTTTTTCCCTTGAGGCGGTCATGGAGGAGTTCGCTCCGGCCGTCGGCGAGCAGACGCTGATTTTACCGGTGCTGAACGGCATGCATCATCTGGAAAAGATTCAGCAAAGATTCGGAAAGCATAGGGCAATCGGTGGACTTTGCAGAATCAACGCCACTCTGGATGCCGAAGGTCAGGTACACCAGATGACAGCGCTCGACGAGCTCATCTATGGCGAAGTTGACGGTGAACGTTCAGAACGCATTGTGAAGCTGGATGACCTATTACAAAACGCCGGGTTTACGGCGCGGCTATCGCGCCATATTGTCAGCGAGATGTGGGAAAAATGGCTGTTCCTGGCAAGCGTGGGCGGTATTACCTGCCTGATGCGCGGCAATATGGGGCAAGTCAGCCGTGCGGCGGGAGGACCGGCGTTTATTTCGGCGTTCGTCGAGGAGGTGGTCGCTATCGTGGTCGCAGGCGGTTACCGGGAACGCCCGCACGTTAAGCTAAATACTATCAAAGAGTTGACTAATGAAAACTCGACACAGACGACCTCGATGTACCGCGATATGACTCAGGGTCTGCCGGTTGAGGCCGAACAAATCCTCGGTTCTCTGGTCTCGATCGCTGAAAAAGCCGGATTAAACACGCCACTGGTCAACGCCGCCTATACGCATATGTCTGTTTATCAGGAAAATATCAGGAAATAACCAACCGGGAGGGGAAGTGACGTGGAATACACGCCCCCTCGAAAAGGGGGCGTGTAAGAACGAAGAGATTAGGAGGTGAATTCTTCCTGCTCTGCCTCTTCTTCCTGCACGTGAACCACAGGCTGAACGACAACGGCAGGTTTAACCGCTTCGATTTCCAACTGCAGAACGCGACTGGTGCGATCCATTTCACGCTTCGCCAACTCAACGTTACCGTTCAGCTTCTGGCCGTAAGAAGGGATCATCTCTTTAAGCTTGCTCTGCCATTCTGACGTCGCCACTTTGTCTTTAAAGACACGCTCCATCAGCTCAAGCATGATTGGCGCAGCGGTAGAAGCACCCGGTGAAGCGCCAAGCAGTGCGGCAATCGAGCCGTCCTGCGAGGTGACAACTTCAGTACCGAGGCGCAGTACACCGCCCTGCTTGCCATCTTTCTCGATAATCTGCACCCGTTGACCGGCAACCACGAGACGCCAGTCCTGTTTTTTGGCATCCGGGAAATACTCTTTCAGCGCAGCCAGACGCTGTTCTTCGGTCAGCATCACCTGATTAATCAGGTATTTGACCAGATCAAAGTTGTCGAGGCCAACGCGCACCATCGGGAAGATGTTGTGCAGGTTAACGGTGCCAAACAGATCCCAGAGCGAGCCATTTTTCAGGAACTTGCTCGAGAAGGTGGCGAAAGGTCCGAACAGCAAGACTTTTTTGCCGTCGAGCACGCGGGTATCCAGGTGCGGCACCGACATTGGCGGTGCGCCCACGGACGCCTTGCCGTAAACCTTGGCCTGATGGCGTTTAACGATTTCTGGGTTATCGGTCACCAGGAACTCGCCGCCGACCGGGAAGCCGCCGTAGCGTGAAGCCTCTGGAATACCTGATTTTTGCAGCAGCGTCAGGGACGCACCACCGGCACCGATAAAGATAAAGCGGGTTGTTACGCTGTGTTCGCGGCCACCTTTCTTTGAGAAGGTCACGGTCCAGGTTTTATCCGCATTACGTTTAATGTTCTTAACTTCATGGCCGAGATTCAGGCTGAAGTTTGGTTTTTTACGCAGAGATTCAACCAACTGATGGGTGATTGCGCCAAAGTTGACGTCGGTGCCGCTTTCGATGCGGGTCGCCGCCACTTTCTCTTTAGGGTCGCGGCCTTCCAGCACCAGCGGGATCCATTTTTCGATCTGTGCGCGGTCTTCCGAGAATTCCATGCCGCGGAACAGCGTGCTGGTTTGCAGCGCCGCATGGCGTTTACGCAGGAATTCGACGTTTTTCTCGCCCCAGACGAAGCTCATGTGCGGCACGCTGGTGATGAACGAGCGGGGTTCACCGAGCACTTTCTTCTCGACCTGATAGGACCAGAACTGTCGAGAAATCTGGAAGGCCTCGTTAATCTCAACCGCCTTGGCGATTTCAACCGAACCGTCGGCTTTCTCAGGGGTATAGTTCATCTCGGCCAGCGCCGAGTGGCCTGTACCGGCGTTATTCCATCCGTTGGAACTTTCGTCAGCCACGCTGTCCAGTCGCTCATACATATTAATCGACCAGTCAGGCTCCAGTTCCTGGAGATACGTGCCTAAGGTCGCGCTCATAATTCCGCCACCGATCAGCACAACATCAACGATTTTATTTTCCGCCGCTGCCGCGTGTTTAGACAGCGCCATCAGGCCCATGCCTAGAGCACTGGATAGTCGATTTTTCATGATTCACTTCTCACTTTTAGCTAAAGCAGGTGAAAAACCCAACGTTCCTTGTGACCAAGGCGGCTTCGTCTCTTCTCAATACCGGGAGTATTCAAAAGCGGCCAGTGTTTTCCACACTAATCTAGTGGTTATTTTTAACAAAAAATACCAATCCACGTAACTAACATAACATTTTTGCCACTTACGCGATAATAAATTTAATAATTCAAATATTATGATAATGGCATAGTTATGGGAAAAAATTAACCAGTTATTCACGTAAAACGTTTCCGAAAACAGGACAAAAATCCGCAATAAGTTGAATTAAAAGACGAAATAAAAAAGGTGATTTTGGCGATTAAAATGTGAACATTAGTAAGAATTAAAAAAGTGCGGTGATTAAAAACCGCACAGAATGATTAAGCAACGGGGGACTGAATGCCCCAGTTGCAATTTACACCGATAAATCAAGCGTGAAGCATGTCTTTCTTGATAGCGTCAACCGCACGCAGAGAAAGTGCCACCATACTCAAGGTTGAGTTGACCGTGCCCGCAGACGCCATCGCGCCGCCCGAAGCGATAAACAAATTTCGGTGGTCATGGGTCCGCATCCAACCGTCTACGACCGAATCTTTCGGGTCATGGCCCATGATAGTGCCGCCCATAATGTGGTTGTTTGGGTTGAAATAAGGCGTGGACTCAATTTCTGTCGCGCCAAACAGCTCGGCAATCTGTTGCAGGTGTTGGCGAGAGCTTGGTTCAGCGCGGCGCACATAGTCACCCACGTCATAGGTAATATGCGGATACGGGATCCCCAGCCCATCTTTTTTGGTGGTGCTAAGGCGCAGGCGGTTATCCGGGTTGGCCAAAATATCGTGGTTCACATAGATATCCATACCGCAGGCCGCACGGCGGCGAATTTCTTCGTCCAGCTTTTTACCCACCAGCCCCATTTGTAGAGCCTTGACCCCCGCCTTATGGTTCTGTGAGGTGTTGTTCATGCCGATCTGAATAGCGGAACGATCGCGACGGAAATCACCGTCGCGGAAGTTGGTAATCGAGCTCATCTGCACGGAACCGCCGCCGGTCCAGATAGGTTCTGCCGCCTGGAAGCTCATCAAAATGCCCGGATGGTCCATCATATTGCGACCGACATGGCCCGAGCTGTTGGCAATGCCGTTCGGGTTACGATCGTTGGCAGCCAGCAGCAGCAGCTTGGGCGACTCGATACCATTGCCCGCCAGCACGAAGGTTTTGCCGGTCACACGGGTCGACTTCTTGTCCGGATCGTAGAAATTAACCGCCACAATCTCGTTGGAGGTGTTGGTTTCCATGCTGTAAACAACCGCATTAGAGATAATTTTAGCGCCATATTCTTCTGCTTTTACAATGGCATGGATACCGTTAAACATTGCGCCAATGGGGCATATCGGCATGCAGTTGTTGTTGCCGCAGCACTGAGGGCGTCCGTTGTAAGGGCGGCTGTTACGCGCCTGAGGGACCGGCGTATTTTCGTAACCCGCCTTGGCGACCACCTCGGTGAACCGGCGGTCAGCGGGTCCATAAGGCATCGGTTCCATCGGGAATGGCTGCTTACGCGGCGCAACGTATTTCAGCGTGGTGTCATTCGGCCCGTTGACCCCCATCGCCACCTCCGCGCGGTAGTAATAATCCTCTAGCTCGTCATAGGTCACCGCCCAGTCGCGGCCTACGCCATAGGTGCTGTACAACTGGAGGTCATGCGGCAGAAAACGCCAGGTCGAGGCGGCCCAGTGCCAGGTGGTACCGCCAACGCCGCGCACCACCCCCTGACGGTAGGCAGAGGCGTCTGGACCATCAACCTGCGGGTACTCGTTGTAAGGGTGTAGCTGTGGATGAACCGCCCAAGGCGATGCCGGATAAGGCGTCGCATAATCAGACTCGGATTTATTCACCGGCGGCATATTACGCCAATTTTCAACGACCTGAGCACGCTCCCAACGCGGCCCTGCCTCCAGCACCAGTACCGATAATCCGGCCTGTGCCAATTCTTGCGCCACGAAACCACCGCAAATCCCGGCGCCAATCACGACGACGTCTGCACTCAATTCATTAGACATTTTTAACCTCTAAAATTTTTGTAGGCGCCCTGCTGCGCGCGATAATCATTCGATACACGTCGCGCTTAGCGGCGTTTGCGGCGCAGACGCCACACGGCGAGCAGCACAACCAAAATCACGACAATCACACCACCCGCAAGGGTTGCTGGACCGGCCACGCGTGCAATGAGCGGCGTCGCTCCACCTTGACGAATAGTTTTCACGTCCTCTTCGGTCACGGACAGCTGCGGATTGCCATACTGCTTGAACAGATAATTACTTAGCGTCGCGACCTGCTTGTCACTGAGCGCCTGCACGTCCGAATACGGGCCGAATGCTGGCATCAGTACGGATTTCCCGTTGACCGTGCGCTGTACGCCAAACAGGATGGTCGATACCAGATTGTCCGGTGAGTCGCCGCCCAGCGTGGTGTTGTGCACCAGCGAAGGATAGAAACCGTCATGCGTGCCTTTACCGTCCGGCTGATGACAGCTGGAACAGCTGGCGTCGTACAGGGTTTGTCCCGAAGCCTCGGCAGAAAGGAACTTGGAGATCGGATGAATGCCTCGCGTCGCGGTGTCAGAGTTGGAACCGGTACCAAATTCCGACGCTGCTTGGGTCTGTGACGGGTCACGAACCGGAGGCAGGGTGCGCAGGTAAGCAATGATCGCTTTGATATCATCGTCATGCAGATATTGCAGGCTGTTGGTCACCGCTTCGGCCATAGGCCCGGCAGCCTGAGCCTTGCCGTTGACGTGCCCAGTTTGCAGATACTGCGCCAGATCTTTATCGCTCCAGCCACCGAGGCCACTCACCGCATCGCTGGTCAGATTTGGCGCATGCCAGCTGCCCAGCATGGCACCGGTGTACAGTGCATTTCCGCTCTGAAGCGCCATCAGCGCATTGCGCGGGGTGTGGCATTCGCTACAGTGCTCGACGTTATCGACCAGGTATTTTCCGCGATTCCAGGTGGCATCCTCAGACTCCACAGGGGTAAACGGCTTGTTGTGCAGGAACAGCAGATTCCATCCCGCCATGGAGAAACGCAGGTTGAATGGGAAACTCAGCTTGGTCTGCTGCGGCTTTTCATCAATCGGTTTTACGCCATGTATAAAGTAGGCATAAAGCGCGTGGATATCGGCATCGGTCAAGCCAGCGTAGGACGGATAAGGCATCGCCGGGTAAAGATGACTCCCGTCTGCGCGAATCCCCTGACGCACGGCATCGGAAAATTGCTTTTCCGTATAGTTTCCAATACCGAACCCTTTTGAGGGCGTAATATTGGACGAATAAATGATCCCCATCGGCGAGTGAATCGCGTAACCACCCGCAAACACTTTCTTACTGCTGGGATCGGTATGGCAGGCCGCGCAGTCGGCGGCAATCGCCAAATATTGACCACGAGCGATGAGGTCAGCGCCGGTCTGGTGGTCGGAAGGCGCGGCCAACGGCAGACTTTCTGCGGCGTGCGACACCGCTGACCCCATTAGGGCCGCTGCGGCAATGCCCGCAAAATAGAAGGCTCGCCTGAACGGCATTTTTCGGGTTAGTGAGTAATTTGTTGGCAAGGACCTGCTCTCCATAATCTTTTCATTTTATAAATACGCGCGCTGAATTTTGGCCATAGAAAGCCGCGGGCTTTTTCCGGGAGAAAAAACCTTCAGACGTGAAAATGACGTTTATCGTTATCTCGTGCTGCCGGAGAATTAACGCCGGTCAAACAAACCTGCTCAGGCTAGCGCCTGGGGTTTTAGAACGTCAGCAGTCGATCAACCGGAGGCGGATTCGCCACCCAATAGTCAGGGCCGTTGTGAGCATAGGTCGGAATAACCATGCCATCGCGGGGGATCTGATACATTAGCGCCTGCTGATAACCATAGACCGTAGCGTGATATCCGGGCTCGATAACCCCGCTGTACCAGGCCTTGATAATTGTCATCATAGGATCATGCAAAGGCTGTTGTTTTAATTTTTCGTCCAGCGTTTCCACATCGGGAATATTATTTTGCTTCACGAATTCACTGAGCTGTTTTACCTCACCGGCGAATTGGGTATTTTTCTGGCAAAGTGCGGAATAAAGACGCTCGCCCAGCTGAATATCCAGACTATTATGTCCTGTGAGTAAACGCGACAAACGAATAAAGCCATCGAAATCGGCAGAATCGTTATTTGAGTTGGCCGCTAATGCCGGGGTGGAGGTTAATCCGCCGGAGACTAAAGCAAAGCTGGCGATTAATGTGCCGGAACGGGAAATTAAATTTCGTCGTGAACGACCGTTGCTGCTCAGTTCAGAGTTATCCTCTGAATTATTGTTTTTTTTCACATTGTTCCCTAAAGCAAAACCCTGTTTGCATGACATTGAATAGGAAAAAATTAAACGCACGATGGGTGTGTGGGTTGATGCAGAACGCATGCCCGGATTCATCATAGGGGGATTTGTGATGGGAGTCACAGTTATCGGCTCATTATTACGGCGTTAAATGTAACAAAATCATGATTATATGTAACAAACTTCATTGAATTGTTTAAACAAATTCATAACAATAATTTTACATACATTATTTATCGGATAATTTATTTTTTGAAATTACGTTCTAATAAAAATAATCTTAGGTATTATTTTTAGTACCCCTAACGGCATTCAAATATCGAACCAATAGGTTCATTACATTGTTGATGATTATTTTTTTCACATCCATTTTCATATCATGAAATATTATTTAATAACTCGACGCCCTGCTGCTGAATATCTCGCTCGGGAGCTCGACCAATTAACATAAAGTTGTACCCCTCGCGACGCCAATACACCACGTTCATCCCCAGACGTTTTTCCGCGATCTGCGCCTGAGCGCCCGCGCGGGAGCTTGGCGTTATGCATAACGCGAGTGGACCATATTTCTCGTCCAACCAGGAAATTTGCGCAATGTTGTAGTCGTCATAACGCAGGATGCGGGCATTTTTAAGCTGTGCTCCGGTTATCTTTAACTGGGGCGTCTTCAAAGCAATGCCCACCTCTTTCGCTACGCGGTTCAACTCCTGCTGTTGCAGGGCGGGAGAGTCCGAGACGTCGGCCAGCGTATCGGCGGTGTAGAGCGACATATATTGAGCAACCCGATCGCGCCAGCTCTGGTCAGCAGAGTCAGGGTCGGGGGAAAGAACGAAACGCCCCACTCCTGCGCCAATCATCAGGAAACTCAGCGCGGCCGCCAGCAGGCTGCGGCGGCTTAAGCCAACCTTGGTCGCTTCCGCCGTCGGAATATACGCCAGTTTGTCGAGCCGGCTCTGCATCTCGGCGACGGGAGCCTGGTCCAGCATTGGCGAGAAAGCTGCGCCAAAATCGAACTGGGTCTGCTCAAGCTGGGACAAGCGGGTAGACAAAGCCTCATCATGCTGCAAACGTTTTTCGAGGGCGCGTCGCTGGTCGCCCTTTAGCTCGTTGTCTAAATAGGCCACCAGCAGCGTGTCGTCATTAGAAAAAAGAGAAAGATTATCGGTCATGATGTTCTCCCCCGGTGAGAAGCCGCCGCCGATTTTCCTGCCAGCGTCAGTCGGGCACTGGCGAGGCGGCTCATGATGGTCCCGACAGGCACGTCGAGCGTTTGCGCAGCTTCCTGATAAGTAAAGCCTTCAACATAAACCAAAAACACCGCATTACGCTGCGCTTCGGGCAGCTGATTGACGCGCTGCATTACCTGATTGGCCTGGCGCTGATTGTCGAACTCGACGGGGGTGGCATTGAGTTCGTCAATATCAACGAAGCCTTGACCGCGTCTGACTTGCTGCGCACGGACTTCGTTGATCCAGATTGAATGCAAAATGGAGAAAAACCAGCGATCGATCGGCGAACCTTCTTTAATCTGCTGGGCACGTTCAAGCGCACGCACGCAGGTAGCCTGCACAAGGTCATCTGCAACGTCACGTTTTTTTGACAACACCATGGCGTAACGCCATAAACGCGCCAGACAAAGACTCAGCTCATTACGCAGATTAGGGGAGGTAATTTTATCCGCCTTAGTTTTTTGCCATTAAATCATCAGGATTCAGGTCGTGCTTTAATCATATAGGCTTCCTCGAAATATTCCTGAATATTGGTACAGCGACCGTCGAGAGCGACCTCTTATTGATAATAGCAGGGCAATGCGTTGCTTCAGGGGGCCTCTTTGTCTGTCGAAGAGAGCATTCGCCGTAACGTCCCGTCACGCAGCACGTAATGATGAAATAACGCGGCAAGAGCGTGTAAACCGGCCAGCACGATCAGCGCCCAGGCAACATTATTGTGCAGCATGCCGAAGGTACGTCGCAGCGACGAGTCGATACCAAAAACGTCAGGGATAGGAAATACCGAGAAGAAGTAAAAAGGCTCGCCCTGCGCCCAGCGAAAGAGAAAACCGAGGCTAATTTGCGCCAGCAGGAGGGCGTAGAGCGCCCAATGCGTGAGCTTAGATAACAGCAACATCGCAGTCGGCATCGGAATAGCGTCGAGTCGGGCAGGATGCGTTATCCGCCACAGCAGACGCCAGACTATCACCATCGCCAGCAGAATACCGGTTGAGATATGCAGCGACTGCAACGCTTTTCGCAGCGGTGTGCCTCGCTCAAGGACCTCCCAGATATGGGCGCTGGCAAAAAGAAAAATCACCATCCAGGCGGTCAGCCAGTGCAGCAATAGGGTCAGATGGTCATAGCGTTTACGCGAAGGAGAAAGAGGGTTATTTTTCATAGTCGTGCCCCAGATGTTCGATATCGGAGTAAACACCCAGGCACGGAAATTTATTCGCTCATTTTTAAATTATTTTTTTTGATGCAGCGCGTTCCACTCATCGCGGGTGATTTCCCACAGCTCGGAGTCCATCTCACCGCCGACGTAGGCCTTTTTCTCAACCCGTAACAGCCGCATGCCGCTAGACTCGGAAATTCGTTTTGAGGCCCGATTCAGGCTGGCCTTAGGCGCACGCAGCACCTCGCGATTCAAAGTATTAAACCAGAAATCGGTGACCGCCATACTGGCCTCAGCCATGATTCCCTGCCTTTGCCATTCCGGGCGCAGCCAGAACCCGCGATTATTGTCTTCGGCATCGGTCAGGCAAATAACGCCAAGCAACTCCGAAGGCGAATCCTTGTGGCGCAGCGTCCAGAACCAGCCGGTACCGGCGGCAACCGCGGCCAGCGCCACGTTATTGACGTAATTGTGCGCGCCGTTATCGGGGAATGGCCAGGGAACGGCGGCCGCCAGATACTGCACAATTTCCCAGTGCGGAAAGACGCGCTGAATAACCGGTGCGTCTTCGGGAGACAATGGCTGGAGGATTAAACGTTCGGTGTTAAGGACAGGCACTGCCGCTGGCTGCATAAAAACTCCTTTTCATGATGAAAATCGGCGCGCCAGCGGGGGAATTTTACAGGAACATGCCGCCTGACGCCTCGATGCGTTGGCCGTTGGCCCAGCCGCTTTGCTCGCTCAACAACATGGCGACCATGCCGCCAATGTCATCGGGCTGACCGACGCGGCCAAGCGCGGTGTTTTTAGCAACATACTGATTAATTTGCTGGTTGTCACGGACTGCCCCGCCGCCAAAATCCGTCTCGATAGCACCCGGCGCAAGAATATTGACTGAGATACCGCGTGCGCCCAATTCTTTCGCCTGATAGCGCGTTAATACTTCCATACCGCCTTTCATCGTGGCGTATGCGGCAAAGCCCGGCAGACAGAAACGCGTCAGCCCCGTTGAAACGTTGAGCACGCGGCCGCCGTCGGCAATCAGCGGCAATAGCTTCTGCGTCAGGAAGAACGGAGCCTTGAGATGGATCTTCATCAGCAGATCAAATTCCTCCTCGGTGGTCTCGGCAAAAGAAGCATTGCCGCCAATCCCGGCGTTATTCACCAGAAAATCAAAATTCTCGCGCTGCCACACCTTTTCTAGCTGTGACTTTACCTGCGCCACGAAAGGATCAAAACCGTTGCTCTCAGCCACGTTGAGCTGAAGTGTCACCGCTTTCGCGCCTTTAGCCTCAATTTCACGAACCACGGATTCAGCCTCTTCACGCTGGCTGTTATAAGTGAAAATGACGTCAATACCTTGTTCTGCCAGCTTTAATACCGCATTTTTACCCAATCCACGGCTTGCGCCGGTCACTAATGCAATTTTTTTGCTCATTTTGAGACTCCAGAGTTGCGTCGTTGTGTGATAAACAGCCTATTAGACTCTGCAGAAATGATAAATGGTCTAAAATGAGTTTCACTGTCTCAATGACAACAACAATAGACGGTTTATACGGGGAAAGTGTGGATAAAATTCAATCAATGCAGGTTTTTGTCCGCGTTGCCGAGCTGAGCAATTTCACGCGCGCGGCAGAAAGTCTGGGATTACCCAAGGCCAGCGTGTCACGGCTCGTGCAACAGCTTGAAAGCAAAATGTCGACGCGGCTGCTGCATCGCTCAACCCGCCGCGTACAGCTGACGCAGGACGGACAGGTTTTTTATGAGCGCTGCAAAGAACTGCTGGCCAATATGGACGAACTGGAGTCGATGTTTCAATCCAATCCAACGACGGTCAGCGGCAAGCTGCGGGTCGATATGCCGTTGACGATGGCAACCAGGCTCGTGCTACCGCGTCTGGCAGAATTTTTGAACCGCTATCCGGCGCTCGAGATTGAGCTGAGCAGCACCGACCATCGCGTGGACGTGGTGCGAGAAGGTTTCGACTGCGTGATAAGCGTCGGCCTTCTTAAAGACTCCGGGCTCATCGCTCGTACACTGGGTCATCTCAGCGTCGTCAACTGCGCCAGCCCGGACTACCTGCAGCGCTACGGCATACCCGAACATCCCGACCAGCTCGCCCATCATGCGATGGTGAACTACGACCAGGCGCTGCGAAGCCGCAGCACCGAATTTGAATATCTCGATGGCAAAGAGCTGCGGACGGTGAAATGCGGCAGCACCATCACCGTTAACAGCACCGAGAGCTACACGGTCGCCTGCCTGTCTGGGCTGGGGATTATTCAGGTTCCTGCGACGGGAATTAAACATTATCTCGCCAGTGGTCAACTGGTCAGCATCTTGCCGCAGTTCCGCGCACCGCCGATGCCGGTCAGCCTCGTCTATCCGCATCGCCGACACCTGTCGCGCAGGGTCAAGCTGTTCATGGATTGGCTGAGTGAAATCATGCAACACTATATTGTATAAGGATTTTATGATGATAATTTCGCCCGTAACGGGCCTTAACGGGATTGGGCGGCTATACTAGACACTGGAACTTGAATAACGATAAGGACTCAGTGGATTAATGCCATTACCCCCACAAGAAGAAAATATCCAAGATGATAGCGATAAGCCGTTGATTAATATCAAGACGGGAAATAAGAAAGTCGATGCGACCCTGTCGAGCTTTTCTCGCCTGGTAAGCCATGTTCAGGGCTGGCACTGGGTAGCGCATTTGCTGCGTGCAGCCGACAGATTTAACGACCGTCTCGGCAGCCAGTTTGGCGCGGCGATTACCTACTTCTCATTTTTGTCGCTTATCCCAATACTGATGGTCTCCTTTGCCGCCGTCGGCTTTGTGCTGGCCTCAAATCCAGACCTACTGGCCGGACTGATCAACAAAATCGTCAATAGCATTAGTGACCCTAATCTGGCGAACACCCTCAAGAGCACGGTGAACACCGCTATCCAGCAAAGAACGGCGGTGGGACTGTCCGGGTTGGTCATCGCACTCTATTCAGGCATTAGCTGGATGGGCAATCTGCGTGAGGCGATCCGCGCCCAGTCTCGCGACGTGTGGGAAAGAAATCCGCAGGACCAGGAGAAGATCCACATCCGCTACCTGCGCGACTTTGTCTCGTTAACCGGACTGGTGTTGGCGCTAATCATTACGCTCTCTCTGACCTCAATTGCCGGTTCGGCACAGAAAACTATTGTCGATGCGCTTGGTCTGGGCGGCATCGACTGGCTGCGGCCGGTGATGACGGTAATTACGCTGGTCATTTCTGTCGCCGCCAATTACCTGTTATTCCTATGGATATTCTGGATACTGCCGCGCCATAAGCCGAGAAAAAAGGCCCTGCTGCGCGGTACGCTGATAGCGGCTATAGGCTTTGAGGTGATTAAGTTTGTGATGACCATGATGCTGCCGCGACTGGCAAGCTCACCTTCTGGTGCTGCCTTCGGCTCGGTGATTGGTCTGATGGCCTTTTTCTACTTCTTCGCGCGCTTGACCCTCTTTTGCGCCGCCTGGATAGCCACGGCCCGCTATAGCGACGATCCGCCGATGCCTGAGCCTAACCACGCACATAAGCCTTAACTCACCCCTTCATGCCAGACAGCGCAAAGTGTCTGGCATGAAAAACCAATATTCAACCCAAAAAGCAGTGTATTATTCTAAAACATCGCCTTTCGCATCGATAAACTTAGAACAACACACTGTCTCGCTCACTTTTCTTTCACTCTTTTACAGAATGTTACTCTGAAAATAAATCATTCAACAAACTTATGACTAGCCAGACCCGAAGTTTATGGGGGAATCTCCCAATTCCACCCTATACGCGGTTTCTGCGCTATTTGGCCCTGTTGAAACTCCCCTAACCAGTGCATAAGATGATTTTTTAATTCGAATCAATTTACTTACAAAACCAATAAGAAACACTTATGCAAGCCACCATCACTCCAGAACTTGAGGCCGACGCTGAACTCGTCAGCCAGAACTCTCGCGGCAAAGTTATCATCGCTTCCCTGATTGGTACCGCCATCGAGTTTTTTGACTTTTATATTTATGCGACGGCGGCAGTCATTGTCTTCCCGCACATTTTCTTTCCTCAGGGTGACCCTACTGCGGCAACGCTACAGTCTCTGGCGACCTTCGCCATTGCCTTCGTCGCGCGTCCCATCGGGTCGGCGCTATTCGGCCACTTCGGTGACCGAGTAGGGCGCAAAGTCACGCTGGTTGCCTCACTGCTGACCATGGGAGTCTCCACGGTCATCATTGGTCTGCTGCCAACCTACGCCACCATCGGCGTTTTCGCACCGATACTGCTGGCGCTGGCACGCTTTGGTCAGGGCCTCGGTCTTGGCGGCGAATGGGGCGGCGCGGCGCTGTTAGCCACCGAGAATGCGCCACCGAAAAAACGCGCACTCTACGGCTCATTCCCGCAGCTTGGCGCTCCAATCGGCTTCTTCTTCGCCAACGGCATGTTCCTGCTGCTGTCATGGCTGCTGAGCGAGCAACAGTTTATCGACTGGGGCTGGCGTGTGCCGTTCCTGCTTTCAGCCGTGCTGGTGCTCATTGGCCTCTACGTGCGCGTGTCGCTGCATGAAACGCCGGTGTTTGCCAAGATTGCCAAAGCGGGCAAGCAGGTCAAAGTGCCGATCGGCCGCCTGTTCAGCAAGCACCTGAAGGCGACGATTCTGGGCACCTTCATCATGGTGGCAACCTACACCCTGTTCTACATCATGACGGTGTACTCACTGGGCTACGGCACTTCGCCTAAGCCAGCGGGTCTGGGCATTGCCCGCAACGACTTCCTGCTAATGCTGATGATTGGCGTTATCGGATTTGGCGTGATGGTGCCGATTGCAGGTCAACTGGCTGACAAATTTGGCCGTCGCAAATCGATGATCTGCATTACGCTGCTGATCATCCTGTTTGCGCTGACCTTCCCGTCGGTTATCAGCGGCGGCTCTATCGGTACGGTGATGGTATTCCTGCTGTGCGGCTTTAGCGTGATGGGGCTGACCTTCGGTCCAATGGGCGCACTTCTACCGGAACTTTTCCCAACAGAAGTTCGCTATACCGGCGCATCTTTCTCCTATAATGTGTCTTCGATATTAGGCGCTTCCGTTGCACCTTATATTGCCACCTGGCTGGCAACCCATTACGGGCTGTTTTACGTTGGCGTCTATCTGGCATCCATGGCAACGCTCACGCTCATTGCCTTGCTGTTAACCAAAGAGACCGGCAACCAGTCACTGTGATTATTTCGCCTGGCGTTGGGCTTCCAATGCCGGGCTTTATCAAAGAGCCATTACAATGCGCTTGCGACCTCGCCTGCTGTTTCCCCTGCTTATTGTTCTAATAGTCATTATCGCCATCGCCTATTACGTCTGGCCACATTCCGGTAATCCCAGTGCGCTGTGGAATATCGTCAGCCAGAAGTGTGTGCCTAATCAGGAAAAAAACGGTCAGCCCGCGCCCTGCTCTCAGGTCGATGAGCAACAGGGTTACGTGGTACTCAAGGATATGGTGGGTCCTCTGCAATTTCTGCTGATGCCAACCGCCCGAATTACCGGTATTGAAAGCCCCGCGCTTCTGGAAGACAACACACCGAACTTCTTTGCCCAGGCGTGGCAGGCTCGCCACTATATGGCCGATAAATACGGCAAACCGATTGATGACAGCAACGTTTCCCTGGCGATCAATTCGCAGTATGGCCGCAGCCAGAACCAGATGCACATCCATATTTCATGCCTGCTGCCGCAGGTGAAAACCCAGCTGAGCCAGGAGGCAGGGGATATTGGCTATCGCTGGCAGCCGTTGCCGGAGAAACTGATTGGCCATACTTATCTGGCGCGTAAGGTTTCAGCGGCAGAATTGAATCAGAAAGGCGCATTCCGGCTTTTAGCAGAGGGTGTGCCGGAGGCTCGCGAGAAGATGGGACATTTCGGATTGGCCATGGTCAGCCTACAGGGCGGTGACTTCCTGCTGCTCGCCAATGAACGCAATCTGCTTCAGCTGAACAACGCATCCACCGAAGAGATCCAGGACCACAACTGTGCGGTGCTGAACCCACTACCGCAGTAGTGGGTTCAGCGAAAAAGAGAGGAAGGCCTATTTCGAGGTCTTAATCTTTTGCAGGATGGTACTGCACTGATTTGACTCGTTATCGCTTGGAGAAATCAGTGCCAGCAGCGCGGCGGCAGGCGCGACGATCGCCCCTAGCGCCACGGCCGCTGCACCGCGTGCGATCAGCGGACCCGGTTTGACACCGGCGTCAGGATTTTTGAAGGTCCCGCGCACGTACAACGGCGAGCGCAGGGTCAACACCCTTAAGCCCTTACTCTCGGGGTCAATCGAGAGATCCAGCCTTTCGGTCGCAAAGTTGGTGGTACCGCTGACGTTAATCACCGCATTTTCGGTATCGAAGACCAGCAGATTCGGCCTTGCCAGCCCGCTTTTAATATTCACGTCTGCCGCGGCGCAGTTGATAGCCACCTCGTCATCCCCAAACAGCTTGGCGACCACATAGTTACCGACGTTAAGCCCCGCAATCTCCATCAGTCCACGGCTGATAACCCCATCGTTAATCAATAGTTTCATCTCGCCGTTACTGGTCCCGAGCAGTGCAGCAACGGAATTACCGGTGCCGGTGAGCTTCGCATCACCGTTAAGCTGGCCGAGACTTTTCTTCATCGACTGAACGTTCGGCACCAGCTCTTTCAACTGAAGGCCGCGGGCGTGGATATCGACCCGTCCTTGCATCGGCGTCTTGTCACCCTCGAGCCTGACCGTCGAGTTAAGATTTCCGCCCGCCAGGCCAAAGCGCAGAGGATCGAGCAGCAGATCGCCGTCATTAAGCTTTAGATGGGTACTGAGATTGCTGAGCGGCAAAGAGCTGCCGCGTTCGATGCGCCTGGCACTAAACTTCACGTCTGCGTCCATCACACGCCAGCTTTTGGTATCGAATTTCTCAACGGGCAGAACTTTGTCGGAAGGCTGGCGCGTCGTCTCACCGCGTTTAGCCTTGTCACTGTTGGAATCTGCGCCAATCAGTGGTGCAAGATCGGCGAAACGCAGCTGATTAGAGGTTAATTCACCGTTGAGATTAGGGCGCGGCTTGCTGGCAACGTAAGTCAGCGAACCATGAATATCGCTGTCTCCAATTTTGCCGTTAAAGCCTTGATATTCGAATTTTGCGCCGTTTTTATCGTGCAAGTGCGCAATCAGGTGACCATCGGTTTCATACGGCGGTGTCTGTGGCAGCAGCACACCGGTCAACCCGTAGAGGTCTGAGAGCGTCTGTCCGGAGAACTTCAGGCGCAGGTCCAACGCACCAAGATTCATAGGGTCGGTCAGGGTTCCGGCAACTACGACACGGGTATTCCCCGAGCGCACGTCCGCCTGAAGCGGGAAACGAGCATCCGAATCCTGCAAGGCCAGCATTCCGCCAATCTTACCGCTCCCCGCCAGAGATTCACCTTTGTATTTACCGTCAACCTTCCAGCCAAAAACATAATCAGGGGTGTAGAGCTTACCCTCATCTTTGCTGTCTTTAGCACTTTTTTTGCCGGTCACCTCGTCATAGGGCAGCGGTTTACCCAGCGGATCCACAACGGCGCGGAAATCCGCTTTCAACGTCGCATCTTTGAAGTCGATTTGGCCACGGTCGAATACGATGTCATTCATATTGAACGACCATGCCGAAGGCGGCTGGTTAGGATCTTTGTTGTCGCTGTTGGCGAGATTAAAGGTCCAGTTATTTTTACCGTCAGCCAGGCGAATAAGCGACGCGTCAGGCTGCTTTAGCCAGATACGCGGAATAAGTACCTCTTTGTCGAGCAGCGCAAGAGGAGCAAGGCTGGCATCGACGCGCTGCAGATGCACCATCGGCTTGTCGCTCGGCACATCCGCTGGGTTGCCGAGCACAATATCTTCGGCATGAATGTGCGGCCAGGGTACCCAGGCACGCCATCCCCCCTCTTCCTTATGCCGCGACCAGTCCACGCCAAGGTCTCCCTGAATGGCAAAGGGGCGATTCAACTCGGCAGAAACCTTCTGATTAATCGTAGGTTTAAGGCGATTCCAGTCAAACAGCGCCACAAAGATAATGATGGCAAAGACCAGAATGACCACGAGTCCTGCCGTCCAACTCAGCGCTTTTCCAGTGCGTGTCATAGGTCGGTTCCTGTGGGTCAATTATTTGATAAGTTTCATTAAAGATAGTTGAGATTATGCTGAGGTGCACATTTCGTGCTGCCAGAGGAGCACTGCCGGGTGTAAATGCCTACCACTATATTCGTAAACTTCGAGGCATCTCGGAAAATAATAAAACAGCGTTTTAATACTATTGACTGAAGTGCCACATGCGAAGAGACTGGAACGCATACTTCTTAACCTTTGATATCACTGATGGACACCTTTATGACCAACAAAAACATCGCTGTTATTGGCGAGTGCATGATCGAACTTTCACAGAAAGGAGACGCGTTAAATCGCGGTTTTGGCGGTGATACATTGAATACCGCCGTTTATATTGCCCGCCAGGTCGACGACGCCGCGCTGAAGGTGCATTACGTGACCGCGCTAGGCACCGACAGCTTTAGCAGCGATATGCTGACGGCATGGCAGCGCGAGGGCGTCGAAACTGATTTGGTGCAACGGCTCGACAACAAGCTACCCGGCCTTTACGTCATAGAAACGGACCCGAGCGGTGAGCGCACCTTCTACTACTGGCGTAACGACGCCGCGGCACGCTACTGGCTCAATGGACCTGATTCCGAACGGCTCTGTCAGCGTCTGGCAGATTTTGACTATCTCTATCTCAGTGGTATCAGTCTGGCTATTCTCAGCGAAGAGAACCGCGCGCGCCTGATGGCGCTTCTCAAGGAATGCCGGGCGCGCGGTGGAAAAGTCATCTTTGACAATAACTACCGCCCAAGGCTGTGGGAAAATAAGGAGCAGACGCAGCGCGCCTACCTGGCAATGCTTTCCTGCACCGACATTGCGTTTCTGACGCTGGACGACGAAGACATGCTGTGGGGCGAAAAGCCGTATGAGGAAGTGATTGCGCGGACCCATGCGCTGGGCGTGAGCGAGGTGGTGGTGAAGCGCGGCGCGGACAGCTGCATCGTGTCGAATGCCAACGGTGAGCGGCATGATATCCCGGCAATTCGGCTCGAAAAAGAGAAGGTTATCGATACTACGGCGGCCGGTGATTCATTCAGCGCCGGTTACCTGGCTAAACGCCTGACGGGCGCCAGCGAAATTGAATCTGCACAGCGTGGGCACTTAACCGCCAGCACGGTCATTCAGTATCGCGGCGCAATCATTCCACTCGAGGCAATGCCTGCCTGATGCCGAATTTATATAACCTGGAATAACAGATTGATAGTCCTGTGCGCCGCCCAAACTGCACGGCGCACAGGTCCAGCATACTGTTGCCGTGAGCTTACTGCACCGTTCCCGTAGCACTGGCACCGGGGGATGTGGCTGCAGTCGTGCTGTCGGAAGTTTGGGCATCAGCCGGCGTAGCAACAGGCACCACGATGCTGTCGTAGGTTTCCTGTAGCGTTTTCACACTCAACTCATTCTCACCTTTTGGCTGAATCAACAGTAAGGAAGGATCGTGAGAAAGCTGCTGCTTCAGCTCCTGATTGAAATCAGGCAACGTCAGAGTCGATAAAAACGCCTGACGCAGTTTTTGATACTGCTCTGGCGCGATATCGACGACCGCATTTTGCTGTGAACGCAGGCGCTGACTCATTAGCACCCCGGTATCGGTGCGGGCATAAGTCGCAAACAGCTGACCCAGCTGGTCTTTCTTTTGGGCGATCAGCGCGTCAAACTCTGCCTGAGACAGGCCAGTGTCGCGCACTTTCACCAGCTCATTTGCAAGGCGCTTAAGCGCAGGCTGTATCGCGCTTTGCGGCGCTTCCAGACGGATAGCGCACTGAGCATGCTGATACTGTACGCGGCAGTCAAAACCAAGCGCCGGTTGCACCGCCCCCCCCTCTTTCTCATCACCCGGCTTTTTCAGCGCCTGCTGCAAATGCAGAAACAGCGCCTCACGCGCTAAATCGCTGCGCCAGTAGGCGTTGAGCGCCGGAGAATCTTGAATAGGCTGCCACGGCATGCTCCACATCAGCGAGAGTCTGTCCTGCGTCAGCGAAGGGTCAAACGCGGCCATTGCCTGCGGGGGCACATCAGATAGGGTTGGCAAAGTCTGAGGTGTCTGGCGGCTGCCCTTCAGCGAAGAGAAGGCGCTTTTGATTTGCTCGGCCATCGCGCGGCCGTCAACGTTGCCCACCACATACAGTGTCATCGCGTCTGGCGTGTACCACTGATGATAGAACTTGCTCAGGTCGGCCGGTTTGGCCACCTTGGCCGGCAGTAGCTCAGGGCTGTGGCCTACCAGCGTGGAACCGCTGATGCGGTAACGCCACCAGGCGTCCTGCGAGTCAGGCGGGAGAGAATCGATAGGGTCCTGCGGTGCCTGATAGGCGGCATGAACAGAATCCTGGGTAATCACCATCTTGCCACTGGTGTCGACCAACCAGTTTAGTGCCGTTTTCATCAGATCAGGACGACCATTCGGCAGGCTAAGGTTATAAGAGGTGAAATCGTAAGAGGTAATAGCCGGAGACATTGGGCGTTGATTATCAATCGCCTGCTGCCAGAAGGACTGAAGCTGGGCAGTGGTAAAACCTTCACTGCGGATTAATGCCAGGCGCGGTAGGAAGTGCGCGAAGCCTTGCTGCTGCGGATTTTCTGCCAGCGATCCGGTACGAACCAGTAATCTGAGTTCGATGCGATCGTTGGGACGCTGCGGCGTAGTTAACAATTGCCAGGTGAAGCCGTTATCCAGTTTGCCCTGTTGCCAGGCCGGATCGGGTTGTAGTGCTTCAGCCTGCACGTTGCTGCAGGCCGATGCCATCAACAACCCACCAAGGAGTAAGCGAATTCTGGTGCCCTGCATGTGAACCCCTACGTAATAACTCTACCCGTCGTATTGAATCTGCGTTTTCGGCAACTCCAATTACTGGGGTAAATCCAATTTTCTGTAATTAAATCTTGCTCTTACCCTAATTAAGAGGTGGCAAGCTCGAATGCAATAAACGAAAACGGCGAGTGTAGCACTGTCTTAGACAGCACAACTCCGCATATGTCACGGACAACAATGAAAATAATCTGGCGCTGAAGCCGGACGGACACTGAAACCCATTCGTTTTCGTGATTCGGGATGGAAAATAAATAAGAGTATATTATGAATATAATCCACCGGTTACATCAAGTAACAGCGGGATTAAAAGGGAAATTAGCGTTTAAAAGGGCCGTTTTAGCGGAAAACGGCCCCTGTTGTTAGCAACGATGGGGCAGGAAAGCCTTACACGGTCTTATCGGCAATCGCAGGTACTTTGCCGGATAACGTTGAATTCATCTGCTTTTCATCTAACTGATCGCACCACTTAGCCACCACGATGGTCGCTACGCCGTTACCAATCAGGTTGGTCAGTGCACGGGCTTCCGACATGAAGCGGTCGATACCCAGAATCAGTGCCAGACCCGCAACCGGCAGATGGCCAACCGCAGAAAGCGTCGCTGCCAGCACGATGAATCCACTGCCGGTGACGCCCGCCGCGCCTTTGGAAGACAGCAACAGTACGACCAGCAGGGTAATCTGGTGCCAGATATCCATGTGGCTGTTGGTCGCCTGAGCGATAAACACCGCCGCCATCGTCAGATAGATAGAGGTGCCGTCGAGGTTAAATGAGTAACCGGTTGGAATAACCAAACCGACCACTGACTTTTTACAGCCCAGCTTTTCCATCTTGTCGAGCATGCGCGGCAGCGCAGACTCTGACGATGAAGTCCCCAGAACAATCAGCAGCTCTTCCTTAATATAGCTGACAAACCTGAAGATATTGAAGCCGGTAAAGCGCGCAATCAGACCCAGCACCACCACCACGAACAGCACACAGGTGAGGTAGAAGCACAGAATAAGCTGGCCCAACTGCACCAGAGAACCCACGCCGTATTTACCGATGGTGAAGGCCATGGCACCAAACGCACCCAGTGGAGCAAGGCGCATGATCATGTTGATGATGCCAAAAATCACCTTCGAGAAGCTGTCGATGAAGTTGAACATCAGCTGACCTTTGTCACCCAGGTGGTGCAGCGCAAAGCCAAACAGAATAGCGAACATCAGCACCTGCAGGATATTGCCGCTGGCAAACGCGCCAATCACGCTGCCTGGAATAATATCCATCAGGAAGGGAATGATCCCCTGCGTTTGCGCCTGCTCGGCGTAAACAGCGACCGCTTTAGCATCCAGCGCAGCGGGATCGACGTTCATGCCCGCACCAGGCTGCACGATATTGACGATAATCAGCCCAAGAATCAGCGAGATGGTGCTCACAATCTCAAAATACAGCAGCGCAATCGCACCGGTGCGACCCACTGCCTTCATGCTTTCCATCCCTGCAATACCGGTAACGACAGTACAGAAAATCACCGGAGCAATAATCATTTTGATCAGTTTGACAAAGCCATCGCCCAGCGGCTTCATCTGCGCCCCCAGATCTGGATAAAAGTGTCCCAGCAATACCCCGAGGGTTATCGCGGTCAACACTTGGAAATAAAGACTCTTAAATATTGTTTTTTTCATTTTACGGCCATCCTGTAGTGAAAGTATCCCCAAAGATTTCAAGACGCTGGAACGAAACGGCCCGAAAAGCGGAGGGTACATCGCCATAGATATACAGCAGTCGAGAGAATAGCGACAGCCGGAAAATAGCACCGACATTACAGGATGGAAATAAATTGTTTCGTTTGGCAATCATTGTTGTTATAAAAGTTGAACTGAAAGGATTCAGCTAAAAAATTAAATAAATATTAATATTAAGTCAAGCCAGTAATGAAGCGGCTTTGCGGGGAGTTGAGGGGCAGTTAAACCATCGTCTCGTTGAGGAGAAATTTTGTTTCAAATTCGACCAGCGGAACGGGTGCTGAAAATAGATAGCCTTGTCCAAAAAGAATGCGATTGTTCAATAACCAACCGCGCTGCGCCTCGGTTTCCACGCCTTCAGCTTTCAGCTTTATGTTCATCGCACGCGCAATCGAGGCAACAATGTTGGCCATCGCATCATCTTCGGGCAGCGAGGCGACAAAAATGCGGTCAATCTTGATAGCGTTGATCGGGACATTGCGCAGGCGGTTGAGGTACTCAAGGCCAGAATAACCTAGCCCAAAATCATCGAGCTCGACCGAAATTCCCAATCTGCGCAGCTCGGCGAGAACAATCAACGCCTGCTCCCAGTCGGCGATACGCGCCGTTTCGGTGATTTCTAGCACCAGCTGGCCGTTGTCGATTTGGTAACGGCTGATCAGACTACGCAATTCAGGCAGGAAGTTGGCCTGCTGAATCTGTACCCCCGAGAGGCTCAGCGACAGCGGCAGCGTAATGTCACGGCGACGCCAGTCGGCCAGGATATGGCATCCAAGCTCCAGCATCTTGTAGCCAAGCTGCGCCATCACGCCAATCTCTTCAGCCACCACGATAAAATCGCTTTCCAGCCCGTAGCTGCCGTCGTTCATCTTACGGCGCAGGAATGCTTCTGCGCCCATCACCTCACCGGTAGACATATTGACCTGCGGCTGGATGAACAGCGTAAAGTCGTTCTTTTCCATTGCGTGAAGGATTTCGTTTTCCTGCAACAGGCGGCGATGAATTTTCGCGGTCAGACCGGGTTCGAAGAAAAGAATTTGGTTTTTGCCCTGCCTGTCGGCCGACAGTCTCGCGGCGCGGGCGTGGGTAAGCAGCTGGTGACCGCTAATCGCCTGCCTGCCAATATATTGGGCAATGCCAATACTGCCGGTGGGATGTAGCGTGATGCCCATTTCAGCGGTTGTCTGCGGGGTATTGATGCTCGCCATAAGTTCTCTCGCCAGCCGCATCGCCATAAAGGGACGTTCAATCTCGCTGACCATGACCGCAAATTCGTTGTAGCCCAGTCGCGCAAGCAGGCTTTGCTCGGGCAGCACCTTCAGCAGCGAGGAGATAACCGGGCAAAATGCGCCCTCCCCTTCACCCACGTTTTCTATGCAAATCAGCATGATGTGGAAATCTTTACCGGCAAGACTCCCGTTGATCCGCTGCTCGACGCGAGAAACGAACTGCTCTTCATTAGGAAAGCTCTCCCGCGTTTCCTGCATCGCTTTCAGCGCCTTATCGAGTAACTGCTGGTTGCGGTTATAGCTGCGGATCAAAATACCCAGTTCGTCGTCACGATGGCGCGGCCGCGCGGCCAACTGGTGATAGTGCACCTCACTCTCAGGCAAGGACTCCAGTTCGCGGGCGATTGAACGTAAAGGGTGGATAATCAGCCGGTTAATACACCAGCTGATGGCAATAGAGAGCACCAGCGCCAGCAGCAGATACGTGGTCAACAGCGTTGATAACGCGCTGACAAAAAACTGATACATGCGATAGGGGTCGGCCTGTAGCACCAGATAGGCGATAGGCTGCGACGTTGTGGGATTCACCGCGGGTGAATAGAGCGGTACGGAGACCTTGATAGGCAGATCAAAGCTTGCCATTACCCAGTCAGGAACCGGGCGTCCCTCGGGAAAATGCGTGCTAAGCGTGGGTATACGATTAGGCAACACAACCTCTGCGCGGTTAAGAATGCCCACCGGTCTTAGCGTATTCAGGATGTGCTGCGTTTCTTTAAGGTCGACGTTTAGAACGGATTGCGACAACGGACGAACCACCGAATGGCCGATATTTTCTAACTGCTGGGCGTAGTCGTCTCTCCTCTGCTCCACAAAGTGAAACAGCTGGATGGCGATAAAGAAGCAGATTGTAACCAGCGCCACACCTGACACTGCCGCCATCTGTTTAATCGTTAGCGAACGTCTAACCCGCAACCTTTCCCTCCTCGCCGAATCCTGAAAATGCATCCTCAGCGCATGATAACAGCTCGCGCGCGTGGGTGCAGTAATCGCGTTGGCAGGCGGTTTTGACGGATGAAAGGGGGTGTTAAGGCAAAAAATGCCGGTCAGCGAACCGACCGGCGTCATGCAGAGCGTTAGATTACCCGTGAACGGCGGTTTTTTCCTCTTCGTCCTGATCGACGGCAAAACAGGCTACCAGCCCATCGCCGTACTGCTTCAACTGGGGCTGCAGCTGAGTACATTTTCCGAAAGCACGACGACAGCGGGCGTTAAAAGCGCAGCCCGGCGGTGGATTCAGCGGGCTAGGCAGCTCGCCGGTCAGCTTTATGCGCTCACGACGATCGCCCGGATTCAGGCGTGGCGTCGCAGACAGCAGCGCCTGGGTGTAAGGGTGGCGCGGATTGTTGAACACCGCCTCCTTCGAGCCTTTCTCCACGCAGCGCCCGAGATACATCACCATCACTTCATCAGCAATGTGCTCAACCACCGAAAGGTCGTGCGAAATAAAGACGTACGACAGGCCGAGATCCTGCTGCAAATCCATCATCAGGTTTAATACCTGTGCGCGCACCGACACGTCCAGCGCGGAGACCGGTTCGTCGGCAATCACCACGTCCGGATCCAGCATCAGACCGCGAGCAATGGCAATACGCTGACGTTGACCGCCGGAAAACATGTGCGGATAACGGTCGTAATGCTCGGTTTTCAGGCCGACCTTCGCCATCATCGCCAAGGCTTTTTCACGGCGTTCGGCGCTGCTGAGCCTGGTGTTAATCAGCAGCGGTTCTTCAAGAATCTGGCCGACCTTTTTACGCGGATTCAGAGAGCCATACGGGTTCTGGAACACTATCTGAATCTTCTGGCGACGCAGCTTCTCGGCGGTGACGTCAGGCTTGAGCAGGTCTTGTCCCTGATAATACAGTTCACCGTGGGTCGGCACTTCAATCATGGTCAGCAGACGCCCGAGGGTAGATTTCCCGCAGCCTGACTCACCGACGACCGCCAACGTTTTGCCACGCTCCAGCTCAAAAGAGATGCCGTCGAGCGCCTTCACCGTGCGTTCAGGTTTGAACATGCCGCCCTTGACCGCATAGTATTTTTTCAGATCGACAGCCTTCAGCAGCGGCTGCTTTCCGGTGGTGTGATTAAGACTCATAGGTTGGTCTCCCGGCATCATCCAGCGGATAATGACATTTGGACTGACGGCCCGGTTCACCTTGCAGTGCAGGCTCTTCTTTACGGCAGCGGTCGTTGGCATACGGGCAACGTGGGTTCAGTAGACAACCGTTTGGACGGTCATACTTGCCCGGTACTACGCCCGGCAGCGACTGTAGCCGCGCCTTGTCGGTAGAAAACTCCGGCAGCGAGCGCAGCAGCGCCTGAGTGTACGGATGGCGCGGCGCACGAAAAATCTCGGACGACGGCCCGGTCTCCACCACCTGCCCGGCGTACATCACGATGATGTGATGCGCCGCTTCGGCCACCAACGCCAGGTCATGGGTGATAAGCATCAGCGCCATGTTCTCTTTCTGCTGCAGTTCGAGCAGCAGTTCGATGATCTGCGCCTGAATCGTCACGTCGAGAGCGGTGGTCGGTTCGTCGGCAATCAACAGCTTAGGCCGACAGGCGATCGCCATCGCAATCATCACACGCTGACTCATACCGCCGGAAAGTTGGTGCGGGTAGACGTCCAGACGCGACGCAGGGTCAGGAATACCCACCAGATTCAGCAGGTCGATCGTACGCTGACGGCGGGTCTTTTTATTTCCGCCCTGATGCACCTTGATGGCTTCCATAATTTGGAAACCGACGGTGTAGCAAGGGTTGAGGCTGGTCATCGGGTCCTGGAAAATCATCGCGACCTCGGAGCCCACTATCTGACGTCGCTGTTTTTCACTGATGCCCTGCAGGTTCTGACCACCAAATTCCAGCTGGTCGGCCATCACCTTGCCCGGAAAATCAATCAACCCCATCAGCGCCAGCGAACTGACCGATTTACCCGAGCCTGACTCGCCGACGATGCCGACGACTTCGCCCTGCTTCACGGTATAGCTGATGCGGTCTACTGCGCGGAATGGTGCGCCCTCATTACCAAAATGTACCGACAGCTTATTCACAGTCAGCAGCGTCTTGCCGACCGGTACTTGTTCAATCAATGTTGTTTCCATCTCGCGCCCCTTACTGCTTGAGTTTCGGGTCGAGGGCGTCACGCAGGCCATCCCCCATCAGGTTAAATGCCAGTACCGTCAGCAGAATGACCACGCCTGGGAAGGTCACCACCCACCAGGCGCTTTGCGCGAACTGCAGAACATCGGAAAGCATTGTGCCCCACTCAGGCGTCGGCGGCTGTGCGCCCATGCCCAGGAAGCCGAGCGCCGCCATGTCGAGGATGGCGTTGGAGAAACCGAGTGAGGCCTGCACGATAAGCGGGGCCAGACAGTTAGGAAGAATGTTCACAAACATCTGGCGCGCCGAACCGGCACCTGCCACGCGGGAGGCGGTCACGTAATCGCGGTTCACCTCAACCAGCACCGCCGCGCGCGTCAGACGCACATAGTGCGGCAGCGCAACGAAGGTCAGCGCCAGCGAGGCGTTGACGATCGACGGGCCAAAGATAGCGACCAGCACCAGCGCCAGCAGCAGGCTCGGCAGGGCCAGCATGATATCGACCACGCGCATGATAATGGCGTCAACCACGCCGCCGTAGTAGCCGGCAAACAGACCGAAAATCACGCCAAGGATCAGCGAAAGCACCACCACCAGGCAGCCAACCAGCAGCGAGAGGCGTGCGCCGTACATCAGACGCGTGAGGATATCGCGCCCCACGTCGTCGGTGCCGAGCAAGAACTTCCAGCTGCCACCGTCCATCCATACCGGAGGCTTCAGCAGAGCATCGCGGAACTGCTCTGCCGGACCATGCGGTGCCAGCAGGTTTGCACCGAGCGCCAGCAGCAGCATGATGACGATGTAAACCAGACCGGTAACGGCCCCTTTATTTCGTTTGAAGTAATGCCAAAACTCGCGCATTGGCGGCATAGGCGTCGGGGCGCCCGTAACCAGTTCACCGGCGACAGGTTCAGTAACTTGAGTCATTGTGCGCCTCTTATTTCTTGTGACGAATACGCGGGTTAACGATGCCGTACAGCACGTCGACCAACAGGTTAACCAGGATGATCAGCGTGGCGACCAGTAATACGCCGCCCTGAACCACCGGATAATCGCGGCGCTGCAAGGCTTCAATTAGCCAGCGGCCCACGCCCGGCCAGGAGAAGATAGTTTCGGTCAGGATCGCACCGCCAAGCAGCGTACCCACCTGCAAACCAATGACCGTCACCACCGGCAGCATCGCGTTGCGCAGCGCATGAACCACAATGACACGCATACGGCTCACGCCTTTGGCGCGCGCGGTGCGGATGTAATCCTCACCCAGCACTTCCAGCATTGAGGATCGCGTCATACGCACAATGACCGCCAGCGGAATAGTGCCGAGCACAATCGCGGGCAGAATCATGTGCATGATCGCGTCTTTGAAATCACCCGGCTCGCCCCAGATGAGGGTATCGATTAGCGCAAAACCGGTGAGTGGCTTGCTGTCATCAAGGAACACGGTATCGCTTATTCGCCCTGAAACAGGCGTGAGATTCCAGTGCACCGAGACCAGCATAACCAGCATGATCCCCCACCAGAATATCGGCATCGAATAGCCGGTAAGCGAGATGCCCACCGCCGTGTGGTCGAAGATGGAACCTCGCTTCACCGCCGCCAGCACACCCACCGGAATACCGACAATGACCGCAAAGATCATTGCACAAATGCCCAGTTCAAGGGTCGCTTCAAAGCGCGGGAGGAATTCCTGCCAGACCGGTGTATGGCTGCTCAACGACATGCCTAAATCGCCGTGTAACACGCCAACCACATAGTGGAAATACTGTTGGTAAAGAGGCTTGTCGAGACCCATTTCTGCCATTAGCTGAGCATGGCGCTCAGGTGACACACCGCGTTCACCGGCCATGATAGTAACGGGGTCGCCGGGGATGAGGTGCACGAAGGCAAAGGTCAGCAAAGTAATGCCGATAAACGTTGGGACTACTAACCCCAAACGTCGGAGTATGAACTGCAGCATATCCCGTACTCTCTGTATAAAATGCCCGGGGAACCGTAGCTCGCCGGGCTTATTGTTAACTCACATTGCTTTAACGATTTACATCTTTAAAGTTTAGTCCGCTTTGAGCGCGCCGCTTCCTGCGCGCTCAATGGGCAGTTATTTAATGTCGACGTTTTCGAAGTGATGTTTACCCAGTGGATCAACCACGTAACCGATCACTTCCTTACGCACTGGCTCGTAAACGGTTGAGTTAGCGATGATAAGCGCCGGAGCCTGGTCATGCATGATCACCTGAGCCTGTTTGTAGAGCGCGATACGCTTGTCATGGTCCGGTTCAGCACGGGCTGGCTGAATCACGTCTTCAAACGGCTTGTAGCACCATCTTGAATAGTTGGAACCGTCTTTAGCCGCCTGGCAGCTGAAGAGAGTGGCGAAGAAGTTGTCCGGATCCCCATTGTCGCCGGTCCATCCCATCATCACGGTCTGGTGTTCGCCATTTTTCGCACGCTTGAGGTATTCGCCCCACTCGTAGGTCACGATGTTGGCTTTAACGCCGATTTTCGCCCAATCAGCCTGGATCATCTCGGCCATACGACGCGCGTTCGGGTTATAAGGACGCTGAACCGGCATCGCCCACAGATCGATAGAGAAGCCGTTTGGCATACCGGCTTCTTTCAGCAGCTCTTTGGCCTTGGCAGGATCGTAAGGGTAGTCCTGAACGTCGTTGTTATAGCCCCACATGGTCGGTGGGATCAGGTTCTTGGCCGCCTGGCCTGCGCCCTGATAAACCGCATCAATAATCGCCTGCTTGTTCACGGCAATAGTCAACGCCTGACGCACTTTCACGTTATCTAACGGTTTTTTCTCGGTATTAAACGCAAGATAGCCGACGTTCAGTCCCGGTTCAGACATCAGGTTGATTGACTTGTCTTTCTTCATTGCCGCGATGTCAGCCGGGTTAGGGAATGGCATCACCTGGCACTCGTTTTTCTGCAGCTTGGCGTAGCGAACGGACGCATCTGGCGTGATGGAGAAGATCAAACGATCCAGCTTCGGCTTGGTGCCCCAGTAACCTTTGAAGGCGGTGTACAGAATGCGCGAGTCTTTCTGGTACTGCATCATCTGGAACGGACCGGTACCGATTGGGTTAAGGTCGAGCTTCTCAGGCGTACCGGCTTTCATCATGTCGTCGGCGTATTCGGAAGACAGCACTGAAGCGAAGTCCATCGCCATATCCGCGAGGAACGGAGACTCAGGATGGTTGAGCACGAACTGCACGGTATGGTCATCCACTTTGACGATTTTGTTGATCAAATCGCCCATGCCCATGCCGTCGAAGTATTCATAGTTGCCGCCCGACACTTTGTGGTACGGGTTCGCAGTATCTTTCTGGCGGTTAAAGGAGAAAAGCACGTCGTCGGCGTTAAAGTCGTGGGTTGGCTTGAAGTCTTTGCTCGACTGCCACTTTACGCCCTGACGCAGATGGAAGGTGTAGGTTTTGCCGTCCGGGCTGACGTCCCATTTTTCGGCCAGTCCTGGCTGAATTTCAGTCGTACCAATCTTGAACTCAACCAGACGGTTATAGATAGGTACGGAGCTGGCGTCATAGGTTGTACCCGAAGTGAAAAGCTGTGGGTTAAAGCCTTCTGGCGAGCCTTCAGAACAATAAACTAACGTTTTTGCCTGAACGCTGGCGGCCACGGTCAGCGCAATCAGGCCGAGGCTAAACTTCAGCAGGCCTGATTTTCCCAAGGAAATTCTCATCGCTTTTGCTCCATTTAGTAATGGTGATGTGGATGTGTGTTGTGTGTTCAGCTCAAGCCACCCTTTATTTTTTATTTACGGGTGGACAGGGTTGTCGGTTAGCTGCAGAAGTGATGTTTCAGACGTATGACAAACGTCACCAGAGATGTTTTGGGGAAACAGTTGCACCAAAAAGGGGTGCAAATAATTACCGGATTAATCCTCTGGTCAATCCTGTTCACATCAATTTCGCAACTCTCTCAGGCGTCGTCAATATAACGCCAAGGCTTTTACAAAGAGTGTGAGTAACAGCAAACAAACATAAAAAAACAGTTAATTAACATTTACAGGATTAATATTGAGTCATAAATCGATATTTCAGGACATAACACCACGCTTGTTAGCCCAACCAGCGGAAAACGCCGTATAAAAAGCTCAAAAATCCCGCGTCAAATGATGATTATATGAACGGTTATTTTATAAATTTGGGTAAACGGCAGCCGAAAATGCTGGAGACTAGTCATAAAGAGGTAATTAAGGCACGCTTATTTCACTATTGAAATAAACCTTTCGAGGGGAAAATGGGGTGTTATGCACAATTATAGTGCAGGTTAAAAATCGCGCAACAGCCCCCTCTAAAACCTAAAATAGAAAACATTTCACACCCTGCCGATTTCGGTAGGCGTGAGATGATAATAATGCGCAGCGTGATTGATGCCTGTTTCAGTCGACAGGGTCTGTTTTGGAACCGACATTTGCCCCCGCCTCAATGAATTCGCTGCTTTAATTTGCGATTTTCAATGGGGGAATTATTTTTTCGACCGAACACCGGTCCGAATCCTCCGAATCCACCCTCTCCTCATGGCACACGTGCTCATGGCTGCTAGGCTTAAGTCAGTCCTGCTTTTTGTAGGGTCTTTGTTGAATAAACAACCACACACAAAAGAAAGGAGCATGTTGTGACTTTTAAAAAAATCATCAAGCTTGCAGATCTTGCAAAAAATCAGCCGAAACAGTTCGAAAGCGACGAAACCCCATTTGTGCTGGTCCGTCAGGACGACAGCGTGCATGCGTATCAGGCAAATTGCCCGCATGCAGGTGCGCCGCTGGCAGAAGGGGCCGTGTGCGACGGCAAGCTGGTTTGCCCATGGCATAAAGCCGTGTTTAATCTTGACGACGGTAGCCTTGAACAGCCGCCCGCGCTGGAAGGCCTGACGCAGTACCCCACTAAAGTTGAACACGGCGAGGTAATGGTCGATGTGAAAGACCCCCGTCAGCATACCCGCCTGCAAGCCGGTAATAACACCGATCAAATTGTAATTCTGGGCTCGGGTGCGGCCGGCAGTGCTGCGCTGAGCGCGCTGGAAGAAAGCGGGTATCACGGCAGGATAGTCATTATCGATCGGGAAAAGTCTGCCCCTTACGACAGAACTGCACTGACCAAATTCGTGCCTGATGGCAGCATGAAGGTGGATGAGGTTCCGCCGCTGCTCGAAGACAGCGCTTTTGAACAGCGCAACGTGCAGCGGATTGTCAGTACGGTGACTCACATTGACAAGAAAAAGAAAAAGCTTCGCCTCGCCAATCAACAGCATGTTTCGTTTAAAAAGCTGCTGATTGCCACCGGTGGTGCGCCGATACGTCCCGCTCTACCGGGCGGTGAGCTGAGCGGTATTCACGTTTTACGTAATCTCCAACAGGAAAAAACGCTGCTCTGCGCCGTGGATCAACTCAAACAGTTGGTGATTATCGGCAACAGTTTTATCGGCATGGAGATGGCGGCCGCACTGCGCAAACGTGATATTGCCATCAAGGTGATTGCACCCCAACCGTTGCCGTTTGAGGCACAGTTTGGCGAGAAGATTGCCAAATACTTCCGCGCACTGCACGAACACAATGGCGTTGAATTTATTGACGGCGAGGTCGTGGGCTTTAAAGGCGATCGTCGCGTCGAAGCGGTAGAGCTTAAAGACGGTTCGAGCGTAAGAACCGACGTTGTGCTGCTGGCGACCGGCGTACAGCCCGTCACCTCGTTTATCCACGACCTGCCGCTCGACGACGACGGCAGTCTAAAGGTGGATAAATATCTGCAGGCCGCTGAGGATATTTACGCCGCAGGTGACATTGCCAGCTTCCCGATGGACGGTAAACATACCCGCATTGAACACTGGCGCGTTGCTCAACAGCAGGGCCGTACGGCCGCAATCAACATGCTCGGCGAGCGCGAAGCCTTCGATCGTGTGCCGTTCTTCTGGACACAGCATTTCGGTACCCGCTTCGAGCATTTAGGGCATCCCGACCAATGGGACAAGGTCGATATTATTGGTTCGCTTGAGGATAGGGACTTTGTCGCACTGTTCGGGCTTAAAGATAGTCTGGTTGGCGTCGTTGCCACTGGCCGCGAACGCACCACCGGCAGGCTGCTGCTCGAGATGCAGCATGATATGACGCTAAATCAGGCGCGTAAGCTGGTGAAGGAAACGCAGGAAGGCTAATCACCCTCCCCTTTCTGACGTATCTCCGGAAGGGAGAGAGAGGCTCCCGGTCGTCTCACTGATGCGAAAGAGACGTTTGCGCCACGTCGTGCAGGCATCGCCCGATGAGCATGTGCAACGGCGATTGCCTGTTAGCGTGGCGCATGACCAGGATAAGTTCACGATGAAACGTGAGCTCGTCAAGCGACACGACGCGCAGATTCGCCTTACGCTCCAGCCACAATCCTGCCAGCGGGACCAACGCCACCCCGAGCCCATTTTCGACCATTTTTACAATGGCATCGATTTCGTCGATCTCCAGCGCGACCTTCGGCTCAAGCCGCTGGCTGCGCAGAAACTGGCTCACCATACGCCCACCGAACGAGGTGCGATCGTAGCGGATAAACGGCTGTTCGCGAAGCAAGGCGATCGGATCTTCACCTTGCAGGTGCGTGGGGGCAATCAGCACGAACGGCTCGCGCGCCAACGTTTCACTGTGCAGATCTTTGGCCAGCGGGAAACCCGGTTTAATGACGATAGCCAGGTCGATATTGCCTGCATCGACCTGAGTCAAAAGATTGAATGACACACCGGGGACCAGCTTAGTTTCCAGCGCAGGCGCACTCTGATGGAGTTTGACCAGCACCTGCGGCAGCAGGCCGGTTTGAAAGGTCGAGATAGCGCCAATTTTGATAACCCCGCGAAAATCCCCGAGGCTCTCCGGTTGAGACATGCTGGCAAAGATTTCGAGGATCTGTTCAGCCATCGGCAAGATACGGCTTCCGGCGGCGTTTAACACCGCCGAACGCCCGGTTCTGTCGAATAGCGTCATACCGAGATAGTCTTCCAGACCCCGAATTTGCGCGCTTACGGCCGACTGAGTCAGGCCAATGCGCTGTCCGGCGGCGGCGAAAGTGCCGTCTTGCGTTACTGCAATGAAGGTTTTCAGTTCACGTAACATCGCCGCCTCACTCATCTGTTTTTTTAATGAATCACAACAATAATATTTGTTTTTAATTAAAAATTTTATCGTTAAGAATGGATGAACACAATATAACCTCACACCACATTTTCCCAACCTATGCGAGCTGCCACTGCAACGCACGCCGGTCGGGGAACAGGAGAATTATCAATGGCTCTGAGTCCTTTCCACCTTGCTATCCCGGTTTATGATCTCGCGACCTGTCGCGCCTTTTACGGCGAAACCTTTGGCCTCTCGGAAGGCCGTTCAAGCGCTCAGTGGGTAGACTTCGACTTTTATGGTCATCAGCTGGTTATCCACGAGCATCCAAAAACAGCGACGCAGGATTCGGCGCACACCAATCCGGTGGACGGCCACGACGTGCCGGTACCCCATTTTGGGATTGTACTGAGTTGGGAAGAGTGGGAAGCCTTGGCGGAACGCCTAAAGTCTTTTGGTACTCAGTTCGTGATTGAACCTTATGTACGCTTTAAAGGCCAGGTCGGCGAGCAGGCGACCATGTTCCTGCTGGACCCGTGCGGCAACGCACTGGAATTCAAAGCGTTCAAGGATATGAGTCAGCTGTTCGCCAAATAAGAACGCCAGAAAGCAAAAAACCCGCGAGCCAGAAGCTTGCGGGTTTTTCTAAATGTGGTCGGCGAGAGAGGATTCGAACCTCCGACCCACTGGTCCCAAACCAGTTGCGCTACCAAGCTGCGCTACTCGCCGAATTGGGCCGCATCTTACTGCTGCGGGTTCTAAGCGTCAATCCCTTTTTTTACCCAATTCGCCAACTGCTTATAAAACACACGAACCCTGTTTAAAACGGCGATTTTAACCGCTAAATTCCCTTCTTGGCCTGAGGTTCGGCACACCAGTTATTTGCCGGGTTAATCCCTCCGTCGTTCGAACGATAACCCAGGCAACCTAAAATTGAGTCAAAGAGTTCTTCGTGACGATGCGGTTTATCACTGCCCTGCTGTTGACGCAGCAAGGCAAACGCCTGCTGACTTTCGGTCTGCGACAGGAAAGCGTCAGACGCCCAAACGATTATCGGCACCCGAAACTGTTCCGGCGGCGCCATCTCACGCGGCGTACCGTGCAGATGCGAGTTCTCGCCTATAGACTCACCATGGTCAGCGGCGTAAAACACCAGCGCTTTTTTATCGCGCAGCTGATCAATCACCCGCGAGATAAAGGTATCGGTATACAACACGCTGTTATCAAAGGCGTTAATCAGCTGATCTTTACTACAGGACTGGTCCACCCCCATGCATTCAGGCGTAAAGCGGGCAAAGCTGCGCGGATAACGCTGAGAATAGAGATAGTGTGAGCCTTTGGTATGCAGCACGACGAGGTGTTTACCTTTAGGGTAGCGCTTCAGGGATTCCTGTAGTTCTCTCACCAGCAGCATGTCGTCTACCGGCTTGCCGTCATTGCGCTTTTCAGAAGCGATAAGCTCGCGGAAAGAGTAGTTATTGGTGTTGGCATTGTTGTAAAACCAGACTTCACTCTGCATAGCGAACAGCTCTGAACTGAAGCCCAGTTGGCGCATCACGGCAAAAATATTCTGCTCTTTCAGCGTCCTTTGCGGATTATCCTCAACGCCGCCTTCGCGCACAAACATGCAGCGCAGCGAGAGCTTGGTCGCGGTGTCGCAGGACGTGCCCTTAAAGGCCACAAGATTTTTCTCTTTCGACAGCAGCGGCGTGGTGTCTCGTCCATAGCCGAGCAGCCCCATATGGTCCCAGCGCGTCGTTTCACCGATAATGAAAACCACGTAAGTATCATCGATATCCGCAGGTGGCTCATAACGGTAAGCCTCGGCAGGATTAAACAAATCGCCCGCATCGCGGCTCTCATCAATTTGCGTATAGACAAACAAACCGAGCGCCGCCAGCCAGTTCGACGGCAGATAAGAGTGCGCCACCACCCCGCCATAGCTTGGCATATCCACGTTGCTTAACCGCTCGTTGGCCTTTTGCTCTTTGTCCATCATCCGCAGCGGCAGCCAGACCAGCAGGCCTGCCAGGAGCCACACCAGCAGCGGCTTCAGCCGTTGACCGGGCGTTTTCATCTGTTCGAGCAGCGTGCCGCGCATTTCATTCTGGGCGATGAGCCACAGCGGTAGCGCACTGACCGCCAGCATCCACAGCACAAACTTGAAGCCAATCACTTCTTTACTGAGATCGATATCGGTAGTCATCACCGATACGATAATACCGTAGCCGATGACCACGTTGAAATAGGTCATGTAGTAGCTGGCCGCGACCGAAATCAGCACAATCAGCCCGGCGATAAGCCGAAAGAAATGTTTTCCGCCAAACGACAGCAGACGCAGCACAAAGAAGCCGAACAGGATGGTGGTGGCAATTTCAATGACGGCGGCGGTCCATTCAAACGACGTGGGGGAGTCGATGAGCGAGGCGAAGCGTCGTGTAAAAACCGACAAGTTTAAAAAAATGCCAATATAAATCGCTAACAATAAACAGATTTTTTGCTGCGATAGAGTCTTCACTCTATTCATGAAAGATTATTTTCCAGAGAATTTGAAATATTTTGAATCATTTTGACATTAATAAGGCGGGATAGTTTACATATTCGGTGGGGAAAGTCTGAAAAGAAAACGGGAGGCCTTGGCCTCCCGCAGATCAATCACAAGGCTGTGGCTGACATTACTTAACGGTAAGGGTCACGTCGATGTTGCCACGGGTCGCGTTTGAGTATGGGCAAACTTGATGCGCCTTCTCGACCAGGTCTTCTGCGACGCTGCGCTCGATGCCAGGCAGGGTGATGTCCAACGCCACTTCAATGCCGAATCCGCCTGGGATCTGGCCAATACCGACTGCGCCTTCGATTTTAGCATCAGCAGGAATACGTACTTTTTCCAACGAAGCAACGTGCTTCAACGCACCGAGGAAACAGGCTGAATAACCGGCGGCAAACAGCTGCTCTGGGTTAGTCACTTCGCCGCCCGCACCGCCCATCTCTTTTGGCAGACCCAGTTTCACATCGAGCACGCCGTCTGATGAGGTTGCACGGCCATCACGACCGCCGGTAGCTGAAGCATGAGCACGGTAAATTACTTTTTCGATAGACATGATGTATTCCTATTAAGTGACTAAGTGAGTGATAACCAATAAATAAACACGATTAAATCGCACGCTATATATTTGATTGTAGCAGAGGCGCAAAACCTTGCACCTCGTGACTACGTAATATCTTTAACTAGGCTTTACGCTGCAGATTGCCTCTGAGAGTCTCCAGCTGCTTTTTCAGCGCCGTCGCGTCCTCGATACTGCATTCTGCCGCACAGGCAATCGCCTCGGGAATTTCACGCGCTTTTTCCTGCAATGTGCGCCCAGCGTCGGTCAGAGAAATAATTACCTGACGCTCATCAACCTTGGCACGGCGACGCACCACCAGCCCTGCGGTTTCAAGGCGTTTAAGCAGCGGCGTCAAGGTCGCCGAATCCAGAAACAGCTTTTCACCAATTTCCGACACCATGACTTCGTCCTGCTGCCACAGTACCAGCATGACCAGATATTGCGGATAGGTCAGGTCCAGTTGGCTCAGCAACTTACGATAAACTTTATTCAACGCCAGATTGGCGGAATACAGCGCAAAGCATAACTGCTGGTCGAGATGCAGAGCATGCATTGCAGCGGGTGTGGTGTCGTGTTTTGTGTTCATGGGAAGAATATAAATAGCGCACGATATTATAGCAAGCATATTTACAATTATTATTTTTTACCTTGTCCATGCTATAACAAAGACAAGGTGCCACCAGAGGGGAAATATCATGACCAGCCTAGTCGACAAAGCGAGACGTTATGCGAGTAAAGCGCACGCCAGCATCGATCAGCGTCGCAAATATACTAATGACCCCTATATCGTGCACCCGGAGGCCGTCGCGAATATTGTTGGCAGCGTGCCCCATACCGAGGCCATGCTGGCCGCGGCGTGGTTACACGATACTGTCGAAGATACGCCGACCACCCTTAGCGACATTACCGCGCATTTTGGCGCTGAGGTCGCGGAACTGGTGGCGATGCTGACCAACGTAAGCCTGAGTTGCGTTGGAAACCGCATTGAGCGGAAAAACCTCGACCGAGAGCACAGCGCCAAGGCCTCTGCCGCCGCCAAAACCATCAAACTCGCCGACCTCATCGACAACCTCCGTTCGCTGGTCACCCACGATCCTGACTTTGCCAAAACCTATCTTGTCGAGAAACGATTGCTGTTGGGCGTGCTAAAAGAAGGCGACGCCACCCTGTGGCGACAGGCAGAAATCATCATTAACGACGGCCTGCAACGCCTGCATCATCCCCCGCATAACGTTCCAAGTAGCTGGTTTCAAGGCACCGAACAGGCTTATCTGGCGGGAAATTAACCCGCCTCCAAATCGTTCATTGATTGCCCTCGTTTTGTACAAATGCTCCGCAGCGGTGAGACATTGCCGTGCACAAAAAATGAGAAATTAGTTAAATAATCATTAAAAACAAATAATTAAAAATTGGCACACCGCTTGCTTAGATGAATTCAATCTTGTGTACTAGATGGAATTCAACTATGACCTCAGTATCAACGCCTTATATTGGATATCAGTTACGTGACTGGCAGCGTCATTATCAAAGCGCGCCCCAGAGCCTGCGCAGTTCTTTAGGCATCGTACTCAATAGCCTTGACGAACGTGACAATGCCTGGCTTTATCGCGCAACGCCCACCCAGCTTGAAGAGCAAATCACTCAACTTGAAACACTGCGCGAACAGGCCGGGGGTTCCCTCGCCACACTGCCGCTGTATGGCGTGCCTTTTGCGGTAAAAGACAATATTGACGTCGCAGGATGGCCAACCACCGCCGCCTGCCCGGCCTTCGAATATATCGCGCAGGCCGATGCCACCGTCGTCGCCAATCTGCAGGCCAAAGGCGCAATCGTCATCGGCAAAACCAATCTCGACCAATTCGCGACCGGGCTGGTCGGCACGCGATCACCGCACGGTGCGGTAAAAAACACCTTTAACCCGAATTACGTCAGCGGCGGCTCAAGTTCAGGCTCTGCCTCCGTACTGGCACGCGGGCTGGTCGCCTTCTCGCTCGGTACTGACACCGCCGGTTCGGGCCGCGTTCCGGCGGGATTCAATAACATTGTGGGGCTGAAACCGACCAAAGGCTGGCTTTCAAACCGCGGTGTGGTGCCCGCCTGTCGCCTCAACGACTGTGTTTCTATTTTCGCGCTCAGCGTGGCGGATGCTGCATACGTCGCCACTCTGGCCGGCGGCTATGACCCTGAAGACGCCTATTCACGCGCTAATCCGCACACGGCCCCGGCCGCGATGTCTTCCCAACCGCGCTTTGCGGTACCCGACAGCCTCGAGTTCTTCGGCGATACCGAGTCCGAGAAAGCTTTCCAGCTGGCGCTCGACAAGCTGGTCAGCAGCGGCGTTAGTCTGGTCAACATCGATTTCACGCCCTTCAAAGCCTTGGCCGAACAGCTGTATTACGGCGCATGGGTCGCCGAGCGCACCGTCGCCGTCGGCAAAATTTTTGAAGACACGCCGGAGGTCATGGACCCTGTGGTACGCGGCATTGTCGCCAGCGGTCTGAACTACAGCGCGACGGATGCATGGAAAGCCGAATATCTGCGTGCCGAGCTGTCGCGCAAGATTAATCAGGCGCTGGAAGGGTTCGACGCATTGGTGGTGCCAACCTCGCCAACCCTTCGCACGCTTGACGAAATGGTGCAGGAGCCAGTGCTGTTTAACTCCCAGTTCGGCACCTACACCAACTTTACCAACCTCGCCGATCTCTGCGCACTGGCGTTGCCGTCGAGCATTCGTGATGACGGCCTGCCTTCAGGCATCACGTTGATTGCTCCAGCCTGGCACGATGCTGCGCTTGCCGCCTTTGGCCGCCAGTGGCAACGCAGCCTGTCTCTGACGCTGGGCGCGACCGATAAAACCCTCAACGCCGACAGCGCCATGACAGGTCCTATGGCCGTCAGCGCCGATCACGTCCGCGTTGCCGTCGTCGGCGCACACCTCACCGGTATGCCGCTAAATTTCCAGCTCACCTCCCGCAACGCCGTGCGCGTCGAGCAAACCCGTACCGCCAGCGATTACAAACTTTATGCCCTTGCTAATACCCAGCCGCCGAAACCGGGTCTGGTTAAAGACGAAGGCGGCAGCAGCATCATCGTTGAACTTTGGGATATTCCTCTGGCGCGCTTCGGTGAATTTGTGGCCGAGATCCCCGCGCCGCTGGGCATTGGCACACTTCAGCTGGCTGACGGCCGCAGCGTAAAAGGCTTTATCTGCGAGCCTTGGGCTATCGACAGCGCAACCGACGTCACCTCGTTCGGCGGCTGGAGAAGCTACGTCGAGCACCTGAAATCCACCGCCGCGAAAAACGCCTGAGGAGCCACGCACATGTTCACGACTGTCCTGATTGCCAACCGCGGTGAAATCGCCTGCCGTGCCATCCGCACCTTGAAACGTCTCGGCGTCACCAGCGTGGCGGTCTACTCGGACGCCGACCGCAACGCCCCGCACGTGACCGATGCCGATATCGCTGTCGCGCTTGGCGGTGAAAAAGCGGCGGAGAGTTACCTGCTGATCGACAAAATTCTGGCCGCCGCTAAAGAGACCGGCGCACAGGCGATTTATCCTGGCTACGGGTTTTTATCTGAAAGCGCCGAGTTTGCCGACGCCTGCGAGGAAGCCGGCATCGCCTTTATCGGCCCGACTGCACATCAAATTCGTGAATTCGGCCTTAAGCACCGCGCCCGTGAGTTAGCCGCCCAAGCCGACGTACCGATGACCCCGGGCACTGCCTTGCTCGACAGCATTGACGATGCGGCGGCCGCTGCCGCGCATATTGGCTATCCCGTCATGCTGAAAAGCACCGCAGGCGGCGGGGGGATTGGCCTGACCCGCTGCGATGACGAAGCCGCTCTGCGCAGTGCGTGGGACAGCGTAAAACGCCTCGGCGAGCAGTTCTTCCGTGACGCAGGCGTGTTTCTCGAACGCTTCGTTGACCGCGCGCGTCACGTAGAAGTGCAGATTTTTGGCGACGGTAAAGGCAAGGTGGTTGCACTCGGCGAGCGCGACTGTTCGCTGCAGCGCCGCAACCAGAAAGTGGTGGAAGAAACCCCGGCCCCTAACCTGCCGCAGGCAACGCGTGACGCACTGCATCGTGCAGCAGTGCAGCTTGGCGAATCGGTCAATTATCGCAGCGCCGGTACGGTCGAATTCATCTACGACGCCGCGCGCGACGAGTTTTATTTCCTTGAAGTGAATACGCGTTTGCAGGTCGAGCATCCGGTCACCGAGGAGGTTACCGGCCTCGACCTGATCGAATGCATGCTGCGCGTCGCCGCCGAGCAACCGCTGGACTGGCCGCGCATGCAGCAGCCACCAAAAGGGGTGGCTATTGAAGTGCGACTCTACGCCGAAGATCCGCTGAAAAACTTCCTGCCAAGCCCCGGTGTACTGACCGAAGTGTTCTTCCCTGAAGACGTACGCGTCGATGGCTGGGTGTCGACCGGCAGCGAAGTCTCGGCGTTTTATGACCCGATGATTGCCAAGCTGATTGTTCACGGCGAGACCCGCGCGCAGGCACTGGAAAAAATGTCTCAGGCGCTGGCCGCAACCCGCCTGCACGGCATCGCCAGCAATATTGACTATCTGCGTCAGGTCGTTGCGTCACCGGTGTTCCATCAGGGCGAGATGTGGACGCGTATGCTCGACGGCTTCGAGTATGCGCCGCACGCCGTCGAGGTTATCTCACCCGGCACCTACAGCAGCATTCAGGACTATCCGGGCCGTCTCGGCTATTGGGACATCGGCGTACCCCCTTCCGGCCCGATGGACGATTTTGCCTTTCGTCTGGCGAACCGCATCGTCGGTAACCCTCTCGACGCCGCCGGTCTGGAATTTACTCTGCAAGGCCCGACGCTGCGCTTCCACTGTGACGCCACCATCGCACTCACCGGCGCGCGCTGCCCGGCGGACGTTGACGGCGTTGAGATTGCCTATTGGGCGCCGGTTGACGTAAAGGCCGGGCAAATATTGACGCTGGGCCGCGCCACCAGCGGCTGTCGCACCTATCTTGCCGTGCGTAACGGCTTTGACGTCCCGGTTTATCTCGGCAGCCGTTCGACCTTCGTGCTTGGCCAGTTTGGCGGCCACGCCGGTCGCACCCTGCGCGTCGCCGACATGCTGAACGTCTCGCAGCCTGAACTTGCCGCCTGCACCACGCCCGCGCCAGTCGGTCTTCCGCAGGCCGCCGCTGAAGACATTGTTCCGGTCTATGGCGATGAATGGAATATTGGCGTGCTCTATGGCCCACACGGCGCGCCAGACTTCTTCACCGAAGATTCTATCGATGCCTTCTTCGAGGCAGAGTGGCAGGTGCACTACAACTCTAACCGCCTCGGCGTGCGCCTGACAGGCCCTAAACCCCAGTGGGCGCGTCTGGACGGCGGCGAAGCAGGCCTGCATCCCTCCAACGTGCATGACTGTGAATACGCCATCGGATCGATAAACTTTACCGGTGACTTCCCGGTCATCCTGACCCGCGACGGACCGAGCCTCGGCGGCTTTGTTTGCCCAGTCACCATCGCCAAGGCCGAGCTGTGGAAGGTTGGCCAGGTGAAACCCGGCGACCGAATCCGCTTCCATCCGATCGGCTTTGAACAGGCTCAGGCGCTGGAAATGGCCCAGCAGGGCACCCTCGATTCGCTGATGCCGATTGAAGCGATGGCGCTACCGGTCCCTTCTTTGCTGCCGACCACCACTGCCTCGGCAACCATTCTTGCCCAGCTCCCAGCCACGGACGAGCGCCCGAGCGTGGTCTATCGCCAGGCCGGTGACGGCTACGTGCTGATTGAGTACGGCGATAACGTGCTGGATCTGGCGCTGCGTCTGCGCATCTATCTGCTGATGAAAGCTCTCCGCGAAGCCGGTCGGGCGGGCGTCGAAGAGCTCTCCCCCGGTGTCCGTTCGCTACAGGTACGTTATGACAGCCGCGTCATCCATCAGTCGGCGCTGCTACAGCATCTGCTGACGTTGGAACACCAATTGGCTGACGTGAGCAGGCTGAAAATTCCGACCCGCATCGTGCACATGCCAATGGCGTTCGAAGATACCGCCACGCTAGGCGCGGTCGAACGTTATCAGCAAACCGTGCGCGCCGACGCGCCGTGGCTGCCGAACAACGTCGATTTCATTCAGCGCACCAATGGGTTGGCAACGCGTGAGGAAGTGCGAGACATCATTTTCAACGCCAGCTATCTGATCCTCGGCCTCGGCGACGTGTACCTCGGCGCGCCGTGTGCCGTGCCAGTCGACCCGCGCCATCGCCTGCTGAGCTCCAAATATAATCCGGCACGCACCTACACCGCCGAGGGCACCGTCGGTATTGGTGGTATGTATATGTGCATCTACGGCATGGACTCACCGGGCGGCTATCAGCTGGTGGGCCGCACGCTGCCAATCTGGAATAAATTCCTTAAAAACAGCCAGTTCGAACAAGGTGAACCCTGGCTGCTGCACTTTTTCGATCAGGTGCGTTTCTATCAGGTCACCGAGACCGAACTGGATCAACAGCGTGACGCTTTCCGCGAAGGCCGCGCTCAGGTACGCATTGAACACACCGAGTTCGACTTCGCCGAATATAACCGCTTTTTGGCCGACAATGCCGATGATATCGCCGATTTCCGCCTGCGCCAGCACAGAGCCTTCATTAATGAAGTGGCGCACTGGCAGGCACAGGAAAGCGCCGCCGTCGAGGCGGCGGTTAACGGCGTGCAGCCGGTGGAAAACCTCGCCCCCCCGCCGGGCGAGCGGGTCAGCGCCGATTTGAACGGTAATGTCTGGAAGATTTTGGTCGAACCGGGTCAATACGTTGAAGCCGGTCAGCCGCTTATCGTGGTGGAAGCGATGAAAATGGAGCTTGCGGTCAATGCGCCCTGCTCCGGCACGGTGCTGAAAATTGGCTGCCAGCAGGGTCGTCCGGTCGGACCGGGTGACGCCCTGCTGTGGATTGATAAAGACGGAATCGGCCAGGAATAGGCCCCAAAGGAGCATTTATGCAGCTTACCGGCTCACGTAGCGGACGCAACAAGGCCAGGCCTGAGGGTCTGGCAGAAAGAATCTATCTCCAGCTCAAGGACGACATTTTCAGTTTTCGCATGCTGCCCGGTGACAAATTTAGCGAGAACGAGATTGCCGAAAGAATGGACGTGAGCCGCACGCCGGTGCGTCAGGCGCTTTTCTGGCTGGAGCGTGAGGGCTACGTGGAGGTGTTTTTCCGCAGCGGCTGGCAGGTACGACCGTTTGATTTCGAGTACTTCGAACAGCTTTATGACCTGCGCATCGTTCTGGAACTCGAGGCGGTAAAACGCCTCTGTACGATGGACGTGACGCCCGAGCCACTGTTTGCACTGCAAAGTTTCTGGATAGATGAGCCAAGGCTGGAGGACGGGCAAGAGGTTTCTCGGTTCGACGAAGAGTTTCACATGGCGTTGGTGGCGGCAGCGGGCAACGGTGAGATGGCAAAAATCCACCGCGACCTGACTGAGAAAATCCGCATCATCCGGCGGCTGGACTTTACCAAAGACGCGCGCGTCAACGCGACCTATAGCGAACACGCAAGCATTTTACTCGCCATCATGCAGCGCCAGACCCAGGAGGCACAACGCCAACTACAGGACCACATTGCCGTCAGTAAAGCCGAGGTGCGCAAAATAACTCTTCATATGCTGCATCAGGCGAGACCAGAAGACGAAGCGGACACCCCGTCTTCGTGACTTTTTTAAAACGTATTTCGACACCTAAACACAGCACGCCCTAAAGATTTCACGCTGCTGCCAAGCCTGGCAGCCTGAAAGATGACCGGCTTGGCACTTTTAACAGGAGTACTTATGCAACGTCGTCGCTTTATTAAAGCCTTTGCCCTCTCGGCAACCGTGGTCAGTATGGGTCTGGCATTCGCTGCACAGGCCGCCGACACCATTAAGGTCGGTATTATGCATTCACTTTCCGGCACCATGGCCATCTCTGAAACGCCGTTGAAAGACGTCGCGCTGATGACCATTGATGACATTAACGCGCACGGTGGCGTGCTGGGTAAAAAGCTGGAGCCGGTGGTGGTTGATCCTGCGTCAAACTGGCCGCTGTTCGCTGAAAAAGCCCGCCAACTGCTGACCCAGGACAAGGTCGCAGTGGTGTTCGGTTGCTGGACTTCGGTCTCACGCAAATCCGTGCTGCCCGTGTTCGAAGAGCTGAACGGCCTGCTGTTCTATCCGGTGCAATACGAGGGTGAGGAGATGTCGCCGAACGTCTTCTACACCGGCGCAGCGCCTAACCAACAGGCCATTCCTGCCGTGCAGTACCTGATGAGCGAAGACGGCGGTGGTGCCAAACGCTTCTTCCTGCTGGGTACCGACTACGTCTATCCGCGCACCACCAACAAGATCCTTCGCGCCTACCTGCACTCCAAAGGCGTTCAGGATAAAGACATTGAAGAGGTCTATACCCCGTTCGGCTACAGCGATTATCAGACCATCGTTTCCAACATCAAGAAATTCGCGGCTGGCGGTAAAACGGCTGTGATTTCCACCATCAACGGTGACTCCAACGTTCCCTTTTACAAGGAGCTGGCTAACCAGGGCGTGAAAGCGACCGATGTGCCGGTGGTTGCCTTCTCGGTCGGTGAAGAAGAGCTGCGCGGGATAGACACCAAGCCGCTGGTCGGCGATTTGGCGGCGTGGAACTACTTCCAGTCGCTGGATAACCCAACCAACAAAGCCTTCGTTGCCGAATGGAAAGCCTACGCCAAGTCGCACAACCTGCCGAACGCCGATACCGCGGTCACCAATGATCCGATGGAGGCAACCTACGTGGGTATCCACATGTGGGCACAGGCCGTTGAGAAAGCGGGCACAACCGACGTCGACAAAGTCCGCGCGGCAATGGCCGGTCAGACCTTCAAGGCTCCGGACGGCTACACCCTGACCATGGACAAAACCAACCACCACCTGCACAAACCGGTGATGATCGGAGAAATCCAGTCCAATGGTCAGTTCAACGTGGTGTGGCAGACCGACAAACCGGTGCGCGCCCAGCCGTGGAGCCCTTATATTCCGGGTGACGACAAGAAGCCTGACTATCCGGTGAAAAGCACTCAGTAATTGACCTGAAGGTCCGTCACGGCCTGTGCTGCCTTTCACAAGTGCAGGCCGTGGCGGTCTCGTCGTATCAGATTAATAAAGCGATGATGACTATGATGAAACTCCTGCCCTTCCCCCGTTTGCGACTCGGCCTCACGCCGGGCCTGCGAACCCTGACTTTCCTGCTTTGCTGCCTGCCGTTGTGGGCCAAGGCCGGCCCTGCCGATGACTTCGCTGCGGCCAGTCGTTCCGAGCAGGCAACGTTGCTTCAGCAGTGGGCGACTGACCCGAAGCCTGAGCGTTTACCGCTGTTGGAGGCACTAAAGCAGGAAGATGTCGTGATTGATGAGGCGCATCATGCGTTCATCAGGCAGGGCGATACCCTTGCGCCGCTTGAGGGCGCGGCTAAGCCGCAGGGCGACGTCAAGGCAGTTTGGTTGAACAACCGGCTGCGTAACCTGATAACTAACGCCCTCTCGGCACACCGTCTGGTCAGCAAAGACAGCGCCGTGCGCCTGCAGGCCGCTAAATCTTTGCAGCGCGAGGCGCAGGCAGACCAGCTGCCGCTGCTGACCAAACGACTGGCGCTGGAACAAGACGCCACGGTGCACGCCGCACTCAGCATTGCACTGGCAAACCTGCAGCTTAGCGATCCGAATCCGCAGGTTCGCCTGCGCGCGGTGGAGCTGCTCGGCGAATCTTCAGACCCCGACACTCAGGGCCATTTGCAACCGCTGACCGACCCTAAAGTCGAGACCGACGCGACCGTGCGCACCGCCGCGCTGGTCAGCCTCAAGGCCGTGCAGCATCGGCTGATGATTGGCGACTGGCTGGGTCAGGCCTTCACCGGACTGTCGCTGGGTTCGATTCTACTGTTGGCTGCGTTAGGTCTGGCTATCACCTACGGCCTGCTCGGCGTCATCAACATGGCCCACGGCGAGATGCTGATGTTGGGTTCGTACTCGACCTACATGGTGCAGTCCTTCTTCCAGCACTATGCGCCCGGCCTGTTGGCCATCTATCCGCTGGTGGCGCTGCCGGTGGCGTTCTTTATTACTTCTGGCGTGGGCATGCTGCTCGAACGTTCTGTCATTCGCCACCTCTACGGACGCCCGCTCGAAACGCTGCTGGCTACCTGGGGTATCAGTCTGATCCTGATTCAGGGCGTACGGGTGATTTTCGGTGCGCAAAACGTTGAGGTCGCCAACCCGAACTGGCTCTCCGGCGGTATTCAGCTGCTGCCAAATCTGGTGCTGCCGTATAACCGCATCGCGGTCATTATTTTCGTGCTGATGGTGCTGGCGCTGACCTGGCTGCTGCTTAACAAGACGCGTCTGGGCATGAACGTGCGTGCCGTAACCCAAAACCGCGCCATGGCAGCCTGCTGCGGCGTGCCGACCGGTCGAGTGGACATGCTGGCCTTCGGCCTCGGTTCGGGCATTGCCGGACTCGGCGGCGTCGCACTCTCGCAGCTTGGCAACGTCGGGCCGGAACTGGGTCAGGGCTACATCATTGACTCCTTCCTGGTGGTCGTACTCGGCGGCGTCGGCCAGCTGGCAGGCACCGTCGTGGCCGCCTTCGGCCTCGGCATCGTGAATAAAATCCTCGAACCGGAAATCGGCGCGGTGTTGGGTAAAATCCTGATACTGGCGATGATCGTCCTGTTTATCCAAAAACGTCCGCAGGGACTCTTCGCCTTTAAAGGCAGGGTGATTGACTGATGACGCAACCCTTAACGATTACAGGCGTACAAAAGGCGCCACGTCTGGCGATGAGCCTCGGCACGCTGGTGCTTATTGCGCTGCTGGTGATGCCCTTTTTGGCACTGCTGCCGCAGACCCATCCACTAGCGATTTCAACCTATACCCTGACGCTGGTCGGCAAGATCCTTTGCTATGCGATCGTCGCGATCGCCCTCGATCTGGTGTGGGGCTACGCCGGGCTGCTGTCGCTCGGGCATGGTTTGTTCTTCGCACTCGGCGGCTACGCGATGGGGATGTACCTGATTCGCCAGGCCGCGGGCAACAATTTGCCAGACTTTATGTCATTCCTCTCGTGGACCGAACTGCCGTGGTTCTGGGCAGGAACACAGCATTTTGCCTGGGCACTGTGCCTGATAGTGCTGGTGCCCGGCCTGCTGGCGTTCGTTTTCGGCTACTTCGCCTTCCGCTCCAAAATCAAAGGCGTGTACTTCTCGATAATGACGCAGGCGCTGACTTACGCCGGTATGTTGCTGTTTTTCCGCAATGAGACCGGCTTCGGGGGCAATAACGGCTTCACCGGCTTTACCACCCTGCTCGGCTTTCAGGTCACGGCGACCTCAACGCGAATCGGGCTGTTTATCGCCACCGTGCTGCTGCTGGTGGCCAGTCTGGCACTCGGTTTCACGCTGGCACGCAGCAAATACGGCCGCGTGCTGACGGCGGTGCGCGACGCCGAGAACCGGCTTATCTTCTGCGGCTATGACCCTAAAGGCTTCAAGCTGTTTGTCTGGACGATTTCGGCAATGATCTGCGGTCTGGCAGGCGCGCTTTACGTGCCGCAGGTCGGCATCATCAACCCGAGCGAGATGTCGCCAACTAACTCTATCGAGGCCGCCATCTGGGTCGCACTGGGCGGACGCGGCACGCTGATCGGTCCGATTCTGGGTGCGGGCATCGTCAACGGGGCTAAAAGTTGGTTTACCGTCGCCATTCCCGAGTACTGGCAGTTTATTCTCGGCGGCATGTTTATTGTGGTGACGCTGTTCCTGCCCGAGGGCGTGATTGGCCTGCTGCGTAAAAGGAAAGCCCAATGAACTCAATGACGCTGGACCTCTTCACTCAACAGCAGCCTGCCGATAAGCACCGCGAGCAGACCGATCCGATTCTGACGCTGGATAAAATCAACGTCAGCTTTGACGGATTCAAGGCGTTAACTGACCTCTCGCTGCGCATCGGCGTTGGAGAATTACGCTGCGTCATTGGTCCGAACGGCGCGGGAAAAACGACGCTAATGGATGTTATTACCGGCAAGACACGGCCTAAGTCGGGACAGGTACTTTATGACCAGAATATCGACCTGACCCGGCTGGATCCGGTGCGTATTGCACAGTCGGGCATTGGTCGTAAATTCCAGAAGCCAACGGTGTTTGAGGCGCTGACGGTGTTTGAAAACCTCGAAATCGCGCAAAAAACCAATAAATCGGTGTGGGCCTGTCTGCGCGCGAAAATGAACAGCGAACAGCGCGACCGGATCGACGAAATGCTGGTCACGTTGCGTTTGCAGGGCGAACGGCATCGCATGGCGGGCATGCTGTCGCACGGCCAGAAACAGTTTCTGGAAATCGGCATGCTGTTGGTACAGGAACCGCATCTGCTGCTGCTCGACGAGCCTGCCGCCGGCATGACTGACGCCGAAACCGAGTACACCGCCGAGCTGTTCAAGTCGCTCGCCGGTAAGCATTCACTGATGGTGGTCGAGCACGATATGGGATTTGTAGAAACCATTGCCGACCACGTTACCGTGCTGCATCAGGGGCAAGTGCTGGCGGAAGGGTCGCTGCAGGAAGTGCAGGCTAACGAGCAGGTTATCGAAGTTTATCTGGGCCGCTAAGCTGCGCCGCAGGGAGTGAATCATGTTGCAAGTCAATGAGCTAAACCAGTTTTACGGCGGTAGCCATATCTTACGCGGACTGTCTTTCGAGGCGAAAATAGGTGAGGTCACCTGCCTGTTAGGCCGCAATGGGGTCGGCAAAACGACGCTGCTGAAGTGCCTGATGGGACTGATTCCGGCGAAATCCGGCACCATTAGCTGGAACGGCACGGTTATCAATGGCCGCAAGCCGCACCAGCGGGTGCAGTCGGGCATTGCCTACGTCCCGCAGGGACGCGAAATTTTTCCTCGTTTAACAGTAGAAGAAAATTTACTGATGGGCCTGTCGCGCTTTTCGGGCAGTGAGGCCAAAACGGTCCCAGATGAAATTTATCACCTGTTTCCCGTACTACTGGAAATGAAAAATCGCCGCGGAGGTGACCTCTCCGGCGGACAGCAGCAGCAGTTGGCCATCGGTCGCGCGCTGGCGTGCAGGCCCAGCCTGCTTATCCTCGATGAGCCGACAGAAGGTATTCAGCCCTCGGTTATTAAAGAGATAGGCGCCGTTATCCGCCAGCTTGCTGCCAGAGGCGACATGGCAATATTGCTAGTCGAGCAATTTTATGATTTTGCGGCAGAGCTGGCCGACAGCTATCTGGTGATGTCGCGCGGTAACATCATAAAACGCGGACAGGGCAGTGAGATGGAGGCCGAAGGGGTAAGAGGGCTGGTGGCAATTTAAGAAAATAACGGTGACAAAAAAGCCGCGACAGTGCGCGGCTTTTTCAAAACACGTGTTGCGATTACGACCTTATCTTACGGTAGATGAACAGGACAACGATGGCACCGATAACGGCGACCACGAAGCTACCAAAGTTAAAGCCGTCTACACGACCAAAGCCGAAGAAGGTACTGATGTACCCCCCCACAACCGCACCTACAATCCCCAGAATCACGGTCAGAATAAAGCCGCCACCGTCTTTACCTGGCATGATCCACTTAGCCAGAATACCTGCAATCAGACCAAAAATAACCCAGGATAAAATACCCATTTCGACGTCTCCTAATACGTTGGTGTTACCGTGAAATTTGTTCAGCCAATCAGGCCAAACCAATGTAGAAAATTCCCTTCCTACGAATCAGTTCGTCGCTTAGCGCTGCGAACCTTTTTTCTGTTACTCGATATCTATTTTAGCAGATTAAAACAAACTCGCTCAAAATCAGCCACAAGGACGGAATCTGCGCGCATTGTGCGTCCAACGTAAACCGCCTTCTCGGGATGTAAAGCTCTGCTGGGTTAAACGTAAAAACGCGTAAATGTTGAACAATATTTTTGAATGACTTCCTCAAATCAATCCGTTTTTCATCCTCACTCAATCGGCCTATTATTTGCTCATCGAAAGGCAATCACCTTTCAAACTCATATTACCGATTAGGAATGACATTATGAAAAGCATCAAATATTTTGCAGTAGCCGCGGCCCTTTCTTTCGCTTCTTTCGCCACCTTTGCTGCACAAGAAGTCTCTCAACCTGCTGACGGGGCGCAAAAAATCGGCGTTGTAACCGCCAGCGGCGCAACCACCCTGGACTCTTTAAACAACGATTTGGCCAATCAGGCGAAACAAGCGGGTGCCAGTTCTTACCGCATCACCTCAGTGACTGGGAACAACCTGATGAGCGCAAGTGCAGTTCTGTACAAATAATCGTTACACCAACGACGTTTTACCCGCAAAAAGCCGATGAGATCGCCTTAAAAGGAGATTTCATCGGCTTTTTGCTTTTCTATTGCATGCCCCGTCGCTGATAAATATGCTGTCTCTTTCCAGTCGAAGGAACAGCCCATGACACTGACCGATTCTCTCGTTTCCTATACCTTTGCCATCACCCTGCTGACGCTGACGCCCGGTCTCGATACCGCGCTGATTCTTCGTACCGCCGCCAGCGAAGGCAGTAAGAAAGCCTTTCAAGCCGCAATGGGGGTGAACGCCGGGTGTATGATTTGGGGTGCGATAGTGGCGCTGGGTCTGGGTGCGTTGCTTACCGCCTCGGAACTGGCGTTTAACGTACTTAAATGGGTCGGAGCGGCGTATCTCTGCTGGCTGGGGCTGCAAATGCTGTTCAAACCCCGTAATCAGATGGCGGCAGACTCCGCCGCCGATGCTCCGCTGAAAAAGAGCAGCAACGGGTTCATTAAAGGGTTGTTCGGCAACGTGCTGAATCCGAAGGTTGGCGTTTTTTACGTGACCTTTCTGCCGCAGTTTGTCGCCAGCGGTTATCCCGTTGCCGCCTACACCTTTGGCCTGGCGATGATCCACGTCTTGATTGGTACAGTCTGGTCTTCGACGATGATTGCAGCCACTCGTCCGCTTTCGCGCTGGTTAAAACGCCCTGCGGTGGTTCGTAACATGGACCGCCTGACTGGGCTGGTGTTTGTCGCCTTTGCTGTGCGTCTGGCGACCAGCAAGCGCTAAATTTCGTAGAAAAATTATTGATAACAAGAGAATGAAAATGACCATCAAAACACGAATCACGGCCACCCCCTCTTTTGACGACGTCGAGGCGGTCAAAAATGGTCTTCGTGAATACAATAAAAATTATATTCCAGAGCAATCTTTCAAAGAGCTGGCGGTATTCGTCGAAGACGATGCCGGTAATAAAACGGCGGGACTGATAGCTGAAACCGTAGGTAATTATCTGATGATTAAATATCTGTGGGTGGCCGAATCTTTGCGTGGACAAGACTGCGGCACGCTGCTGATTCGACAGGCTGAAGAACAGGCTATTGCCCGCGGCTGTCGCTACGCCCTGGTTGATACCTTCAGTTTTCAGGCGCGCCCGTTCTACGAACGCCTGGGCTATGAGTGCAAGATGACGCTTGAAGATTACATCGAAGATACGCGTGCTGAAAAAGGGGTTGAAGCCTCACATCAGCGCTTCTATCTTTCCAAAAGACTGGGCTAAAAGGCAGGTAGCCCGAAAGCATCGGGCTACCTTTCCATTATCGCGCAGACAGAGCAAGCCACTCTTTTACAGAATCTCGATCCCACTGGCGCTGAACGTAATCGACCAGCTTTTCAGGCACTTTATCGCCGTTCAAATACAGACGATTAAGCATCAATGCCAGGTCAGTATCGGCAATACACCATTCACCAAACAGATTATTACGCTCACCCAGCAGGCGCAGCGCAGCGTCATACAGCTTCGCCGCCGCCACTTCACCCGCAGGCGTTAACGGTGGACGATGCTGGCCACCAAAAACAATCTCGGTTGAACGCTCTTCGCGGATAGGCATCAGATCGCTGCGCAGCCAGGCCTGAATTTCACGTGCTTTGGCGCGATCTTCCTGGTTTTCAGGGTAAATAGCCGGGAAAGTCGGTGCCGGAAACAGCTCTTCAATATACTCGTCAATTGCCGAAGACTCGGACAGCTGAAAATTGCCGTTCGACAGGGTCGGTACACGGCGTGTCGTCGAAATCGCCGAATAATTTTCTTTTAGATTTTCTGCCTGCGCCAAATCTACCGTTTCAATCTCAAACGGGATGCCTTTTTCTGTCAATGCGACGAATGCAGACATCACATACGGACTATAATAATTAGCATCGGAATATAGCGTTAACTTCGGTTCACTCATTTTACCCCCTGATAGCGAATTCTCGTTTATTCCCTGTTCTGATCTCTGAAACATAGCCTAATCTGTAAGCAATGACTATGAGTTAACTCAATAATTTCCCGGCAGGAGGCTCGATGAAGAGATTTGCTCTGGTATGGGTATTGCTGCTTCCCGCGCTGTATTCGACGCCGTCATTGGCATCGTCGGCGAAAGAAATAAAAGAAAAATTCAGCCATATGCAGATTGGCGACAGAACGTTATGCCTGAGCGATATTATCTATCCCAATGAACAGCCGATGAAGGTGATTGAAAACGGCTTTTTAGTACAGAAATCCCACGACGAACTGGTCTATCAAACGGTGCTGATTTATCTGCTCGGCAACGACGTAACGGTCAACATCCACGCCTTGATTGTGAGCCGTCTGGAGAAAACCTCTTTCTCTAACGAATTTAGGGACACCTTTATTCAGGTAACCGGCCTCGACCAGCCAAATCAGGCGATTGCCAAGGCCAATATTATGAAAAGTTATCAGGAATCAGTGTTGAATCAGGTGAATCGCGTGCCCTACAGCGCCGTTATTCTTAACGACAAAGGCTACGAGATTAGTCAGCAGGAAGACGAAGTGAGTGAATTAAGTACCTGCTATATCACCCCGATTAAAAGCGTCGATTAACGGCAATATTTAATAAAGTCGGTCAATACGCCCACGCGGTCATACAATTTTCTGGCGGTGTGGTTAGCACTCTGCGTGGTCCAATAGACGTTGGCTTTATTGTTGCGATCGGCATAGTCATAGACCGCCTCAATGAGTGCCTGTCCGACGCCCATCTTACGCGCGGCCGGTGAGACGTAGAGATCCTGCAAATAGGTCACCTGCTCGAGCGACCAGCCGTGGTCATGATTGATACAGTTGGCTATTCCTACCAACTTTCCTTCATGCTCAGCGACATAGCCAAACATCGCCTCATAGTTTTCTTCGGAAAGCCGTGTAAACGTGCGCTCAAAAACGTCTTGATTGAGGGTACTCTGGTAAAAATCCAGATATTCGCGCCATAGCGCTTCCCATTGTTCTCTGTCGGCACGGACCAGTGGACGAATGATCGGTTTATCGATAGTGCTCATCTCTTTTCCTTATTCAGATTAACGCCACCAGAGTGAATTTAAATTCACCAAATATGAATAAATTAGCATATTTATTTTAAATCACTCGACTGCCCATTGATATTCTCACACAAATAATGCTCTATAACGGACTAAAAATAAGACGCTATCGCTAATCCGGCTCAAAAGCACAGCCAGCAAACACAAGGTCTGTCGAGAATGTTATTTAAAAATCGTCTGCAAGATTGGTCATTTTCCGCCGTGATCGCCGGATTTGTCGCCGTACTGGTGGGTTATACCAGCTCAGCGGCGATTGTTTTTCAGGCCGCCGAGGCCGCAGGAGCCAATCTCGCGCAAATAGGCAGCTGGTTTACCATGCTCGGTTTCGGCATGGGCGTTACCGGCATCGCGCTCTCACTGTATTACCGTACGCCGATTGTCACCGCCTGGTCGACACCGGGCGCGGCGCTGCTGGTCACCAGCTTACCCGGCACGTCGCTCAATGACGCGATCGGTGTATTTGTTTTTGCCAGCGGCCTGATTTTACTGAGCGGCGTCACCGGTTTATTCGCCAAAATGATGCGCTATATACCGCAGGCGCTCTCGGCCGCGATGCTGGCGGGTATCTTGCTGCGATTTGGGCTCGATGCCTTTGTTTCCCTACAGACCAACCTGCTGCTGGCGGGCGGCATGTGCCTGACGTATCTGATTGCACGACGCCTGATAGCCCGCTACTCGGTTATTCTTTCGCTGTGCGTTGGGTTAGCGATCGCCGCCTGGCAGGGGGATATCGCCTTCCACGGTCAGGCAATACACTTCGCCGCGCCTGAATTTATCATGCCGCATTTCTCCTGGGAGAAGCTGGTTGGCATCGGTCTGCCGTTTTTCGTGGTCTCGATGGCCTCTCAAAACGCGCCCGGCATCGCCACCCTGCATGCCTCTGGGTTTAAAGTACCGGTCTCGCCGCTGATTACCGTTACCGCGCTGCTGGCGCTGATTCTTGCCCCGTTCGGTGTCTACTCTATTGGTATTGCGGCCATTACGGCGGCCATCTGCATGGGCAAAGACGTGCATCCCGACCCCAACAAGCGCTATACCGCCGCCGTTGCCGCCGGCGTGTTTTATCTGCTGGCTGGCGTAATGGGCGGTTCAATCGGTACGCTGTTCACCGCGCTGCCTGCGCCGCTGATTCATACTGTCGCCGGTCTGGCGCTGCTTGGCACCATTTCTGGCAGCCTCTATCGCGCATTAACAGAAGAAAAGCAGCGCGACGCGGCCATCGTGACCTTCCTCATTACTGCATCAGGTATTCAACTGTTTGGCGTTGGCTCCGCCTTCTGGGGTCTAATAGGAGGGGTACTGACCCACGGTATCCTCAGCCTGCCTGAAAAAAATCAGGAAAAAATCAGTAATCCGCGTTCTTAAATTGTAATCAGGGCCTCAAAAAGTTGAGGCCCTTCATGTTGTGAGTAACAGGATTAGGTAACACGCATTTTAGTGACGGTGATCACATTTTACCCTCCGTAAAGTCTCTTTACTGATTCAATAATTAGCCAGATAAAGAGCAATAATCACATGAAGATCGAAACGAAATCTTGCGTAGTCACCGGGAAAAAAGACGTCGCCGTCGTTAATCAGCAGCTGGATTATCAGGGGGTCGGTACGCTGGTCAAAGTCACGCGAGGCGGGATTTGCGGCTCAGACCTGCATTACTATGAACACGGTGCCGTGGGCGATTTTAAAGTCCGCGAAGCGATGGTGCTTGGCCATGAAGTGGTCGGTGTCGTTGAGCAATCAGACAGCGCAGCACTCAAGCCGGGCCAAAAAGTCGCACTTAATCCGAGTAAGCCGTGCAAAACCTGTAAATACTGCCTGGCCGGTGAAGAAAATCAGTGCACAACAATGAAGTTCTTCGGCAGCGCGATGTATTTCCCACACATCAACGGCGCCTTCACGCAGTATAAAATCGTCGACAATGCCCAGTGTATTCCCTATGACAACAGCGTGAGCGACAGGCTGATGGTATTTGCCGAGCCACTGGCTGTGGCCATTCACGCGGTAAATCAGGCCGGTGACGTAAAGGGTAAGACGGTATTCGTCTCAGGCGTGGGTCCGATAGGTAGCCTTATCGCGGCGGCCGCCAAGGCCAAAGGTGCTGCCGAAGTGGTCTGCACCGACCTCAGTGAGCGTTGTCTGGAAATTGTCACCGCGATGGGTGCCACCGAAACGCTGCATGCCGCGAGCGGTGACTTCTCGCCTTACCTGGAGCAGAAAGGCTATTTTGATATTTCATTCGATGCCTCTGGCCATCACTCCTCTATTCGCCGCTGTCTGGAAGTGACGCGCGCCAAGGGTACGCTGGTGCAAGTGGGCATGGGCGGCGCCATCCCTGATTTCCCAATGATGATGCTGATAGCCAAAGAGATTAAATGGGTCGGCAGCTTCCGCTTTACCGAAGAGTTCGTGACTGCCGTCGAATGGCTGGCAAACAAGGTTATCGATCCGATGCCGCTGCTGTCGGGCGAGTATCCGCAGGACGAGCTGACCACCGCACTCGAATTTGCAGCTGATAAAACCAAGGCCGCGAAAGTGCAGCTGGTGTTCTAACGTCCCGCACAGACACCCTCATGTCCGTTTTTGGCCTTCCTCACCTTTCGAACAGCGCGCAATATGGCGTTATACCGAAAAGAGGAGGGCCGAAAATGTCTCACAGTGCATTACTGATCGTCGACGTACAGCGTTCTTTCGAACAAAAAGATTTCTGGCAACAGGAAGATTTCCCCGCCTTCAGGCAGGCGCTTACGCGTCTCATTGACGGCTGTCAGAGCCGCAACGTGCCGTTGGTTGATATTTTTCACGTCAGTCAGGGACCTTTCGCCCTCGAGTCTGGATTCGTCACACCAATGTCTTTCCTCAGTCATGAGCCTGAAGTGCGCATCTATAAACACGTGCACAATGCGCTTACCGAGTCGGGCCTGGATGTCTGGCTGCGCGATCGTCAGATAAATCATCTTGTTATCAGTGGAATGCGCACCGAGCAGTGCTGCGAGACCACCGCGCGCGTCGCCTCGGATCTGGGGTTTGACGTGACCTTCGTGACTGAGGCCACGCTGACCTTCCCGATGACGCATTCTTCAGGCCTGACGCTGAGCAGCGATGAGATTAAGCTCCGTACCGAACTGGTGCTAACCGACCGTTTTGCTCACGTGACCAACGTTGACGGTGCGTTAAACGAGCTTGATAATCGCGCAGAGTCGACCGTGACGACCTCTTCCGACGTCAGTTGGCAGCCGAAACCCTATCTCGGCCGTCGCATTGCGCCGCTGCCCGTCTGGCATCATGAAAGCTGGCAGCTCAAGCGCTACGCCATTGAATTTGCAGGGACAACCTCGCCCGCCGACATTTTTGAACGTGCCTACACCCGCGTCGCCAGCTGGCTTCCGCCGCAGGCCACCACCGCCGATCGTCCGGGCGTGGGCTGGATGCTGGAACATCGCGGTAAAACCATGGATTATCTGGTGGTCGGTTGGTGGGACAACGAAAACGAGCTACGAATGAAAATTTGGGTGACCGAAAACGGCCAATGGCGCGAGGCGTTAAACGAATCGTTCTGCGTCTGGGATATGCAAGTCATGGCCTTTGAGCGCGATGCGTTTGTCGCAACGTTGCTGCAGAAGCAGCCGGACGTCGCCGCCTATTTGCAACAGCAGTTAACGATTAATCTGGAGTGATATGCAGCGCGATGTTTTCTTTGTGACACTGCCCGGCGCATTGGCGCTGGACCTTACCGGTCCGGCAGAAACCCTGCGCCTGAGCGGCCAGTTCAGACTGCATTACATTAGCCCACTGCAAGAGGTTGAACTCACCACCGGGCTGGTGGTGAGTCGCCTGAAACCCCTGCCAGACGATATGCCGGATGGCAGCATCCTCGTCGTTCCCGGCGTCAGCAACTCGCAGACACAGTTTGATACGCCCCCCGCACAGGCCGTTCGTGACTGGTTAAAGACCCAAAAAACCGCGATTGAAGGCGCGAGATTGCAGCTGGTCTGCATCTGTTCAGGGAGTTTACTGGCGGGTATGGCTGGCTTGCTCGACGGATATCAATGTACCTCGCATCATGAGGTTATCCCTCGACTTCGTCAGCAGGTTCCCGCCGCATTAGTGAAAGATAATCGCATTTTTGTTGAAGATCGCAGCATATTAACCAGTGCAGGTATCACCGCAGGCATCGATCTGGCGCTGTATCTCATCACCCGTCATCACGGGCCACAGGCCGCGTTGGACGTCGCCCGTGAGATGGTGGTCTATTTTCGCCGCGGCGGTGAAGACCCGCAGCTTTCACCCTGGCTACAGCACCGCAACCATCTGCATCCAGCGATTCATCGGGCACAAAACGTAATTTCTGCCGATCCGGAATCTGCCTGGCAGGTAGAGGACATTGCGGCAAAGGCGCATATTAGCAGCAGGCACCTCACCCGACTGTTCCGCCAATATCTGGGCATTAGCGTGCGAGACTACCACGAACAGCTGCGCATCGCGGTCGCCAGACAGCGCATGCAGCAGGGGTTTGGGCTGGAAAAGGCCGCGCTCGCCGCCGGATTTTCTTCAGGACGGCAGCTTCGTCGCGCCCTGCAGCGCTGGCAGCAGAGTTAGGTTCAGCTTACCCAGCGTCGGCCGTCGACGCGTTGCAACAACAACCCCAGCAGCAGGCCACCGCCCAAACCACAGGCGAAAAGATAAAGCATGTTGAGCAGCGGGAACTGTGGAAAATCAAGATGCTTGCCGCGTAGGCAGATAATGACCAGCGCGTGAAAACCATAAATGGCCAGTGAGTGGCGTGAAATCATCGCCATCACCGACGACGACACCGTTGCCAGCACCTGCTTGCCCCAGACAAACAGCGACAACGCCGCGATAAACACCAGTGGACCGCAATAGACATAGTATGTCTCAGCAAAATTTTGGTTATGGGTCGACTGCGCCTGCGTGCCAAGGGCAATCAAGGCGCAGCTTGCCAGAAACATGCCTCCTGCCACCCAACCCTGCCAACGTTTATCCATTTCCAGCGTCGCCAGTGCGCGTCCCAAAAGCGCATACAGCAGATAATAAAAGGCATCGCCGGTGATATAGAGATTCAGCGGAAGCAGGTGAAAACCGCCCAGATTAAATGCAGGTAGCTGAGGATTAGCCAGCACACCGGCCACAACCGCGGTAATCAACAGCATAGGCAAGGGCACCTTTTTGACCTGAATAAAGGGCGAAAGCAGGTATATCAGCCCTATTGCGTAGAAAAACCAAAGATGAAAAAACACCGGCTTCTGCAGGATATGGGCGAATGAGGGCCAAAAACCTATTTTTGTCATAATCAGGATGTAGAGTAACGACACCGCGCTATAAAAAAGCAGGCAAAGACCGATGCGTAAAAAATGGCGTGGCTTTGCGCTCTTCTCGCCCCAGAACAGCGCACCGGAAATCATGAAAAATATCGGCACCGACGCGCGAGACAGGGAGTCTAGTGCATTGGCAAACCACCAGGCGGGGGTATCGATTGCGCTGAAATTAACGACTTGAAAGCTGGTAGCGTGAATAATCACCACCATGACACAGGCCAGTGCACGGAGATTATCAATCCAGACTATTTTTTGGCTCATCTCAGGCTCTTTCCTTAATTATTTTTAACTTTATGCCTGTTTATGGCAGCTTAATCGACTATTTATTATCTATCGCACTAAACAATCACTCTCAGATTGTGCTAATCGGCGGAAAGATCGTTGCCATTTGCTCAAATAATCGGCAGAATGTCCGCAATTACTGACTCCGCTTGCGCTATTCCGCCCGGAACGTCCCTTTTTGCTGCTAATAATCAGTAAATTAGCACCCTTTTTGTGAACTTATTATGCATAACACTCCGAATACTGCGTCCCTCTTGGGTCGGCAGGCACTGCTTTTTCCTCTGTGCCTGGTACTGTTTGAGTTTGCGACTTATATCGCCAACGATATGATTCAGCCCGGCATGCTGGCCGTTGTGGCTAACTTCAATGCCAGCGAAGACTGGGTGCCGACCTCAATGACCGCCTACCTCGCAGGCGGCATGTTCCTGCAATGGCTGCTTGGGCCACTGTCAGACCGCCGTGGGCGTCGTCCGGTGATGCTGGCCGGAGTCGGATTCTTTGTGCTGAGCTGTCTGGCTATCTTGTTTGCCCAAACCATAGAACAATTTATGGTTATCCGCTTCTTCCAGGGGATAAGCCTGTGCTTTATCGGCGCGGTTGGCTACGCCACGATTCAGGAGTCTTTTGAAGAGTCGGTCTGTATTCGCATTACTGCGCTGATGGCGAATGTGGCACTCGCCGCCCCGCTGCTTGGCCCCCTGGCCGGAGCGGCGATGATTCAATATGCGCCCTGGCAGCTGATGTTCGTGATTTTTGCCGTGCTGGCGAGTATCGCGTTTTGGGGCCTGCACAAGGCAATGCCCGAAACCGCATCACGCATTGGCGAGAAACTGTCGGTAAAAGGCCTGCTGCACGATTACAAAATCGTGCTGAAAAACCGTCCTTTCCTGTGTGGCGCACTGGCGATTGGCTTTGCCAGCCTGCCTTTACTGGCGTGGATTGCGCAGTCTCCGGTGATCCTTATCAGCGGTGAGGGGCTGTCCGCGCTTGAGTATGGCGTGCTTCAGGTTCCCGTCTTTGGCGCACTGATTATTGGCAACATCACGCTCGCGAAGCTGACCGGCAAACGCAGCGTTGAGCAGCTTATCAAGCTGGGTGCCGTCCCGATGGTTGCCGGCCTGTTTATCGCGGCGATTGTGACGTTTTTATCCGGCCATGCCTACCTGTGGATGACCGCCGGGCTAAGCCTTTATGCCTTCGGTATCGGCATCGCTAACGCCGGTTTATATCGCCTGACGCTGTTCTCGAGCGACATGAGCAAAGGCACGGTTTCTGCAGCCATGGGGATGATCAGTATGATGGTCTTCACCTTAGGCATTGAGTTGGCGAAAGTGGCCTACCTCAGCGGTGGCAGCGGATTATTTAATATCTTCAACCTGATAAGCGGCCTGCTGTGGCTTTCACTGGTGGCGGTATTCATCCGTAAACGCCGCCCGGTGGTTAACGGCGCTGCGGTCTAAGCAGTGATGAGTCCGGCCTTCCCCCACTTCAACGCGTGGGGGAAGGAAGACATTCAAGGCGGGGTGGTTCTGGCAAAACTCTCGCGCTGAAACAGCCGCTCGACCAGCTTGATGAGCGTTGGGCGCTCAACGCACCAGCCGGGCGCAATGCGCCGAAAATTGAGGTATCCGAGCATGCAGGCAACGCTGATATCGGCGACGTTGAGACTTTCCCCATTTAAGAGATGACGCTGACTGGCGTATTTTTCCAACTGATCCAACCCACGCAGTATCTTGCCACGCTGGCGAATAATCCACTCTTCGCTACGCTGCGCCGCCTCACGCCGGTTTTCCAATACTAACGCCACCGCGGCATCGGTCACCCCGTCGGCCAGCGCCTCGATTTGTTTCACCCTCAGCGCCTCTAAAGGCTCCGGGGGCAGTAAAGTCGGTGAAGCGCCAAGCAGCTCGATGTATTGCACGATAATGGGTGAGTCATAAAACACCTCACCTTCCTCGGTCACCAGCGCGGGAACTTTCCCTAAGGGATTGAAATTCGTCACCTTACTGCCTGCACTGGTCGGAGGATCGTTTACAAACTCAAACGAAATACCTTTCTCAATCAGCATCACCGAAATTTTACGCACATAAGGACTGGTATAGCTGCCGATCAACTTCATTAAACCCTCCTTATTGAAGTTCGGGGAAAGCCGAAAAATAGCCATCCATCTTTTATAAAATTAGCAGCCGGGCCGCTTTTTACCAGCAATAGGCACAGATTGAGATTCAATTTTTCAGCCGTTAGGACTACCCTAATGCGTAGTCGGAATCCTTCATAAATCTATCGGAAATTACCTTGAATAACCTCACCAAACAGGCCTCATCAGTAGCGGAAACTCAGGTTGGCGTGCAGCAGCGTCAGGTAATTCAACGTCGCAATCTGGCCGATAGTCAGCCCGACTGGCTGGCTGAAGAGGTTCCGGTTGCGCTGGTTTATAACGGTATTTCACACGTAGTGATGATGGCATCGCCGAAAGATCTCGAAGCCTTTGCCGTGGGTTTCTCTCTCTCGGAAGGGATTATTGATTCAGCGCGTGATATTTATGGCCTCGACGTGACACGAAACTGTCATGGTATTGAGGTCAATATAGAGCTGTCGAGCCGCCGTTTTTCTGGACTCAAAGAACGACGCCGGGCGATGGCGGGCAGAACCGGCTGTGGCGTTTGCGGCATCGAGCAACTTGATGACCTGTTCCGTCCGCTGGCGCCGCTGCCGTTTACGCAGACTTTTTCGCTCAGCAATCTGGACACTGCACTGGCGCAGCTAAATTTGATACAACCCGTTGGCCAGTTGACCGGCTGCACCCACGCCGCAGCCTGGATAACCCCAGAGGGTGAACTGCTCGGCGGCTGTGAGGACGTAGGCCGTCACGTTGCGCTGGATAAAATGTTGGGCATCAAGGCGCGTGAAACCTCTTGGCAGTGCGGTGCGGCGTTGGTGTCGAGCCGTGCAAGTTATGAAATGGTGCAAAAGACCGCGATGTGCGGCATTGAAATTTTGTTCGCCGTGTCGGCCGCGACCTCGCTGGCGGTAGACGTCGCCGAGCGCTGTAATCTTACGCTGGTAGGCTTCAGTAAACCGGGGCGCGCCACGGTATATAGCCATCCGCAGCGACTGGTTGTGTAGTAAAGCAGCCGTCGATTGATAGCATTACAAGCAGCAGGGTTAATGTGCCACCTTATTGCTGTTAGGTTAACGGCCTGGTCTTAGACTAATTTCCCTGTTAGTTAGATAATCTTGCTCTAAGCCACGGATAACGCGGGCTGTGTAATACCCACACAAAGTGCGGAGCATAGATAATCATTTTCAATATCAATTTATTAACTATAATGATCCCACTGATTACGCGGTGCTCATACTACTCTGCACTGCCCAACAAAAATGGAGCTGATGAACATGAGTTATTCACTACCATCCCTGCCTTACGCGTACGACGCACTTGAGCCGCATTTCGACAAAGAAACGATGGAAATCCATCACACTAAACACCACCAGACTTATGTAAACAACGCTAACGCAGCGTTGGAAAGCCTGCCAGAACTGGCAAAGCTGCCGGTTGAAGAGCTGCTGCTGAACTTTGATAAAGTACCAGCTGACAAGAAAACGGTTCTGCGTAACAACGCAGGCGGCCACGCTAACCACAGCTTCTTCTGGAAAGGCCTGAAAAAGGGCACCACCCTGCAGGGCGAACTGAAAGCCGCTATCGAACGTGACTTCGGCAGCGTTGACGCTTTCAAAGAAGCCTTTGAGAAAGCTGCAGCAACCCGTTTCGGTTCTGGCTGGGCTTGGCTGGTTAAGAAAGACGGCAAACTGGCTGTAGTTTCTACTGCTAACCAGGACAGCCCACTGTTAGGCGAAGCAATCTCTGGCGCATCAGGTACTCCAATCGTGGGTCTGGACGTTTGGGAACACGCTTACTATCTGAAATATCAGAACAAACGTCCTGACTACATCAAAGCATTCTGGGATGTGGTTAACTGGGACGTAGCCGCTGAGAACTTCGCAGCCGCTAAATAAGCCTTCTTTTCCGGGTTTTAGAATCCGGAAAAAAGCCATAAAAAAACCGACGAAGCTTGCTTCGTCGGTTTTTTTTAAGCTTAAAAAGGTCGAATATCAAAACTCTTTTTTAGCGAAGCCTGTCACTGTTTTCAAACCCATCTCACGGCCCAACGCCGTCATCGGGTGAACCACCACGATACCGCGAACGGCTTTCTTCAGCGTGCCCATATCGGCCTGCTCTTTCTTGGTGATTTCACGACGGAACGGCAGTTGTGCCAGCTTCTGCGCTTCGGCGCTCAGCTTGACCTCTTTAACGCTACGCAGACGCTCGATTTCAGCCGCCAGCTTCTCTTTTTCTTTCATGTGCTGGTCGATCAGCTCGGTCACGCCTTGCTGAATAACGGTCGCATCTTTGTGATTCAGTGCATCGAGCATATCGCTCAGACGTTTAATCTCTGCTTTTTCTTTTTCGATCATTTCGCTAACCCGTATGCCATCAGGCGCCGCGAGATTGCGGGGCAGGACGACTAAAATTGAATTCAACCTCTAGTGTAACAGGAAGTTGTCTATTCAGCAGCCTGTGTAACGATGCCGGGCGGTAATCCACTTATCTCACAGGCTCGCCGCCCTACCCGTGCCAGCGCGTCGGTATAGCGCGCATCAAACGGATAACAGCATGACAAACGCAGCGCGTTGCGATAGCGCCCACTCGGTGAGTACAGTGTGCCGGGCGTGAGGCAGATTTTCTCCATCAGCAGGAGGTCAAAAAGCTTCACCGTATCAACGGCGGGGGGTAAATCAACCCAAAAAACGAACCCACCTTTCGGCTGTGTCGCCCGCGTGCCCTGTGGGAAATAACGCATAATCAGTGATTTCGCCTCATCGATTTGTGCGGCATAGCGCCTTCTCAAGCTTCTAAGATGATGGTCAAAACCGCCAGACTCTAAAAATACCGCTAACGTTTCCGACAGCAACACCGACTCAGACATAGAAGACACCGCCTTGAGCTGACGCAGTTTTTCGCCAAAGCGTCCGCCGGCTATCCAGCCAATACGAAAATCAGGCGCCAGCGTTTTGGTAAAGCTGGTGCAAAAAAGCACCCAGCCGTTTTTATCAAACGATTTCACCGCCGGAGAGAGCGTTGCGCCGAACTGAATTTCGGCGTAAAGCCCGTCTTCAATCAGCGGCACCTGATAGTCATTCATCAGGCGTGCCAGACGTTTTTTGGCAGCCAACGGCATGGTGAAACCCATCGGATTTTGCGCAGTCGGCATAGCAATCACCGCATTAAGCCGCTTCTCGCTCAGCATCAGCTCCAGCGCGTCGAGAGACAATCCATCCTGCGGATCGGTCGGAATTTCTACCGCCTTCAATCCCAAACTGGCCAGCAGCGGCAGCAGGAAAAAATAGGTCGGTGTTTCCAGCCCGACGCTATCGCCAGGCTGGGTAGTGACGCGGAGTGCGAGCTGCAGCGCCTCCATGCAGCCGTGGGTCAGGGTGATATCGTTCGGTTCGAGGATCATGCCGAGCGCCATCGCGCGACGGGCAACCTGCTGGCGCAAATGCAGACTTCCCGGCGGCAGCGCATATTGGCTGATTATTTTTGGTTGGCGACGCAGCAGCGATGACATAATGCGTCCCAGTTTTCCGCCAGGATAAAAATCACTGGTCTGCGGGCAGGCCAAAGAAATGTTGGTGTATTCGGGGTTAGTCTGCGCAGCGAATACTTTATCGATCAGCGCCAGCACTTCATCGGCCGGTTCGGCGGCGGGAGAATGCTCTTCTATCCGGCTTTCGAGCACCGGCAGCGCGCTGCTAACATAAAATCCCGACTGCGGACGCGCCTCGATAAGCCCTCGGTCTTCCAGACGGCGATAGGCAGCAACCACCGTGTTAATGCTGACCTGATGCATCTGAGAGCAGCGCCTCACCGAAGGCAGTCGGCTGCCGGGCAGGAGCGTACCGCGGCGAATGGCTTCGGCCATTTGGTCGGCGAGCTGGTGATATCGGGTCTCTCCCGCCGCCTCGTCGGTGGCGACAGAGAGCAGAGTTGCGGGCATGAATTCGGCCATGGTGTCAGTTCCCGTCAAATAGATGGATACAGTTCATATTTTAACCCACTGTAACCATAACAATAGCTGATATCTGGTTCTGTAACCAGCGCATTTAACGTCCTATGCTAATCACTCATTGGTTCTACCGCCGCAGAGCGCATTAACATAAGGAACGCCCGATGCTGGATACTGCTTTTATGAGTTACGTGACCGTGATGTCTATTACACCGGGCCCTAATAATCTGCTGCTCGCCTCGTCTGGCGTAAACTTCGGACTGCGTAAAACGCTGCCGATGACGTTCGGTATTACGCTGGGCTGCGCGCTACAGTGCGCGGTACTGACGTCTTTGCTGGCCGTTATATTGAGCTGGATGACGGTAATCCGCCTGCCAATGGCGGTGATCGGCTGTGCCTATCTTTTCTGGCTATCCTGGAAGATTTTTCGCTCCTCTACGCCGCAGAACAGGGCCGAAGATCGCCCAATGCGCCTGATAAACGGCGCGCTTTTTCAGATAATTAATCCAAAAGCCTGGCTGATGGCAACCAACGTGGCCATCCTGTTTACACCGCCAGGAGGCAATATGCTGCATCACACGCTGGCGAACAGTATAGGTTTTGCAATACTCAATTTGCCCTGCGTGTTGATCTGGGCGCTGATGGGCGACAGGCTACGTCTGGCGTTACAGGTTGAATGGAAACTTAAGGCGTTTAATACGCTGATGGCAGGGTTAATGGCGTTGACGGCGCTGTGGTTACTGTTCGATGAGCTAAAAAACGCTTTTATTCATTGAATGCGCTGAATTTTATTAAAGCTTTATAAAGGGATTATTGTCAGGTTATGATTTGTAACCTGACAAAGCGTGACGAGATAAAAATGGTAAAGGCATATTTTCTGATTGGGTTTGGGTTTCTTTTCGCATTATTCGGCTATTTATCGTTGGATATATTAGTCGCCCAATATCTCGGAAACCATCCCGCTATGATAACCGACGCCACCGCGTTTATTTTACTCCCTGTGACGATAGCCGTTGAGTATGCCGCCTACTTTCTTTTGTCCCATTATTTTTTGGGCATGATAAAACCGCTGTGTTTCAAAAAAGAGAGTATTTTCCAGGTTGTGCTGCTGATCCTTAATGCCCTTTTCCTTTATCTCTTCGTCACGATGGAAACGCATCGTTTCCAGAATTCCGTCAGCAGCGATGTGGCGATTTCCGTTAACGACTTCCCTTCTTCGAAAATCTATTTTACGTCGATGGCAATCTCGCTGGTTTTAGTGCTTGCCGTGAGGAAATTCTGGCGCAAAAAGGCTTAATTAACGCTTAACCGGCGAAAGGCGGGAGGGCTGCTGATTGCTGATATGGGCAATCAGCCCGGTGAGCGAAAGGACCATGGTTGAGCGAACAATCTGCTGATAACGCTGACGCTGCATCGCTATCATCGACTCGTCGGCCTCGCCGGGCTTCAGGAACGTAGGTGCCGGAGGCAGAGAGGCGACGCAGTGCAGCTCGCCAAAGGGACCAAGAATTTCGTCATCGGTAAAACGGTATTCGTTGCCGTCGTAGTTGAGTTCTTCACGCAGAGCCATAAGCAGCTCGGCATCTTCATATTCGTTGCGACTGATTACGCCAAGCGCATAAACCAGCTTAAGGCGCACTGACAAATCTCCCAGCGGCCCGCTGCCGGAAAGTAAAGGCTCTACGGCATATTTCACCGCATAGTCATCTTTGCGAAAGACCTGAACCACCAGAATATCCAGTGCTTCAGCCAACAGCTCTACCGCTGTCATCAGAAAAGTGCGCACGGTTTTGCCCGCATTCAGCTTTTCCAATACCCGGTTCTCGAACGCCTGTGCTTTTTCCATGGTCGCTATCACGATGTTAAGTGAGTCTTTCAACGCCCACGGCGTCTTCCCTGATTGAGGCAGGTCGGGCGATTTACGCCCGACACCTCTTTCTTCACCTGGTGTTGGGATACCCTTCAGTGGCTGAATCCGCTCCAGTAACTTGGGGGTTTAGAAAGATTCAATGCTCCCTTAATGCATTTTCTCATAGGCGCTGACGGCCTCAGCCACCACGTCGCTCTCAGCCGGCAGGCCAGAAATTTGTGCCAATGTGGCTTTGGGTCCCAGTGTGTCAAGCAGTTCAACCAGTTCCAGCGCCTGCGGGTCTTGTTCGCTGCGATAGCGCATAGCAGCGGCAATGCCGATAATCAGATTGGCGTGCGGCAGGCCATATTCCTGAGTGCCCAGCAGCGGCTTGATTAAACGATCGCCCGCGCTAAGTTTGCGCAGAGGCTGACGACCAACGCGCTCGACGTCGTCCTGTAGGTAAGGGTTTTCAAAGCGAGAAAGAATTTTCTTGATGTAAGCCGCGTGCTTTTCTGCGTCAAAACCGTAGCGTTTGATCAACACTGCGCCGCTCTCTTCCATCGCGCCTTTCACCACATCACGCACTGTAGAGTCGAGAATGGCATCACGGATGGTCGCATGGCCGGCCTGCTGACCCAGGTAGGCGGTGATCGCGTGGCCGGTGTTCAGCGTGAAGAGTTTACGCTCGACGAAGGCCATCAGGTTGTCGGTCAGCTCCATCCCTTTAATGTCTGGCAGCGGCCCCTTGAACTGGGTCTCATCGACAATCCATTCGCTGAAGGTTTCAACCGTCACTTCGAGCGGGTCGGAAGAGCCTGCGGCTGCCGGAGGAACGATGCGGTCAACGGCGGAATCTACGAAACCGACGTGAGCTTCAACCCAGGCTTTTTCATCTTCTGGCAATGCGTTGAAGACGTGCTGTTTAAACTGGCTGGTGCCGCGCACCATATTTTCACAGGCAATAATGTTCAGCGGGCTTTCATTGCCCTGCTGGTGACGCAGAATCAGGCCTTTCGCCACGTTAGGGGCGATTTTTTCAAGAATGGTTGGCCCAACGGCGGTGGTCACTAAATCAACCTGAGCAATCAGGTCGATGGCCTCCTGACCGGCGCTGTTCACGGCATTTACATTGCTGACGGTCTCAACGGTGGCCTGCTCGCCAACCACATTGACGTTATAGCCTTTACGGCTTTTCAGCGCATCGAGCAAAACAGGATGGACGTCGGCAAACGTGAGCTCGACCTGTGCGTCCGCAAGCAGTTTGCCGATAAAACCACGGCCAATATTGCCTGCTCCAAAATGTAAAGCTTTCATGATGACTCCCTAAAACGGTGACAAGAACCAGGAAGCTCTGGGCTTCGAATCAACAACCGGGTCTGCTATCCCTACGCTGGATATTGGCAGACCCGGTTAGTCACGTTCTCAAATTTTAAAGCTCGATAACCCTGAGGTTATTGAGGAACTGCGTTTAACCGCGCAGGATATTAAGCACTTCTTCAACGCTGGTGGTGTTTGCCAGACGGTCGATAACGCCGTCCTCGTCCAGTGCGTTAGTCAGTTTGGTAATCACGTTAATGTGCTCATTGTTACGAGCCGCAATACCGATAACCAAACGCGCCGAGTCGTCTTCATCCTCACCCCAGCGAATGCCCTGCGGATACTGGCAGAACACGATACCGGTTTTCAGCACGCGGTCTTTCGCTTCGATAGTGCCGTGAGGAACCGCGATAGACTCGCCAAGATAGGTTGAGGTCAGCTGCTCACGGGCCAGCATCGCCTCGATGTACTCTTCTTGCACGTAGCCACCTTTCACCAGTTGCTCACCGGCAAAGCGGATAGCTTGTTCCTTGTTGCTCGCGGTCAGTCCGAGGAAAATATTTTCCGGGCTAATGCGGAACAGGTTGGTATTATCCGCTTCGCTCACCAGACTGTCACTCAGGGTGGTGTTAACGCGCTCTTTATATTCGGTCGCCTTGTTGACGTCTACCAGACGAGCAACCAGGTCAGTATACAGACCGCTGTCGAGGAAGTTGGTCAGAGAAATATGCTGCGCATGAGGAACCTGACGCATCGCACGCTCGGTGAGGTCACGATGGGTAATGACCAAATCGACGTCATCCGGCAGGTTGTTTATCGCTGTATTGGTCACAGAGATATTGCTCAGCCCGGCATCCTGTACTTTTTTACGCAGCACGCCTGCGCCCATCGCGCTTGAACCCATACCGGCGTCGCAGGCTACGATGATTTTACGCACGGTAGACAAGTCACCCGCCACACCGGTTGCTGCGGCGGAAGTACCCGCCGAAACCTGGCCTTTGGACTGCGCTTTCATATCCTGAACGCGGCGTGTCGCGGCCTCCAGATCGTCTTCATCTTTCACTTTCGAGCTTTTGAGCAGGATTGAAGAAACGATAAACGAAACCAGGAAAGCCAGCACGATAGCGGTAATGTTAGCGAAGTAAGTGCCTTTTGGCGTCATCGCCAATACGGCAATGATAGAGCCCGGAGATGCAGGAGAAACCAGCCCCCCGTTCAGCACGGTCAGCGTGAACACGCCGGTCATACCCCCGAGAATTACCGCCAGCAGCAGGCGCGGATTCATCAGCACGTATGGGAAATAGATTTCGTGAATCCCCCCCAGGAAGTGGATGATTGCCGCACCGCCCGCAGACTGCTTGGCGCTACCGCGACCAAACACCATGTAAGCAATCAGCACGCCCATGCCCGGACCCGGGTTGGCTTCAATCAGGAAGAAAATAGATTTACCCGCGACGGTGGCCTGCTGTATGCCCAACGGGGAGAAAATACCGTGGTTGATGGCATTGTTCAGGAACAGAATTTTAGCGGGTTCCACGAAGATCGAGGCCAGCGGCAGCAGGTTATGGATAACCATGATATGCACGCCCGCAGCCAGCAGTTTGGACAATGCCTCAACCAATGGACCAATCGCCAGGAACGAAAGCACGGCCAACAGCATACCGATGATACCGGCAGAGAAGTTGTTCACCAGCATCTCGAAGCCGCTTTTGATTTTACCGTCTACCCAGCGGTCAAAGCGCTTGATGCACCACCCGCCCAGCGGACCAGCAATCATCGCGCCGAGGAACATGGGCATATCCGCCCCCACAATCACACCCATCGTGGTGATAGCACCCACCACGCCACCGCGATCGCCGCCGACCAGACGTCCACCGGTGAAGCCAATCAGCAACGGCAGAAGATAGGTGATCATTGGGGCGACTAACTTGGCAAGCGTCGCGTTCGGGATCCAGCCGGTTGGGATAAACAGTGCGGTAATAATACCCCAGGCTATAAATGCGCCGATGTTGGGCATTACCATGTTACTCAGGAAGCGGCCAAAGTTTTGAACTTTGACCTTAACGTCTGGTGAAAACATAAAACACACCCCTATTGATACGCGCTAACAATAAGAGCGCGCTATACGTGATAATTATTGGGACGGTATTTTCCCCAAAACCAAGCTATGGGATTCCGTCGAATTGCTGTCTGCAAGGCGAACTCTAGCACGTCATTATGACCACGCGTAGAGAGGCCCAAGGGCGTGATTACGATCACGAGATCCCCCCCTCACCACCCCTCATTTTAGTGACCCACATCACATAAAAGCCTTGTAACTAAAGAACAAAGGTCAAAAAAAGTGCACATGACCTCATTATTTGTGATCTAAATCACTTTTTTTAGGTCAGTATTTATCACCAAAACGTGATGAATATCACAATTTATTTTTAGCTTAACGTTGAGACGAGGTGATTAAAAAAACCACAGAGAACCGGAACTCACTCACCGAGCGATTTTTTAGGAACTAATGAAATAAAATTACAGCTAAAGGTTATAAAAAAATTAAAGCACCCGTTCTTATCAAAAAGACAAAAATGAAGAAGACATGACACAGAATAAATAAAAAATTTATAAAAAATAAATGTTTTGTATGAAGAGGGATCTCTTTCGTTAAATTTTTTTATGACTATTATAATATTAACCAGTGGACTATAATCACCTAATTGATTATTTCACTAAAGGTATCATTCACAATGAGCATTGTGACTAACTCTATATATAACAACGACATTATCAATGAAACAGTTGAATATTTTTTAAAAAGAAAATTTTCAACCTATACTGAAATGAAATTTACTTATGCCGTCATGAACAAAAGAAACCCCTCAGATTTTTTTGCAATCTCGAATTACCCAGATGAATGGACCAGTATCTATAAGAGTAATGATTATCAGTATATTGATCCCGTCGTTATTACTTCACTCAATACCATATTGCCATTCCCCTGGAATGACAATATTATGATTAACGCAAATTTGAAATTATCTAAAGTATTTTCGATCGGGAAAAAATACGAAATTATAAACGGCTACACCTTCGTTCTTCATGATAATTTAAATAACTTAGCCACACTTTCAATCCTAATTGATAAAGAAAACGAAATTATCATTAAAGAGGATATTGAAAGAGATAAAGACAAACTGCAAATGCTTCTTATCTTGGCTCACGACAAATTGACCACTCTTTATCGAGACATTAACGCTGTAACATTAAAAAACAATAAAAAAAATGAAGAGTTATTCTCAAAGCGCGAAAATGATGTACTTTACTGGTCCAGCATGGGGAAAACTTATAAAGAAATAACTCTCATTCTTGGCATTAAATTAACCACCGTTAAATTTCATATGGGTAATGCGGTAAAAAAGCTAGGCGTTATCAACGCAAAACAGGCTATACGATTGAGCACTGAAATGAAATTGATTAAACCTGCTTGAGTTGAAAGGGTATATCGAATGGCCATTTTTTTAAATAATTTTCAGGTGATAAAACCCCTTTATGGATCTTCATGTTTAGTACATCCTGATTTCTGTCATCGACAGAGACTAATAGTAAGTATATTTTATCCTGACTCTCTGAAAATCCTTGTTCGACGACGCTTAGATGTAACCCGGAGCGTTTTAGAATAATATACATCGCATGGCTAACAATGGTTAAAATGCCTTCATAACTAGACTTTAAACAATAATTAATCAAAGAAAGAATAAGCATTAAAGTAATGGAGTTCTGTTCACAGCCCAACGTAGTTACTCTTTCTTTATCGACAAAGAAGCGGCTTGATTCAACATAATTGCCTTTGGGAATATTTTCCATATTAAAACAAGATGAAAAAGTTCCCGTAATCATATTAGGATTCGCTATTTCTATAATACGCAAACTGCATATCACTCTACCTTTATATATACCAAACAAATAGGTTGTATCAGAATTATCATATTCATCGAACTCCATGTTTTCATTGCACAGCACCTCCCAATCCAGTCTGTCTTTGAACACTTTCTTTCTTAATGAATACATCTCCTGAGATTTTTCTTTTGTAAGATTATTATAGCCAACATCAATAAAGTTAATCATTTCCACTCCCTTTCCATGGTATGGGTTAATCCATCGCGAAAAATAATATCTGAGTATTAGAGAATTATCTATAAATAAAACCCATTATTCTCCATTCAATATTACTTAATAAAATTAATTCACCCAATCAATAACTAAATTTATGGGTCTATTAAAATACAGAGAGTTACGCGATAAAATAACGTAATAGCGTTTATTCAATAAATCGAGTGAATGATTGAAATTAATAGATAAGGCGTATCTCAAGCAGCGTTGAAAAATTTGAAAAATCCAGCCCCTCCATCCAAGAATTTTCTGTGTACGGTAGCCACTTCTCTCTATACGAAAATCAATATTCTTATGTTACCTACACTAAAGTACAGGTAATATTATTTAAGAAGAAAGCAGAATAAGTAGCAGAGTCATTAATTTTTGGAATAAAAATATTATTAATATATTAGAAATTTTTCAATTAGTCCGCGTTTAAAGCTAAGTTAATTTAACGTCGGACGGAGGATTGTACGATGGTAACACTCACAATTATACTCATATCCATTAAAATCATTTACTTAACCTTAAAAATTGTTGTCTCAGTAAGGTATCTGCTGTGGGGGAAATAGAAGGAATAGACCCTTTACGCTCAATCTCACATTTCGCTCAAATTTGTAGCACTTTATCCTATTCTATAAAAAGGTCTGGTTTATGACCCAATAATACCTATACTTAAGTACAGCAATAAACATGAAGATTCCCTGGTGTTGGCCAATTGGCAGCCCCTTATCTCGCCGAGAGTAAGGGGATTTTTTTATTTTAAAGTTAATAGGAAAGTATTTTCTAAAAAATAAAGCATTAAAATGGCTCTTTATTTTTCAACCACTGCAAATAGATGATAAAAATAATAAAGAGCCTGCCTCTGATAAAATAATACACAAGATTTTTCTAAATAGTTTCTAAAAGACGAGGGTATTCCGCTTATTTATACCGGTTGACTGGCCTGATGAATAACGTCAAGTACCTGATGTAAATGGCTGGCATCAATTTGGCCGGGTGCTGAAGGTTTACCGACCATGCCGAAGGTTAAGGCTGAACCGGTTAATTCACCGGACAAGCGAGACACCACGCCTATGCCTTTCATCGACATTGTCAGCAGCGGCCTTTCGGCATACTGGCTGTGCATTTCCCAGGTCGCATTCATCAGACTTAATACGTCTCCCGAGTCATGAGGCATGGTGGCTATTTTAAGGATGTCGGCCCCCAGCGCCTGCTGGTGACGGAGACGGCGAATGAGTTCTTCCTTCGGCGGCGTTTTCTTGAAATCATGGCTAGACATCACTATCGCGACACCTTGTTGATGTGCCTGTGCCACAACCTTGCTTACCACCGCTTCACTGCGGAACATCTCTACGTCCAGCAGATCGGCTTTGCCGTTGTTGAGGATTTCCAGATAAAGACTGCCATACGCTGCGTCGCTGATGGCCTTCGCACCGCCCTCGGCCTCAGTCCTGAAGGTCACTAACATCACTTTGTTGGGTAAGAGTTCAGCAACCTGACGCGTCATTTTAGCCACGGCAATTTTGTCTAGCGCGTTGTCCAGATAGTCGAGGCGAAATTCAACCACATCAATCTCTTTCACCGCGGCCAACTGTCGTACGGAGTCCAACACTTCAGATTCCTGAGTGGCCGTTGTCGGCACAATCAGCTTTGGTGCACCCTCACCGATAGAGATTCCTTTCACCTTTAATAATTTAATCATGCGCTTGTTCCCTCCCTTGGGGACTGCAATGGCGCCTGACGGTGTCAGGCTGTCAGAGTGAGAAATGGCCGCTGAGGCATTTTTAAGGACAAAAGCTCCCGCAATCAGCGCTGCGCCTGATTTCATAAATTCCCGGCGTTTCATAAAATAACGTCCTCAAGACATAAGGCTAGTGATGGTTTTGACTAAAATCGAGGTTAAGTATTCTTAGATAAGGATTCAGCTTTGCGCGTCTTCGAGGTACTTGTTGCGGACTGCAGCGCCTCCGGCCAACATCATGATGATAGCCATCACGGTCAAGAACCAGAATGAGGCATGCCAGCCCGCGGTGAAACGGTGCAGTTGTCCGAAGAAGAAAGGCCCTGCGGCAGCAAATACGTATCCGATACCCTGGGTGAAAGAAGACAACGACGCAGCTCCTTGAACGCTGCGCGTGCGCAGGTTAATCAGCTGGAAGGTGGCAGGGATAGTCATCAGGCCAGGTGCCGCAACGACGGCCCAAACCCAGGATTCACCCGGCATATACAGGAAGCCCATATATCCCACAATCTGCATGACGCCGCCGATTGCCACCACAATGTACGGTTTTTTCATCCTCCCGAGATAAATTGGCACCAGAATGGAGTGCGCGATCCCGACGATGTTATATACAAACAGCATGTCGCCCGCGTTAGCTGCGCTGATCCCATTCTGAATGAGATAGGTAGGCAACCAATTGAGCATGGCGTACATACTCATCATGCTGACACCAAAGAGGATAACCATCGACCAGGCAACTGGCCATTTCCACACCGCAATGTGTTTAACAGCGGATTGCGCTTTCTGCTGCGGTTTTGCCACCGTCGCATCGCTCTGGTGATGGGTACGGATAGTCTGTAATACCCAAGGCAGCGCCGCGATCAATGCGGTCAGAGACCATAGCGCCACGTTGGCACGCCAGCCGTCGGACTGAGAAATAGGCACCGCAATCGCCGACGGCAGACCGGCCGATACCGCAATCATGACCGCATAAGTTGCCGTCAGACCGCCTACGCTGTCGGGAAAATATTTCTTGATGGTAGGTTGAACCAGCACATTTCCGAAGCCCATTCCGGCCAGCGCCAAAATACTGCAAGCCACAAAAACTGGGAAGCTAGCGGTGAAGGTTCGCAGCCCGATACCGGCGCAGACCAGCAGCATGGAGAGCAACAGCGCGCCTTCATAGCCCAGTCGGCGAGACACAGAGGCGGTAAGCGAACCAAACACCGCAAACGACAACAGCGGCAACACACCGAGGATATTCGCGTTAAACCCGGAAATATCGTGCTCGATAAAACCATAGATGGCGCTAAGTGACGTGACGGCGGCGCGCAGGTTAAGCGACACTAAAACCAGACCAACCAATACCAGCGTTCGCCTGGCTGGAATAGTCGAATTGGAGGCGGGTTTATTGGTTTGAGGGGCCGCTTTCGCGGCCGGAGTCTCCAGATTGATAGAACTAGGTAGCTCAGACATCTTGTCTCTCCTCAGAAATGAAAGCGCTCTACGTTAGTTTGAAAACTGATGAGTTTTACCAAAACAGGTTTCTTGCAACGCTTTCATGGCCTGACGCGCTACGCTGGCTGGATCTTGCGCTTTCAAGACATCGCTAAACACTTCCAGACCTAAAGGACCGGTGTAATCCTGTTCTTGCAGATACTCGATAAGAGTATGAATCGGGAACTTGCCCTGCCCCGGCAGCAGTCGACGATGGCGGGCGGTGTCGATAAGGTTTTCAGGATCTGGCTGCTCGGAGAGGTCAGAAAGCTGGACCAAAAAGATTTTATCCATCGGAATACCGTGTAAATCCGCTACCGTGCGTTGACGAACAAAAATGTGGAAGGCATCAACGACCAGCCCAAGATTAGGTTCATTAACGCGCTGAACCATTTTCCAGGCATCGGCGGTATTGTTGATTTTGGTACTCCAGGCCATACCTTCATAGGCAATGCGCAAACCCCGTTGACCCGCCTGACGAGCCAGCCAGCGTAAATCTTCTTCAATACGCTCACCGACGCACTCTTTATGCGTGCAGGCCGGTGTAAGTAATAGGGTCGCACCGAGAGCAACCGCGGTATCCAACATCCGCAGCGCCTCGTGGCGTTTATCTTCGCGGATGCTGTCAGGCGCTCCGTCAAAATCCAGCAGCACCTGATAATCAGTCAATCCGACGGGCAACTTCTGCAATAGCGTTTTAATACCTGCGGTATCTCCCCCGCTGGCTTCAACGTCTTGTCTCCAAAGCTCAACCTGTTGAAAACCGGCGTCATGCGCAGCACGCAGTTTGTCATCAGTCGTTCCACCTAAACATACGGTGTTAATAAACAATGGATTTTCTGCCTTTTTCATCATAATTCTCCCGATACTGGTGCTTGTTTTCGCCGTAGCGAACTCTTTATTTTGCGCAAAGCGCGACCAAAAAATAGGTGAGCGATGCCGTACAGAACAAAAATGACTCTGCCGGAAACCTGCTTAAAGCCAGGACTTGAAAGCGAGAATAAAGCGTTTCACATCAGCTTGTTTGAACAGCGAAATCGAGTCATATACTGACCTACCCTCTTTAATGGACTTAATCATAATGGGACCTTCTTTACGATGTTCGTCTTATTCTCGAGCCTTAAGAGTAGTCATAAACTTTATTGGGAAGGGAATACTGTTTAACAGTGGTAAGCCATACCGAAAAAGTAGTATGTTGGATTAATTACCTTTGATCTGCGTCAACGTTATTCGTCAAGTTTGTCAGTCTATTTTTATTCACTGAAATCTTCTTATTATAGACAATAATATTTATAAAGGTTTTGTATGGATTTAAAACGGTTGCGTTATTTCTGCGTTATTGTAGAACAAGGCTCTATCAGCAAGGCTTCACGTATTCTCAATATTTCACAGCCCCCGCTCAGCAAGCGGCTTCAGGAGCTGGAGGAGGAGGTAGGCACGCCGCTGGTATCCCGTAACGGGAGCGGAATTACCACCACCGAGGCAGGCATGGTTTTGTATCTGCGGGCGTGCGATATTCTGCGCAACGTCGAGGAGGCACGCAGTGAAGCCATCTTCGTGGCAAACAATAAGAAGGAGATTTTACGTATCGGTATTTCCTACTTGTTTCAACGCCATTTCAGCCCGCTAATATCTGAATTTTATCAAAAACTTGAAGGCGTAAAGATCGAAACAATCGTCGCTGACTCCAGCACGCTTGAGTCAATGCTGGATAAAAAACGCATCGATATCGGCCTTTTTCAACAGCCAAAAATGGCAAGCAGTTACGAATGTATCAGTATGCAACCGGTGAAAGCAGTCGCCGTTGTCTCAAAAAAATTGCTGCCAGCGCCGCCAAAAGATCACATATTGCTCTCCGAACTGGGGCAACTTCCACTGATTTTAATTAGAAGAATCAATGGCGAAGGCACGTTTGAGTACATTAATAATCAGCTGCTTAGGCTTGGCGTGCGGCCCAATATTATTATTTCCGCCAATGAGCCGAGAATGGTATGTGAGTTAATCGCATCAGGAATTGCCGCAGCGTCAATGATGCCCGCCTGCGAGGTACCGCCACAGGCACTGGAATATTGTCATATCGTGGATATTTACCCGACGCCGAATATCTTTTTCCCGACGTTCGTGAAATTAGCTGCTGCACCGCATCAGCCAGAATTACTGAATATTTTGTTACATTACCAGGATCAAAACATTTAATAGGAAACATCCCGAGAGAGTATTATTTAATATCCATACTTGCGCTGGTAAATTAATGTTTCAGTAGCAACCGCCTGTGATGTTAATTATTGATTAATACAGATCCAAAGATGTTAAAGATCCGGGCAGATATTCAGGGCAATGTGCTCTATTTTTCACAGAGCTGGCTTTTATCTTGTCAGCTCTTTACCCTACTCACCCTTGATATTTAGTTTGGAACGAGTGTTCGTAATGAAAAAGTTATTCCTGGTCGTTGTGGTGGTGGTTGGTTTGGCCGTTTGGTGGTTCAAGCGTACACCACCGCGAGACCCTCACTACGATGCCGCAGCGTGCGTCGCGGTCGATGTGATGGGTAAGGCAGCTCCCGACACCGATAGCGCTTTCTTAAATAAAATCCGCACCGTGATTGATAATGAAAATAGCGATTATTCAGTGAGTAAGGTCAAGTTTAGCGAGAGTGTGGCTATGGTATCCATTAAACGATATCAGTCACTGAGCTCAGGGCAGAAGGCCATAGCAGGTCAGAATCTAGACAGCTGTATCAATGTCATGGCGGCAGGTCCGTCAGACAAGGCAAATCAGTAGGCGAATTTGTGAAGGGGAGATAACACAGAGCCCTCTCAGGCTCTGCGTTCAGACAGAGATAATTATTTGCCCTGCGCCTTGCTGATGGCAGCCTGCAGCTGTTCTGCAGACACTGCGCCAGGCAGCACGGTAGTGTTGTCGGCGTTAGCGCCACTGACTGGCATCACGATAAAGCCAGGCGTGCCCTGGAAGCCCAAAGATTTTGCCAGTTCGTCATTTTTCGCCAACGCGGCATGCGTTTCCTGACGGTGTGCGTCGCTTGGCAGCGCAGCATGTGCTTTTTCAACCGCACCCGAGATATCCGCATCGGTCAGCTTGCCTTCGTCATGCCCAGTCGCATAAATCGCATTGTGGTAGGCCAGGTAAGCCTGCGCGCCCTTCTGCTTATAGACATACTGCCCGGTTTCAGCAGCAGTGATTGATGCTTTCCAGCGGTCGCCAAAGATTGGCCACTCTTTGAAGATGAAGCGCACGTTAGGATTCGCCTTGATGGTTTGCTCCACCACCGGCGCCATGTGGCTACAGTACATGCACTGGTAATCGAAGAACTCTACGAAGGCAACTTTTGCATCCGCAGGGCCGTAAGACGGAGTGTCTTTGTCCTGCAACAGCGCAGGCGCATTACCCAGCACCGCGTTGAGAGAATCCGTTTCCTGCTGTTGCTGCTGCTGAGCCTGCAGCTTCTGGCTTGCCTGCACCAACACTTCCGGGTGCGCGATGATGTATTCAGAGGCAATCTTGCCGATAGCCTGTTGTTGGGCATCGGTGAAAGTCGCGCTGCTGTCTGCGGCGGCGGCCAAACCCGGCGTCGCAATCAGCGCTGCCAGCAATGTCATCATATGACGTTTCATAAAAACACTTCCTTTGAGTATGAGACTAAATTCTTTCACAATTTTAAAACAGATGAATGACATAAAAGCTAATGTATTACGCTAACGGCTTGCACCTATTAATTGTGAACTTTTATGAATCACGCGGCCATTTTGGCAAAAAACCACGCAATAGACGTGGTTTTTGTTTTTAACTGGCGAAGTTAAAACCGCAATCAGAAGCTGCCCGCCACGAGTTTTTGCGCATCGACCAGCGCCTGCTGTTTGCCCAACAGTCCGGTCATCATCGCATTGTACTGCGTCACCTGCTGCTGACTTGGGAACTGCACGGAACCGTTGGCGAACGCCACCTGATTTCCCTGCTGACCGAGGAAATCGCCCACGGCAATAATGTCCTGAGTCAGGCTTGAGAGTGCGGGAACGACCGGAAGCAACGCATTGGCGGGTTGAGTCACATCCTGAGCATAGACTTGATTATAAACGGCTTTCAGGTCATCAGGCTGTTTGAGCGCGGCCTGCGCGGTGTCGGCGGTCGCCTTGGCAGTTTGAATCTGCTGGGTAAGCGTATTCAGCGTACCGGCCGCCTGTTGCACTGCCGCTTTCTGCTGCAGGTAATCCTGTGGCACGCGAATTTGGGCCAGTGTGTTCACGGCAGGGGCGAGGCTATTGTTAACTGACTGCTTCATCTGACGCGAGAAGGTCAGAATAATGGTGTAATCGTCGGCGTATTTACCGAATTTCTGCCTTTGGTCTTCGCTCAGCGTCGGCAGATTTTGCCCGCTGCGCATCACCGTATTCTGCAGATAATCAATGAAGGCTTTCCTTTGTTCCGGCTCTTTATCGCCACAGGCGGTAAGTTGAAAAACCATGAGTAATGCAACTACAGGCGCCAGCCAGCGCGCGAATGTCCTGCTCCTGATCCCTACAGCCATTTCCTGACTCCTGATTCAATATTATTATTAACAGCTGATAACCTGAGCTTATTAGGATAGATGATCCTGCTTGCTTAGGATACAGCAAAGAAGCAACTGCCCCGCGCCAGTGCAGTCTGCACGAATGCGGTGAAAAATTACCCTCGCCCAACTTGACCCATCCGCTTTTCATCCGCCCTCAACCACCGCCGATATCTTTTAATAAATTAATTATCCCGCTGTTTATAAAGGCATTAACCCTGACATTCCCCTGATTTATTTCTGATTAAAAGCGATCTGGCAAGGATATTGCCTGTTTGTCAGCAGCAGGAGCGATAGCGGGAAACCGGTGTCGCCATACAATTTGAAATAAGGTCACTAGGGTTCCGGTCCGCGTTTTGCGGATGGCTGGTCCGAGAGTGACCGACCGCCCTCTGGCGGTTACACGGCGGGATAAAAGCCCGGGAGGCCAAAGCGAGAACCTTTCTCGCCGCCGACCTCCTGCACCTTATCCGTGGTTAACGTCAGAGGAAATATAATGTTTAAAGCTTGCCAACGCCTGCTGTCCTGCGCCTTATGCCTTGCAGCCCTTCTTAGCCAGCCCGCTCTGGCCGCCACTAAACCTACTTTCAAAATCGCCTGGTCTATTTATGCCGGCTGGATGCCCTGGGACTTTGCCCAGCAGAGCGGCATCCTCAAGAAATGGGCCGACAAATACGGTATCAACATTCAATTTGTACAGGTAAACGACTACATCGAGTCGGTTAACCAATATACCGCAGGAGGATTTGACGGCTGCACCATGACCAATATGGACGCGCTAACCCTCCCTGCAACCGGCGGCGTAGACAGCACTGCGCTTATCGTCGGCGACTACTCCAACGGTAACGATGGCATCATGCTCAAAGGCGCAGGTGATGTGAAATCGCTGAAAGGCCAGTCCATCAATCTGGTCCAGCTGTCGGTGTCCGAATACCTGCTGGCGCGCGCGCTTGAAAAGTCCGGCATGACCGAGAAAGACGTCACCGTGGTCAACACCGCCGACGCCGACCTGGTTGCCGCCTTCGGCACTCCGGCCGTGAAGTCGATTGTCACCTGGAACCCGCTGCTGGCAGAGGCTAAAAAGCAGCCCGACAGCCATGAAATCTTCTCCTCAGCCCAAATCCCGGGCGAAATCCTCGACCTTTTAGTGGTGAACAGCACCACCCTGAAGGCCCATCCTGAGCTCGGCAAGGCGCTGACCGGTGCCTGGTACGACACGCTCAATGCCATGAAAGGTAACGGCCCGGAAGCCCTCAAGGCCCGCAGCTTTATGGCGCAGGAGTCGGGTACCGACCTCAAAGGCTTTGACGATCAGCTGGCCGCGACCTACCTGTTCAGCACCCCGAAGCAGGCGCTGGAGTTTATGAAAGGTCCACAGATTAAAACCACCATGCAGTCCGTGGCTGAGTTCTCCTTCAAGCACGGCCTGCTCGGCGAAGGCGCGCCGGATGCCACCACCGTCGGGATAACCACACCGTCCGGCAACTGGGGAAATCCGTCCAACCAGAAGCTGCATTTTACCGACACGTTCGTGAAGCTGGCTGCGGCCAACAAGCTGTAATTGCTATCCCTGTTAACTATCTGAAAGGCATTCCGATGCGTAAAATGATCAACTACCAACCGCAACGCCTGTCACGCAGCCTGCTCGGGCTTTTACCCCTGCTGCTGCTGATCCTGGTTTATTTGATGGCGTCGGATGCCCGTCTGTCGGTCAATGCCTTCGATAAGCTGCTGCCGAGCTTTAGCGCCATGGGCGACGCCCTTTACCGCGTAGCGTTTCAAGCCGATCCACGTACCGGCCAATATCTGCTGTGGACCGACACTTACGCCAGCCTGATTCGCCTGCTGAGCGGCATCGCCATCAGCGCCTTTCTGGGACTGGTGCTGGGTATCTTCTGCGGCGCGCTGCCCGCCGTGCGTTCGCTGATTTCTCCACTGGTGACGCTGTTTGCGCTGATCCCCCCGCTGGCGGTCCTGCCTATTCTTTTTATCATTTTCGGCCTCGGTGAACTGTCAAAAATCGTGCTAATCGCCGTCGGTGTGACGCCGTTTATCGCCCGCGACCTTCAACAGCAGGTGCAGTCAATCCCCCACGAACAGCTGATCAAGGCGCAGACCCTTAGCGGCCACAGTGGGCAAATCATGTGGCGGATAATCCTGCCTCAGCTGATGCCGCGCCTGTTCGACGCGGTACGCCTGTCGCTCGGCTCGGCCTGGCTGTTCCTGATTGCCGCCGAGGCCATCGCCGCCACCGAAGGGCTCGGTTATCGCATCTTCCTGATGCGCCGCTATCTGGCAATGGACGTTATCTTGCCCTACGTCGCCTGGATAACGCTGCTCGCCTTTGCCCTCGATGCCTTGCTGCGCCTGATAAGCCGCCGCTGCTGGCCCTGGTATTACGTTAAATAAGCCCCACTGGAGCAAAAAATGAGCTTACTCAGTATGCGCAATCTGGAAAAACACTATGGCAATCAGGTGGTACTCGAGCGGGTCAACGCCGAAGTTCAGGAGGGAGAGTTCGTCTCTATCGTCGGGGCATCAGGCTGTGGCAAAACCACCTTCCTGAAAATGATGCTCGGTACGGAAAGCCCCAGTAAGGGCGAACTGCTGCTCGACGGCAAACCGGTCATTCAGGAACCGGGAGAAGATCGCGGCGTAGTTTTCCAACGTTATTCGGTTTTCCCACATCTTACCGCACTGCAAAACGTGATGATCGGTGAAGAGTTCGTCCAGGCGCGCTGGCTGGGTCGCGTGTGGGGCAGCAAGCGTAAGGCGATTGCCGAACGCGCCACCGACATGCTGACCCAGGTCGGGCTCGGCCATGCGCTGGATAAGTACCCTCACCAGCTTTCCGGCGGCATGCAGCAACGTCTGGCACTGGCGCAGGCGCTGACCAAGAAGCCGCGTATCCTGCTGCTCGACGAACCCTTCGGTGCCCTGGATCCAGGCATCCGCAAAGACATGCATCAGTTGATAACCGAACTATGGCAGAAACACAAACTCACCATTTTCATGATAACCCACGACCTCAAGGAGGGTTTTTCCCTCGGTTCGCGCCTGTGGGTGTTCGACAAAATCCGTCATGACCCTCAGGCACCTGACGCCTGGGGCGCAAGTATTACCTACGACATTCCGCTAGAGGAGCGAAAAGCATGAGTGAATCCCACGAAATTCTGTACCAAACCCAGCTTCAAGCCGGTTCACACTGGTCAATGCGGGTAAAAAGCGGATCGGCGCTGCGCCTGACCGACGTCGAGGGCGGCGCCAACCTTGGCATGCTGTTTTACAATCCAGAGAACCTGCTCGAACGCTACAACGCGCCGGATACCCTGAAGTGCCAGCACACCTTCCGACTCACCGAAGGACACTGCCTCTACTCAGACATGGGGCGCATTTTCTGCGGCATCGAGCACGACAGTTTTGGCTGGCACGATACCGTCTGCGGCACCCTGAATGCGGCGCAGACCGAGCAGCGGTTTGGTGCGCTGAGCTATCAGCAGGCGCACAACGCCCGTCATCAGAACGGCTACGACAGTTTCCTGGTTGAACTGGCAAAATACGGGCTTGGAAAACGCGATATGGCCGCCTGCGTGAACCTGTTTTCAAAAGTCACCGTCGACGAAAACGGGTATCTGGCGCTCGACACACGCCCGCAGCCGACGGCCAGCGTCACGCTGCGTTTCGCGATGGACACGCTGGTGGTGATGCACACCTGTCCGCATCCCATGACCGAGGCAGCACGCTATCCGCGAGCGCCTATCGATATCGCCCTGCTGGCCGGTAGCGCGCCGCTGCCCGCTCACTGCCTGCAATCGGCGGAGAACCAGCGCGGCCAGGCCAACAATGACCTCTACCATCACACTACTTGCTGCCAGGGAGCACACTGATGATCCAGACAAGCCAACGGCATACCGAAACCGCCCTTTTTCGTCAGTCCATCGCCGCCGGAGACTATTGGCTGCACCGCATCGAGGCCGGACAAACGCTGCGCATCGTCGATAGCGAAGGCAATCAGGCCGCGGATACGCTGTTTTTCAACGCCGACGACGTCGGTGAGCGCTACAGCATGACCGATACTCTGCGCGGACAAAGAAACGTCTTTCTGAGCGCCGGCACCACGCTACGCTCGAACGACGACCGTCCGATGCTGGAGATAGTCGCCGACACCTGTGGACGCCACGATACCTTGGGCGGCGCCTGTGCCACCGAGAGCAACACCGTGCGCTATTCGTTGGAAAAGCGCCATATGCACGCCTGCCGCGACAGCTGGATGTTGGCGATTAGCGAGAACCCGCAGTATGGGCTCACCAAACGCGACATTACTCACAACATAAATTTCTTCATGAACGTCCCCGTGACTTCGCAGGGCGGATTGACCTTTGAAGACGGGCTCTCCGCGCCGGGGAAATACGTAGAGTTGGTGGCGAAAATGAACGTCTTAGTGCTTATCTCCAACTGTCCGCAGCTGAATAATCCTTGTAACGGCTACAACCCTACGCCGATTGAAGTGGTGATCTGGTAAATCCAGTCAGATAACGCGTGCTTCGGGACGACCCGCAAAATGCCACGCAACAGCAATACAGCAGGACGACCTGCCCGTCGCACAGAGAGTCAACCATGTTTAAATGCGTTCTGATTGCCAATCGTGGCGCCATTGCGGTGCGCATCATCCGCACCCTCAAGCAGTTGGGCGTACGCGCCGTGGCGGTCTACGCCGAGGCCGACCAGCATTCACTGCACGTTCGCCAGGCCGATGAGGCCTTCTGCCTCGGGGCGGGCAGCGTGCGCGACACTTACCTCAATCAGGATAAATTGCTGGCTATCGCGCATCAGTGCGGCGCACAGGCAATTCATCCCGGTTACGGATTTCTCAGCGAAAACGCCGCTTTCGTCGAGCGTTGCACTGCCGAAGGTGTGGTGTTTCTCGGACCAACCGCCGCGCAGATGGCCGCTTTTGGCCTCAAACACAGCGCCCGTCAGCTGGCGGAGAAATGCCAGGTTCCGCTGCTCCCGGGCAGTGGATTGCTGATAGATTTACGGCAGGCGCTGCAAAGCGCCGACGAGATTGGTTATCCGGTCATGCTCAAGAGCACCGCAGGAGGCGGCGGTATAGGCATGCAGCGCTGCGACGACGCCGCCAGCCTCAGTGAGGCATTCACTCGCGTTAAACGCCTCGCAGGCAATAATTTCGCCGATGATGGCGTATTTTTAGAGAAATTTGTCGCCAAAGCTCGACATATCGAGGTGCAAATCTTTGGTGACGGCGCAGGAAACGTTATTGCGCTCGGTGAAAGGGACTGCTCCGCTCAGCGCCGAAATCAGAAGGTCATCGAAGAAACGCCTGCCCCGAACCTGCCGCAGCCAGTGCGTGAGGCGCTGCAACAGACCGCGGTGCGTCTGGGTAAAGCGGTCAACTATCGCAGCGCTGGCACGGTAGAATACGTTTACGACGTCGGCAGTGAGCAGTTTTATTTTCTCGAGGTGAACACCCGTTTACAGGTAGAGCACGGCGTTACCGAGCAGATTTATGGCGTGGATATTGTCAGCTGGATGGTACAGCTCGGCGCTGACTGCCTGCCGCCGCTCTCAGCGTTCGCCAACCTGACGCCGCAGGGCCACGCTGTCCAGGTACGCCTCTATGCCGAAGACCCGGCCAAACATTTCCAACCCTGCGCGGGGTTGTTAAGCCACGTCAGTTTTCCGCTCGCACCCGACGGCGCTCAGCTGCGCATCGACGGCTGGATTGACAGCGGTTGTGAGGTTTCTCCTTTCTATGACCCGATGCTCGCCAAAGTCATCATTCATGCCGAAAATCGGCCACTGGCGCTGGCGGCATTGAACCAAACGCTACGCGATACTGAACTCTATGGCATTGAAACCAATCTTGATTATCTGCGTCATCTGCTCGCACAGCCCGCCGTTATCAAGGGGGAGGTGATCACGGCGACGCTGGCGGGCGTAGACTATCGCCCGGCCACCTTTGACGTACTCACGCCCGGCACATTGACCAGTATTCAGGATGCACCAGGCCGCTGCGGTTATTGGCACGTAGGAGTACCGCCTTCGGGTCCGTTCGACAGCCGCTCATTTCGTTTGGGCAACCGCCTGCTCGGCAACGACGAGCAGGCAGCGGGACTGGAAATCACCTTACGGGGCCCGACGCTGCGCTTTAATCGCGACTGCGCTATTGTCATCAGCGGAGCAGAGATCGACGCCCGTCTCGACGGCGAGAAACTGTCGATGTGGCAAGTCTGTACCGTGCACGCCGGGCAAACGCTGGCGCTAGGTCCGGTCGAGGGTGAGGGCTGCCGCAGCTATTTGCTGCTGGCGGGTGGCATCGACTGCCCACGCTATCTCGGCAGTCGCAGTACTTTCACGCTCGGCAAGTTCGGCGGTCATGCAGGCAGACAACTGCGCAGCGGTGACGTGCTGCACCTCGCCGCGCCGCGTTTAACAGAGCGAAAGTCCCTACCGATCAGCTTGCTGCCAGAGTGGCACGAGGTGCGCACCCTGCGGGTCATTTATGGCCCGCAGGGTGCGCCGAAATTTTTCACCGAGCAAGATATTGCGGCATTTTTCGACGCCGTCTGGCAGGTGCATTACAACTCCAGCCGCACTGGCATTCGCCTGATCGGCCCTAAACCCGAATGGGCGCGCAGTGACGGCGGCGAAGCGGGTATGCACCCGTCCAATATCCACGACAACGCCTATGCCTTTGGAACCGTGGATTTTACCGGTGATATGCCGGTAATCCTCGGCCCCGACGGTCCTTCGCTCGGCGGCTTTGTCTGCCCGGCCACGGTGATTCAGGCAGATCTGTGGCAGCTCGGGCAATTAAAATCCGGCGACAGGATAAGGTTTGTGCCCGTGTCGCTTGAGGATGCCGACCGGTTGGCGCGCGATGCTGAGGTGGAGCTCTCAACGCTGCACTCCCAGCCGAAGGCTGGGATCGCGACAATTTTACAAAATCCACTGTTATGGCACCGCGCAGCGCAGGATGCGCTGCCGTCGGTGAGCTATCTCGCCGCAGGCGATCGATTTATTTTGGTGGAATATGGCGATCCGATTTTGGATATTGCCCTGAGATTTCGCGCTCATGCCCTGATGCAGTGGTTGGAAAACAACCGATTGGCGGGCGTGCTGGAACTGACGCCCGGCATTCGATCGCTGCAAATTCATTTTGATAGCCTGCTTTGCCCGCGCGACGCCTTGATCCGCCATCTACAGCAGGCAGAAGCCTCACTTGGCGATTTACAGCAGGCCGAGGTGCCTTCACGCACCGTCTGGCTGCCGCTCAGCTGGGACGACGACGCCTGCCGTGAAGCTATCGAGAAATACACTCAGTCCGTTCGCCCCGGAGCACCCTGGTGCCCGAGCAATATCGAATTTATACGCCGAATCAACGGTCTAAGCAGTGTTGAAGAGGTGCGGGAAACTCTGTTTAACGCCCGCTATCTGGTCATGGGGCTCGGCGACGTTTATCTGGGTGCGCCGGTCGCTACGCCGTTGGATCCGCGCCATCGCTTGGTCACCACCAAATACAACCCGGCACGCACCTGGACGGCAGAAAACTCGGTCGGCATCGGCGGTGCCTACCTGTGCGTCTACGGCATGGAAGGCCCCGGTGGCTATCAGTTCGTGGGCCGTACGCTGCAAATGTGGAACCGTGACCGGCAGACCGAGGCCTTTGTACAACCCTGGCTGCTGCGGTTTTTCGATCAGATTCGTTTTTATCCGGTGAGCGCCGAGGAGCTGAAGACGATTCGCCAGAACTTCCCGTATGGCGATTATCCGCTGCGCACCGAGGAGGGCAAATTCCGCCTCGACGAGTATCAGGCCGCTTTGGCGACGCAGCAGTCGGAAATTACCGCGTTTCAGCTTAAGCGACAGCAGGCATTCGACCAAGAGCTGGCGCGCTGGCGTGCAGACGGACAGTTCACCTTTGACAGCAGTTTGCAGGAAGCGTCGTTGGAGCCTGAACAGGCGATCCCCGAGGGCTGCCACGGCATTGACAGCCATGTCGCCGGCAACGTGTGGCAATGGCTCGTGAAACCAGGCGATAAAGTATCATTGGGTCAAACGCTCGGGATCCTGGAGTCGATGAAAATGGAGATCCCGATTTCTTCGCCGGTCAGCGGTACGGTGAAGAGTCTGACTCGTCAGCCCGGCTCGCAGGTTCAGGCCGGACAAACGCTGTTGATCGTAGAAGAGTAGAATAAGGCCGCCCATGCCCACTGGGCGGCGCACATCACATTTTTTCATGCTATTTATCGCTCTTTTCGTGCAATGTGATTTATTTAACTATGCTTGTATTCATAAACAATAATTTGAGTGGCGACTTAGAGAAAGATGGCCGAAAAGAATCAATTGGACACGCAATCCATCATTACCTTCCCAAATGATGACTGGAGAGCCAAAACTGGAGCAATTTCTTCAGCCGTAGAGGAGCTTGAGCAGGGTAAGATTTTATTTTTCCCTCATCTTGGCTATCCATTGAATACACAGCAACAAAGCCTGCTGGACCCCGCTCTGGTTGATCCAAAAAGAAAAAACATCAGCTATGACGTGGGCAGACACCAGATTAAGGGCGTTGCCAATTCGGAGAAAGAGCCACAGGTAAGAAAACTGCTGGAAGACTACTATCAGGCCTGCAGTGCGTTGATAGACACTGTTCTGCCTGAATATCAGAGTGTTTTGCGCAGACCGGTCAATAGTTTACGTTTGCACCCGGTCAGTGAATGGCGCAACAAGAGTTCCTGGCGAAAAGATGACAGCCGTCTGCACGTTGACGCTTTTCCTTCGCGCCCGAATTACGGCGAACGTATCCTGCGCATTTTCACCAACATCAATCCCCACGGTGAAGACAGGGTTTGGCGCATTGGGGAACCGTTCCCGCAGCTCGCAGAAAGATATTTACCGAAGCTGGCCGGTTTCTCTCCGTTCAAAAGCTGGCTACAGCATAAGCTGCATATCACCAAAACGCCGCGCAGCCACTACGACCATCTGATGTTGCAGATGCACGACAAGATGAAGTCGGACGACAACTACCAGAAAAATGGCCAGCAGATTACCCAGCGCTTCCCGCCGGGCAGCAGCTGGATATGTTTCTCTGACCAGACGCCGCACGCTGCGATGTCGGGCCAGTTTATGCTGGAGCAGACCTTCCTGCTGTCGGTGAAAGATATGCACAATCCGGACGCGTCCCCCCTGCGCACGCTGCAACGGATAACCAACAAACGCCTACTGTAGGCTGATTTCCTGGATGATTTGCCGGCGGCGTTCACGCAGCGCCGCCGTTGAAGCCAGCTGCTGCGCTACCAGCGCCGCCGGAGCCACGTCAGGATGTCCGGCGTTGAAAGGCGGCGCGGGGGCGTACTCCAGCCCCAGCTGAATGCGCTGCGCCCGTTCCTCACCGGCAAGCTCCGCAACCAGGGTCAGCGCAAAATCAATCCCCGCCGTTACGCCGCCTCCGCTGAAGATATTGCCGTCGCGCACCACCCGCTCCGACACGGGAATAGCACCAAACCACGCCAGCGTATCGAGATACATCCAATGGCAGGCGGCGCGTTTTCCCCTGAGTATTCCCGCTGCCGCCAGAATCAGTGAGCCGGTACAGACTGAAGTTACATAGGTCGCGTTGTCCGCAAGCCTTTGGATATGGCTGATAAAATCGGGATTTTTCATCGCGTCGGTGCAGCCTCCCCCGCCCGGTACACAAAGCACGTCGCACTCGGTCAGACTTTCCAGTGGCTGGAGGCTGGCAAAATTCAGGCCCTCCGAGACAATGCTTTCACCGCCGAGCGAGGCGGCAATCAACCGCGCACCCGGCAAATGCATCAGCACCTGCCAGGGACCGGTGAAGTCCAGCTGCGTCACGCCGGGATACAGCGGAAACACCACGGTTAAGGGTTTATTCATCATCGACTCCTGTTAATTAGGTTGTTCTACTTAACCTAACCGATCTACATTTGACCTAAAGGTCATAGTTCCCTCAAAAAGCGCCATTTACCTGAGGTATAGGCTCATGCGACAGCTCGGCTTTATTATCTTTCCCGACTTCAACCTGCTCGATTTTGCCGGCCCACTGACGGCGTTTGATACCGTCTCCCGCGATCTGCCCTCCCCGCTTTACCAGTGTCACGCTCTCTCCGTCGACGGCGGATTAGTGAAAAGTACGCCGGGAATCGAGGTAATGAGTGAACCGCTGGATAACCAAAGGCATTTCGACACGCTGGTCATAGCCGGGGGGCGCGGGGTCATGGCAGCCATGAACAATGCCCAAATACAGGATTTTTTGCGCCATCAGTATCGCCTCGGGCGGCGCGTGACTAGCGTCTGCTCGGGAGCGTTTATCCTTGCGGCCACCGGTCTGCTTGACGACAAACGCGTGACGACACACTGGTCAAAGGCGCAGAGGCTGCAACGGTGTTTTCCGGCAATTCGAGTCGATCAGGACAAGATTTTTATCCAGCAAGGCAGACTCTGGACGTCGGCGGGGATCTCTGCCGGTATCGATCTGGCGTTGGCGCTGATTGAACAGGATGAAGGTCGCGAGGTCGCGGCGAGTACGGCACGCCAGCTGGTGGTTTACCAACGCCGTGCGGGCGGCCAGTCGCAGTTTTCGGTTTTACAAGCGTTAGACCCAAGTTCGGATCGCATACGCATGGCCCTGAGCTATGCGCGTGAACATCTTGCAGCCCCCTTGTCGGTGGGTGATTTGGCCGATGCAGCCTGCCTGAGCCTGCGTCAGTTTGGACGACTTTTTCGCAGCGAAACCGGGCAAACTCCGGCCAAAATCATCGAACAGCTGCGCGTCGAAGCCGCCCGCGAACGCATCGAATGCGGCCACGAGACGCTAGAGGTTGTCGCCCGTCAGGTGGGATTCGTTGATCCCGAAAGAATGCGGCGGGCGTTTATACGCCTTACCGGCCAGCCGCCACAGGGATTGAGACGGCTGGCACAGCGCGGTTAGAGTCCTTCCAACGCTTGCTCAAAATCGGCAATCAGGTCTTCGGTGTCCTCGATGCCGATACTGATCCTCACCAGTCCTTCGGTGATACCACTCTCGAGACGAATTTTCTCAGGAACCGCGCTGTGCGTTGTGCTGGCAGGGTGACAGGCCAGCGAGTCGGTGTCCCCCAGTGACACGGCCTGTGTGACCAACGTCAGCTTGTCGAGGAACTGCCGTGCAGCGCCGCGTCCTCCCTTCAATTCTACCGCCATAATACCGCCGAACAGCTTCATCTGTTTGCGTGCGACCTCATAGCCGGCATGAGTCTTCAGGCCCGGATAAAATACGGCGGCAATCGCCGGATGCTCATTGAGGTATTCGGCAATTTTTTGCGCGCTGTGGGAGCTGGCTTCTACGCGCAGCGGCAAGGTTTTTAATCCACGGGTCATCAGCGCCGCCTCGAACGGGCTTAGACAACCACCAAACTGCTTCAGGCACAGCGTTCGGATAGGATCGATAAGCTCGCGTCGCCCAGCGACAACACCGCCGGTCGCATCGCCGTGACCGCTGATATATTTGGTCGCCGAGTGCAGCACCACGTCGATGCCCAACTTCAGTGGACGGGTAAGATAAGGCGTAGCAAAGGTGTTATCGACCACGCTGACCGCCCCGGCCTCACGGCATAAACGCGCGACCTCTTCCAGCGAGAGGATACCCATCACCGGATTGGCAGGCGTTTCAACGAACACCATTTTGGTTTTTTCGGTGAAGGCCGCTTTCAATGCGTCGAGATCGGGCACAAACACAGGTTTGATGCCGTAGCGCGGCAGCAGATTGCGAATCAGCCCTTCGGTTCCGCCATACAGCGCGCCAATATGAATAATCTCGTCGCCGCTTTTGAGCAGCGCAAACAGGGTCGCACTCACCGCTGCCATACCACTGGCGCACGCCACCGCCGACTCGGCGTCCTCAAGCACCGCCATTCGCTCCTCAAAGGCCGTGACCGTGGGATTGCCAAAACGGCTGTACATATAACCCGGCTCTTCACCGCTAAAACGACGTTCACCGCTGTCGAAGTCGCCGTAAGAGAAGGAAGAGGTGGCCGTGATAGGGGTGGTGATCGCCCCGCTTTGCGCGTCCGGGTGTTGTCCGCCGTGAACGGCCAGCGTGCGCATACCGAGTGACGCGTGATTACCTGACTTTTTCATAGGGCATCCTGTTTATTAAATTTGGCCAATTAAGAATTATGGTAGCAGGATGTAAGGCCGTGAATAAGTAGTACAGCTCTTATATTCGATATGAATATCAATAAGAAGATTAAGTGCGGGGCGGCTAGAAATCCGTACGTCCAAATCATAAACAGCAGGCAAAAAAAACCGGTTCGGACACAAGGCCGGAACCGGGTTTTTCAATAATCGGCGAGCTTATTGCAGGACTGAGATATCCGCCACCTGCAGGAATAGCTCGCGCAGTTTGCTCAACAGCGTCAGGCGATTGATACGCACCGCTTCGTCTTCAGCCATCACCATCACGCCGTCAAAGAAGGCGTCGACCGGCTCGCGCAGAGCAGCCAGTTCAACCAGCGCTTGCTGATACTGACCCGCAGCAAACAGTGGCTCGAGCTTGTCGCGCAGGACCACCAGGTGGGTTGCCAGCTTCACCTCAGACGGCTCTTTCAATACCGACGCGTGAACCTGGTCGTAAAGGGCCTCGTTCGATTTTGCCAGAATGTTAGACACGCGCTTGTTGGCCGCAGCCAGCGTTGCCGCTTCGTCCAGGGTGCGGAAGTAGGTCACGGCCTTAACGCGAGCGTCAAAGTCGGCCGGTTTGGTCGGACGACGAGCCAGCACGGCCTGAATGGTGTCAACCGCGTGGCCTTCTTCCTGATACCAGGCACGGAAACGACCCAGCATGAAATCGACAACGTCATCGACGACTTTCTCGTTGGTCAGCTTGTCGCCATACAGACGTACCGCTTCTTCGGTCAGCGTTTGCAGATCCAGAGGCAGGTTCTTTTCAACGATGATACGCAGCACGCCCAGCGCGGCACGACGCAGCGCAAACGGGTCTTTGTCGCCCTTCGGATGTTGCCCGATGCCGAAGATACCGGCCAGGGTGTCCATCTTGTCAGCGATCGCCAGCGCACAGGCCACCAGCGATTCAGGCAGCTGATCACCGGCAAAACGCGGCTGATACTGTTCGTTCAACGCAACGGCAACTTCTTCCGCTTCGCCGTCGTGACGGGCATAGTGCATGCCCATCACGCCCTGCGTGTCGGTGAACTCGAATACCATGTTGGTCATCAGGTCGCATTTAGACAGCAAACCTGCGCGCCTGGCGTTCTCGACGTTGGCACCGATTTTATCGGCTATCCACCCAGACAGCGCCTGAATACGGTCGGTCTTGTCACGCAGCGTGCCCAGCTGTTTCTGGAACAGCACGGTCTCAAGGCGCGGCAGATTGTCTTCAAGACGCTTTTTACGGTCTGTGTTGAAGAAGAACTCGGCATCGGCCAGACGCGGACGAACCACTTTCTCGTTACCGGAGATTATCTGCTGCGGGTCTTTCGACTCGACGTTGGCAACGAAGATGAAGTTCGGCAGCAGTTTTCCGGCGGCGTCGTACACCGGGAAATACTTCTGGTCACCCTTCATGGTGTAAACCAGCGCTTCCGCAGGGACGGCCAGGAATTTTTCTTCGAATTTCGCGGTCAGCACGACCGGCCATTCAACCAGTGAGGTCACTTCTTCCAGCAGGCTGTCGCTCAGGTCGGCGATACCGCCAATCTCGGCGGCAGCCGCTTCAGCGCCCTGCTTGATGACGGCTTTACGCTGCTCGTAGTCGGCAATCACCTTGCCGCGCTCGAGCAGAATTTGCGGATACTGGTCGGCGTTGTCGATAGTGAATTCGGACTCGCCCATAAAGCGGTGACCACGAACGGTGCGCGCAGAGTCGATGCCCAGAATAGTACCGGCAATAAGCTCGTCACCCAGCAGCAGGGTCACGGTGTGAACCGGACGCACGAACTGCACGTCGGAGTCGCCCCAACGCATCAGTTTTGGAATAGGCAGTTTTTGCAGGGAAGTCGCTATCATCGCTGGCAGCAGCGCCTGAGCGCTCTCGCCCTTAACGTGTGCACGATAAACCAGCCACTCGCCTTTGTCGCCCACCAGACGATCGGCCTGTTCGACGGTGATTCCACAGCCGCGCGCCCAGCCTTCGGCCGCTTTGGTGGCGTTACCTTCGGCGTCAAACGCCTGAGCAATCGCAGGACCGCGTTTCTCGACTTCGCGATCGGCCTGCGCCGCGCTGAGGTTGGCAACTTTTACCGCCAGACGACGCGGTGCAGCAAACCACTCAACCGCGCCGTGTGCCAGATTGGCCGCGTCCAGCTCAGCGGTCAGATTGGCCGCGAAAGATTCGGCAAGGCTACGCAGCGCCTTTGGTGGCAGCTCTTCCGTGCCGATTTCCACCAGAAATGTTTTTTCAGTCATCACTGTTTCTCACTTCTCGTTCTTTTTGCACATCGGGAAGCCCAGCGCCTCGCGGGAAGCGTAGTAGGCTTCGGCCACCATCTTGGTCAGGGTACGGATGCGCAGAATATAGCGCTGACGCTCGGTCACGGAGATGGCCTTGCGCGCGTCCAGCAGGTTGAAGCAGTGCGCCGCTTTCAAAATACGCTCGTAGGCAGGCAGAGCCAGCGGATTCTCGAGAGCCAGCAGCTTTTGCGCTTCTTTCTCGTGCTGTTCAAAGCTGTGGAACAGGAAGTCTACGTCGGCGTATTCGAAGTTATAGGTGGATTGCTCCACTTCGTTCTGATGGAACACGTCGCCGTAAGTGGTTTTACCCAGCGGGCCATCGCTCCACGTCAGGTCGTAAACGCTGTCTACGCCCTGAATGTACATCGCCAAACGCTCGAGACCGTAGGTGATTTCACCGGTAACCGGCTTGCACTCAAGGCCGCCGACCTGCTGGAAATAGGTAAACTGCGTCACTTCCATCCCGTTCAGCCACACTTCCCAGCCGAGACCCCAGGCGCCAAGCGTCGGGTTTTCCCAGTTGTCTTCTACGAAGCGGATATCGTGAACGGTAGGATCCAGACCCAGCTCTTTCAGCGAGCCGAGGTAGAGCTCCTGAATGTTTTCAGGCGAAGGTTTGATCATCACCTGGAACTGATAATAGTGCTGCAGGCGGTTAGGGTTTTCGCCATAACGGCCGTCGGTAGGACGACGGGAAGGCTGAACGTAGGCGGCAGCAAACGGCTCCGGGCCTAGCGCGCGCAGGCTAGTCATCGGGTGGGAAGTTCCCGCGCCGACTTCCATATCCAATGGCTGAACGATAGTACAGCCCTGTTGTGCCCAGTAATCCTGAAGCGTCAGGATCAGGCCCTGAAAGGTCTTGGTATCAAACTTTTGCATGTTGGTTTCGCACGCGAGACAAGTGAGTTTATAAAGAGTCGGACAGTATACCCGCTGCACGGAAGATAATCAGCTACCGCTTCCGACTTTCTCTGCCTCACAAAAAGGCATAAAACAGACCAAATGGTCCGCCGTTTGCCACATTAAGGCGCAAGGCAACCAGGCATAGCCCGGCGTCGGGACGACGAGTGCCCGTAATCCGGTCGCGCAGGCGTTTATTTGCCCCGCCGTGCCTGACTGGCATCAACATTGCTAGCCTCCTTATAACGCGAACGCTAAGGAGGCAAGCCTATGTCAACCGAACACAATCAGAGCCATTACCGCTATCGCATTTTCGCGATGGTCTTTTTTATCGCCTTGATCAACTACATCGATCGCGGCGCGCTCTCCTTTGCGGCCAATGATATTTCGGCCGAATACCACTTCACTAAACTCCAGCTCGGCGCAGTGCTCGGATATTTCGGCTTTGGTTACCTGTTTGGTTCTCTCTGCGGGGGATTGCTGGCCGACAGAATCGGGACCAAAAAAGTTTGGCTTATCGCCGGCGGCTTGTGGTCGTTGCTGGAAATTGGCACCGCGTGGGCCGGTGAGCTTGGGGTCGCACTGTTCGGCGGCTCGGCAATCATGGGCTTTGCGGTATTGCGTATTCTGTTTGGCTTCTCGGAAGGGCCGGCCTACGCGTTGATGAACAAGACTATTGCCCACTGGGCACCACGCAGAGAGCGCGGCTTCTCACTGGGCATTGGGCTGCTAAGCACCCAGGTTGGTGCGCTGCTGACCGCGCCCCTGGCGGTAGGTTTACTGCTGCTTACCCACGACTGGCGCACGATGTTTATTGTACTGGGCGTCTTTTCGCTGCTGGCAATCGCCGTGTTTGCCCGTGGGTTTACCGATACCCCCGCGCAGCATCCTAAGGTGACGCCAGCAGAACTGGCCGCTATCGCGCAAGACGCAGAGGTACAGGATACCGGCTCTCGCCAGCCGTGGTGGGCGTTTTTTACCAGCCGTACGCTGGTGCTGAATGCACTGGGCTATTTCTCGTTCCTGTACGTCACCTTTGTGCTGGTCACCTGGAGCCCTAAATATTTGCAGGATACCTTCCACTATGACCTGCATTCCCTGTGGTACGTGGCGATGATCCCCTGGACCGGCGCCTGCTTCACCGTGCTGCTCGGCGGCAAGATAGCCGATACGCTGCTGCGTAAAACCGGCAACCTGCGTCTGGCGCGCAACGTTTTTGCCGCCGTCACGCTGCTGCTGACCGCCACCTGTTTCGTACTTATTCCCTACGCCAGCTCACCGTTCGAGATAATTCTGCTGATGACTCTGGGCAACGCCTTGAATGCTCTGGTAAATAACCTGTACTGGTCGGTGGTGATTGACGTCTCGCCGAAGGCGTCGGTTGGCACCTACAGCGGCATGACGCTGGCGATAGCCAACGTGGCGTCGATACTCGCGCCGACGTTAAGCGGCTATCTGGCGCAGTACCACGGCTATGGTGCGATGTTCACCGCGACGGCGGCCGTGTCTTTTTGCAGCATGCTGTGCATGACCCTGCTACAGCCTGAGAAACGGATGAAAAAACGGGAACCTATGCCGCAGGGTAAACAGGTAGCGCTTGCAGAAAAATAGCATTAAGACCAAGATTGCGGAGGCCATTTTCCGCAATCTTGGGAGCAAGACGATGACACGATGCAGTTGGGTCTCGAACGATCCACTTTATATTGAATATCACGATAAAGAGTGGGGTGTGCCGATAAAAGACGGCCGCGTGCTGTTCGAAATGCTGTGTCTGGAGGGTCAGCAGGCCGGACTTTCATGGATTACCGTGCTACGGAAACGTGAAAATTATCGCCGCTGCTTTCACCAGTTTGTGCCTGAGCGTATCGCCGAAATGACCGAGCAGGACGTCGAGACGCTGGTGCTTGAAAGCGGGATTATCCGTCACCGCGGTAAAATTCAGGCCATCATCACCAATGCCAAAGCCTGGCTCGAGATGCAGGCCAGCGGCGAAGACTTCTCAACCTTTGTCTGGCAGTTCGTTGACCACCAGCCCATCGTTAACAGCCCACAGGGTCCGGGTGAGGTGTTGGCAAAAACCGAGATTTCCGATGCCATGTCCAAGGCCTTGAAAAAACGCGGGTTCAAGTTTATTGGGTCGACAATCTGCTATGCGTTTATGCAGGCCAGCGGCCTGGTGAACGATCACCAGACAAACTGCCTATGCCATCCACAACGCATGACTGCGTGATCCGCCGCGCGGACTCTCAAGATATCAACGCATTAGTGCTGCTCTGGCTACGCAGCACGATAAAAGCACACCCTTTTATCAGCGAAAGTTACTGGCTTGAAAGTGCGGCGATGGTCAAAGAAACCTTTTTACCTCAGGCCCGTACCTGGGTTGCCTGCCGGGCAGAAAATAAAGAAATAGTCGGTTTCATCAGCGTACTAAATCAGCAGTTTATTGGGGCGTTATTTATCATTGAGGAATTTTACGGTAGCGGGTTGGCGCAGGAATTAATGTCGGTAGTAAAAAATTATTATTCAAAGCTGCTGCTTGAGGTTTATCAACAAAACGATCGTGCCGTGGCTTTTTATCGTAAGGAGGGATTTGGCGTTATTACCGATACACATCATCCCGGCACCGGCCTGCCGACGTGGGTGATGAGCTGGCAAAGCTTGTAGTGAAGCAAATTATTAATATTAACTTAATAATAACACCCTCTTATTTTAATGATATTTATTATTCACAACGCATTAAGCGGTTTATCTTTTATGCTCCCGCTATGTTTCTATTTAATTAAATAAATCGGAGTAACGTAAATAAAGTTAAATGTTTTTCCTATATCACTCAAAGCGGATTTATCTGAGTGATAAATTTTGGCTTTTCTCGCATAAAGAGCGCGGACGGTTATCAACAAGCCGAATTTATCTTGAAGGAAAAATAAAAATGAATAAACGTATTCTCGTTATTGCCAGCGGTCTGTGCCTTACGCTGGGACTCTCGGCCTGTACCACCAACCCTTACACCGGCGAGCAGGAAGCAGGTAAATCCGGCATTGGCGCAGGGATTGGTGCCGTATTAGGTGCCGGTGTGGGGATGCTTTCTTCATCTAAACATGACCGCGGCAAAGGCGCTCTGATTGGCGCAGCAGCAGGCGCGGCGCTCGGCGGCGGCGCAGGCTATTACATGGACGTGCAGGAAGCCAAGCTGCGCGACAAAATGAAAGGCACCGGCGTTAGCGTTACCCGCCAGGGCGATAACATCGTGCTGAACATGCCAAACAACGTCACCTTCGACAGCAACAGCAGCACGCTGAAACCGGCGGGCGCCAACACGCTGACCGGCGTAGCGATGGTATTAAAAGAGTATCCCAAGACCGCGGTTAACATCGTCGGCTATACCGACAGCACCGGCGGCCACGACCTCAACATGCGACTGTCACAGCAGCGTGCAGACGGTGTAGGCAGCGCGCTTATCACTCAGGGCGTTGCCGGCAGCCGCGTACACACCTCCGGCGCGGGTCCGGCGAACCCTATCGCCTCCAACAGCACGGCAGAAGGCAAGGCCCAGAACCGTCGCGTAGAAATTACGCTCAGCCCGATGCAGTAATCGACAAATACAAAAGTTTTTACTTAAACACCGGCAAGAAATGCCGGTGTTTTCTCCTTTGTCTCCCCGCACTGTGCTAGTCTCGATAATTATCAGAAAACCCCTTTTTCTCTATTATCGCAACAGGTTATCTGGCGACCATCACAGGAGATCCAGCGTGAGCAGGGCTAAGACAACGCAGACACCAGCTCCCAGAGCAACCATCAGGGACGTGGCCAGCGCCGCCAAAACGGGTAAAACCAGCGTTTCGCGTTATTTGAACGGGGAACAGCATCTCCTTTCCGATGCGTTGAAAGAACGTATCGAACGGGCCATTGCCCTGTTGGACTATCAGCCTAGCCAGATGGCGCGTAGCCTCAAAAGTGGCGAAACACGCCTGATTGGCCTGATCATTGCCGATATTACCAATCCCTACTCTGTCGAAGTCATGCGTGGCGTTGAAGCCGCCTGTCGCCAGCAGGGTCTGACGCTGTTGGTATGTAACACCAACAACGAATTCAATCAGGAAAAACATTACCTGCAATTGCTCAGCAGCTATCGCGTAGACGGCATCGTGGTCAATGCGGTCGGCATGCGTGAAGACGCCATCTCGTCGTTGCAACAGTCTCAGCTGCCGATGGTGCTCATCGACCGTAAAGTGGCCAATTTCTCCTGCGACGTTATCGGCCTCAACAATGCCGAGGCAACGACCGAAGTGACCCAGCATCTTTTGGATCAGGGTTTTGAGGCCATTCTGTTCCTCAGCGAGCCCGTGACCATCAATACCCGTCTCGTGCGCCTGCATACTTTCCTCAAACAGATGCAGAAAGAGCCGCAAAAATTCGCCGAGCAGGGTGAGGTGGAGCTGAATGACAGCGCCGGCCTGGAAAAACTGTTGCTGAATTTTACCGAGCGCTATCCGGACAAGCGACGGGCGGTCATCTCGGTGAACGGTGCGCTGACGCTGGTCATCGCTCGCACTATGCGAAAAATCGGCATAGTCTGGGGTAAGGATATGGGTCTGCTGGGATTTGACGATCTCGAATGGGCAGAACTGGCCGGTGTCGGGATAACCACGTTAAAACAGCCCACCTACGACATGGGATACGCGGCCCTGGGGCAACTGGTGAAACGCATTCAGGGAAGCGACGAACCTATCCAGGAACATGCATTTTCGGGTGAACTGATCGTTAGAGGTTCAACCCAACCGATTTAAGTCACACTCGACACGACAGCCTAAAATCGTGACGGCTGTCTCGTTCTTGACCCACAAGAACCTATTTTCCTGATAAGCAACTTCCACTTGGTACCGGTTCCAGTTAACGTAATGTTAACAGAAACTACGCCTGTGATTAAAATTGGCCTACCTTTAATATCGGGTCTACTGCGCTATTTGAATTTTCTATCCGCTGGTCTCAGACCATCTTTCAAATTTTAAACAACGCGACGTCGCTTTAAGGATATTGGCATGAAAACACCAGAGAACGGGGCTGAAATCGTTATTGTTACCGCTGCTTATGGCTACCAGGCAGTCAAAGATTTAGGCGGGCAAACGCCTTTGCTCAAGCATATAGCCGAGGCCGGCGCCGACGGCGTCGAGATCCGCCGTGAACTGTTTACTGATGGAGAAGTTAACGACCTCAAGGTACTCGGCGAAAAAATCCGCCAGCACGGGCTGTTTGCATTTTATTCGGTCCCTGAATCGCTGTTTCTGGAGGACGGCAAGGTTAACCCTTCTCTGGAAAGCTTCCTTATTGAGGCCGACAGCCTCGATGCACGAAAGCTGAAGATTGCCCTGGGGGCTTTCGTTCCGGGTGAAGATCTTACGCCGCTAAAAGTTCTGCTCCAACAGCACGCCGTTGAACTGGTGGTAGAGAATGACCAGACCAAAAACGGTGTCCTGCATCCGATGAATGCCTTCTTCTTTGCCGCAGAGTCTTTGCACCTTCCTGTCGCGATGACCTTTGACATGGCTAACTGGCTATGGGTGGGACAAGACGCGCTGGAAGCCGCTAATACACTGCGTGAACACGTCAGCTATGTGCATGTGAAAGCCGCCGAACAACGCAATGGCAAATACCATGCCGTGGCGCTCGACGACAGCGACGGCAGCTGGAAACCTGTGTTGGACGCCCTGCCACGCCATGCCCCACGCGGCATTGAATTTCCTTTAGAAGGCGATGACCTCACCGCCGTGACCCGCCATTACGTTGAATTACTGCGTAAGGAAGCGAAAGAAGCGTAGCGATAATCAGGTGGCAAGATGAGTCAAATCTTCAATAAATGCAGCCAAAAGTGTCGATATTGCCAATTTTCAGAGGGAAAGGAGCCTAAAGATGAGCAAGGTTAAATTAGCCGCCAAACGTTGGTGGTTCATAATGCCCATCATTTTTATCTCCTACAGTCTGGCCTACGTCGATCGTTCTAACTTCAGCTTTGCCGCCGCCGCCGGGATTAATGAAGATCTCGGCATGACCAAAGGGATGTCATCACTGCTGGGCGCCCTGTTTTTTCTCGGCTATTTCTTCTTTCAGATCCCGGGAACGATTTACGCCGAGAGACGCAGCGTCAAGAAACTGGTTTTCTGGTGTCTGGTGCTGTGGGGCGCTTTTGCGTCTTTAACCGGCATCGTCAACAGCGTTCCGGCTCTGTTGATCATCCGTTTTATGCTCGGCATTGTTGAGGCTGCGGTCATGCCCGCCCTGCTGGTGTATATCAGTAACTGGTTTACCCAGTCGGAACGATCGCGCGCCAATACCTTTCTGATTTTGGGAAATCCAGTCACGGTGCTGTGGATGTCGGTGCTCTCGGGCTACCTCATCCACGCCTTTGGCTGGCGTGAGATGTTTATTTTTGAAGGGATACCTGCGGTGATCTGGGCTTTCTTCTGGTGGTTCCTGGTCAAGGATAAACCTTCAGAAGTCAGTTGGTTGAGCAAGAACGAGAAGCAGGCATTGGCCGATGCACTGGCCGAGGAACAGGACAATATCAAGGCCGTCGCTAACTACGGTGAAGCGTTCCGGTCGCGCAATGTCGTTCTGCTCTGTATTCAGTATTTTACCTGGAGTATCGGGGTTTACGGCTTCGTTTTATGGCTGCCTTCTATCCTGCGCGCCGGAAAATCGATGGGCATGGTGGAGGCCGGTTGGCTCTCTTCGGCCCCGTATCTGGCCGCAACAATTGCCATGATTCTGGTGTCATGGGCCTCCGATAAACTGCGTAACCGCAAACTGTTCATCTGGCCGTTATTACTGATTGGTGCCGTAGCCTTCTTGGGCTCATGGGCCGTCGGTCAGCATAATTTCTGGATATCTTACGGCCTGCTGGTCATCGCGGGGGCAGCAATGTATGCGCCTTATGGTCCGTTTTTCGCCATTATCCCTGAAATGTTGCCCAAGAACGTGTCGGGCGGCGCGATGGCGTTAATCAACAGCCTCGGCGCGCTCGGCTCCTTTTTCGGTTCCTGGTTCGTTGGCTACCTTAACGGCAGCACCGGGGGTCCGAATGCCTCGTTTATCTTTATGGCGAGCTCCTTGCTGGTCTCCGTCATCCTGACCCTGATGGTCAAACCGGAAAAAACGTCGGAACCGCTTGAGGCGCACTAAAATAGTCTTTATTTTAATCAGATAGTTGTATTTCTAAACGAACAGCTTTACTAAACGCAGAGTCTACCTAATCGCTAGCTTGATGGAGTAAGTAATGAAGCCGTCTATTGTCCTCTACAAAAAAATCTCAGCCGATCTGCTTAAACGCCTGGAACAGCACTACTCAGTCGTTCAATTTAATGGAATTACAGCCGAAAACCGCACGCAGGTTTATGAAGCCCTGGAACAGGCTGAAGGTTTAATCGGGTCCGGCGGCCCAATCAACAAAGAACTGATCGACCACGCGCCTCGCCTGCGCGCCGTTTCAACCGCCTCTGCCGGATTCGACAGTTTCGACGTCGCCGAACTCAGCCGTCGCGGTATTCCGCTGTTGAACGCACCAGCAGCCCTGACCGATACCGTTGCCGACCTGGTGTTCTCACTGGTGCTGGCCGCGTCGCGTCGCGTGGTTGAGTTGTCTAACCGCACCAAGGCCGGCGAATGGGATGGCAACGCGCCAGCCGACTGGTTCGGTCTGGACGTGCACCATAAGACGCTCGGTATCGTCGGCATGGGCCGCATCGGTCTGGCGGTGGCGCAGCGCGCCAACCTCGGCTTCGACATGCCGATTCTCTACAACGCACGCAGCCAGCATGCCGAAGCCGAAGAACGTTTTGGCGCGCGTAAATGTTCGCTCGACACCCTGCTGGCTGAGTCGGATTTCGTTGTCGTTATCCTGCCGCTGAGCGATCAGACTTTCCACATCATCGGCAAAGAACAGTTCGCCAAGATGAAATCTACCGGCATCCTGATAAGCGCAGGACGCGGTCCGGTTATCGACGAGCAGGCACTGATTGAAGCGCTGAAAGACGGCACTATCTACGCCGCCGGTCTGGACGTTTATGAAAAAGAGCCCATGGCGAAAGACTCTGGCCTGCTGAAGCTGGATAACGTGGTCACCCTGCCACATATCGGCTCTGCGACCGCACAAACCCGTTATGACATGGATGCACTGGCGGTAGAAAACTTGATTACCGCACTGTCAGGCGAGACCAACGAGTTCGTGGTCAACGCGAAAGACCTGAAAAAATCCTGATTTTTTTGTACGCCAGTGCTGAAGGCGCGACCTCTGTTACCCCAACGGGACAGAGGCGCGCCCCAGTGTCTCTCGCCCTCTCTTTTCATGAATCTGCATCTTGGTGCTTCATCCGATTGCACTGCTTTGACGCAGGCGTTAAGGTGGGCATCACTTTCTGATAACACTACAAGCTTGCTATGACGTTTTCTGTTTTCGGCGAAAAATTTACCCGTTTTTCTGGCATTACCCGCCTAATGGGCGACATGAATGACGGTTTACGTACCCCCGGTGCAGTGATGCTCGGCGGTGGAAATCCGGCTCAAATTCCTGAGATGCAGGCCTATTTCCAGGAATTACTGGGCGATATGCTGGCCGAGGGCAAACTCGCCGAAGCGCTGTGCAACTATGACGGCCCACAGGGCAAAGACGTTTTGCGTCATGCGCTGGCTAAAATGCTCAATGAAGAACAGGGCTGGGAACTGACCGCAGACAATATCGCGCTTACCAACGGCAGCCAGAGTGCGTTCTTCTATCTGTTTAACCTGTTCGCCGGTCGTCGCAGCGACGGATCGCTGAGCAAGGTTCTGTTCCCGCTGGCACCTGAATATCTGGGCTATGCGGACGCAGGCGTAGAAGAAGACCTGTTTGTTTCGGCGAAGCCGAACATTGAGCTGTTACCGGAAGGTCAGTTTAAATATCACGTCGATTTCGATCATTTGAATATCGGTAACGATATCGGCCTCATCTGCGTATCGCGTCCGACCAACCCGACCGGTAACGTGCTGACCGACGAAGAGCTTTTCCGCCTCGACGCGCTGGCGCAGCAGCACGACATTCCGCTGCTCATCGACAATGCCTACGGCGTGCCTTTCCCGGGGATTGTCTTCACCGATGCAACGCCACTTTGGAACCCGAACATTATCCTGTGCATGAGCTTGTCCAAGCTTGGCCTGCCAGGTTCACGCTGTGGGATAGTGGTAGCCGATGAGAAAATCATCAAGGCAATCAGTAATATGAATGGGATCATCAGCCTGTCTCCGGGCAGCGTGGGGCCTGCAATGGCCAGCGAAATGATTGCCCGTGGCGATTTGTTGCGACTGTCTCAGGAAGTCATCAGGCCGTTCTACTATCAGCGCGTGCAGGAAACCATTGCCACGCTGCGTCGTTATCTGCCGGAAGAACGCTGCCTTATCCACAAGCCGGAAGGCGCCATTTTCCTGTGGCTGTGGTTCAAGGATTTGCCGATTACCACTGAGGTACTTTACCAGCGTCTTAAGCAGCGCGGTGTGCTAATGGTACCGGGCGACTACTTCTTCCCAGGACTCGAGCAGCCATGGGCGCATACCCAGCAGTGTATGCGCATGAACTATGTTCCAGAAGCGAGCCAGATTGAGCGCGGTGTGGCTATTCTCGCCGAAGAGATTGAGCGAGCACATCAGGAACATCGCATCGCCTGAGGTAATGACGTCTCAGGTTCATGATGTTAGTAAATAAAAAACCGGAAGGCCTGTGCGGCACTTCCGGTTTTTTTTTGGCCTATTCGGCCCAATAATCTCGGTTAAGGCTTACTGCGGCGTATTTTCCAGCGCCCGATTTTCAGGTGGGGTATTATCGGTCGCGATAGCGATACGCTGTGGCTGGAGTGCCGGTGGGACATCGCGCACCAGGCTGATGTGCAGCAGACCGTTCACGAACTCGGCGGACGATACCTGCATATGCTCGGCCAGCGTAAAGCTCAGGGTAAATGCCTTACAGACCAGACCCTGATGCAGATATTCCACTTTGCTGTCAGGCGCGGCCGGTGTACCACTGACGGTCAACCTTGGACCTTCAACCTCGATATTAAGCTCGCTTTGTTTAAAACCGGCAAGCGCGAGGGAGATGCGATAGTGATTATCGTCTGACTTCTCAATATTGTAAGGGGGGAAATTGAGGTCTCCACCCTGCAGCGAGCTGGCTAATTTATCAAAGCCAATCCATTGACGCAGAAGTGGTGAAAGATCGTGGTTACGCATATTAACTCCTTCAGTGAAGCGAGATGATGACATTCTTCTGCGGTGCGCCGGCGCAATGCCGCGGCACAGCCTCCTTACGGCAGGCTAAACAGAAGTTTGTTTTTTAATTAAACGCCTAAAAAATTAGATAATTTCAATACGTCGTGGCTTTGAGGCTTCCGGCACGACACGTTGCAAATCTATATAAAGTAAACCGTTACTCAAATTGGCCGATTTAACGTGAATATGTTCCGCTAATTGAAATTTTCGTTCGAAATTACGTTCGGCAATCCCCTGATATAAATAGGTCCGCTCGGCGGGAGCTTGAGTATGTGCGCCTTTTACCACCAGCAAATTGTCCTGTGCGGTGATATCTAATTCAGACTCGGCGAAGCCTGCCACGGCAATCGCGATGCGATAATTATTTTCGTCAACTAATTCAACGTTGTATGGAGGGTATCCCCCACCCTGATTTTGACCAGATTCGATCAGATTAAACAGTCGGTCGAAACCAATCGCAGAACGGTACAGTGGAGAGAGATCGAAATTACGCATTAAAACTGCCTCCTAATATTGCAGCGAGGAAAATAAAGACCTTCCATTTGGACAGATCGATAACGCATAAATACCCTAACGGCGTATTCTTTTGCAGCGTCGTATGATAAAAATGGCGTTGAAAGAGGAAATTTCAAGTTCTCTAAAAAAAATTTTTTTATTTAAAAAAAAGACCGCATTGGGGGTCCTGGCAGGATTTATGCTGGCTGATTTTCACCGATCGCCGCGATTCAACGTTAATTCTTTGAATAAGTACTATAATTTTATACGTCCTAATTTTAAACGCACTTTCTGAACCTGTTCTTGTAGGTCTATTACGGAGCATTCTCAGCCCGACAGTTAGAGATGAGTTTAAAGATGAAGAAACTATTATTGCCTGTAGCGACAGGATGCGTCTTTATGGCAAGCGGATGTTCAAGCGTGATGAGTCATACGGGCGAGTATCAAGGCTACTATCCCGGCTCTAAAGCAGACGTAAGAATGATGAAAAGCAACGATACCAGCTGGGCAATGACCCCTTTACTGGTATTGGATTTACCCTTTAGCGCAGTGATGGATACGTTGCTGCTGCCTATGGACTATTACAATCGCGACAATACCGGTACTCTCGATAGCATCAAGGCCAGCGAAGCGCACAACCTGGCTATCAGTCACGGCGTCGATATCGATCACGTTCCCCCAGTCACGACCGCCGCAAACTGATCATCGGCTTAGCTTGCGGCGTTCTATTCTCAGACCGGCGTGATGAATATCTGATTAAAACCTGATATTTCACGCATGAACGCCACCCATTTTCCATCGGGTGAGAACACAACGGCATCACCACTTGGCGGCACCTCGGTACGTTCCGTCAGAGCATGCATTTCGCCGCTGGCTACGTCCAGCAGTACCACCGAATTATCGCACACTAACGCCAGCGCCTTGCCCTGTGGGTGCCAGCTAAACGCCGACTGAATATCTGAGGCCGCGTGGCTGATTTGCCATGGCTCCCCGCCCACAGGCGAAACGCCCCATACCTGCACGATGCCCCGACAGTCTTTCATCAGGAAAGCGAGGGTGGAACCGTCCGGCGATGCGCGCAGCCAGTGCCGAGGCTGAGACACCACGCCCGGATAAGGCCTGTCGGCGGTGAAAGTTAATCTTCTCTGCATCACCCCTGACGGCGGCGCGGGCAGGCGGGTCGCCGTGCCCTGCAAAGGATGTTCACCCGCTACGCGATAGGCCTCGTCGTTGTCGGGCAAATCTACCACGAACACTTCCGGAAGTTTTTCTCCCTTGGCGGACAGCGTGTCGCCGATAAAAGCCAGTGCCCAGCGTTGACGCTGGCCGTTGGCATTGACATAGCCCCGCGTACCTATCCATCCCTCTTCATAGGCGCGATTGATCTGGTCACTGCCCGGCTGCGGCTGCGGCGTGGTCTGACTGACCAGCACGCAAAAATGGCTGCCATCGTACTCGCGTGGATGCATCTTCGACGCCCGCACCGGATGATTGGCAAGCGCCACGCCGACGTTACGCAGGTCCTGCGCCGGATCCCACTCGTGCATCACGTGATCGTTATAGGTAAAACTCAGGCGACTGCCGTCAGGGCTGAAAACGTGAACGTGAGAGCCGCCCCGCAGCGCGCCGGGCGTGTAGGGTTCGGTAATATCGAAGGCGTCCAGAGTGACAGGTAGCGCCGATTTTTCGGCGTCGAGGAGAGTTCCGCGACGATGGTGGAAATCATATTTCCAGCTCGCATCGGGATTTTCAGGTCCGTGAATAAAAACATAACGTGGCCGAGCATCGGGACTGACGGTAACCACCCCTACGTGTGCGCCCTGAGAGGCACAGTAGAGCGTCTCGATTTCACAGCTGGAAATATTGACCCGCTCAATGGTTAATCCACTGAAATCGCTGCCTTTGGGACGCACATCGTAGGCCAGCCAGCGACTGTCGGCGGTCCAGACATTAATGTTGGTCAGCTGATGACCGCGCGTATCAAAGGTTAACTGCTTTTCGCCCGCCACGTTATTTTCCTTAATCGTTCAGTACAAACTTCTCAACCGCGAAAGCCACGCCGTCTTCGCTGTTGGTTTTGGTGACAAACTGACTGACCGCCTTGACGCTGTCCAGCGCATTGCCCATCGCCACGCCCAATCCGGCGTATTTCAGCATCGCGATGTCATTTTCCTGGTCACCCAGCGTCATCACATTTTCGCGAGGAATACCCAGCTTCTCGGCTAACACCTTGACGCCCTGACCTTTATTCACTGACTTGTCGAGGATCTCGAGATAATAAGGCGAGCTTTTCATGATGGTGTAGCGTGATTTCGCCTCTTCAGGGATCTCGGCGATGGCCTTATCCAAACGCTCTGGATGGTCAATCATCATCACTTTCGGGAAGGTCAGCGAGCGGTCGATTTGATCCACGCTGCGATAGCGCAGTGGAATGCCGGTTATTGAGGATTCATGCACGGAATAAGGGCTGATATCGGGGTTAGTGCTGTATAGGTCGCTGTGTGACAGAGCGTGGAAGCCAACATTCAGCTCACGCGCCATTTTTTCAAAATAGACAAAATCATCGAATTTAAGCGTTGTTTCGGCGAAAATACTGCCATCTTTTGCATGATGAACCAACGCACCATTGTTGGAGATGCAATAAAATCCGTCTTTTTGCAGACTCAGCTCCTGAAGATAACGCTGAATGCCGATAAGCGGTCTTCCGGTCGCCAGGACAACCTGCACGCCTTTATTAATTGCCGCGGTCAGGGCTTGTTTTACCGCGGGCGTTATTTCATGCTGCGGATTGAGCAACGTTCCGTCCATATCTATTGCGATCAATTCAATTGCCATAGCGTCCTCAGAGTTAATGTCATTTTTTCCATGCTAGCGCGTTTCAGCATCTCAAAGCGAGGCAGAAAAAGGCTAAAAGCGGATAACGTCACCGGTAAAGATATTCTTAATCCAATAGGCGCTGTCGTAAGGAACCTCCTGCAGCTTGATAAAATAGGCCTGCTTATAGCTACGGGTTGGGCTAGTCATAAAAAGCCGGGTGATTGCCTCTATTCGGAAAAAGCTTTTCTGATCGAAGATATATTCCCCTTCCATATTAACTTGCGTGGTGAGCCGGTTGATAAGGGGCTTACTGCTATCGGCATCAATATAATAAATGGCAATCGCGGCGTTATGCTTGAGCCGCCAACTGGGGTCAAACATCCACCCCTGTGACAAGGCAATATTCACCAGCTTGCCCTTCGAAGAGGCCGACATAAATGCCGGGTAGTTGGTCACGATTTCTCCGGCGCGGAACTGGCTGATGTTTTCCTCAGTGATATCCACCACCCGCACCAGACTTTGTCTTTCGGGCATTTTCGGCAGGGCGTTAAGGGCGCTTTTTAGATGCTGTGACGTACGCATCATCTGCGCACTCGGATGTCCGCTAAGCAGCGCCAGATTGAGCGAAAAATTCAGGTTGCTTTTGCCCGAAGGCCAACTTCTTTTGCGCGGGTAGTTTCGGTACTCTTTCTGTTTTGGCACAAATGACCAGCCGCGCAGCGCCTCTTTCTGGTCGGTCGAGAGCGTCATAAAACGCCTGACGTAATCATGGCGATAGCCGCGGCTAAGGGTGTTGCCCCGCCAGGCAGACGGATGCATGATCAGTTCAGTCACTAACCTTTCCCATTCTGCATTATCAAAGCCATAAATATTTTCAGTTCTCGGGACACAGGCGCCCCCTATGGCACGCGGGCAACGCCGCAACCTCCGTGTTTTGGAGGTTTTATAGAGTTTGCGAACGCCTTTACGTAACGGCCTGTGCAGCAGGCGCATTAAATCGAAAGGCGGCACCATAAAACTGGCAATCTCTTTGCCGCTGGCCTTAACCAGCTTTTTTAACGCCGGTTTTATTGCCACCAGAATCGCCCTTTGCAGCATCTGGCCCGCCAGGCCCGCTGTACGCCCGGCTCTCATTGCCATCAATCCGGCTTTAATCCCGGACGCGCCTAATTTAATCATTGGAATACCGAGCGACAGCAGCGCCAGACCGAGATCGAACAAATCGAAGGCCAACTCTTTTAGTGTAGGACGATATTCAGCGTCATTAATCTTGCGTTGAATGACGTCAAAAAATGGCACAAAAGAGAGTATTTTCTCTAAAAGGCTGCGATCAAGGTGTTCCGTTCGCCAGGCGTCAACAAAGCGTTTCACCTGCGTATGCTGAATATGTATCAACGCTTCGCCCAGCGTAGGTTTCTCCATGCCGAGCTTAATCTCACGATCAAACCTGACAATGATCTGCTGTGCGTCCGGCACGATATCGGCGTAGTCCGGCCATAATGCCGTGAGCAAAGATTGTGCCTTAAGGTTTTCCGGGGGAACCCGTCCTCCGTTTTGAAGCCCGGCGATGGTCTCGACCTGAGTATCGGTCAGTACCTCGCTCAGATCCGCCACCAGCAATACCGAGCCCCACATGCTGGCGGCGTAACGTTTCCCCGAGTCACCTTGAAGAATGAAAATAAAAGCCCCAAGTTTCAGCGTTTCTACCCTTTGTGCCGTCTGCGGCAAAAGCTCGCTGCGGTAGGCCCCGGTTCTGAGCGAAAACAGCGGCGTAAATGGCCGCTCAAGATCCAAAGGACTGATTAGCTGAAAGGCAACAGTCTGCTCAACCGCACGTACTGAGTCATCAACCGCATGATTTTTAAGATAGTCATTGAACTGCGAATAATATTTTTCAAGGCTGCAGAGCTTTTCCCTGCTCTTGAAAGGCTCTGCAGGACGACTGTGCCGCGGCATAAACTGGTTGTTATAGAATTTGATGACCTGCTCAGGGGTGAAAACCTTCCCTCGGCTGAGGTGAGCCTCTAAAAAGCGCGACTCGAAATCGCGCGCGGTGGGATTAAGATCCCAGTTGAGCACTTCGTATTTAACATAATACAGAAGGGATTCATGGCGGATTATTTTTCTGGCCAGCGGAAAGTAATAGGCATCGTCGTCGGGATCAAGCTTCTCATTAACATAGTTCAATAACGGCTCATCGGCCCACTGACCTTGCTCTTCGTGACGAAAAAGTATTCTGGCAGACGACAGACGATTCTCCGGCAGTGAATCATAGCCAAGTGGAGGAGAATCATGCAGGAAAGTTAAAATATCCTGCAACGGCCTCTGCCATTGGCCCGGCAGTGCATTCGATAGCGGTCGTGTAGCGTTAGTAGAGGAAGGTAATGGCGTCGCAACCTCGGCCGGAGGCTCGGCAACAATGGGAGTCCAATATTGTTCATCGCCACGATTGCGCTGCGCTTTGGCGTCTCGGTCCAGTTGCAGCCTGCGGGAATGCGCTTGCTCCCGACGTTTAGCATTAGGCGGCCTGGTCGATTCCCCTGGAGGGGACGACAGTCGATCGATTTTTAACAACGGCGATGAAAGCGCAATTGAAGGCCGGGTGGCGTTTTTCATTCTCTGCAATGGTGTAGACTTTTCCGTATAATAATTATTAGAAACAACGGGATAAGGTCTTGATGTGGGAGGCGGCAGAGAAATTTTTTTTATCGGTAGGTGCAATAAAAGAGTGCTGTGAGACGCGGGCTTGAGGGAGAAATTCGTGGGGTATTTTACCTTAGGCGTTTTGCTCTCAGCCATAAGCGCTTGATTGCCTGGCCCGGCGCTCGCTCGCGGTAGGTAAGCCAAAGCGCCGAGGCTTAGCGCCGCAAGTAAAACCGGACCTTTACCGCGAGTCCGCTTTTCAGCTCTAAAACTCGACGGCCGCATCGGCACGTTTTGGGTGTTTTGAATCAGGATCTTTTCCGACTTTCCGGCAAAGGTATAAAAATCCCTGCCTTTGACTTCTTTACTCTCAATTCGAATCTGCTGTAACTGCGTCCCTACAATCCTGGGCATAAATAGACGGCTCCCTTTCCATTTAACATAATACTTTATGCGGGTTTTCTCGCCTGTATGGTTTCGAACATCCTGAAACTCGGGCAAAAAAAATCCGAAATGGTTTCCCACTTCGGATTTAGAGAGACTATCAGCTGTACTCAGCGATTAGATATCGATATTCGCTGCTTTCAGGGCGTTTTCTTCGATGAAAGCGCGGCGTGGTTCAACGGCGTCTCCCATCAGCGTGGTGAACAGCTGATCGGCAGCGATAGCATCTTTGATGGTCACGCGCAGCATGCGACGCTGATCAGGATCCATGGTCGTTTCCCACAGCTGTTCTGGGTTCATTTCGCCCAGACCTTTATAACGCTGTACGGACAGACCGCGACGGGACTCTTTCACCAGCCATTCCAGCGCTTGCTCGAAGGTGGAAATCGGCTGACGGCGTTCGCCGCGCTCGATGTAGGCATCTTCTTCGATCAGGCCGCGAAGTTGCTGACCCAGAGCACAAAGCTTACGGTATTCACCACCGTGGATGAAATCAAAATCGAGGTCATAATCAGTATCAACGCCGTGAGTACGGATACGCAGAACCGGTTCGTAGATCTGACGCTCACGATTTTCACGCACGATAGCGCTGTAGCTGCTGCCGTGAGACTCTTTTTCGTTAAGCAACACGACCAGTTCTTCCATCCACTGCTGCACTTTTTCACGATCGGTCAGAGAAGTTTCTTCCAGCGTTGGCTGATAAACCAGATTGTTCAACAGCGCACGCGGGTAGCGACGCTCCATACGACCAATCATTTTCTGTACCGCGTAATGCTCGGCAACCAGCTTCTCCAGCGGCTCACCGGCCAAGGCAGGTGCGCTGGCGTTAGTGTGCAGCGTTGCGCCGTCCATTGCGATGGCGATTTGATACTGATCCATCGCTTCGTCATCTTTAATGTACTGTTCCTGCTTACCTTTTTTCACCTTGTACAGCGGCGGCTGAGCGATAAAGATGTGGCCGCGCTCAACGATTTCAGGCATCTGACGATAGAAGAAAGTCAGCAGCAGAGTTCGGATGTGTGAACCATCGACGTCGGCATCGGTCATGATGATGATGCTGTGATAGCGCAGTTTGTCCGGGTTGTATTCGTCACGGCCAATGCCGCAGCCCAACGCCGTAATCAGCGTGGCGACTTCCTGAGAAGAGAGCATTTTATCGAAACGCGCTTTCTCGACGTTAAGGATTTTACCTTTCAGCGGCAAAATGGCCTGATTCTTGCGGTTACGGCCCTGCTTCGCAGATCCGCCCGCTGAGTCCCCTTCCACCAGGTACAGTTCGGAGTGAGCCGGATCGCGTTCCTGACAGTCAGCCAATTTGCCCGGCAGACCGGCCAAATCCAACGCGCCCTTACGACGCGTCATTTCACGGGCTTTACGTGCCGCTTCACGCGCACGAGCCGCATCGATGATTTTGCCGACAACGATTTTCGCGTCGCCCGGGTTTTCCATCAGATAATCAACCAGCTTTTCGTTCATCAGGGTTTCAACCGCTGATTTCACTTCTGACGACACCAGCTTGTCTTTGGTCTGAGAAGAGAACTTAGGATCCGGCACTTTTACAGAAACAACGGCGATCAGGCCTTCACGGGCGTCGTCACCGGTGGCGCTGATTTTGGATTTCTTGCTGTAGCCTTCTTTATCCATGTACGCGTTAAGGGTACGGGTCATCGCCGCACGGAAACCGGCGAGGTGAGTCCCGCCGTCACGCTGTGGAATATTGTTGGTAAAGCAGTAAATGTTTTCCTGGAAACCGTCGTTCCATTGCAGAGCAATTTCCACGCCGATGTCGTCTTTCATGGTAGAGAAATAGAACACGGTCGGGTGGATTGGATTCTTGTTTTTGTTCAGGTATTCCACGAACGCCTTAATGCCGCCCTCGTAGTGGAAGTGATCCTGTTTGTCATCACGCTTGTCGTGCAGGCGGATAGCCACGCCGGAGTTCAGGAACGACAGCTCGCGCAGGCGCTTGGCCAGGATGTCGTACTCGAATTCGGTATGGTTTGTGAAGGTCTGGAAGCTCGGCCAGAAGCGTACGGTTGTTCCGGTTAGCTCGGTCTCACCAACGACTTTCAGTGGATTCTGAGGCTCGCCGTGGACGTAGGTTTGTTCGTGAACTTTACCTTCACGACGGATAACCAACTCCAGCTTTTCAGACAGGGCGTTAACAACAGATACACCCACGCCGTGCAGGCCGCCGGACACTTTGTATGAGTTATCGTCAAATTTACCGCCGGCGTGAAGAACAGTCATGATGACTTCTGCGGCAGAGATGCCTTCTTCTTCGTGAATGCCGGTTGGAATGCCACGACCATCATCCTGAACGGAGACGGAGTTATCCGCATGAATCGTAACCAGAATCTCTTTACAGTGGCCAGCGAGGGCTTCGTCGATAGCGTTGTCCACAACCTCGAATACCATGTGGTGCAGACCAGTGCCGTCATCGGTATCGCCGATATACATGCCGGGGCGCTTACGCACCGCGTCCAGCCCTTTTAATACCTTGATACTTGAGGAGTCATAAGAATTCGACATCAACGTTTCTCGCTCATTTTTAGTCCTGTGATAGAACGGCTATTTTACCTTGTTCCACGCGGAACATCTTGCCCTTTTCACCCATCATGTCGGTCACTTGCTCAGCGCTTATCGCACTGACAAAAACCTGTGCCTGGGTGGCTTTCAGGCGATCAGCCAGCAACCGACGTCGGTCGGCGTCCAGCTCAGAGGCAAAATCGTCAAGAAGATACAGGCAACGCCGCCCGCTCTGTCGGGTGAGAAACTCACCCTGCGCCAGTCTCAGCGCACACATCAGTAACTTCAACTGCCCACGGGACAGTAAATCTTCCACCGGCGTGCCGTCGGCACGAATGCGGAAATCCGCTTTATGCGGGCCTGATGCGGTATAGGTTAAGGCTCTGTCGCGTTCAAAATTACGCTCCAGCAACTCGCCGTACTCCGTCTCCTTATCCCATCCACGCTGGAAAGAAAAACTGAGGGCGAATTCGGGCAGGAATTGCGCGCAGGTCGCGCTGATATCAGCCGCGATCGCGTCGCTGTAAGCTGCCCGCCATTCGCTAATGCGCCCGGCTAACGGGATCAGTTCCTGATCCCAGGCACGAATTTGCGCATAACGACTCACCTGTCGCAGCGCGGCGTTGCGCTGCTTGAGTAACCGTCGCAGGTTGCTCCAGGCGATAAAAAAACCGGGGTCGTGATGAAAACAACCCCAGTCAATAAATGCCCGCCGGTACTTCGGCCCGCCGTTGAGCAGGGTGAAGCCTTCGGGTGTGATCAGTTGCATCGGCAGCATCTGTGCCAGTTCAGACACTTTGTGACCATCACTGCCATCAATGCGTACTTTACTGTCGCCCTGACGGCTTTTGCTCAGACCAATCGACAATTCACGATCACCGCCGTCATCCACACGCGCATGGAGAACAAACTCCGGCTGATCGTGACGAATCACGCGTCCGGCCTGCAAACTGCGAAAAGCGCGGCCATGCCCCAGCGTATAGACCGCTTCGAGCACACTGGTTTTACCGCTGCCATTGGGACCGACCAGAAAGTTAAAACCGGGCGACGGATCTAAATCTGCCGCCTCGATGTTGCGGAAATCTTTTATCAGTAAGCGCGTTAAGGCCATCTACTATCCATTCCAGGGCATCATCGTCGCAGTCAGTTTGCGTGCAGCTACAGTAAGCGGAGCATACTCAGGTGCGTGGGCATTGCGAACACTGCCCGCTCGCAAAATGACAAGTCAGATAGCCCGATTACAGCCGCATTGGCATAACGACATACGCCGCCGACTGACTGGCTGCGTCTTCGATCTGCACGCTGGAAACAGAGTCCGTCAGCAACAGATTAACGTCTTCGCACTTGAGTGCATTGAGCACATCCAGTACGTAACTGACGTTGAAACCGATTTCCATTTCAGTGCCTTCGTAACCGACATCCAGAATTTCTTCTGCTTCTTCCTGTTCCGGGTTATTCGCGGTGATTTTCAGCTGGTTATGGCTGACATACAAACGTACGCCACGGAATTTTTCGTTGGACAGGATCGCGGCACGGGCAAACGCCTGCTTGAGCAAATCGCAGCCTGCCTGCAGCGTTTTGTCCGGATTTTTCGGCAATACGCGGCGATAGTCAGGGAAACGACCGTCAACCAGTTTAGAGGTAAAGATGAAGTCGCCGACGTGAGCACGGATATTGTTGCTGCCGATTTGCAGCTGCAATGTGGTGTCACCGCCATCAAGCAGACGCACCAGTTCCATCACGCCTTTACGCGGCACGATCACCGAATGCGACGGCAGAGACTGGCCGATTGGCATAGAACATACGGCCAGACGGTGACCGTCGGTCGCGACAGTACGCAGTTCTTCACCTTCGGTTTCGAACAGCATACCGTTTAAATAATAACGAACGTCCTGATGGGCCATAGAAAACTGCGTGGCTTCGATCAGACGTTTCAACGTGGCCTGCGGCAGGGTGAATTCTACTTCGCTTTGCCAGTCGTCGAGATTAGGGAAATCTGTCGCCGGTAAGGTCGACAGCGAGAAACGGCTGCGGCCTGATTTTACCAGCATGCGGTCGCCGTCGAGCGCGACGGAAATTTCCGCGCCTTCCGGCAATCCACGGCAGATATCAAAGAATTTACGCGCCGGCACCGTGGTGGCACCCGCTTCATGTGGCTGAGACAGCGCGACTTTCGCCACCATCTCCATTTCCAAATCCGTCCCGGTCAGCGACAGCGCGCCATCCGTCACCTGTAATAACAGGTTACCCAGAATAGGCAACGTTGGTCGTCCACCCAGCGGACTACTGACCTGTTGCAGTGGTTTCAGCAAATGCTCACGTTCAACAATAAATTTCATAGCGCTAGGAAGATAATGTTCTGATTAAGTTGGAGAAATCTTCTTTGATGTCGTGACTTTCTTCACGCAACTGCTCGATTTTACGGCAGGCGTGCAACACCGTGGTATGGTCCCGACCACCGAACGCATCGCCGATTTCTGGCAGGCTGTGGTTGGTCAGCTCTTTCGCCAGCGCCATCGCCATCTGGCGTGGGCGGGCTACCGAACGGGAGCGCCGTTTGGAAAGCAGGTCAGCGACCTTGATTTTATAATATTCGGCCACTGTTTTCTGAATATTATCGATAGTGACCAGCTTCTCCTGAAGCGCTAACAAATCGCGCAACGCTTCACGAACGAAGTCGATAGTGATCGCACGGCCGGTAAAGTTGGCGTTGGCAATCACACGGTTCAGTGCGCCTTCAAGCTCACGCACATTCGATCGCAGACGTTTAGCAATAAAGAAGGCAACTTCGCCCGGCAGACGAATATCGTTTTCGTCCGCCTTTTTCATCAGGATCGCCACGCGGGTTTCTAATTCAGGCGGCTCGATAGCCACCGTCAGACCCCAGCCGAAACGCGATTTCAGACGATCTTCAACACCGTTGATCTCTTTTGGATAACGATCCGAGGTCAGGATGATCTGCTGATTACCTTCCAGCAGGGCATTAAAGGTGTGGAAGAACTCTTCCTGCGAACGTTCTTTATTAGCAAAGAATTGAATGTCATCGATGAGCAACGCATCAACAGAACGGTAGTAACGTTTGAATTCTTCGATGGCGTTGTTTTGCAGGGCTTTGACCATGTCCTGTACAAAACGCTCGGAGTGCATGTACACCACTTTGGCATTGGCTTTACGCGCCATGATGCCGTTACCGACGGCGTGCAATAAGTGGGTTTTACCCAGGCCAGTGCCACCATAAAGGAAAAGCGGGTTGTACGCGCCACCCGGATTATCCGCCACCTGACGCGCCGCCGCGCGAGCCAGTTGGTTAGATTTACCTTCTACGAAGTTATCAAAGGTATGTTTCGGGTTGACGTTAGAGCGATAAGACAGCTCAGGCTGAGCCGGTGAGCTGTCCCAGCTTGGACGGGAAGGCGCCAGACGCGGAATGGCAGGCGCAGCCTGTGAACTGACGCTGGCCGCAACAGGCTGGCTGACGCGTTGGATCACCGGCTTGCTGCCGACTTCAAAACGCAGCAACGGTGCATCCGTGCCACAGAAATCGTTAAGCAAGCCGTTAATATTATTTAGGTATTTGTCACGAACCCAATCCAGAACAAAACGATTCGGGGCATACAGCGCCAGCGTATTGTCGTTGAGTTCCGCCTGCAGGGGGCGTATCCACATACTGAATTCTGTGGCAGGTAGTTCATCCTGCAAACGGGCAAGACATTGCTGCCAAAGCGAAAGTGACACGGCGGACTCCACTCGAACAAGTATCAAAAAAGAAAAGGATCAGGATATTTTTTAAATCATGATTTTTGGCACACGTTCCGCCCGCTAATGGGGGAAAATTTCTCTCACCACCCTGTCAGTGGCGTAAAGTCACGTGCGAACCGCTTTTTGCGGTTTTTGTCGACAGCATCCCAGCCGGGATCGCGATCGGAATGGCGGATCATAACGCAATCCGGCCCAGAGATCCTCCCCTTCCTGACAGATTAGATCCTTTTTATCCACAGGCAGCAATCGGCAAGTGGGTAAGCTTAGCCGATCCTTTTAAAATTAGGCGATGTAATCATCACTCTGGTGAAAAAATAGGAGTCCGCTGAGTTAAATTTCATCATACTGCGAGAAAGATCGCACGCCTGTGGATAAGGATCAGGTGAGGATCCTTGCGATTTGCGGCAGAGTCCGTATAATCTTCAGCCCTACGTGTGAAGCCTGTGTTCCTGATGGTCATAACCAGATGGATATTGCGGTGTGACCACGGGCAATTCTGGTAAACACTTGAACCATTTCTGGCAATGTAAATTGACTCAGGACTGTACAGTTATTACAATCCCGCTTCTTTATATGTTGCGACAAAGGCACCGGTCGTTTTTTCGCCGAAATGTCTTCGCGTTTACTGATCAGTAATAATTTAAGTTTAGGTAGAAATCGCCATGAAACGCACTTTCCAACCGTCCGTATTGAAGCGCAACCGTAGCCACGGCTTCCGTGCTCGTATGGCCACCAAAAATGGTCGTCAGGTTCTGGCTCGCCGTCGTGCGAAAGGCCGTACCCGTCTGTCAGCTTCTAAGTAATAAAAGCTAACCTATTTAGTGGTTAAGCTCGCTTTTCCCAGGGAGTTACGTTTGTTAACTCCCCGTCATTTCACTTTCGTCTTCCAGCAGCCACAACGGGCTGGCACGCCGCAAATCACTATACTCGGCCGCCTGAACGAGCTGGGGCATCCCCGCATCGGTCTCACCGTCGCAAAAAAACACGTCAAACGCGCACATGAACGCAATCGGATCAAACGCCTTACCCGCGAAAGTTTCCGGTTGAATCAGCATACGCTGCCGTCGATGGATTTTGTGGTAGTAGCCAAAAAGGGTGTCGCCGATTTAGATAATCGCGCGCTGACGGAAGCGTTGGAGAAATTATGGCGTCGACATTGCCGACAGGCTCCCGCATCCTGATAAAGCTGATACGTGGTTATCAGCTATTCATCAGTCCGTTGCTCGGGCCGCATTGCCGCTTTCGACCAACCTGCTCTCAATACAGTATTGAAGCAATTGGTCGTTTTGGCATGTTAAAAGGCAGTTGGTTGACTTTGAAACGCGTATTAAAATGCCATCCTTTGAACCCAGGTGGTGATGACCCCGTACCGCCGAAAACCGACAATAACAGAGAACACTAACGATGGATTCGCAACGCAATCTTTTCCTCATCGCTCTGCTGTTCGTGTCTTTCATGATCTGGCAGGCATGGCAAACGGACCACGCTCCGCAACCAGCCAACCAGACCACGCAACAGACTGCGAACACAGCCACCGGTGATGCTGCCAACCAGGCTGTTCCTGGAAGCGGACAGGGCAAACTGATCACTGTTAACACTGACGTCCTCTCTTTGACCATCAACACTCGTGGTGGCGATATCGAGCAGGCTCTGTTGACGCAATACCCAGTAGCGCTGAAATCTACCGCTCCGTTCCAGCTGCTCGAAACAACTCCCTCTTTCGTCTATCAGGCTCAAAGCGGTCTGACCGGCAAAAATGGTCCGGATAATCCAGCTAACGGTGAACGTCCTCTGTACACCACAAGCCAGGACAGCTTCACCTTGGGTGAAGGCCAGACCGAACTGCGTATCCCGATGACCTACACGGCTCCAAACGGCGCAGTTTATACCAAGACTTTCGTTATCAAACGCGGCTCTTACGCCGTTAACGTGGCTTATAACGTTAACAACACTACTAAAGCTCCGCTGGATTTGACCCTGTTCGGTCAGCTGAAGCAAACCACCGACCTGCCTAAATCTCGCGATACCGGCAACCACAGCTTTGCTCTGCACACCTTCCGTGGCGCGGCTTACTCCTCCAGCGATGACAAATACCAGAAATATGCGTTCGACAAGAGCGAACCTCTGGATGTCACCACTCAGGGCGGATGGGTGGCCATGTTGCAGCAGTACTTTGCTACCGCATGGATCCCTTCAGCGAAAGATACCAACACCTTCTACACCAACAACAGCAACGGTATCTCTTCAATCGGCTTTAAAGGCGCACCTTTCGTCGTTCAGCCTGGCGCTCAGCAGCAGGTGGGTTCAATCCTGTGGGTTGGCCCTGAACTTCAGGACCAGATGGCCGCTATCGCGCCACACCTGGACCTGACCGTTGACTACGGCTGGCTGTGGTTTATCTCTCAGCCGCTGTTCAAGCTGCTGAAGTTTATCCACAGCTTCATCGGTAACTGGGGCTTCTCGATTATCATCATCACCTTTATCGTGCGCGGTATCATGTACCCACTGACCCGTGCGCAATATACGTCGATGGCGAAAATGCGTATGCTGCAGCCGAAACTGGCCGCGATGCGTGAGCGTATCGGTGATGACAAACAGCGCATGAGTCAGGAAATGATGGCGCTGTACAAGTCGGAAAAAGTTAACCCACTGGGTGGCTGTCTGCCGCTGGTAATCCAGATGCCTATCTTCTTGGCACTGTATTACATGCTGTCTGGTTCCATCGAACTGCGCCACGCGCCGTTTGTCCTGTGGATCCATGACCTGTCGGCGCAAGACCCGTACTTCATCCTGCCGGTTATGATGGGTATCACGATGTTCTTCATTCAGAAGATGTCGCCGACCACCGTAACCGACCCGATGCAGCAGAAGATCATGACCTTTATGCCGGTTATCTTCACGGTGTTCTTCCTGTGGTTCCCGTCAGGCCTGGTGGTGTACTACATCGTCAGTAACCTGGTCACCATCCTCCAGCAGCAGCTGATTTATCGCGGCCTGGAAAAACGTGGTTTACACAGCCGCGACAAGAAGAAAGCCTGATCGATAGATAACATCGGTGCATAATAGAGAAGGCGGTCAATTGACCGCCTTCTTTTTTAACTAAATTTTAGCCAGAACTCAGAGAACGCTATGAATACGTCAGACACTATCGTTGCTCAAGCTACGCCGCCAGGCCGCGGTGGCGTCGGTATTGTGCGCATTTCCGGCCGTGCGGCCAGCCTGATAGCCCATGAAATCCTGGGCAAGCTGCCTAAGCCACGCTATGCCGACTATCTGCCCTTTCGCGATGCAGACGGCAGTACGCTGGACCAAGGCATTGCGCTGTGGTTCCCTGGCCCTAACTCCTTCACTGGAGAGGACGTACTGGAACTTCAGGGCCACGGCGGGCCGGTTATCCTCGACCTGTTGATCAAACGCATTCTGGCGCTGCCTGACGTGCGTATCGCCCGCCCCGGTGAGTTCTCCGAGCGCGCGTTCCTTAACGACAAGCTGGATTTGGCACAGGCGGAGGCCATTGCCGACCTGATTGATGCCAGCTCCGAACAGGCGGCACGGTCTGCCGTCAACTCTTTGCAGGGGGCATTTTCGTCGAAGATCCATCACTTGGTGGAAGCACTCACTAACCTGCGAATCTATGTCGAAGCGGCGATTGACTTCCCGGATGAGGAAATCGACTTCCTGTCTGATGGCAAAATTGAAGCTCAGCTCAATGCGGTGATCGGTGACCTAAACGCCGTGCGTACCGAAGCGCGTCAGGGCAGCCTGCTGCGCGAGGGAATGAAAGTGGTAATTGCCGGTCGTCCAAACGCCGGTAAATCAAGCCTTCTCAATGCATTAGCCGGTCGCGAAGCCGCAATCGTCACCGATATTGCCGGGACTACCCGTGACGTGCTGCGGGAACATATCCACATCGACGGCATGCCGCTGCACATTATCGACACCGCCGGTCTGCGCGACGCCAGTGACGAAGTGGAGCGAATTGGTATCGAACGTGCGTGGAACGAGATTGAACAGGCGGATACCGTGCTGTTTATGGTTGACGGCACCACCACCGATGCCACCGAGCCGGCCGAGATCTGGCCAGACTTTATGGCGCGTCTGCCCGCTTCTCTGCCGATCGTGGTGGTACGAAATAAAGCCGATGTAACAGGCGAGACAATGGGTAAGACGGAAGTGAATGGTCACTCACTTATTCGCCTGTCGGCGCGTACCGGTGAAGGTATCGACCTGCTCCGTGACCATTTGAAAGAGAGCATGGGCTTTAACCAAAATATGGAAGGCGGCTTCCTTGCCCGCCGTCGCCACCTGCAGGCGCTGGAGCAGGCCGCACAGCACCTTTTACAGGGTAAAGACCAGCTTTTGGGTGCCTGGGCAGGAGAACTGCTGGCGGAAGAGCTCCGTCTTTCCCAGCAGTCGCTGAGCGAGATAACGGGAGAGTTTAGTTCCGATGATCTGCTTGGCCGTATCTTCTCGAGCTTCTGTATCGGCAAATAGGCCCTGTGTAAAATGTAAGCACTTACTCACAAAAGGGCTAATGGCCTTTATGAGTAAGTGCCACTTCATCAGCTCGAAAACTTTTCCAGACGTTTAAGCTGAGCTTCCAACACCTGACACAGGTTCAGCATATTCTGTGGGATTTTTACAAACTCAGTGACATTCTCATGCCTCACTTTATGTTTTTTGCAGAAAATATCGATTAAGGTAATTAAATCTTTGGACTTTTTGTAAACGCTGAAGTTCATATTTGAGGTTATCTTAAGAATAGTGGCTTGCAGTATGTCAATCTCTTGCTGAGCTTTTTTATATAGACTAATGCGCTTTGTTAATAACTCTCTCTGTGAGCCCGTGGTTTTTTCTAAAAATTTATTATCATGCGAAATATTGGCCTCGAAACTGTTGTAAGACGCGGCGATGTCTTTAATTATATGACCGATGACAATTGATCGCTTATTGTCTTTTTGGGTAAAAAGCAGCCTGCCAACAGGAAGAGGTTCACCCCGGTGAGGTGATTTATCGTATTCATTAATCATTTTCATGGCTAGGCGTTGTTTAGCCTCCATCTTTCCAGAAAATCCACGGTGGACTCCCAGGTCTAAAAGATTCTTACTCGAATCTTGGTTTTCAGGAGCATCAATTCTCCCCCGCGGACTCCTCGCCCCCCGCAGGCTCTTAGCCTCTGGTAGCAATTCAGGTTTTAAACTGGCAGCTCCCTCCGCTCCTGGCGCTCCTGGCGCTCCTGGCGCTCCTGGCGCTCCTGAAGCATAGGCCAACGAGCCTCCGATTAAAACAATCGTCCCCAATGCCATGAAAACTTTCACCGCGGGAAAGTTGCATTTTACCGCGGGAGCCTTTTGTTCAATCAATTCCTGACAGGGGTGATACACTTCTTCCATATTTACCCCGATAAAAGGATCGGTGCATAAAATGTTACTTTCTGGTGATGAATTAGAATTATTTCCTACATTATTAACATGATTAGCGAAACTTGTTTTATTAGGAAAATCTTTCTCAACATTTTTAACTGGCTTATAGCCTGGTATGTTATTTACATTAATATATTTAGGCATATCTAATATCCTTCCTGGATAATTATTATTCTCGCCAGCAAAATACACCAAAAAATTTGTTATTTATCATTAAATATGGACGAAATTAGATTCCATTGATCGAAGTCAAAGGGCTATTTACCCACTTCCCGATAAATAAAAATAACTCTTAATAAAAGCTCATAAATGTTCTTTTCTTAATTACCTTGCCCCTCCCGACTCTATTAAATTAAAAAAAATTTTGCCTGGAGGGAATATTCCCCCTCGTCCTTCACCTCGAACCCTACCCGCTACGACCCAGGCCTTCGGCGGTTAACGCAAATTTTCCTTTATAAAACAGCAAAAAGAACCCAGGCAACTAACAGGTTATTCTTATTCACCTTTATACGCTCCAGGTATAAATATTTAATCGATTAGTTATTTATATAATTTACACTAAGACAGTACTATGGACAGACCTCAAGCTAAGCCATGTACGAACCATTACTCAGGGAGTGATCAATGGCGTGCCACTTTGCCCGATGGACCATCACGGAAAGCGAGCCGGACATCCACCGTTTACCCGCGGAAGTATTAACTTTCGCCAACACCCTTTCCCCGAAGCCTGCCAGACGATTTATCCACGGACGTGTCCTGCTTGCAGAGCTGATGTTTTATCTTTACGGAATCGCTCGACTGCCGCAGATAATCATTCAGCCCAGCGGTCGCCCAAGTTTTTCCGCCAGCGGTTTGCCCGATTTCAGCCTGGCCTATGCAGGGAACCAGCTGGGCGTGATGCTGAGCGGCGAAGGTAAAGCGGGCCTTGATTTAGAGATTCTTCACGCCCTCGGGGCTAGCCATCATCCCCGCCGGTCTGCATTCACTGTCGCAGAAAAAAACTGGGTCACCCTCCAGTCCGATCCCGAAGAGTCAGCCTCGCAGCTCGGATGCATCCGCCAGAGCGTGCACAAACTGTCGGGCCAGAGCGAGTTCACCGCCGATACGCTGAGCCTGCACCCTTCTTCAGGACGTTTACGCTCGAGCGTAACCTCAGACGTGCAGGTCATGAGCGATATTGAAGGTCCCATCGTCTGGTCGTGCGCACACAGCCCGGCCATTCAGCGGCTGATCTGCTGGTGCTACGATCCCGATGAGGGATTCATCCGCACCGCGACATTTTCCCCCCAACAGCAGGTCGATTCGCTACACTTTATGAAATTAACCAGTCTACCGCCGGCCAAGTAGCCAGCATTGTAGCTATCTTCCCCCTACTCAATAAGCCAGGAGTCGTTAATGTCAGCTCAACCCCTGAAGTTTGTCACCCTGTTAGGCAGCTTGCGTAAAGGGTCTTTTAACGCGATGGTTGCGCGCACGCTGCCGAAGCTGGCGCCTGAAGGCGTCACCATTGAGGCTCTGCCTTCGATTGGCGACATTCCGCTTTACGATGCCGATATCCAGCAGGAGTCGGGCTTTCCGCCGACCATCGAAAAAATTGCCGAGCACATTCGCCAGGCTGACGGCGTCATCATCGTGACGCCGGAATACAACTATTCGGTGCCGGGCGGACTGAAGAATGCCATCGACTGGCTTTCACGCGTGCCCGAGCAGCCGATGGCGGGGAAACCGGTGCTGATTGAAACCAGCTCAATGGGGGCAATTGGCGGCGCACGCTGTCAGTATCATCTGCGTCAGATTCTGGTGTTCCTCGACGCTATGGTGCTTAACAAACCGGAGTTTATGGGCGGTGTAATTCAAAGCAAGGTGGATGCACAGCTTGGAGAGGTTATCGATCAAAGCACGCTGGATCACCTTACCGGCCAACTCAGCGCGTTTTCAGACTTTACGCGTCGATTTAAGAAATAATTTAGCGGGAAAAAACCGGCCTGATTCGACTCGTCCCCCACCGAAAAGTAGGGGACGATATTTAGGCGATTTTATTTGTTATCAATAAACGCGATTTTTAGCACGAACAGCAGCGTGACAACCCACACGCAGGCGCTGATGTCTTTAAAGCGTCCACTGCCCAGCTTCATCACCACGTAAGAGATAAACCCTAAGGCTATTCCCTCGGTAATCGAGAAGCTGAACGGCATCATCACGGCGGTCACAAACGCAGGAACCGCTTCGGTGAGGTCGTCCCAGGTGACGCGTGCCAGGCTTGAAGTCATCAGCACGCCGACGTAGATAAGCGCCCCGGCCGCCGCGTAGGCCGGCACCATTCCGGCCAGCGGGGAAATAAAGATAACCAACAAGAACAGCAGTCCGGTAACGACGGCGGTGAGGCCGGTACGCCCACCGATGGCCACGCCGGAACAGCTTTCGATGTAGGTGCTGATAGCCGAAGTACCGATAAAGGAACCCGCTACCGAGCTGAGGCTGTCGACAAACAGCGCCTGCTTCATCTGCGGGAATTTACCCTCGCTGTCGGCCAGACCGGCCTTGTCGGTGACGCCAATCAGCGTGCCCGAGGAGTCGAACAGGTTAACCAGCATAAAGGAGAAGATAACGCCTGATAGGCCAAGATTCAGTGACCCTTTGATATCAACCTGGCCCACCACCGACGTCACGCTCGGCGGCATAGACCACACGCCCGCGTAGTGCACGTCCCCCATTGCCCAGCCAATCAGCGTAGTAATGACGATGGAGATAAGCACGGCGGCATGAATGTTACGCGCTGCCAGAATGGCGATAATGAAGAAGCCCAGGGCGCCCAGCAGCACCGAATGCGAGGTCAGTTTACCGATAGTCACCAACGTGTCGGGATTGGCCACCACGATGCCGGCATTTTTCAGCCCCATCATGCCAATAAACAGTCCGATACCGGCGGTGATGCCGACCCGCAAACTGGACGGAATATTGGCTATCATCCAGTAGCGCACGCGGAAAATGGTCAGCAGGAACAGTCCGACCGCTCCCCAAAAAATCGCGCCCATGCCGGTCTGCCAGGAAATCCCCATTGCACCAACCACCACAAAGGCGAAGAAGGCATTGAGGCCCATTGCCGGCGCCAGTGCGACCGGCAGATTGGCGATCAGCCCCATCAAAATGCTGCCGAACGCGGCAATCAGACAGGTGGTCACAAACACCGCCTGTTTGTCCATGCCCGCTACGCCAAGAATCTGCGGGTTAACGAAGACGATATACACCATGGTCAGGAAGGTGGTGAATCCGGCAACCGTTTCGGTTTTCAGCGTCGTTCCATGCTGAGTCAATTTAAACAGACGCTCTAACAGCCCTTGCCCAGCGCCAGCATTATTTTGTGGTGTGCTCATTAGTGAGTTCCAAAGAGGGGAAAAACAGTCGGCCGCTATCCTACCCCAATTAATCCGTTGAATGAGATGAATCTGCTGCTTTTTATTGCATTTTTACAATCTTTTGACGACATTTCGGACCAACTGACGTTTTTTAACCCTTATTTGGTCACACTTTATCGCGCAACGGAGGCAATAAGGTGGTCGGAACTGGCGCGTATCTTCTGTAAGATGAGGGTTGGCGTCATGTCATAAACAAGGCGATAAGTTCAGAAAAAGGATGAAATATGCCCCGGATAGAATGCGTTTTTTTTGACTGCGATGGCACGCTGGTAGATAGCGAAAGGCTGTGCTGCGAGGCCTATGTGCTGATGTTTGCCCACTTCGGCATTACCGTCTCCTATGACGAGATGTTCAAGAAATACAAGGGCGTAAAGCTCTACGAAATTATCGACATCATCAACCGTCAGCATGGGCTCGAAAAAAGCAAAGAAGAGATGGAAGTGGTTTTCCGCGAGCACGTTGCGCGTCTTTTCGATGAAAAACTTGAGCCAATCGACGGCGCGAAGGCCTTGCTCTCGGCGATAACCGTGCCGATGTGCGTGGTTTCCAACGGTCCGGTGAAAAAAATGCAGCATTCACTCGGATTAACCGGCCTGTTACCCTTTATGGAAGGCCGACTTTACAGCGGATATGATCTGCAACGCTGGAAACCCGATCCTGCTTTGCTTTACCATGCGGCTCAGGAAATGCAGGTGCCTATCGCGTCATGCATATTGGTAGAAGACTCCGTAGCGGGCGTTCAGGCGGGGATTGCGGCCAACATCCCGGTTTATTATTACTGCGCAGATATTCACAACCCGGCCATCGACCATCCTCTGGTTACCGCTTTCACAGATATGCATCAGCTTGCCGCTATCTGGCGAGAGAAAGGCTACAATATCGTCGAACAGGACGCAGTAATTTGATTTGTAACTGTACTTCGCAATAGTTACTCTTTAGAAGACGACAAGGTTCCTTAAGGAGAAGACGCTGACTAGCCAAAGTCCCCAGACAACGGGGCGAAAAAACGATCCAATAGGCCTCAAGCAGCGCATATTCGACAGTGCGCTGAACGAGTTTGCCGAGTCCGGATTAATGGGCGCACGGATGGAAAACATCGCCTCAAACGCGGATACCACCAAACGTATGGTGGTTTATCACTATAAATCAAAAGAAGCGCTCTATATGCAGGTGTTGGAGCATGTTTATCGCTGCCTGCGAAAACATGAGCTTGAGCTGGACCTTTCCGCTTATCCTCCTGCCGAAGCTATTGTTAAACTGGTTGAAGCCAGTTTTGATTTTCACGTATCGCACCCGGAATTTATTCGAATAGTTTCAACCGAAAACATGCTTCGTGGACGCTTTATTCGTCAATCCACCAGCATTCGGGCATTGAACCAGACGGCGCTCACTCTGCTGGACGATATTCTCGAACGCGGGAAGAAAGGCCATCTGTTCAAAGAAGATGCGCAGGCCCGCGACGTTCACAGACTGATAAGCAGTCTCTGCGTTCACCAGGTTGCCAACCAGTACACCTTCGGGGCGCTGTTTGAAAATCCGGACGAGTTTGACACGCAGAATGCGCACTATCGCCAACTGGCGGTCATGGTCGCGCTGCGGTATCTGATGATTTAGTGATACCAGCGGTAGAAATGCAAACGCCCGATAAGCAGCTTATCGGGCGTTTGTTTTAATGCGCTCGGCCCTCGGGGCTTTGCGCGATGAAATTAGCTCTTGTCTGACTTGTCCGCTTTACCATTCTTGTCGCCCGCCAGCAGTTTATCCAGCGCGTCGCCCCCGACGTGACGGAAGTCCTGACCTTTGACGAAGTAGAAAATGATTTCGCAGATATTCTGACAACGGTCGCCGATGCGCTCGATAGAACGGGCGCAGAACAACGCGGTCAAAATACTCGGAATTTGACGTGGATCTTCCATCATATAGGTCATCAGCTGACGCACGATGCCCTCATATTCCTGATCGACCTTCCTGTCTTCGCGATAAATTCTAATCGCTTCATCGAGATCCATACGGGCAAAGGCATCGAGCACGTCGTGCAGCATCTGCACGGTGTGGCGCCCCAGCGACTCGAGGCTGACCAGCAGCGGCTGGTGCAGGTGCGAGAACTTCTCAAGTGCCGTACGACAGATTTTATCCGCCACGTCACCGATACGTTCAAGCTCGGAAATAGTCTTGATGATGGCCATCACCATGCGTAAATCGCTGGCAGTCGGCTGACGTTTGGCGATGATGCGCACGCAGGCTTCATCAATAGCCACTTCCATCATATTGACCTTGTCATCACCTTTAATAACGCGCTCGGCCAGCTCGCCGTCCTGATTGTGCATCGCGGTGATAGCATCGGTAAGCTGCTGCTCCACCAGGCCGCCCATCACCAGAACCTGAGTACGGATGTGCTCGAGCTCTGCGTTGAACTGGGCAGAAATGTGCTTATTGAGATTCAGATTGTCCATCGTGCTTTCCTCTCTGCCTCGAAGGGCAATCAACCATAGCGGCCAGTAATGTAGTCCTCAGTCTGCTTGCGGGCAGGTGAGGTGAACAATGAGTCAGTGTCGCTGTATTCAATCAGTTCGCCGAGATACATAAACGCCGTACGGTCCGAGCAGCGTGCCGCCTGCTGCATGTTATGGGTAACGATAACCACCGTATAGTCGGATTTTAACTCGGTAATCAACTCTTCGATACGACCGGTAGAGATAGGGTCCAGCGCCGAGCAGGGTTCATCCAGCAACAGAACGTCGGGGCGAATCGCAATCCCACGCGCGATACACAGACGCTGTTGCTGCCCCCCGGAGAGGCTGTAACCGCTCTGGTGCAGCTTGTCTTTTGACTCATTCCACAGCGCCGCTTTGGTCAGCGCCCACTGCACGCGCTCGTCCATGTCGGTACGCGACAGCTTTTCGAACAGACGCACGCCGAAGGCGATGTTGTCGTAAATCGACATCGGGAACGGCGTTGGCTTCTGGAACACCATGCCGACCTTAGCGCGCAGCAGTGCGATGTCCTGCTTATCCACCAGGATATTTTCGCCGTCGAGCAGAATCTCACCCTCGGCTCTCTGTTCTGGATACAGCTGATACATCTTGTTAAAGGTACGCAGAAGCGTGGATTTACCACAGCCAGACGGGCCGATAAACGCCGTCACTTCATTTTTCGCAATATCCAGGGAGATGTTTTTCAACGCATGGAATTTGCCGTAATAGAAATTCAGATCGCGGACCTGGATTTTACTGTTGGATGCATCGGTCATTCGACTCATTAAGACATCTCTCTTTAATCAATATTTTTTGTAATCACTGCTTTTTCTTGGCGAAAATCACGCGAGCAATGATATTCAGCAGCAGTACGCACACAGTAATCAGCAAAACGCCGGCCCAGGCCATTTGCTGCCATTGCACAAACGGGCTCATGGCGAATTTAAATATGGTGACCGGGAGGTTGGCGATAGGCTGCATCAGGTCCGTGCTCCAGAACTGGTTGGAGAGCGACGTGAACAGCAGCGGCGCGGTTTCACCGGCGATACGCGCAACGGCCAGCAGCACACCGGTGATAATCCCCGATACCGACGCCTTAAGCGTAATCGCAGAAATCATCTTCCATTTCGGGGTACCCAGCGCATAGGCCGCCTCACGCAGGCTGTCCGGCACCAGTTTGAGCATGTTTTCCGTGGTGCGGATAACGATAGGAATCTGCAACAACGCCAGCGCGACAATGCCCGCCCAGCCGGAAAAGTGTCCCATTTTTGCAACCACGATGGTGTAAACAAACAGACCTACGACGATAGAGGGTGCCGACAGCAGGATATCGTTGATGAAGCGGATAACCTCGGCCAACGCGGATTTACGTCCGTATTCGGCCAGATACACCCCTGCCATAATGCCCAGCGGCGTACCGATAACGGTAGACCACAGAATCAACAGGCCGCTGCCCGCGATGGCATTTGCCAGGCCACCGCCGTCGGTGTTGGGCGGCGGAGTATTTTGGGTAAACAGCGCCAGCGACATGCCGTCGATGCCTTTGGTCACCGTAGTAAACAGGATCCACACCAGCCAGAACAGGCCGAAAACCATGGTCGCCATCGACAGCAGCAGCGCGATACGGTTCTTGGTTCTGCGCCATGCCTGACGCTTACGGCGTGATTCAAACAACGCTGCGTTGCTTTGCATTTCGAGAGTTGCCATCTTAACGTCCCTCATTCTTGGCCAGACGCAGAATCATCAGCTTGGAAAGCGCTAACACGATAAAGGTGATGACAAACAGAATCAGGCCAAGCTCCATCAGCGCCGAGGTATGCAGGCCGGAAGACGCTTCGGCAAACTCGTTCGCCAGCGCCGAGGTAATACTGTTGCCCGGCATGTATAGCGAGGCACTGTCGAGCTGGTAGGTGTTACCGATGATAAAGGTTACCGCCATCGTCTCACCCAGCGCACGCCCCAGACCGAGCATAATGCCACCGATGACGCCGTTCTTAGTAAACGGCAGAACGATGCGCCAGATAACTTCCCAGGTGGTACAGCCGATGCCGTAGGCCGACTCTTTCATCATCACCGGCGTCTGCTCAAACACGTCACGCATAACGGAAGCGATGTAAGGGATAATCATGATGGCAAGGATAACGCCCGCCGCCAGAATACCAATACCAAATCCCGGGCCGGCAAACAGCGCGCCAACAATAGGAATACCGGAAAGCACATCACCGACCGGCTGCTGGAAGTAGGTCGCAAACAAAGGTGCGAAGACGAACAGGCCCCACATGCCGTAAACGATACTCGGGATAGCGGCCAGCAGTTCGATGGCGATACCCAGTGGACGTTTGAGCCAGTTAGGTGCCAGTTCGGTCAGAAACAGCGAGATACCAAAGCTGACGGGAACGGCAATCAACAGCGCAATAATCGAGGTCACGATCGTTCCGTAAATCGGAACCAGTGCGCCGAACTGCTCGTTGGGAACGTCCCAGGTTTTATTCCACAGGAAAGAGAAACCAAACTTTTCCATGCTAGGCAGGGAAGAAATAAACAGCGAAACGATGATACCGCCGAGCAGCAATAGCGTAATCAGCGCAGCCAGTTTTACCAGCGCGCCGAAGATAATGTCACCGTTTTTGCTTGGTGCTTTGAAGGACGGCGTTTTTTCAGCCATAACACTCTCTTCTTATTCAGATTTATTTCTCTTTCGACAAGGGGTTATCGGCAGAGAATGAGACAGAAGACCGGTACTTTATATCACCTGCTATCTCAAACCAAAGTAATTGGCGCCGTAGCGGGGCTACGGCGCCAGAAACAGAGGCTTAGTAGAGGGATTTACCGCTGCTGTCTTTAACGTTGGTCTTCCACGCTGTCTGGATTTGAGAAATAACAGACTGCGGCAGGGAGGCGTAATCCAGACCGGTCGTCAGCTTGTCACCATTTTTATAGGCCCAGTCGAAGAACTTCAGAACTTCTGCGCCCTTGGTGGCATCCTGCTGCTGCTTGTAGACCAGAATGAAGGTGGTAGAAGAGATTGGCCATGCGTTGTCACCCTTCTGGAAGGTCAAGTCCTGAGCAAAGGTCTTGCTCCAGTCTGCGCCTTTCGCCGCTGCGCTGAACGACTCTTCAGAAGGGGAAATTGCCTTGCCGCTCGCATCCACCAGCTTGGTGTAAGTCAGGTTGTTCTGTTTGGCGTAAGCGTATTCAACGTAGCCAATTGAGCCAGGCAGACGCTGTACAAACGCGGCTACGCCGTCGTTACCTTTGCCGCCCAGGCCGGTTGGCCAGTTAACGGTGGTGCCTACGCCAATCTCTTTTTTCCAGTCGGCGTTAGCTTTGGACAGGTAGCTGGTGAACACGAAAGAGGTGCCTGAACCGTCTGCACGACGAACGACAGCGATATTGGTATCAGGCAGTTTCACGCCTGGGTTCAGCTTAGTGATTTCCGGATCGTTCCACTTCTTGATTTTACCCAGGTAGATGTCACCCAGCGATTTACCGTCCAGCGTCAACTCACCGGATTTAATGCCCGGGATGTTAACGGCCAGCACAACGCCACCGATCACGGTTGGGAACTGGAACAGACCGTTTTTCTCGAGGTCAGCGTCGCTCATTGGCGCGTCTGATGCACCGAAGTCTACGGTTTTAGCGATGATCTGCTTGATGCCACCTGAAGAACCGATGCCCTGATAGTTAACCTGAGCGCCCGTTGCTTTTTGATAGGAGTCAGCCCATTTTGCATAAACTGGCGCCGGGAATGTACCGCCTGCACCGGTCAGATTAGTTGCTGAGAATGCAGACATTGCTGTTAAAGAAAAAGTCGCTGCCACAATACCGGCGACGGTGGTACGCATCAGTTTCATGTTCCACTCCTGGTGGTTATTATTTGATTCGACTCATGTCGAAGCTGAGTAAAGTGTTTAGCACAGGAGCAAAATAGGACAGTTTGGTGACAGTAAAATGTAGGTTATATGACAGTTTTGTGACAGAGGGCAAATTATGGGCGGTATCAGGCGGGTATTGGTTTAAAACCGTCTAATCATGCAGATTAGACGGTTTTAACGGCTAAAAATCATGCAGGCTTATCGGCCTTTCTTTTTACGACCGGGTTGAACAAAACGCTTACGGGAGGCACCATTTCCGTCTGATTTTTCAGCAGTTTTGGGTCCATTTTTTGGCCCGTTCACCGAAGGTTTCTTAACCGCCGCCGCTTTTGATGGCGCTTTTTTCGCCGGCTTGTTGTCCTCGGAAGAGGAATTTTCAATCAGTTTGAACAACTCGATAAGCTCGTCGTCCGTTAAGTCACGCCATTCACCCAGCGGTAACCCTTTCAGATTGACGTTCATGATGCGGGTACGCTCGAGTTTGGTGACTTCAAAACCAAAGTGTTTACACATGCGGCGAATCTGGCGATTAAGGCCCTGCACCAGCGTGATACGAAACACGAAAGGCGCTTCTCTCTTCACTTTGCACTTTTTGGTCACGGTGCCAAGCATCGGCACACCGGCGCTCATGCCCTGAATGAATTCGTCGGTCACCGGTTTGTTCACGGTTACCACGTACTCTTTTTCGTGGTTGTTGCCGGCGCGGAGGATCTTGTTGACCAGATCGCCATGGTTGGTCAGGAAAATCAGCCCCTGAGAGTCCTTATCCAGACGACCTATTGGGAAGACGCGCTTGCTGTGGTTAACGAAATCACTAATGTTATCCCGCTCGCCCTCTTCCATGGTAGTGATGATGCCAACCGGCTTGTTCAGCGCAATCAGCACCAGATCTTCTTCATCACGCGGCTCGATAAGCTGACCGTTAACTTTGACGACGTCCCCGGCGAAAACCTGATCGCCCACGGCAGCGCGTTTGCCGTTGATGAAAACGTTGCCCTGCTCGACGTAACGATCGGCATCGCGACGAGAACAGATGCCGCTCTCGCTAATGTATTTGTTAAGACGAATAGATGAGCTGGTCAACTTGATACCTTCGTAAAAAAAAGCGGACTATACCTTATCCACGTTGGGTTGCGAAGCCTGTCGCGGCCGAATTGTGCAGAGCGGCATATTGATTGGAAAATCTTTTAAAAAACATTTTTCCCGACCGCAACCTTTCCTTTTCGACCAGCGAACCTATGGTTAAGGTCATCAGGCGCGAACGCCTGCCTCACAATGGAGAAAATATAATGCGTATGAAAAGTACCTTTAGCACGTTGGCTGTCGCTGCGGTTCTTGGACTGTCCCTCCCCGTGACTTCCGCATTTGCCGCCCTGCAGGTAGGTGAGAAAGCCCCTGACTTCAAGCTTAGTGCCGCGCTGGCCGGTAAGCCAACCACCTTCTCGTTGCAGCAGGCACTGAAGAAAGGGCCTGTGGTTCTGTACTTCTTCCCGGCCGCCTTCACCGCAGGCTGTACACTGGAAGCACACGACTTCGCCGAAGCCACCGCTGACTTCGCCAAACAGGGTGCCACGGTGATTGGTGTAACTGCCGGTAACACTGAGCAGATTGCCAAATTCTCCCAGCTGGAATGCCGCGACAAATTCACCGTCGCCGCCGATCCAGGGGCGAAAGTGGCCGCAGAATACAAGAACACCATGAATATATTGGGCAAAACGCTGTCTGACCGCACCTCTTATGTGATTGCGCCAGACGGTAAAATCCTGCTGAGTTACACCGATAAAAACCCGGACGCGCACATTCAGAAAGCGCTCGACGCGGTTAAAAAATATCGTCAGGCCAATCCGGCTTAACTTTCAGACTTAAGTGGGTTCATTATGCTGACTGCCCTCGCCGCCGCCTTCCTGGGTGGCATTATTCTCAACCTAATGCCGTGCGTGTTCCCGGTTATCTCGCTCAAAGCGCTGAGCCTGATTCGCCACCACGATAAACCCGCACAGGCCAGAGCTGAAGGTTTGGCGTTCCTGTTCGGCGTGGTCGTCACCATGTTCGCACTGGCGGGCGTGCTGTTGCTGGCCCGTTCCGGCGGTGCGGCAGTCGGCTGGGGATTCCAGCTCCAGTCGCCGCTGGTGATTGCGCTGTTGGTGTTGGTGATGCTGGCGTCGGCGCTGAACCTGTTCGGGCTGTTTGAAGTCGGACTCTCGGTCCAAAAGGTGGGTGAGGTGGGCGGTGGGCGCGGCGGTCTGACCGGTTCTGCGCTGACCGGCGCGCTGGCAATTATTGTCGCGACGCCGTGCAGCGCGCCGTTTATGGCCAGCGCTATCGGCTATGCGTTAACGCAGCCGCCGAGGGTCAGCCTGGTTATCTTTATCGCACTGGCCCTTGGCTTCGCGGCACCTTTTACCCTTATCTCTTTCTTCCCGGTGCTGGCACGAATATTACCTGCGCCCGGCGCCTGGATGGTGACGCTGAAACACGGCCTGGCGTTTCCGATGCTCGGTGCCGTCGCCTGGCTCATCTGGGTGCTGGAGCGTCAGGCCGGCTCGATAGCGCTGGCTGCTATTCTGGCCTGCTGTATCCTGCTCAGTTTTGCAGCCTGGCTGTATGGCATGGCTCAGAAGCGCAGAATGATGGGAAAACGCCACTGGGCGCTGCACATCGCCACCGCCGTCTTCCTTTTGTTAGTGGTGCCGCCGCTGGCTAATCTGAAAACATCGTCCGGTCCGCTAGACTCGGCAGAGGCCTCACAGGCGGCCGCCGCGGTGGCATGGTCACCGCAAAACGTCGATGCGATAAAAGGACAGGGCAAACCCATTTTTGTCGATTTCACCGCCTCATGGTGTATCACCTGCCAGGTGAATGAACGCACCTCGCTGTCGACTCAGGCGGTCAAAGCCGCGATGGCACGCACCAATACTATTTATATGATCGCAGATTCGACCAAGTACAATCCAAACGTCGAACAAGCGCTCAGTGATTTTGGCCGCGGCGGCCTACCGCTTTACGTGGTCTATCCGGCGGACGGCGGCAAACCCGTCATTCTGCCTCAGGTGCTGACACCAGGGATTGTCATCACCGCGCTCGATAACGCAGCAGAAAGCGGTAAAAAAACGTGAACACATTGATGAGTGAACGCCATCCAGATGCACCGCCCCCATGAAATAAACGCAGGCAATGGCGGAAACTGACGTCCGCGCGCTGAAGTGGCCTGCTCTAATGGCTCGCGCTCAGTCGGGCGACAGAGCGGCCTACAACCAGCTATTGAAAGAGATGGTTCCTGCCATCCGAGGTTTTGTGCGCAAAAAAATCCGTGATGAAGCCCTGGTGGAAGACGTGATTCAAGAAGCGCTGCTGGCAATTCATCGTGTGCGCCATACCTATGATCCACAGCGGCCTATCCTGCCCTGGGTTGCCGCCATAGCTTCGGCGCGGGCGATTGATGCACTGCGCCAGCGAGGACGTCGACAGGAAGTGCAGGATGAAGACGCGCTGCTGCATTACCCGGCTGTACGAGAAGGTTCGGACGCCAATGGACGGGAGGAGCACGAAGAATTAACCGGCTATTTAGGCAGTCTGCCGCCGCGTCAGCGCGAGATGGTGGAGTTTGTGCACCTGCGCGAACAGAGCCTCGCGCAGACGGCCGCAGAAAGTAATCTCTCCGTCTCGGCGGTCAAGTCTCTATTGCATCGCGCGATGCTCAACCTTCGTCAATATGGGAACGGTAATCGTGAGAAATCATGACCTGTTGATCGACAAACTCAGCGACACGGCAAAGCCGGTGAAACGCGTCTGGCCTACCCGCTGGCGCGTCGTCGCCTGGATTATTGCCGTGCTGCCCTGCGGTACGCTCACCAGCTGGGCACTGCACAATAGATTTACCGACTGGTCACAGGCGGGCGCCGTTCCGGCGCTGGTCGCGCTGCTGCTGTCTTTTATCATCGGAGCCAGCGCCATGGCCGCCGCCTTTACTCTCAGCATCGCCGGGCGTCAGCCACTGAGGCTAAAATGGGCAGCGCTGCTCGCCGTGCTCTGGCTGGGGGTCAATCTGCTCAACATGTCCCCCTCCAGCACGTTAAAAGTGGGCGAAGGCGTGCACTGTTATCTGTTTATGCTGCTGGCCAGCCTGCCGATGATCGTTATCTCGATAGCCAGCCTGCACCGCACGCGTTCGCTTTACCCCGGTAAAACGCTGGCCCTGGCGGGGTGCGGGATCGCCTTCATGTGCTCAATGCTGCTGTCGCTGTGCCACGAGGTCCATCTTCACCGGTTTGACTTCGCTATGCATCTCACGGCGGGTTTGAGCATCATCATTCTCACCGTGCTTGCGGGCCGCAGGTGGGTCAGACTGAGTTAATGCGCGAGTGCGGCATCCCCCAGAGATTCGGTGATGGTGTTTAGCATATTGTCCGGGCTGTATTTATAGAGCAGGTCAGGGTCCAGCGGCACCGGGTTACCGGCTAAAAATGCCGAGATTTCCTGCCACTCTCTACTACCCAGAATAAAAACACGCTCAGGAGAATAAAACTCGGAATGGGCTAGCTCGGCGTTATTGGTGATCACTTTCTTGTTAAGGAAAATGGCCTCCAGTATGCGCAGCGTAAAACCGGTTTGTCCCTGCTGAACAATATCGACCACCACATCCGACATCACCGTTTTTAAGAAACTGTAGGAATACTCAAACTCCTGATCGACGTAATAAGGGGATTCACCCTGTGAGGTCTTGTCTTTAACAATTGAAAAGTCGATTTCGCACCCTGCCTTTTCTAAACGCTCAGCCAGCTGGGTGAGATAGGCTATGCGACCCTTATCGCGTCCGAGGAAGAAACATCTTGGCTGCCGGGCTTCTAATTTAAACGCATCATAGGTTTTGGCCTCTTTGTAGCCCACGGGAAGAAACTGCGGGAGATAGTCAACGCCCAGTTCCAGGGACCTACCCTCTTCAAAAGTATAAATTTTATCAAATAACGAGGCGGCACTGTCTACGAATTCGCGAGAAACCGGGTTGCGTAACAAGAGGATTTTTTTGCAATCCAGGTGCTTAATGACGTCCTTGTTAACCCCAAAGAAAATATTGCTGTCATGCGTGATAAGCAGGTCATCGCTTTTGATGTCATTTAATTTTTTAGCAATGTGGGATTTAGCTATCCGCGAGGACGTAAGGCCTAAAAATTTAAATTTCTGATGCAGCCTATGGATCTTTCTTGGTGTAAAAACGTTTTTAACTCCATAGTTTTTAACCAAATAACGAACCATCGTTTGTTCGTAACTCGTTGACCAGTTGAAAAAATAAACGTTCATATTATCCCTGACTAAAAATTATAAATTCTTATTCCAGCGATTTTTAAGGAGCGCAGTCATAAAAAAGTCCGGCACGCTGCGAGAGCATAACCGGACTTTTTACTGACCGAGGGCCTGTTACTCTACGGTAACGGATTTCGCCAGGTTACGCGGCTGATCGACATCCGTGCCTTTGATAAGCGCGACATGATACGACAGCAACTGTAGCGGAACGGTGTAAAAAATCGGGGCCACAATCTCTTCAACGTGCGGCAGCTGAATGATCTTCATACCCTCGCTATCGGTGAAACCGGCGTCCTGATCGGCGAACACGTACAGCTGACCGCCGCGTGCGCGCACTTCTTCGATATTGGACTTCAGTTTTTCCAGAAGTTCATTATTTGGTGCAACCACGATGACCGGCATATCGGCATCGATCAGCGCCAGCGGTCCGTGCTTCAGTTCACCGGCGGCATAGGCTTCTGCGTGAATGTAGGAAACTTCCTTCAGCTTCAGCGCACCTTCCATCGCTATCGGATACTGATCGCCGCGACCGAGGAACAGCGCATGGTGCTTGTCTGAGAATCCTTCGGCCAGCGATTCAATGGTTTTATCCAGCGACAGCATCTGTTCAATGCGCGCAGGAAGCGCCTGCAGCCCGTGAACGATTTCATGCTCAACCTGCTCGCTCATGCCTTTCAAACGGCCAACGCGCGCCACCAGCATCAGCAGAACGGTCAGCTGAGTGGTGAAAGCCTTGGTCGATGCCACGCCGATTTCCGTGCCAGCCTTAGTCATCAGCGCGAGGTCAGATTCACGCACCAGTGAAGAGCCGGCTACGTTACACACGGCCAGCGACCCTAAATAGCCCAGCTCTTTGGAAAGACGCAGCGCAGCCAGCGTATCCGCAGTTTCACCCGACTGAGACAGCGTGATGATGAGGCTGCCTGGGCGGACGGCGGATTTACGATAGCGGAATTCGGAGGCTATCTCGACGTCGCACGGCACACCGGCCAGAGCTTCGAACCAGTAGCGCGCGACCATACCCGAGTGATAGGACGTCCCGCAGGCAATAATCTGCACGTGCTGCACTTTAGCCAGCAGCGCGTCGGCGTCAGGACCCAGTTCGCTCAGGTTGATCTGGCCGTGGTTAAAACGCCCTTCGAGGGTGTTTTTAATCGCCTGCGGCTGTTCGTAGATCTCTTTTTGCATGTAGTGACGGTACGCGCCTTTATCGCCAGCGTCGTACTGCACCTTAGATTCAATTTCTGGGCGCTCAACCGCCTTGCCGTGTTTGTCGAACACATTGACTTCACGGCGTTTGATTTCGGCCACGTCACCTTCTTCAAGGAACATGAAACGACGAGTCACGGGCAGCAGCGCCAGCTGGTCGGAAGCGATAAAGTTTTCACCCACACCACGACCAATCACCAGCGGACTGCCAGAGCGTGCGGCCACCAGCACCGAGGGATCGCGCTGGTCCATCACCACGGTGCCGTAAGCGCCACGCAGTTGAGGAATGACGCGAAGTACGGCTTCGAGCAGCGTACCGCCCTGCAGCAGTTCCCAGTGCACCAGGTGCGCGATAACTTCGGTATCGGTCTGAGACTCGAAACGGTAACCACGCTCGATCAGCAGAACGCGCAGCGGCTCAAAGTTTTCGATAATACCGTTATGCACCACGGCGATGTAGTCAGACACGTGCGGGTGGGCATTTGCCTCGGACGGTTCGCCGTGCGTTGCCCAACGGGTGTGGGCAATACCGGTGCCGCCGTGCAGCGGATGCGCGTCCAGTGCGTCTGCCAGCACCTGTACTTTGCCCAGGCGACGCAGGCGTCCCATATGGCCTTCGTTATCCACAACGGCCAGACCGGCAGAGTCATAGCCGCGGTATTCCAGACGGCGTAATCCTTCCAACAGAATTTCAGCAATATCGCGTTGCGCTACTGCGCCAACAATTCCACACATCGGTTTTATTCCTATAGAAGGTCTGTTCACAGACCTTTTTTGATGCCTTAACCTGATTGATATCCGCTACGGTCGTGCCGCGCGGGTTCCCCGAGCCTTGTAGAGAGTTGGGGATTATTATGTTTTGCACTGGCCATGACGTGGCGACGAACAGTGCAAAACACAATTGTAAGCCTCAATAAATCAGGTGCAGCGAACTGCACCCGTTTTATTCTCACTTAAGATTCTAGCTTAAGCCTTTCTTTTCACCGGACGTTTCCAGTCAGGCTTGTGTACCTGAGTGACGCGACTGATAACCAAACCGCCTTCAGGCACATCGCGGGCGAGGGTAGTGCCCGCCGCAATGGTCACGTCGTTGCCAACGCGGACCGGCGCGATAAGCTGGGTATCGGACCCCACGAAGACGTTATCACCAATAATAGTCTGCGACTTGTTCACGCCGTCATAGTTGCAGGTAATGGTGCCTGCGCCAATATTCACGTTATCGCCAATCGTCGCGTCGCCCAAATAGCTGAGGTGACCGGCCTTGGTGCCTGCGCCGAGGCTGGCTTTCTTAATCTCGACGAAGTTGCCGACGTGCGCAGCCTGGCCCAGTTCGGCCCCTGGACGCAAACGTGCGAAAGGACCGACGGTGCAGTCTGCCTGCAAGGTAGCGCCTTCGAACACGCTGTAAGGGCTAATGACACAGTCGTCACCAATGACGCAGTCTTTCAGCACACAGCCTGCGCCAATCACCACGCGGTCCCCCAGCTTGACCCTACCTTCAATGACCACGTTGACGTCAATGCTCACGTCGATACCATGCGACAGCTCGCCGCGCAGATCAAAGCGAGCGGGGTCCATCAGCATCACGCCTTCCAGCAGCAGACGCTCGGCCTGTTCCTGCTGATAAACACGCTCAAGGCGGGAAAGCTGAAGACGATTGTTTACGCCTTCGACCTCACTCAGTCGAGCGGGATGCACGGTGGCAATCTTGTGGCCTTCGGCGTGCGCCATCGCGATGATGTCGGTGATGTAATATTCACCCTGCGCATTGTTGTTCGAGAGTTTGTTCAACCAGCGCTTGAACGAGGCCCCGTTGGCAACCAGAATGCCGGTGTTGATTTCATTGATTTTCAGCTGCTCGGCCGAGGCATCTTTCTGTTCGATGATACCGACGACTTCGCCATTTTCGCGCACGATACGGCCATATCCGGTCGGATCGTCAAGCTTGACGGTCAGCAGACCAATACCGCCCTCGGGCTTCGCGGCCAACAGCTTTTTCAGCGTATCGACGGAGATAAGCGGCACGTCGCCGTAAAGCATCAATACGTCTTCGTCATCGGAGAAATGCAGTGCTGCCTGCTGCATGGCGTGCCCGGTACCCAACTGCTCGGCCTGCAACACCCAGTTCAGCTCGCTGGCTGCGAGGCTCTGCTTGAGCAACTCACCGCCGTGGCCGTAAACCAGGTGAACGTTGTTGGCGCCGACGCGGGTTGCAGCATCGATAACGTGCTGAACCATCGATTTTCCGGCGAGCGGATGCAGTACCTTGGGAAGATTGGAGTACATACGTGTGCCCTTGCCTGCGGCGAGGATCACGACACTTAGTGCGCTGTTAGACATAGGCAACCTGACAAATCCAGTTTGATTGATAAAAGTAACCCGTTAGCCGGTCAGATTACTACATATTTTTCAATAAAAACTACCCACAAGCCGCACGGGGCAAGGGTTGAACACTCTGTAAGCGACGCGAAAAGAAACGCCTCAAAACTGTCATCATTAGTAGACAGTATTCCATTGAAACGGCATGAATTGAATGAAGAAGATGCCGAAAAATGGGCTTTTTTAAAGGTAAAAAAAAAGCGACCCGAAGGTCGCTTTTCAATTGGCAGTGCTTTTGTGACTAATGCGGCGTTCGCCGATCAGTAACCCGCTTTCCTGGTCAGTTCGATAACGCGAAGTTTCGCGATCGCTTTAGCCAGTTCTGCCGACGCCTGAGCATAGTCGACGTCGCCGTGAGAACCGTTGATGTGTTCTTCCGCTTTGCGCTTAGCTTCAAGCGCGCGCGCTTCGTCGAGGTCTACCCCACGGATTGCAGTGTCAGCCAACACGGTCGACGCGTTCGGTTGCACCTCAAGGATGCCTCCGGAGAGATAGATATACTCTTCTTCGCCGTGTTCTTTAACAATGCGCACCATGCCAGGCTTGATGGCGGTGAGCAGCGGGGCGTGGCCAGGGAAAATACCCAGCTCACCTTCGCTACCCGTCACCTGGATTTTCTGCACCAGGCCAGAGAACATTCTCTTTTCCGCGCTGACAACATCCAGATGGTAAGTTTTTTCAGCCATGTCACCTTCCTCTCTTAATACTGTAACGATCGTTATCCCCTAAGGGAGAACATTACAGTTTTTTGGCTTTTTCCACGGCTTCTTCGATTGCGCCAACCATGTAGAACGCTTGTTCTGGCAGGTGGTCGTAGTCGCCTTCGATAATGCCTTTGAAACCACGAATGGTGTCTTTCAGCGGTACGAATTTGCCTGGAGCGCCGGTAAATACTTCAGCAACGAAGAATGGCTGTGACAGGAAGCGCTGGATTTTACGCGCGCGAGATACAACCAGCTTGTCTTCTTCAGACAGCTCGTCCATACCCAGAATCGCGATGATATCTTTCAGCTCCTGGTAACGTTGCAGAATAGACTGCACGCCACGCGCCACGTCATAGTGCTCTTGACCTACGACCAGCGGATCAAGCTGACGGCTGGTTGAGTCAAGCGGATCTACCGCTGGGTAGATACCCAGAGAGGCTATCTGACGGCTCAGTACCACGGTCGCATCCAAGTGGGCGAAGGTGGTGGCTGGAGATGGGTCAGTCAAGTCATCCGCAGGAACGTAAACGGCCTGAACAGAGGTGATTGAACCGTCTTTGGTAGAGGTGATACGCTCTTGCAGAGCACCCATCTCTTCCGCCAGCGTTGGCTGATAACCTACCGCTGATGGCATACGGCCCAGAAGTGCAGACACTTCGGTACCGGCCAAGGTGTAACGGTAGATGTTATCGATGAACAGCAGAACGTCACGACCTTCATCACGGAATTTCTCCGCCATGGTCAGGCCAGTCAGTGCTACGCGCAGACGGTTACCCGGTGGCTCGTTCATCTGACCGTAAACCAGTGCAACTTTGTCGATAACGTTGGAGTCAGTCATCTCGTGGTAGAAGTCGTTACCCTCACGAGTACGTTCACCCACGCCTGCAAACACAGAGAAACCTGAGTGCTCAGCCGCGATGTTACGGATAAGCTCCATCATGTTTACAGTTTTACCTACACCAGCACCACCGAACAGGCCGACTTTACCGCCCTTGGCGAACGGACACATCAGGTCCATTACCTTGATACCGGTTTCCAGCAGTTCCTGGGAGTTTGCCAGCTCTTCGTAAGAAGGAGCAGCACGGTGAATACCACGGCGTTCTTCTTCGCCGATTTCACCTTTCATGTCGATTGGTTCACCCAATACGTTCATGATGCGACCCAGAGTCGCAGTACCTACTGGTACTTCGATTGGGTGTTGCAGGTTGTTCACTTTCAGACCGCGACGCAGGCCGTCTGAGGTACCCATTGCGATACAGCGAACAACGCCACCGCCGATCTGTTGCTGAACTTCAAGCACCAGCTTGGAGGTACCGTTTTCTACCTCAAGAGCAGTGTACACTTTCGGTACTGCATCCTGAGGGAACTCGACGTCCACCACGGCGCCGATTACCTGGATAATCTTTCCAGTAGCCATCTTGAATCCTCTACGTAATTCGTAAACCTAGCTTAAACCGCGGAGGCTCCCCCGACGATCTCGGTGAGTTCCTGAGTGATGCTGGCCTGACGAGCTTTGTTGTATACCAACTGCAGCTCTTTGATCAGGCTGCCGCCGTTATCGGTTGCGGCTTTCATCGCTACCATTCGCGCGGCCTGTTCGCTGGCCAGGTTTTCTACGACGCCCTGATAAACCTGGGACTCCACATAGCGACGCAGGAGAGTATCCAACAGTGCTTTAGGGTCCGGCTCATACAGGTAATCCCAGGATTTTTTCGCCAGTTCGCCGTCTTCTGCTGGTGGCAGAGGCAACAACTGAACGATACGTGGTTCCTGAGACATGGTATTGACGAATTTATTGCTAACAACGCATAACTTGTCTAAGCGACCTTCGTCGAAAGCCTGCAACATCACTTTCACCGGCCCGATCAGTTCTGACAGGGAAGGGTTATCCCCCATGCCAGTCACCTGAGCAACAACGTTGCCCCCAACGGAGCCGAAGAAAGAGGCTGCTTTGGAACCGATCAGTGCGAGATCAACTTCAACACCTTTTTCGGACCAGCCTTTCATCTCTGACAGCAGTTTTTTGAACAGGTTAATGTTCAGACCACCACAAAGACCACGGTCGGTAGACACCACCAGATACCCGACACGCTTAATTTCACGCTCATCCAGGTACGGGTGCTTGTATTCCAGATTACCAAGCGCAAGGTGACCAATCACTTCACGAATGGTTTCTGCATAAGGACGGCTGGCCGCCATGCGATCCTGCGTTTTACGCATTTTGGAGGCGGCGACCATTTCCATCGCTTTAGTGATCTTTTGCGTGTTTTGCACGCTGCTGATCTTACTACGTATCTCTTTTCCGCCGGCCATCTCTGCTTCTCCTCATTACCAAACGGCCTGCTGCTTATCTGCCAGAGGCAGGGCAGCAAGGCCGCGAGGTGTTACCAGGACTGGGTTGCTTTGAAGGTATCGAGGATATTTTTGAATTTACCCTCGATCTCATCGTTATACGCACCAGTTTGGTTGATTTGCTGCAGAAGCTCGCCGTGCTCACGGTCAGCGTAAGCCAACAGTGCAGCTTCGAAGCTACCGACTTTAGACAACTCAACGTCTTCCAGATAACCACGTTCTGCTGCGAAGATGATCAGAGACTGCGCAACGATTGACATCGGAGCGTATTGTTTCTGTTTCAGCAGCTCAGTCACTTTCTGACCGTGATTCAGCTGTTTACGGGTTGCCTCATCCAGATCAGAAGCGAACTGCGAGAACGCAGCCAGCTCACGATACTGTGCCAGAGCGGTACGAATACCACCGGACAGTTTCTTCATGATCTTAGTCTGAGCAGCACCACCAACACGGGATACCGAAATACCCGGGTTAACCGCAGGACGAATACCGGCGTTGAACAGGTTAGATTCCAGGAAGATCTGACCATCGGTAATCGAGATTACGTTGGTCGGAACGAACGCGGAAACGTCACCCGCTTGCGTTTCGATAATTGGAAGCGCAGTCAGGGAACCGGTTTTGCCTTTCACTTCACCTTTGGTGAATGCTTCAACATACTCGGCGTTAACACGCGCAGCACGTTCCAGCAGACGGGAGTGAAGATAGAAAACGTCGCCTGGGTAAGCTTCACGACCAGGTGGACGACGAAGCAGCAGGGAAATCTGACGGTAAGCAACAGCCTGTTTAGACAGGTCATCATAAACGATCAGTGCGTCTTCACCGCGGTCACGGAAGTATTCACCCATTGCGCAACCGGAATACGGTGCCAGGTATTGCAGTGCAGCAGATTCTGATGCAGTTGCAACAACAACGATGGTGTTTGCCAGTGCGCCGTGCTCTTCCAGTTTACGAACCACGTTAGAAATGGTGGACGCTTTCTGGCCGATAGCCACATAGATACATTTGATGCCGGAATCGCGCTGGTTGATGATCGCATCGATCGCCAGAGCTGTTTTACCGGTTTGACGGTCGCCGATGACCAGTTCACGTTGACCACGACCAATTGGGATCATGGCATCAACGGACTTATAACCTGTCTGCACAGGTTCATCTACCGACTGACGTTCGATAACGCCAGGTGCGATTGCTTCAACAGCTGAGAAGCCGTCGTGCTCTACCGGACCTTTACCATCAATTGGCGCACCCAGGGTGTTAACCACGCGGCCCAGCAGGCCACGGCCAACTGGAACTTCCAGGATACGGCCAGTACATTTTACTTTCATACCTTCGGCGAGGTCAGCGTAAGGGCCCATTACAACGGCACCTACAGAGTCACGCTCCAGGTTCAGGGCGATAGCGTAGCGGTTACCCGGCAGCGCAATCATTTCGCCTTGCATGACATCGGCTAAGCCGTGCACACGGATGATCCCGTCACTGACGGAAACGATAGTACCTTCATTGTGAGCTTCGCTCACCACATTGAACTGAGCAATGCGCTGCTTGATCAGTTCGCTGATTTCGGTGGAATTCAGTTGCATGCTCCAGTCCCCTTAAGACTGCAAGACGTCTGCCAGGCGTTCTAGACGACTGCGAACGCTGCCATCAATCACCATATCACCTGCACGGATTACGACACCGGCAAGAACAGACTTGTCAATTTTGCAATTCAGCTTAACTTTGCGAGACAGACGTTTTTCCATCGCAGCAGCAATTTTTGCCTGCTGTTCTTCCGAAAGCGGATTTGCTGAGGTCACTTCAACTTCAGCAACAGCCTCGAGAGAGGCGCGCAGTTCAATAAACTGCTCCAGCACTTGCGGAAGAACGCGTAAACGTCCATTTTCAGCCATTACCTTAATCAGGTTTTGGCCTGCGTCGTCGAGTTCGTCACCACATACGGCAATAAACGTTTTAGACAAAGTTTCAGGCGCGCTAGCACCGGAAAGCAGTTCTTCAATTTGTTCATTGCGCGTGACTTCAGCCGTGAACGCTAACATGGACTGCCAGCGGTCTAAGCTTTGGTGCTCAACGGCAAAGTCAAAAGCTGCTTTGGCGTAGGGGCGAGCTACAGTTACAAATTCAGACATCAGCCCCTCCCTCCTTACAGTTCAGCGACCAGTTTATCAACGATGTCGCTGTTAGCAGCTTCATCCACGGAACGTTCGATAATCTTCTCGGCGCCAGCAATGGCCAAAATTCCGACTTGCTTACGCAACTCTTCACGGGCGCGTTGGCGTTCGGCGTCGATCTCTGCCTTGGCTTGCGACACGATCTTGTTACGTTCCTGCTCGGCTTCAGCTTTTGCTTCGTCGACGATTTGAGCTTTACGCTTGTTCGCCTGATCGATGATTACCTGAGCTTCAGCTTTGGCTTTCTTCAGTTGGTCGGTCGCATCGGCTTGCGCTAAGTCCAGCTCTTTTTTGGCACGTTCTGCGGAAGATAAACCTTCAGAAATTTCTTTCTGACGTTTTTCGATGGCAGCCATAATTGGCGGCCATACGTACTTCATGCAGAACCAGACAAACAGGACGAACGCGATAGCCTGGCCGAGGATTGTTGCGTTAAGATTCACAGCACAATGCCTCTTTCAAAGTGAATTAGTTGATGTCAGTCGTTTAACTCAGAGCGAACTCTGTGTTAGGCGACAGCAAACATCACGTACAGACCCAGACCAACAGCGATCATCGGGATGGCGTCGACCAGACCCATAACGATAAAGAACTGTGTACGCAGCAGAGGAATCAGGTCAGGCTGACGAGCAGCGCCTTCCAAGAATTTACCACCCAGGATGCCGATACCGATCGCAGCACCGATTGCCGCCAGGCCCATCATCACAGCGGCAGCCATGTACAGCAGATCCATACTCAGGTTTTCCATGACAGTCTCCAGTTTGTTTCAGTTAAAACGCAGTATTGTTGAAAGAAAAATCAGTGTTTTTCAGATGCCATCGACAGATAGACAATCGTCAGAACCATGAAGATAAAGGCTTGCAGTGTAATGATCAGGATGTGGAAAATGGCCCAAGGCACACTTAGAATCCACTGTGACCACCACGGCAGCAGGCCAGCAATAAGGATGAAGATCAACTCACCCGCATACATATTGCCAAACAGTCGCAGACCCAGTGAAACTGGTTTGGACAGCAGGCTGACGCCCTCAAGAATCAGGTTAATCGGAATGAAAACCGGATGATTGAAGGGTTGCATTGTCAGTTCCTTAACGAAACCGCCAACGCCTTTCATCTTAATGCTATAGAAAAGAATCAAAATGAATACGCCAAGAGCCATCGACAACGTAATGTTTACGTCGGCGGTAGGCACAACTCGCAGAGCTGGCAAACCGAGAACATGCTCGCCAATGTATGGCAGCAAGTCGATAGGCAGCAAATCCATCAGGTTCATCAAGAACACCCAGACGAACACAGTCAGTGCGAGAGGCGCGATCACTTTGCTTTTGCCGTGATACATGTCACGCACGCTGCCGTCGACGAAACCAACAACCAGCTCTACAGCCGTTTGCAGTTTACCGGGAACACCACTGGTGGCGTTTTTGGCGACGCGATGGAAAATAACCAAAAAGAGTACCCCGAGGACCACGGAGAAAAACATCGAATCGATGTTAATCGACCAGAATCCCGTCCCAACCTGAAGCTGTGTCAGATGGTGACCGATATACTCTTGTGGAGTAGAGATTTCTCCTGATGCAGACATGATGCCTCTTACCCTTTAGTAGTTAAGTACGGTTATCTACGGTTACGACCGATTAATTACGGCCGGAGCTACTATCTGCGTGATTAGCACAGATAAATAGGCCAAACCCAACGGAGCAAAAGCAGCCTTGAACAGGCCCAGCGCGATAACCAGCAAAGTTATGGTAACCACAACTTTCAGCGCTTCTCCAATGGCAAAAGACCAGGCAACTCGTCCAGAGACCGTTGTTTGCGCCTGTTGGCGCCACGCATACAGCATAAACAGTGCATTAGGTAACCAGGCGGCCATTCCCCCCATAAGAGCAGAAGTCGACCACGACAGGCTTTTAAAACCCAACGCTGCACTGAGAAGGACAAACGTCAATAGCTGCAGTATTAACAGCTTTCTCGCTACTTTCCCGCCGTTCTTATCGTATAAGGAGTAAGACACAGACATGACGTTTATTCTCTCGTACCTAACTGGAGGTATGCTGAATGCCGTATAACACTGCCTTTACCCAAAGGAGTCAAGCAGCAAAAAACGTGCAAATTATACGGGCCACTCAAACGAATTCAATGGATAAGTAGCGAAAAGGTGAACAATTATTTAAATTGACCTTTTTAGAGCTATTTTCATAAGGAAACTATAGCGCTAATTAACTACAAATCGGCTGTCGAGTTATTCCATTAACCGACAAAGAAGCGTGCGCGGGATCACAAAAAACCGTTTTCCACGCCATTTTCTCTGCCGCGTTGGGATTGCTATTATCTAATAGATATTTTAAAAAATCATTAAAAACAGTAGCTTAATTGATTCAGCTTTTCATAAAAAATCAAATCTAAATTAAAAGTTTGCTTTTTATACATACCCACAACAAATAACAACAATTTGATCACAATTCGAATATTGACCACTTAAGACAAATTCAATTTCAAAAGTGATTATTTCGCCTTGGATTAAAGCTAAAACGTCAATCAGCTGATGCTAGTCTGTAAAACACAGGTAAAAAGCGAATAAATGTACAAACTACTTAGCTTGCTTATTTTTACCTTTATTAAACATCTGACTTTTGAAGATTTTATTGACGTAAGACAAACTTAGTTTGCCTTCAAAATCACCAGATGCCTTTCGCCATCCAATTCCGGCACACGCAGTTTTATAATCTCTTGCAGCTGGATACCCTGCGGTAGCGTGGCTAATTCGTCATCAGGACGCAGCCCCTTCAGCGCATAAAAACGGCCCTCCCCTTTCACCGGCAAATGATGGCACCAGGACAACATGTCCTGCAGCGACGCAAACGCACGGCTGATGACACCGTCAAAAGCAGGCTCAGGAATGAACTCCTCCACCCTGCTCTGCACCGGCTCGACGTTTTTCAGGCCAAGCTCGTGCTGTACCTGACGCAGGAAGCGCACGCGCTTTCCCAGGCTATCGAGCAATGTGAAATGAGAGTCTGGACGGATAATCGCCAACGGAATGCCTGGCAGTCCTGGACCGGTTCCCACGTCGATGAAGCGTGAGCCTTCCAGATGCGGGTTCACCACGATGCTATCGAGGATATGACGCACCAGCATTTGCATCGGGTCACGTACCGAGGTGAGATTGTAGGCTTTGTTCCACTTATGCAGTAACTCGACATAGCCAATCAGCTGATGTTTTTGTTGATCGGGTAGCGCTATTCCTGCCGCGGCAAGCAGCGAGTCCAATTTCTTTTGCATGGGTTATCCTTGACGAAATCAAAACCCGCAGGCCCTGTCGCAATGACAGGACCTGCGGCGTGGCCAAATCAGGCGCTGCGACGCAGCAGCCCCTGTTTCTTCAGCCAAACGAGAAGTATCGAGATTGCAGCCGGGGTAATACCCGAAATGCGAGTAGCCTGCCCGATCGAGGTTGGGCGATGATCGTTCAGCTTGGCAATAACTTCGTTCGACAGGCCGTTAACCTGACGATAATCCAGTGTTTCAGGCAGCAGCGTGTTTTCGTTACGCTGTTGCTTTTCGATCTCTTCCTGCTGACGCGCTATGTAGCCTTCGTACTTGACCTGAATCTCGACCTGTTCGGCTGCCTGAGGGTCGCTTACCGCTGGAGCAAAGGCTTCAAGACGGGTCAGCAGGTCGTACGTCATCTCTGGGCGACGCAGCAGCTCTTCCGCGCTGGCTTCTTTGGACAATGGCGCAGACAGGTTGGCGTTGATCTCTGCAACCTGTGCGTGATTTGGGTTGACCCAGATCCCGCGCAGGCGTTGGCGCTCAAGCTCAATCATTTCGAGTTTTTCGCTGAAGCGTGCCCAACGTGCGTCATCAACCAGACCCAGTTCGCGGCCTTTTTCGGTCAGGCGCAGGTCGGCGTTGTCTTCGCGCAGCATCAGACGGTATTCGGCACGTGAGGTAAACATGCGGTACGGTTCTTTGGTACCCAGCGTGCACAGGTCGTCGACCAGCACGCCCAGATAGGCCTGGTCACGACGTGGTGCCCAACCTTCCTGTTCGGTCGCGTGGCGTGCCGCATTGAGACCCGCAAGCAGGCCCTGCGCCGCAGCTTCTTCGTAACCGGTCGTGCCGTTGATTTGTCCAGCAAAGAACAGACCAGGGATAAATTTGCTTTCCAGCGTCGGTTTCAAATCACGCGGGTCGAAGAAATCGTACTCGATGGCGTAGCCAGGACGAACGATAACCGCGTTTTCCATCCCCTGCATTGAACGAACGATCTGCATCTGAACGTCAAACGGCAGGCTGGTGGAGATACCGTTAGGATAAATTTCGTTGCTTGTCAGGCCTTCAGGTTCAAGGAAGATCTGGTGTGCGTTCCGATCTGCAAAGCGCATGACTTTGTCTTCGATAGATGGGCAATAGCGTGGGCCGATCCCTTCGATGATCCCGGCATACATCGGGCTGCGATCCAGATTATTGCGGATCACGTCATGCGTTTTTTCGTTAGTGTGCGTGATATAGCAAGGTATTTGGCGTGGATGTTGCGCCGCATTACCCATGAACGAGAACACCGGTGCCACGTCGTCGCCGTGCTGCTGACCAAGTACGCTGAAATCGATGGTACGCGCGTCGATACGCGGCGGAGTCCCGGTTTTCAGGCGATTAACGCGCAAAGGCAGTTCACGCAGACGCTGTGAAAGTGAGATTGCCGGCGGATCGCCAGCACGGCCACCGCTGTAGTTTTCGAGACCGATGTGGATTTTCCCGTCAAGGAAGGTACCCACGGTCAACACCACGGCTTTGGCACGGAATTTAAGGCCCATCTGGGTCACAGCGCCGACCACACGATCGTTTTCGACGATCAGGTCTTCAACAGGCTGCTGGAAGATCATCAGATTAGGCTGGTTTTCAAGCGCGGTACGCACGGCTTGGCGGTAAAGTACGCGGTCTGCCTGAGCACGAGTGGCTCGAACAGCGGGTCCTTTGCTCGCGTTTAGTATCCTAAACTGGATGCCTGCGTGATCGATTGCCGTTGCCATCAAACCACCGAGTGCGTCCACTTCTTTAACCAGATGTCCTTTCCCGATCCCGCCAATGGCAGGGTTACACGACATCTGTCCCAGCGTGTCGATATTATGGGTCAATAACAGAGTTTGACGTCCCATTCTGGCTGAAGCCATGGCCGCTTCAGTGCCTGCATGGCCGCCACCGATGATGATGACGTCAAATTGATCCGGATAAAACATGGTACTGCACCTCGAAGTTCAACGAACGATCGTATTGCGTTGGGAAAACGGATTCTACGCGAGTTTAGAGGTTCCACAAGCCCCAGGGGATCGTCACTAATTAAAAGAAGATCTTTTTATTTAAAGATCTCTTACTACTAACTCTTATTAGGATCGCGATCCTCTGTGTATAAGTCATTATTGTCTATTTAGATCAATATGCTATAGAGGATCTAATGCTGTGAATGATCGGTGATCCTAGCCAGTATAAGCTGGGATCTAAATGGCAAGTTATGCACAGCACCGAAAGCGGTCTAGGGTTGTTAGAGGGATAACTACCGGTTTTACACCGGTTTAAAGCCTAGTTATCCACATCTGATCGCGTAAAATTTACACTTATCTGAGCAAATTAATCCAATTTAGTGCCCAAACCTCAGCCGGATCTTCAGGAATTTCGTGCTGAGTGACGTCGATCTCAAGGCGATCGCCAATTCTTTGAGCACCTAATGCCGTCAGTTTTTGATCCAGAGTACGGATAGCACCACAGAAAGTGTCATATTCACTGCTGCCTAAACCGAGCGCGCCAAAGCGGACATTAGAAAGATCGGGCTGCTGTTCTTCTATTTGCTCAAGAAGAGGCTGAAGATTGTCAGGAAGCTCTCCGGCACCGTGCGTTGAACAGACCACCAGCCAAATACCTTCGGTTGGAAGTTCATACAGCTCAGGTCCGTGGAACAGTTCAGTAGAAAACCCCGCTTCTTTAAGCTTCTCTTCTACATGTTCAGCGACATATTCAGCGCTGCCAAGCGTACTGCCACTGATCAGGGTGATGTCAGACATAAGGCTCTTACCCGAAAAAAGAATGGCTATTGTACGCTGTGAATCAGCTGGGATCTACCTGTGGATAATAAGGTATTAAAATTTATTACTCAGGGCTGGATCGTACGCATGATCGGGTTCTGTAAGGAGATTAAGGTTTCGGTTGACTGAATCTCTTCAATCGTCTGGATCTTGTTGATAAGTACCTGTTGCAGCGCATCTATCGATCGGCACATTACCTTGATGAAAATGCTGTAATGGCCGGTGGTGTAGTAGGCTTCCACCACTTCTTCGAGGCTTTCCAGGCGTTTGAGGGCCGAGGGATAGTCTTTGGCGCTCTTAAGAATAATACCGATAAAACAACATACGTCGTAGCCCAGACGCTTGGGATCGACGTTAACGCGGGTCCCCGTGATGATCCCCGCCTGCTTCATCTTCTCGACGCGAACGTGAATGGTGCCGGGGCTGACGTTGAACGATTTTGCCAGTTCGGCATAGGCTATGCGGGCGTTTTCCATCAACGCGTTGAGTATCCCACGGTCTAGGGCGTCTATCAGATAGGTTTCGGACATCGATTAGTTTCTCAATTAAGGACGCTTCCATCGTCGTTGTACACGGCTTTTCATTCCAGTATCAAAGCGCCAAATATGGTCAAAGATACGCATAATTGCCGGTTTACCATAGTGTGACATCGCCAGCGCATGAAAACGATGACGATGGTCGGTTTGCTGTTTCCTGACCCGCTGCTGAATGTCATCCGGTAAACGCTGGGCAATAAAGTCAGAGATTATCACCGCATCGGCATCGTGCCACTCCGGCGTTGCCAGTTTGTCTAGCGTTGCGCTCAGGCAGGCTGAAAGATCGGTGCCGCCGCGGAAATGCTGCCCCAGGAAACGCATCGCCTGATCGAGTCCGCTGGAGGAGGTCAGCTCATAGTGGATAACTTCGCTGGCGAATAACATGATGTAGCAGCGGCGGTTATCGGCCAGCGCTATGCGCAGCAATGCCAGACAGAAGGCTTTTGCGCACTGCTCGTTGAATCCACCCATCGACCCTGAGGTATCGACGCAGACCACAAACGGCCCACGCGGCTGGGGTTCGACCTGTTGATAAACCACCGGCTTCATGACCACCTTCTCTCGCCACACGTCGCCCTGCAGCCGATAGGTCATCAGCCGTTTCTCCAGCAGGCGGCGGTAGAACTCTATCTCAAGCTCGGGAATGCCGAGGGTGGCCAATTCAGGCGGCAATAGGCGAAGAATGTCGTCGCTCTGATGAATGCCGTTGACCTCTTCCGGCACCGTCGCCGGTTCGCGCACCATTAAACGATGTGGCTCGAGGATCGTTTCCTCATGGGGATTGGCTTTCGCGGTCTGACTGCGGCCCAGCTGTTCGGCCAGCTGTTGCAGTTCCGGCTGCTGCTGCAAAAAGGTGCCATAGCGTACCAGCGACTGATAATCGCCGCGCTGGCGCCTTCCTTTACTCATGTCCCAAAGACGCCCCGCCGCCGCGTCGTTTTCTGCTAATAAAGGGGAGAGTTCGCCGCTGAGCTCCAGCCGCTGCTCGAGTTCGTTTTGTAGCTGTTCCTGTTCCTGCTCCAGAAGGTGATGATGCAGCGTGACGGTCTGGAAGGTGATATTCAGCCGCCAGCGCTGCATAAACAGCCCTTGAAAGCTGACGCTATCGGAGGAAGACACGTTGCCTGCGAGCGAACGCGCCTCGGTGGCAAAGGGAGAATTGAGCTGCTCGAGCTGACTTACGGTCTCTTCCAGCTCGGTGTGAAAGGTGGACTGGCTGCTCTGCTGACAGTGCTGATAAAGGTAGAACTCTTTCGCCAGATCGTTAGGCACTTCCGTTTCGTGGATCCTTTGCTGGAGTCGAAAGCGCCACTCGGGAAGATCTTTGGTCAGCGCTCGTTTGAGGCGCGGGAATTTCTCGAAGAAAATCTGCAGCTCAGGCGTTGCCAGCAGCGCGATGATCAGTTCATCTATTATCTCGGCTTCCTGGATAGCCAGCATCACGTCCAGCGTTTCGAGAGTAAACATATTTACCCTCTGCTAAACAACTGCTGCTGCTGCATCAGTTGCTCGTTGACGCGAATCAGGCTGGCCTCGATTTTTGCCGTCCATTCTAGCGGCACAAACAGGCACGGATGATGCTGGTTAAACTGCTGGCGCTGTTGAGTCAGCATCTCGCCTATCGCCGACAGCGTATTCTTCATCTCTTGGGGTACGCTGATGTGCTCGTTGCCCGGCAGCGTCAGGAAGCTTGCCTGGCGGCTCCTGTCGAAAATCACCAGCTGCAGCTTCTCATCAACCTCTACGTCTACTGCCTGAGCAAAACCGATGCCGTTGAGCTTGGCTTTTAATTGGCCTCCTTTATTAAGCCATTCAGCAATCATGTCTCGCTCCACCAGCACGTGGGTCACCTGAATATCATGCAGATGCAGCGGCTGTTGCAGGAACAGCGTCAGGCTGGTGGCGGAAAGCGCTTCAGGAAGTTGATACTGAGGCCTGCGGCTGAACATACCTGATTTTTTACTGACTTTTAGCGCCTGACGCGTGCTCTGCTGCTGTTGATACTGGTTCCACTGCTGATTGAGTTGCTGAATTTTCAAACTTAAGGTTTGCTGCTGATAGGCCTGTTCGGTAATGCTTTGTTCTATCTGCGTTTGTAACAAATGATAAGTACTCATGTCATGCCACAGGCAATCTTTGAGCAAGATAAGGTCTACCGGCGACACCGACTGCCTGCCGCTGAAAAACGCGCACGCCTGTAGCAATCTCAGGGCTTTCTTCCAACGACGGTCCGAAACGTAGGGGGCAGAATCGAGTGCACCGAGCCGTTGACGCAGTTGGAAAATCAGTTCAAAGCCGTGTTCAGTCAAATTGACTTTTTCAATCTCATGCTGCCATTGTTGGTACTCTTCGTTGCTGATGCTGAGACCTTCGGCAACGGGATGCGTGTTTTCAGAATGGCGGCTGGTCAGCAAGGAACGGAAGTTCTGTTTGTCCTGAACGCGGTCGAGCCACAGGCGGATGAGCATGCGGTCATACAAGGCCTCAAGACCGCCATCCGCTTCAGGCAGTTCGTTGGAGGCGCTTATCAGCAAACGCATCGGGATAGCTTCTTCTATATCGCCGTTGCGAAAACGCCTTTCATTGATGGCGGTCAGCAGCGTGTTGAGGATAGCCGGTCCGGCTTTCCAGATTTCGTCGAGAAACACAATTTCTGCTTCGGGTAGATAGCCCTGCGTGAGGCGCAGGTAGCGGCCTTCATCCTTTAATGCTTGGATGGAAAGCGGGCCGAACACCTCTTCAGGGGTGGAAAAGCGGGTCATCAGGTATTCGAATGCGCGAGCGTCACGAAACGCATATTTCAGGCGGCGAGCTATCAGGCTTTTTGCTATCCCGGGCGGACCCAGTAAAAATACGCTTTCACCACACAGCGCAGCCAGCAGGCAAAGTCGTATAGCTTCCTGCCGCTCGTAAAGGCCGTTTTCTAACGCATTAGCCAGTCGGGTGATTCGTTCTGCCAAGAGAGGTGATTGCGCCATAATGTGTTTTGAACTGCCCCAAATAGTGACTTAAGTGATGGAATAGTGGACTGCAAGCCGATAATAAACCATGATTTTTTTTGGCGATATAGCTTGTTGATTCTTAAAATCTTTCTATTTGCTGAAATGTGATCGTCTCGGATGAATTGTTCACTTGTCTTTGTATTAAAGGGTAGGCAATCTTATTTATTCGTGCATACTGTGCGCCTTTTGGTGGGTTTAAAGGAACTGCCAACCCACGTAGCTTACGAATTTTGGGCAACGGATTTTTAGCCAAATACTCAAGTCAGCCAAATGACAAAGCATAAAAGAAACCAATTATGAGCACAGAACATAAACGGTCACTCCCCGCAGTAACCTTGGCCGCTATCGGTGTGGTTTACGGTGACATAGGTACCAGCCCTCTTTATACACTGCGAGAGTGTTTTTCGGGTCACTACGGATTTAGTGTCGAACCCAGCGTGGTTTATGGTTTCCTCTCCCTGATTTTCTGGCTGCTGGTCATTGTCGTATCGGCCAAGTATCTCTCTTTCGTTTTACGTGCAGACAACGCCGGTGAAGGCGGTATCCTTACCCTGATGTCTTTGGCCGGTAGAAATACCTCGGCACGAGCCACGGCGATACTGGTTATTCTAGGCCTGATAGGCGGCAGTTTCTTCTACGGCGAGGTGGTGATTACCCCTGCGATGTCGGTGCTTTCCGCGATGGAAGGTCTCGAAATTGCCGCGCCCAATCTTGATGCCTATATCGTTCCCCTGTCTATCGCCGTTCTGACCCTGCTGTTCTGTATTCAAAAACACGGTACCGGACTGGTGGGCAAGCTTTTTGCGCCCGTTATGCTGCTGTGGTTCATGGTGCTGGCCGTACTCGGCCTTAACAGCATCATTCATAACCCTGAAGTCCTGCGCGCCATCAATCCTGTGTGGGCGTTCAACTTCTTCCTGGACCATAAGTCTTTCGCCTTCCTGGCACTGGGAGCGGTGGTACTGTCGATTACCGGGGTTGAAGCGCTGTATGCCGATATGGGCCACTTCGGAAAAATGCCGATTCGCCTGGCGTGGTTTAGCGTCGTTCTGCCTTCGCTGGTATTGAATTACTTCGGTCAGGGCGCGCTATTGCTCAAGAATCCCGAAGCGATTAAAAACCCGTTCTTCCTTTTGGCGCCAGACTGGGCGCTGCTGCCGATGCTTATCCTGGCGACCTTGGCTACCATCATCGCTTCGCAGGCCGTTATCTCAGGCGTGTTCTCACTGACGCGTCAGGCGGTTCGCCTGGGTTATCTGCCGCCGATGCGCATCATCCACACCTCCGAAATGGAAGCCGGTCAGATTTACGTGCCGGTCATCAACTGGATGCTCTATTTCGCTGTGGTGGTGGTTATCCTCGGCTTCGAACATTCGAGTAATCTGGCCGCGGCCTACGGTATCGCGGTAACTGGAACCATGGTACTGACCACTATCTTGTCGTGCACCGTGGCGTACAAAAACTGGCATTGGAAAGGCTTCATCGTGGCCGTGCTGGCCGTGGTGCTTCTGTTTATCGACGTGCCGCTGTTCGCCGCCAACGCTACCAAGATCCTCTCCGGTGGTTGGTTGCCGCTGGTGCTGGCGCTGATGATGTTTGTGGTGATGACCACCTGGAAGAGCGAGCGTTTCCGCCTTATGCGCCGCATGCATGAGCACGGTAACTCTCTCGAGGCGATGATAGCCTCACTCGAGAAATCGCCGCCGGTACGTGTGCCGGGGACTGCGGTTTATATGTCTCGCGCTATAAACGTCATTCCTTTTGCGCTGTTGCACAACCTCAAGCATAACAAAGTGTTGCACGAGCGCGTGGTGTTGCTGACGCTGCGCACTGAAGATGCGCCCTATGTGCATAACGTTCGCCGCGTGACCATCGAGCAGATGTCGCCGACCTTCTGGCGCGTGGTGGCAAGCTACGGCTTCAAAGAGACCCCGAACGTTGAAGAAGTGTTTCACCGCTGTGGCCTCGAAGGCCTGTCGTGCCGCATGATGGAAACCTCGTTTTTCATGTCGCATGAGTCACTGATTCTGACCAAGCGTCCCTGGTATCTCTACTTCCGCGGCAAACTGTTTATCGCCCTGAGCCGTAACGCCCTGCGTGCACCGGACCAGTTCGAAATCCCCCCTAACCGCGTGATTGAGCTCGGAACTCAGGTCGAGATATAGGGTTTCATCATCAAATAAAGAGAAAACGCCGCAGTCCACAAACCTGCGGCGTTTTTGTTTTCCTCCGCGTTACGCTCGCCCATCTGTTTTATTCCACTTAAGTTAAACCGCTGTTTACCTGCCATCGAAACGTTTCGACGGCGATCACAAATTCACCTTCTGCTCATTGCCAGCGCGTACGAATTTTCTAGAATCAACCGCGAGCGAAACGTTTCGCTGTCGGAGCTGATAATGAAAAAAGCCAAGTTGTTAAACGCCGAAGTTTCACAGGTTATTGCCAGTCTGGGTCATACCGACAGCCTGGCGATTGCCGATGCCGGTTTACCTATTCCCGCTACCTCCCGGCGCATCGACCTTGCGTTGACTCAGGGTGTACCGAGTTTTTTGCAGGTGTTCTCGGTGGTTACCGACGAAATGCAGGTAGAGCGTGCCGTGCTTGCCGAAGAGATTAAGCGGCAGAACCCTGTGCTGCATGAAACGCTGATCGGTCAGTTGAAACAGCTTGAGCAACAGCAGGGAAACACCATTACGCTGGAATATGTCAGCCATCAGGCTTTCAAACAACAGACTCAAACCACTCGTGCAGTGATCCGCAGCGGGGAATGTTCGCCATACGCCAACATCATCCTGTTCGCTGGCGTCACCTTCTGAGGTCTCTATGCAACCTTTGCTGCAACTCTCAGGGATTGATAAAGCCTTTCCCGGCGTAAAAGCGCTGTCTGGCGCTGCGCTCAGCGTGTATCCGGGAAAAGTCATGGCGCTGGTCGGTGAAAACGGTGCAGGCAAGTCCACGATGATGAAAGTGCTGACCGGCATCTATCAAAAAGACGCCGGTCAGCTGCAATTTTTGGGTAAGGAAGCCAGCTTCAGCGGCCCGAAAGATTCGCAGGAAGCCGGGATCGGCATTATCCATCAGGAGCTAAACCTGATCCCGCAGTTGACCATCGCCGAGAATATTTTCCTGGGGCGTGAGTTCGTCAACGGGATGGGCCGCATTCAGTGGAAAAAAACCATCGCCGAAGCCGACAAACTGTTGGCGCGCCTTAATTTGCGTTACAGCAGTCAGCGCCTGGTGGGTGACCTTTCCATTGGTGACCAGCAGATGGTCGAAATCGCCAAGGTGCTGAGCTTCGAATCGCGCGTCATCATCATGGATGAACCGACCGATGCGCTGACCGATACCGAAACAGCCTCCTTATTTAGCGTGATCCGCGAACTGAAGGCCGCCGGCTGCGGCGTGGTATATATCTCGCATCGCCTGAAAGAGATCTTCGAGATTTGCGACGACGTAACGGTATTTCGCGACGGGCAGTTTATCGCTGAGCGCCCCGTTAGCGAGCTACAGGAAGACACGCTGATCGAGATGATGGTTGGTCGTCGCCTCGATGAGCAATATCCCCGCATTAATCACGACAGCGGTGCGCTGCGTCTCTCGGTGAACCAGGTTTCTGGACCGGGGGTGAAGCATGCCAGCTTCAATCTGTATGCCGGTGAGATCCTGGGCGTTTCCGGGCTGATGGGCGCTGGACGCACCGAACTGATGAAGATCCTCTACGGTGCGTGCAAGAAAACCGCCGGTACTATCACTCTCGATGGCAAAGAGATCAATCCGCGCACGCCGCAGGACGGTCTGGCCAACGGTATCGTTTATATCTCAGAGGACCGTAAGCGCGACGGCCTGGTGCTCGGCATGTCGGTGAAGGAAAACATGTCGTTGACCGCGCTGCGCTATTTCAGCCGTTTGGGTGGCGGCCTCAAACACGGCGAAGAGCAGCAGACGGTGGGCGACTTTATCCGCCTGTTCAATATCAAGACACCGTCGATGATGCAGCCAATCGGCCTGCTCTCCGGCGGTAATCAACAGAAAGTCGCCATTGCCCGTGGGCTGATGACGCGTCCGAAAGTATTGATCCTCGATGAGCCGACGCGCGGCGTCGACGTCGGGGCCAAGAAAGAGATTTACCAGTTAATTAATCAGTTCAAGCGCGAAGGTCTGAGCATCATTCTGGTCTCTTCCGAGATGCCGGAAGTTATTGGAATGAGTGACCGCATTCTGGTGATGCACGAAGGACAGCTAAGCGCTGAATTCCCCATTGAACAGGCGACGCAAGAAGCACTGATGGCTGCCGCCGTTGGCAAGCAATACGGCGTAAAGCAGGAGTAAACAACGATGAGTTCTCAAATTTTACCGGCCAATAAAAAACGCTGGATCAGTAAAGAGTGGTTATTAGAGCAGAAGTCGCTCATTGCGCTGCTGGTGCTGATTGCGGTGGTGTCTTCGATGAGCCCGAACTTCTTCACCCTGAATAACCTGTTCAATATCCTGCAGCAAACCTCGGTGAACGCCATTATGGCGGTCGGGATGACGCTGGTTATCCTGACGGCGGGTATCGACCTGTCGGTCGGTTCTCTGCTGGCGTTGACCGGTGCGGTTGCCGCTTCCGTGGTTGGGCACGAGTCCAGCGCGTTGCTGGCCGTCGTGGCCTCACTGGCGCTTGGCGCAGCGGTGGGCGGTATTACCGGGGCGATTGTGGCGAAAGGTAAAGTACAGGCGTTTATTGCCACACTGGTCATGATGCTGCTGCTGCGCGGCGTGACGATGGTCTATACCGACGGCAGCCCGATCAGTACCGGATTTAACGACGTCGCTGACGCCTTCGGCTGGTTCGGGATTGGCCGCCCGCTCGGCGTACCGACGCCAGTCTGGATCATGGCTATCGTGTTTATTGCCGCCTGGTACATGCTGCATCACACCCGTCTGGGCCGTTATATCTATGCGCTGGGCGGCAACGAAGCGGCAACGCGCCTTTCTGGCATCAGCGTTGATAAGGTCAAAATCATCGTTTACTCGCTGTGCGGACTGTTGGCGGCGCTGGCGGGAATTATTGAGGTTGCACGTCTGTCATCGGCCCAGCCAACTGCCGGTACCGGCTATGAGTTAGACGCTATTGCCGCCGTCGTGCTGGGCGGAACCAGCCTTTCAGGCGGCAAGGGACGCATCATCGGCACGCTTATTGGTGCGCTGATCCTCGGTTTCCTGAATAACGGTCTGAATCTGCTGGGCGTTTCTTCCTATTACCAGATGATTGTGAAGGCGGTCGTGATACTGCTCGCCGTTCTGGTCGATAACAAAAGCAATAAATAACCTCCCCTACAGGAATAAATACAATGACAATGTCTATGAAGAAAGTTGCATTATGGGTTTCTGCCGCCGCGCTTACCGCGTCATTCAGTGCCAACGTGCTGGCGAAAGACACTATCGCACTGGTGGTTTCCACGCTGAATAATCCGTTCTTCGTTTCGATGAAACAAGGTGCTCAGCAGGAAGCCGACAAGCTGGGTTACAACCTGGTGGTGCTGGATTCACAGAATAACCCGGCCAAAGAGCTGGCCAACGTTCAGGACCTGATGGTGCGTGGCACCAAGGTATTGTTAATTAACCCGACCGACTCCGACGCGGTGGGCAACGCCGTCGCAATGGCCAATCAGGCGAAAATCCCGGTTATTACGCTGGACCGTCAGGCGAGCAAGGGACAGGTGGTCAGCCACGTTGCCTCGGACAACAAGGTCGGTGGTAAAATGGCCGGTGACTATATCGCCAAAAAATTGGGTGATAACGCCAAAGTTATCGAACTGGAAGGAATAGCGGGTACCTCGGTGGCCCGTGAGCGCGGCGCCGGCTTCAAAGAGGCCGTTGATGCCCATCACTTCAACGTACTGGCGAGCCAGCCGGCTGACTTCGACCGCACCAAAGGTCTTAACGTGATGCAGAACCTGCTGACCGCACACCCAGACGTTCAGGCCGTGTTTGCCCAAAATGACGAAATGGCGCTGGGCGCGCTGCGTGCGTTGCAGACCGCAGGCAAAACCGGCGTGCTGGTGGTGGGCTTTGACGGCACTGAAGACGGTATCAAAGCGGTGAAAGGCGGCAAGCTGGGTGCGACAGTCGCTCAACGTCCTGATCAAATTGGTATTATCGGCGTAGAGACGGCGGACAAGGTGCTGAAAGGTCAGACCGTTCCAGCCATTAACCCGGTTGCTCTCAATCTGGTCGCACAACCTTAATGGACACGGCGCCACCGCGACGGGTGGCGCAACAGACTCAGGAATAAATGCAATGGATAAAGGTAAACTGGTGGTACTGGGCAGCATCAACGCTGACCACGTCCTGAATATCAGGCAATTCCCGCAGCCGGGCGAAACCGTGATGGGGTCGCACTATAACGTGGCCTTCGGCGGCAAGGGAGCAAATCAGGCCGTTGCAGCGGGAAGAAGCGGAGCCGATGTTTCATTTATTGCCTGTGTAGGAAGTGACGATATTGGCGAACGCGTGCGTAAACAGTTAGCCAGCGACCAGATCGATACGCGTCCGATTGAGGCTATCGCCGATACCACCACGGGCGTGGCGCTTATCTTCGTCAATGAAGAGGCGGAAAATGTGATTGGCATCGATGCGGGAGCCAACAAGGCGTTGACGCCTGAATATCTCGAACGTTATAAGCAGCAGATAATTGAGGCTTCGGCTCTCTTAATGCAGCTCGAATCACCGCTTGAATCGGTGATCGCTGCCGCCCGCATTGCTAAAGACCATCAAACTCAGGTTATCCTCAATCCCGCGCCGGCCTGTGAGTTGCCCGATGAGCTGCTTTCGCTGGTGGATATGATTACGCCTAACGAAACCGAGGCGGAAAAGCTGACCGGTGTGAAGGTCAGTAGCAGCGAGGACGCCGCACGCGCCGCACAGGTTCTGCACGACAAGGGTATTGCGACCGTTATCATTACGCTCGGCAGCAAAGGCGTCTGGCTGAGCCAACAGGGTCAAGGCAAGAATGTGCCTGGATTCAAGGTGAAAGCGGTCGACACCATCGCCGCCGGTGATACCTTTAATGGTGCATTAGTGACGGCATTACTCGAGGGTACACCGATGGACCAGTCCGTGCGCTTTGCTCATGCCGCCGCGGCTATTGCCGTTACACGTGCTGGCGCGCAGTCTTCCGTTCCATGGCGTCATGAAATTGATGATTTCCTCGCGCATCAGGAGTCCTAGTTGCCGACCATGAAAGATGTCGCCCGCCTCGCGGGCGTCTCCACCTCGACCGTCTCACACGTGATTAACAATAATCGCTTCGTGAGCGACTCTATCCGTGAAAAAGTCAACGTGGCAATAGGCGAGCTTAACTACGCCCCTTCCGCGTTGGCCCGCAGCCTCAAGATAAATCAAACCCGCACAATAGGCATGTTGATTACCTCGAGCAGCAACCCGTTTTATTCCGAGGTCGTACAAGGCGTGGAACGCAGCTGCTACGAACGTGGTTACAGCCTTATTCTCTGCAATACCGACGGCGACGAAGAGCGGATGAATCGCAGCATCGAAACGCTGCTGCAAAAGCGGGTCGATGGGCTAATCATGATGTTTACCGAACATCATTGTCCGTCGCAGGATACGCTGAGCCGTTATCCCTCTATTCCCGCGGTGATGATGGACTGGGCCCCTTTCGCTGGTCTAAACGACATTATTCAGGATAACGCATTCATCGGCGGCAAGATGGCGACGGAGCATCTGATTGAGCAAGGCTATCGGCGTATCGCCTGTATTATCGGTCCAACGGATAAAACGACCTCGACTCAGCGCCAGGACGGTTATCGGCAGGCAATGAAAGAGGCGGGGTTGGTCATTCCCGAAGGTTATGAGGTGACTGGGGATTTCGAATTTTCTGGCGGATTAACGGCAATGCAGCAACTGCTGGCGCTACCGCAGCGGCCAGACGCGGTCTTTGCCGGAAACGATGCAATGGCGGTTGGCGTTTATCAGGCGATTTACCAGCAGGGTCTGCGTATCCCGCAGGACATCGCCGTCATGGGATACGATGATATTCAACTGGCGCAGTATCTCACCCCGCCGCTGACGACCATTCATCAGCCGAAGGACGAGCTGGGAGAGCTGGCCATCGATACCTTGTTGCATCGACTAAAAGACCCTGAGGCCGAAGCCCAGGTTCTGGTGCTAACGCCTGAGCTGGTGGTTCGAGGTTCTGTGGGGAGAAAACCTTAATTCTCTCCTTCTTTATATAGAAGAAGAGAATCTCAAATCGGGTCGCGCAGTAAAATGGTACAGGCCTCAAGCGCCGCATCCGCGTCGCTTGCCAGAATCGCATCAACGATTCGCTGGTGGTGCTCGAGCTTGATCACCTCATTATTGGTAATTGCGCGGAAGTAGCTCTGGTAAACCGAGCTGAACAAATTAGCGAAAGAGGTCAGGAACGGGTTTTTGCCGGCCTCGTAGATAAGCTGATGAAACTGGGCATCGACGTTTATCCAACGTTCGCGATCGAAGTTCTCATGCAGCTCGCGCATCTCCGACATATAGAGAGAGAGCTGTTGCTTCTGCTCTGTGCTTGCCTGAACGGCGGCGAGCGAACAGGCCTGGGGTTCTAGTGCCTTACGCAGCAGAACAAAGTGTGACATCACCTCGTCAAAGTTATCTCGCGTCATCCACCAGGTCAGCAGTTCGCTGTCGAGAAAGTTCCAGTTGCTCTGCGGCATGACCCGCGTACCAATTCTAGGGCGTGGGAGAAGCATGCCTTTTGCGGTTAACGTTTTTACCGCTTCCCTTACCGCGGTGCGGCTCACACCGAACAATTCACCCAATTCAATCTCTCCGGGCAGGATACTTCCCTCGGCATACTCGCCGGATAACACTCTTTGAGCGATATTCTCCGCCAGAACATAAGAAAGGTTTCGCTGAGCAGCCTGTTGTTGCGCGTTGAGTGACATGAATTACGTCCTGTGCGATTTAAAGTCTTCATTATTCAAACTAGTTTACTCCAGTAATTACAGAGTAAAGGGGGAGTTTACGGGTAAAAACGTCGTTTTATTGTGCGTTTATGGCGCATTTGTCGAAAAAAGAGACGGTCAGAAAGTTTTTTAAAATAAAGGGTTGCGGCTCCTCAGAAACTCCCTATAATGCCGCTCCATCGACAGGGAACAACGCAGCAGCAACGCGGTGTGAACAAGTCGGAAAGAATTAAAAATGATGATGACCGCGAAAATAAACGGTTGACATCAAATGAGGAAAGCGTAA